>Ga0302322_100003026_pt1 | contig 14343 bp, 10 predicted proteins | sample Fen_T0_2_FD_203757 | JGI IMG/M metagenome (GOLD analysis project Ga0302322, IMG submission 203757) | Peat permafrost microbial communities from Stordalen Mire near Abisko, Sweden - Fen_T0_2 | ecosystem: Environmental > Terrestrial > Soil > Wetlands > Permafrost | place: Sweden: Abisko... | reverse complement strand
CAGGTTTGGTGGGGCGAAGTGCCTTGGCTGATACCGTGGCGCCCGACTCCGCGGTCGTGCTTCGAACCAGCGATGGACCCAGCGGCGGGGCAGGCGACAATTGCAGCGGCGTAGGCGAATAGGGCTCGGGATTCGCCCAAAACGAAGTGCCTGAAACCGGTGGCGCAAACACGGGCGCAACGGGCGCTGGTGCCGGGACCATGGGCGCAACTGGCGCTGGTACCGTGTAAACAGGCGCGGCCGGCACTGCCGACGTGGACCCCGGACGCTGCATGGGCGTGTACGTGACGGCTCCCGCCGGGGGCGTTGCAGTGACTTGATCCACGAGCAAGTGGTAAAGCACCGGAGTCCCAACGCCGCCAGCCGCATCGCCGGTATAGACGACCAAGGCCGCGCAGGCAAGCAGCCCACAGGCAAGCATCCGTCCCCCAGGCGATGGCATCGGGACCATGATAGCACCACGCATGATTGGCCGCGACGCGGTCGCAGCCATGGCTAGGATGCGAGTGCGTGATCGCACAAGCAGGAAGGGGATCGTCCCCCGCGCTCGCATGGCCCAACTGTGTATTTTTCAGCGGGCGTCATGAACGAAGAAGTGTTGCACGAAGTGTTGCACAAAGGAGGCGAGGAACCAATTCGGGGATATAATGCCGGCGGACCAAGAACATGGATGAACCACGCATACTCGCCTTCATCATGGCGGGCGGAAAAGGGGAGCGACTCTTCCCGTTGACACGCGATCGAGCCAAGCCCGCCGTGCCCTTCGGTGGCCGCTACCGCATCATCGACTTCGTGCTTTCGAACATGCACAACTCGGGTATCCGGGCCATGTACGTGCTGTCGCAGTACAAGGCCCAGTCGCTGGTCGAGCACATTCAGCACGTGTGGGGTACTAGAAGCACACACGCCGACTTCGTGACGATTGTTCCAGCACAGATGCGCATGGGCGAAAGCTGGTACCGCGGCACCGCCGACTCGATTCACCAAAACTTCCACCTGGTCGAGGATTTCCGCCCCGACATCGTGGTGGTCTTCGGCGCTGACCACGTCTACAAAATGAGCGTTCGCCAGATGGTGGACTTCCACGTGGAAAAGAACGCCCTGGCCACCATTGCCTGCCTGCCGGTGCCCGTCGCCGAGGCCTCGCAGTTCGGTATCGTCGAGACCGACGTCGAGGGGCGAGTCGTTGGCTTTCAAGAGAAGCCCACCAGCAACGTCATGACCATTCCCGGCGATCCGGCCCACGCCCTGGCCTCCATGGGCAACTACACCTTCGCGCCCCTGCCCTTGCACGACGCGCTGGAGGTGGACTCGCAGCAAGATACCCACCACGATTTCGGCAAGAACATTCTGCCCGAACTGGTCAAAACTGGCCGTGTGTTCTGCTACGATTTTTCCCGCAACCGCATCCCAGGCGTCACCGAGAAAGGCGAACTGGCCTACTGGCGCGACGTCGGAACCATCGAGGCCTACTACGAGGCCAACATGGATCTCAAGAACGTGCAGCCGCACTTCAACTTGTACAACTGGGAATGGCCCATCGTCAGCGTCAACTACCCCGATCCACCGTCGAAGCTGGTGTTCGACGACGAGCGCAGGCGCGGCATGTTGGTTCAATCCATCATGTCGAGCGGCTGCGTGATCGCCGGCGGATTCGTGAAGGACTCGGTGCTTGGCCGCAACGTCTGGGTCGATGAGGGCGCCGAGGTACGCGACTCGATCCTTTTCGACAACGTACACGTGGGCAAGGGCGCGCGCATCCAGCGCGCCATCATCGACAAAAACGTGCGCGTCGCCCCCGGCGATCACATCGGCCACGACCTGGCCCGCGATGCAGTTCGCCACCACGTCAGCCAAGGCGGCATCACCGTGGTCGGAAAAGCCCGCGACACCTGGTTGACCCGGGCACGAAACTTCTAGAAAACTGATGAAGAAACGTCCGCCTATCGCTTTGGTTATCCACGGGCACTTTTACCAACCGCCCCGGGAAAACCCCTGGACGGACCAGGTGCCGCGCGAGCCAAGCGCCGCGCCTTTCACGAACTGGAATGCCCGCATCCACGCGGAATGCTACCGGGCCAATGCCTACGCCCGCATCTACGGTCCCAAGCAGCACGTCGCATCCATCGTCAACAACTACGCCGGCATGTCTTTCGATGTTGGCCCGACTCTGGCGCGCTGGCTGGCACGGCACGATGACCAAGTCATGCGGCGCATGCGCCAAGGGGACGCCGACCAGCAGACGCGCCTGGCAGCAGGCGGCGCCATGGCGCAAGTGTGGGGGCATCCCATCACGCCGCTGCTTTCGCCGCACGATCTGCATACGCAGATCCTGTGGGGGCAGATCGATTTCCAGCGCAGATTCGGCCACGACGCCGCGGGCATGTGGCTGCCCGAGACAGCGGCCGACGACGCGACCCTGGCCGCCTTGATCGATGCCGGGGTGAAATACACGATTCTGGCACCCGAGCAGATCGAGGCCGTGCGGCCCCCGGACGGTCCCTGGCAACCCGTCACCAGCGAAAGCGTGGACACGGGCCGGGCCTACCGATTTGTCCATCCCGACGGTTCTGGCCGCGCCATCGCCGTGGCCATCTTCGACGGCCCGCTCTCGCGCGACCTGGCCTTTGGCAATGCGACCCGCGACGCTAGCGGTTTTCTCGAAGCCATGCGCCGCTCGGCCGAGCGTTCCAAGGTGATAGGCAAGCGTCTTGTGCTCGCCGCCTCGGACGGCGAGCTCTACGGCCACCACAAGAAATTCGCCGACCTGACGCTGGCCTATGCCGTGAACATCGCGGCCCCCGTCCAGGACATGGAAATCACGAATCTGGAGGCCTATCTGGCCGAGTCGCCGCCCACCTGGGATCTGCGCCTGCGCGCTGGGCCCGACGGCGAGGGAACGGCGTGGAGCTGTGGACATGGCCTCGGTCGATGGCTACGCGACTGCGGCTGCCGCATGCTCGAGGTGAAGGGCAGCAGCCAAGCCTGGCGGGCACCCTTGCGCCAGGCTCTCGATCTTCTGCGTGATCGCGCCGCGATCTTCTTCGAGAAGGACACCGCCGACCTATTCGAGGATCCGTGGCAAGCGCGCAATGCCTACGGCGAGTTCTCCGACAAATCTCCCGACGTGCGCAAGAAATGCCTGCGCGCACTCGGCCGCCCTGCCCTCCGCAAAGACAGCGGACGCTTGTCCACGCGGGCGCTTCTGCACATGGAGATGCAGCGCTCGCTTTTGCTCATGTACGCCAGCTGTGCGTGGTTCTTCGACGACATCGCCGGGCCAGAAGCAGCGATTGCCATGCGCCGGGCCGCGCACGCCATGGATCTGTGGAAGATTCTAGGCGGCAAGCCACCCGAAAAGGCCTTCGTCCAGAGGCTCGCCCAGGGGCGCAGCAACGATCCCAAGCTGGGTTCGGGCGCTGACGCCTTCGCGCGCGCGTGCAAGGATCGGGTGACGCCCGAAAGCGCGGTCGCGCGCGCGACTTTCTCCTGTCTGGCCTCCCTGGCCCCCGGCAAGTCCGCGTTGCCCGGCTTCGACGTGAAGACCAACCGCCCCGCAACCCAGTCCACACGCCGGGACATCAAGGGAACAGCCGAGGTCACCAACCGGCGCACGGGCGAGAGCAAGACGCTCGATTTCTCGGCCACCCACGACGGCAAGTCAGGCTTCGTGTGCCGCACCGGTCGAAAACGTCTGGGCCTTGATGATCTCGATGACGAGGCCGCCCAAGCCCTGCGCCTGGGCGCCCTGGTTCGCATGGCGGACGGCGCCAGGGAAGCGGCTGGCTGCCGCGCGTTTCTGGCCGTGGCAGACAAGCTTGGAACGTGCACAGCCAGCGAGCAGTCTGCTTTGGCGGGACTGCTCACGCGCGTGCTTGCGACCTATCTTGAACATGCCTTCCAGAACGAGCGCGCTGGCAAGTCACGCAAGGCAGGTAGCGGCGTCGATTGGTCCCTGGCGCTCAAGCTCGCCGACCGGGCGGGAACCGCGCAAGCCAGCGACGACTGGCGGCGTGTGCAAGAGATCGTCTGGGAATACCTGGAGGCCAAGCGGCAGAGGCGCGAGTCGCAATCCGAGGCGCTACGCGAACTCGCCCTGCGACTGGAACTGGTCAAGCCCGTCAGCGCCGAAGCCAGCGCCGAAGTCAGCGCCGAAGCAACTGACAAATAGCTATTTCCTAGCCATCTTCTCGCAAAGTGCCAGGCCCGCCACGGGTGCGCCAGCAACCAGTCGGCCACTGTTGTAGTCGCCCTCGGCGACCTGATTGCCCGCGGGATCCCACTGCTTCCACTTGCCGGCCTTCTGGCCAGCCACGAACTGCCCCTGCACCCAAGGCTTGCCGTCGGGATGCCACGCCGTGAACGATCCTTCAGGCTTGAGGTCGCGGTAGCCACAGCTCTGCCGCGGCTTCGTGGTACCTGCGTGCCATTCGATCCACTGCGCCCGCGCCTTGTCCGCGGTTTCACACCACACGTGTTTGCCGGCTTCGGAACGCTCGGCCACTTCGCCCATACCCTGCGGACAATAGAGCGACTTGGGTTGCTGCTTGCATCCGGCAAGGCCGCCCACAACCAGGATCGCAAGCGCATAGCGCAAGTTCGGCATCAGGTTTCTCCTGCCCACTAGCATCGGGAGCAACGGCAAGAATATCAAGCCCAGACTGGCCCTGACGGCTTATCCTGGTTGGGCTCATGAGCAGCGACAACACCGCCCCCGCTCCGCACATTTCCGTCGTGGTCATGGCGTTTAACGAAGCCGCCAGCCTGGCCAAGGTCACGGCCGAACTCCACGGCGAGCTTGCCAGCCTGGGCACGAGCTACGAGTTGCTCATCGTTGACGATGGCAGTTCGGATGGCACGGGCAGGATCGCGGACGCGCTGGCGGCGACGCTCGCGGGCGTGCGCGTTCATCACCACGGCGTCAACCTGGGCCTGGGCGCCGTCTACCGCACCAGCTTCGCCGAGGCGCGCGGCGATCTGGTGACCTTCTTCCCCGCCGATGGCCAGTTTCCCGCCACCATCATCGGCCGCTATGTGGCGGCTATGGACGACACCGATATGATTCTCGGCATCCTGCCCGACCGTGGCGGTCCGGTCACGGCCCGCCTGCTCTCGCTGGCCGAGCGATTGCTTCTGCGCGCGCTGTTCGGCCATTTTCCACGTTTCCAAGGGATCGTGATGTTCCGGCGCGGGTTGCTCGATGGCACACGACTGGTCTCCCAGGGCCGGGGTTGGACCGTGCTGATGGAATTCATCCTGCGCCAGTCCCGCGCCGGGGCGCGCATCAAGAACCTTGCCATCACCATCCGTCCTCGCGCCGACGGCGCCTCGAAGGTCAACAATCTGCGCAGCATCACCTCGAACCTGCGCCAGGTACTGGCCCTGCGACTCCATCTGTGAATTGGCGCATCAAGAAATCGAACGGGCAGTCGAAGTAGACATGGAAGGGCGATCGATGGGCACAGGGATTGACCGCGGCCAGGGTGCCTCGGAGGGGAAGGCCTCCTCAAGACGGAGCATTCTCCAGCTTGCGTTCATTGGAGTCGCGTACTTCCTCGCCCACCACATGGCCTTTCTCTTTCCCGACGCGGGAAAGGTTCTCATGGCCGTCTGGCCAGCCGCTGGCGTGGGCCTGGCGGCGCTACTTCTCAGCCCGCGGCGCCTCTGGCCAGCGATCGTGGCGATCCTCTTCGCCAGCGGAAACCTGGCCGACCTGATCGCGGGACGCCCCTTCCTCGCCAGCCTGGGCTTCATGGCGACCAACGTCCTCGAATCGCTGGGGTGCGCTTGGCTCCTCCTGCGCACCTGCGGAGAGAAAACAACCTTCAGCCGGGTGCGCGAAATCCTGGCACTGGTCGCTGCCGCCCTGTTCGTCAATGCTGTTACTGCGTTGGTGGGCGCGGGCACCGCCCGGCTTGCCAGTGCCACTCCGTTCTGGGACTTCTGGAAAACCTGGTGGATCGCCGATGGCCTTGGCATCTTACTCGTAACACCCGCGATCGTCGCATGGGTCGCCCCGCTGCAACCCATGCGGGGGGCGCGCTGGCAACTGGTCGTCGAGGCAAGTGCCTTCCTCGTGCTGTGGACGGTGACGGCCTGGTTGGCATTCAACAAGGCCGAACTCGTCGGCCCCCACGTCGTGCAACCCTACCTCCTGGTAGCACTGCTGGCTTGGCCCGCGTTGCGCCTTGGCCTGCGTGGCACCACGTTCGCACTTGTTCTGCTTGCCGCCATCGCCGTGACCAGCACGGCAATACGCGTGGGTCCGCTGCTCTGGGGCGGCGAAGAGACCACCCATCGGCTGCTACTGGCGCAGCTGTATTTATGGGTCGTGACCGTCACGGGACTATTGCTGGCCGCCAGCCGCACGGAAGTCAAATCCGCCGAAAAAGCCGCCCGCGAAGACCAGGCTCGCATTCGCGCACTGGGAGACAACCTACCCGACGGCATGGTCTATCAGGTGGTACGAGAGCTCGATGGCAGCATGCGCTTTCTCTACCTCAGCGCCGGCGTAGAGCAATTGCTCGGTCTTTCTGTCAGCGCTGTCCTTGCCGACGCGCGAACCTTCTACCAGTCGATTGTGGAAGAGGACCTGCCCATTGTCCTGGCCGCCAGGCAGACATCATCGAAAAACATGAGCACGTCCGATATCGAAGTGCGTGTCCGTCATACGGACGGCGAGATTCGGTGGGCCCGTGTGGCTTCGCGCCCGCGGCGTCTGACCGACGGCAGAATCCTGTGGGACGGAATCCAGACCGACATCACCACGCGCAAGCAAGCCGAGGCAGATGCGCGCAGCCAGACGGCTCTGCTTGAAGCCCAGCTAAACGCCTCCATTGAGGGCATCCTGGTCGTGGACAGCAAGGGCAACAAGATCCTGCAAAACCGGCGCTGTGTCGAGCTGTGGAAGATCCCCGCCCACATCGAGGAAAAACACGACGACAAAGAACAGGTCGAATTCGTCAAGAACCTCACCTCGGATCCGGAGGCATTCGTCAGGCAGGTTATCGACCTGTACGACCACCCAGATGAAACCAGCCGGGACGAGGTGTCCTTCAACGATGGAACGGTATTGGACAGGTACTCGGCCCCGGTGGTCGGCAAGGATGGCACCTACTTTGGAAGGATCTGGACCTTTCGCGACATCACGGACCGTAAGCGGGCCGAACAGGAATACGTCAAGCTGCAAGAGCAGCTAGCCCACGCCCAGAAGATGGAATCCATCGGGCGCCTGGCGGGCGGGGTGGCGCACGACTTCAACAACATGCTGGGGGTGATTCTCGGGTACGTGGAATTGGCTCTTGAAGACCTCGACCCTGCACAGCCGCTTCACCATGTCCTTGGCGAAGTCCAGAAGGCGGCCAATCGCTCGGCCGCTCTCACGCGGCAGCTTCTGGCGTTCGCCCGCAAGCAGACCATCGCGCCCAAGGTACTCGACCTCAATGAAATCGTGGTGGGCTTGCTCAAGATGCTCAAGCGGTTGGTGGGTGAGAATATCAAGCTCGATTGGCGCCCCGACACCAGCCTGTGGCCGGTCAGGATCGATCCGTCGCAGATCGACCAGATCCTGGCCAACCTCTGTGTGAACGCCCGGGACGCCATCGCAGACGTCGGCACCATCGCCGTCACAACCGCCAACGCCACGGTCGATACGGAAGTCCGCGCCGCCCACCCAGAGGCCGTACCTGGCGACTACGTGCAACTCACCGTGCGCGACGATGGCTGTGGCATGGACGCGGAAACGCTGGCCCGCATCTTCGAACCCTACTTCACGACCAAGGGTATGGGCCGGGGCACGGGCCTGGGACTGGCCACGGTGTACGGCACCGTCAGGCAGAGCAACGGTTTCATTCACGTCGATAGCGCGCGGGGCAAGGGAACAACGTTCACCATCTATCTACCTCGGCACGTGGGCCATGCCGGACACGCGCAGCCAGAGTCGGCCTCGGCACCGGCCAAGCTTGGCAATGCCACCATTCTGGTTGTGGAAGACGAGATCTCTTTGCTGAACCTTGCCACAACGGTGCTTGAAAGGCTGGGCCACACCGTGCTGGCCGCAGCCACGCCGACCGAGGCCATGCGCCTGGCCGAGGCACACAAGGGGCAGCTGCAGCTGCTGATCACCGACGTGGTCATGCCCGAAATGAACGGCCGCGACTTGGCCAAGCGCCTGCTGTCCATCTGCCCAGGCCTCAAGAACCTGTTCATGTCAGGCTACACCGACGACCTTATCACCCACCACGGCGCGCTCGACGAAGGGGTCGAGTTTATCCAGAAACCCTTTTCCGCCCGGGACTTGGCCGATAAGGTCCACGAAGTCCTGAGCGGCGAACCGCCTGGCTAGCTCGGCCAGGGCGCGAGACGAACGCGCTCGACCGCGATGGACGCCTTCATGATGGGCTCACCCTGGGCCGCGAACCAGGCCGGATCGTCGGTGGTGGCGTAGCGCCGGCCGGCGGCACGCGACAGCCGCTGCTCCCTATCCGGATGCCGGACCAGCCAATCCGCAAGGCGCTCGGCCACCAGATCGCCTTGGTCGAGGATCTCAACCGCCGACGGAACCATGGCCCGGATTCCGCCTTGCAACAGCGGATAGTGCGTGCAGCCGAGCAGCAGCCGCGTAGGAGGAACTGGCCGCGCGAACAGCGGATCGAGATACTTGTGCAGAAAGTAGTCCACGCCTGGACCCGAGGTTTCGCCGGCTTCCACCAGCGGCACCCACAGCGGGCAGGCCTGCTCGATGAGGTGCAGATGCGGCGCCAGCTTGGCCAGTTCAAGACCGTACGATCCCGAGGCCACCGTGCCAGCGGTTCCCAACACGGCCACGGTGCCTGCGGCCAGCGAGGGCTGGGTCACGCCTGGAATCGCGCCTGGCGGCAGCCCGGCCAAGGCCTCCGCCGACGGCCTAACCACACCAAGGATGCGGCGATCGGGACGATGGGCTGGCAGGTGCCGCTGCTGCAGGGTACGCAGGGCTTGCGCCGAGGCCGTGTTGCAGGCAAGCACTACCAGGGGACAGCCGGCCTCGAACAGAAACTCGACCGCTTCGCGGGTGAAACTGTGAACGACCTCCAGGCTGCGGCTGCCATAGGGCGCCCGCGCGCTGTCACCGAGATAGAAGTAATCATACTGCGGCAGGCGCGCAACCAGCGACCGCAGAACCGTCAGGCCGCCGAAGCCCGAATCAAAGACACCGATCACGCCCCGCCGCCCCTTGCCCTAGCTGGTTACGCGCCAGGTGGTGCCCGCGGGCGTGTCCATGAGTTCCACGCCGGTCGCCTTGAGTTCGTCCCGGATCTCATCGGCACGCTTGAAGTCCTTGCCGGCGCGTGCGGCGGTGCGCTCCGCGATACGCGCATCGACCGAGCCGCGATCGATGTTGCGCCGGACGCACAGGCGATCACGCCGCGCCAGCAGGAACTCCGACGGCGGCCTGAGCATGATCCCGAGCGTTGCCCCCACCACGCGCGCATCCCGGGCGATGGCGGCCAGGGTCTGCTGCCGCTCCGGCTTGGGCATGGCCTTGGGATCGTCGAGCAGTTTGTTGGCCAGCACGAAAGCGTCGTACAAGTGCCCGATGGCGGCGGCGGTATTGAAATCGTCGTCCATGGCCGCGCCAACGTTCTTGGCCAGCTCCGAGGGTGGCAAGTTGTCAGGCAGCTTGGCGAGCAGTGGGGCCAGGAAGGCGTCCAGGCGCTCCAGCGTACGATAGAAATAGTCGAGCCGCGCTTCGGCCTCGTCGAGATCGGGATAGGCCAGCTGGCCGTCGGATGAACGGCCGATGGTGAAGTTGGCTGGGCTGCGGTAGTGCACGCTGATGAGCAGCAGGCGCAAGGCTTCGAGGTCGTGCGTCTCGGCCACGCGGCGGATGGTCACCACGTTGCCCAGCGACTTGGACATCTTCTCGCCGCCGAAGTTGACCATTCCCGAGTGCATCCAGTGGCGCGCGAAGGATCCGTAGGCGCCCTCGGATTGCGCGATTTCATTCTCGTGGTGGGGGAAGATCAGATCCGAACCTCCGCCGTGAATATCGAAGGCGTCGCCGAGGTACTTGTGGGCCATGGCCGAACACTCGATGTGCCAGCCAGGGCGCCCGGGTCCCCACGGACTGGTCCACTGCGGTTCGCCCGGCTTGGCGCCCTTCCACAGCGTGAAATCGAGCGGACTGCGCTTGTGTTCGCCCACCTCGATGCGCGCGCCGGCCTGCAGATCGTCGATGCTTTGGCCCGACAAACCACCATAGGCGGGAAAACTAGAAACCGAGTAGTAAACATCGCCTTCGGCCGCGTAGGCCAGGCCACGCTCTTCCAGGCGTCGGATGACGTCGATCATCTCCGCGATGTGCTGCGTGGCGCGCGGCTCGATGTCCGGCGGCGCGATGCCGAGAGCGGCCATGTCTGCGGCCATGGCGTCGGCGTAAAACTTGGCCACCTCATCGGCGGTGCGGCCTTCGGCGTGCCCCTTACGGATGATCTTGTCGTCCACGTCGGTGATGTTGCGGACCAGGCGAACCTGCAGGCCGCCCTGGCGCAGGTGGCGCACGATCACGTCGAAGGCGATCAAGGTGCGCGCGTGGCCCACGTGGCATAGGTCGTAGACGGTGACCCCACAGGCATAGATGCCAACCTTGCCCGCCTCGCGCAGCTGGAGATCGACCTTTTTTCCTTCCCGGGTATCGTAAATTCTCTGCATAAAAAATCCTATCCTCTCGCGCGCAGGGCGAGAAGGTTCACCGCGGCGAAGCCAAGCAAGAACGCGGCGATGATGAGAACCTTGAGGTGATCGCGCGGCCGCTCGCCTTCGAGCAAGAGCAGGGCATCGTCAGGAATCTGCACGGTGGCCTGGGTGCTGATGGCCAGGATCTGTGCCAGAGGCAGAGACTTGCTCTCTCCGGCTGCCTGGATGCGAAGACCATCCTTGTCCGCGGCCAACCCGGAAATCGGAACCGTATGCGTCCTGCGCAGGGGACGAAAGCGCACGTGCTGTTCAAGTTCGGACAGCGCGTGCATGCCCTGATCGCGCTTGTCTTCCGGGAAGGTCACCGCCAACGCGATGGCATTGGCATCCGACGATTTCACCACCTCGTCGAGAACCTGGCCGCCCTGCTTCTCGACAGCGGCGCGGGCCGCCGGCATGTCGGGGAATTTTATGCGCGGCAACTCGACCGCCATGTCGGCGGGCCGGGCCACATCAATGGAAAGCTCGTCTGTCGGGGCCAGCGAGACTTGTTCGCCCAGCATGTCGGCAAGCACGACCGGGCCGCCGTTGCTGGTGGCTACCCGGTCGCGCACCGCGGATGGTGCGAAGGCGTGCGTCGCGCTCACCCGGTTGGCGAAATGCTTGCGAATGGCGGCCTGAAACGACAGATCGCGAAAGCGGACCAGGCGCCCGACGAAGACATCCTTCTCGGCCTGTTCGACGGGAATCGGATCAGGCACGCGGCTGACGAACACCCGGCTGCGCGTGCCCAGCAAACGGAAGAACTGCGTGAACTTCCAAGAGCCAGCGGTGTCGATGATAACCCCGCTCTCCCGATCGGCCATGCCGGACAGACGCACGTGACGGTTGAGCGGGAGCTTGTCCATGGGCGTTGCCGCCAGGGTGCGCGCATCGCCGATGTCGCTGGCGTCGGCGTGGGAAATGGCGAACAGCAGGTCGGCGTGGATCTGGTAGATGAGAAAGAATGCCAGGGCCGTCGCCGCCAGGGCAATGGCGGGGTGGCGCCGCCGGGACGAGGGAACATGGGCGAATTCGTCTGCGGACGCGCCACCGCCACCGGATTCCAGTTCGGGAAAATCCAGCGGAGGCCGCGATCCTTTTTCGCTTGTATCGGTCACCGTCGAGAGCGAAGGAATTTAGCACAAGTTGGACGAGGCAAAGGAACAACTGCTTGCACACCCATGCGAGCAGAACTAGCGTATCGGCTACACGCTCCGGCCGCTCCCCACCATGAAATCCCTCTTCGTCGCCTTTCTCCTCATGACCTGCGCTGGCTGCGGCGCTGGGCGGGCGCACACCCCGGCCGAAGCGCACGCGCGGCTAGTCGCCGCAGTGGCCGCGCGTGATGGCACAAAGCTGTGGAACGCCGTCGATCAAGATACGCGCTGGTCATGGATGACCATTCAGCGCGCTTGGCGCGAGTGCTACGACATCACCCAAAGCGCGGTTCCGGAAGGGCCCGAGCGCACCCGGTTGCTCGCGCGCTTTGAACCTGGGGCCACCAGCGAAAACGCGCAAATGCTTTTCGAGAAGATGCTGACGCCGGAGGATTGGACGACAACCCAGGCGCTCTTGACGGCAGCCGGCGCACGCCAGCCCGAACTGGCACTGTCGGGAGAGACCGTCGAAATCGTCACCTCGGCCGGTTCACTCGGCTACCGCAAGGCCCACAACCGCTTCTGGGGTTGGGGCTATTCCGGTTTCGCCGCACACGCCGAACAACTCAAGCGCACGGCCCATGGCGATCTCGAACGCATGCGCACGGACGCGGCAGACTACGAGCGAGCGGCCACGCGAGGCGCGCGGTGAAAGCCCGGCGAGGCCAGCCCTCGGAAACCGATCCCACCAAACCGAATGCTGGCGGTGACGGCAAGAGCGATATGACGAGCCCGCAGCTCTCCTTCGAGCAGCGATTCACCACGCTCGTGCCCAAACCAGCGCCAACCAGTGAAGCAGCGCCACCGCCTGCCCAGCCGCCTGCCAAAGAAGCGCGAATTCTGGCGGTTGCGGAATTGGTGCGGGCCGCCCGGCAAACCATGGAAGCACGCTTCAGCGACGTGCGTGTCGAAGGCGAGGTCTCGGGCTGCAAGCGCTCCGCGAACGGCCACCTCTACTTCACCTTGAAGGACACCGAGGCGCAGCTCGACTGCGTGATGTATTCCCGCGATGCCGCCCGCCTGAAATTCCGTCTTGGCGACGGACAGCTGGTGCGCTGCCGGGGCAAGCTGACCATCTACGAAGGCCGTGGCCGCTTTCAGCTTCAGGTGGCCGCCGTCGAACCCGCGGGCGCGGGCGCCTTGGCACTCGCCTTCGAGGCACTTAAGCAGAAGCTCCTAGCCGAGGGCCTGTTCGATAACGCGCGCAAGCGCCCCCTGCCCTTTCTTCCGCGGCGAATCGGTGTGGTCACCTCTCGCCAGGGGGCCGTGATTCGCGACATCGTCCGCGTGGCCCACCGGCGTTTTCCCGTGCCCATTCTGGTTGCGCCAACCCCAGTCCAAGGCGAAGGCGCGGCGGCTTCCATCGCAGCCGCGCTGGTTGCGCTTTGCCAGGTGCCTGACGTGGACGTGATCATCCTAGCCCGTGGCGGTGGCTCCATGGAGGATCTGTGGGCCTTCAACGACGAAGCCCTGGCGCGCACCATCGCCGCTTGCCCGTTGCCGACCATCTCGGCCATCGGTCACGAGACCGACTTCACCATCGCGGACTTCGTCGCTGACGTGCGCGCCCCAACGCCGTCGGCGGCCGCTGAACTTGCCGTGCCTGTGGCGGCCGAATTGCTCACCGAGGTGCAGGTGCTCGCGGGCCGGCTCGGACGTGGCCTGCTTGGCCAGGTCGGCGCGCGTCGCCTTGCTCTCGAACGCGCACGCGCGCGCCTGGGCGATCCGCGCCGGCTCATCGACGATCGCCGCCAGGGTCTCGACGAGCTTGCCGAGCGAGCTTCGCGCGCGCTCAGCAACGCCTGCTCGCGCAGACGCAAGGATCTTCAGGCCATCGAGGGACGGTTGCTGCGCTCCCATCCCCAGCGCAGGATCGCGGACCAGCGCATGGCCATGGGCCAGATTGAGCGCCGGCTGTCGCGCATGGGATCGCAGCTCCTCGACGGACGGCGGCGCGCCCTTGAAGCCTTGACCAGCAAGCTCGATGCGCTCTCGCCGCTCAAGGTTCTCGACCGAGGTTACAGCCTGGCCCGCGGTCCCGATGGCAACGTGCTGCGCAGCCACCAGGGGCTGGCACCCGGCGACGCGGTGACCGTGACCCTGCGCGATGGCGATCTGCGCACGCGCATCGAGAACATCCTGGCCCGCCGCGAAGGCGACTGAGGCAACGAGTGCAGAGCCTGCCGGCTTTGCCGGCAGCGAAGCGTCGCGGGAGGGTTTGGCGAGGCCGCGCGCGAGGGCGCGAGCATAGCGAGCGGGGGTGGAGGGGAAGGTGCAGGTCCCGAAGTCCCCGAAGGGGGAAGCGGGGGTGACAGGGCGGGAGGCGGGTGCCGAGGGCGAAGCGAACCCTCTCAGGGTTCCCACTACAATCGTGGGGACTCTCCCCCACGCCTGGGGCCCGTTGCCCCCAGGCCAGAGACCTACTTGAAGCCCTTCAGCAAGTCGTCAATGTCTTTGCTGGCCTTGG
>Ga0302322_100003025_pt1 | contig 14346 bp, 10 predicted proteins | sample Fen_T0_2_FD_203757 | JGI IMG/M metagenome (GOLD analysis project Ga0302322, IMG submission 203757) | Peat permafrost microbial communities from Stordalen Mire near Abisko, Sweden - Fen_T0_2 | ecosystem: Environmental > Terrestrial > Soil > Wetlands > Permafrost | place: Sweden: Abisko... | reverse complement strand
CCAGCTGAAGTGGCGGCCCTCTTCCGGGTCGACCCGAAGACCGTGACGCGTTGGGCCAAGGCCGGCAAGCTGGCCTCGATCCGGACGCTGGGCGGCCACCGCCGCTACCGCGAGTCCGAGGTGCGTGCCCTGATGGCCGGAATCCCGCAGCAGCGGGGGACGTCGGAGGTGGACGCCGAGAACTGATCAGCGGCCCCGGGCTGCCGACTATGGCCCCGCGGTACGGGGATCCCGCATCGTGCATGGTCGGCAGCGCCCGGCGCTCCACCTCGGCCCGTCTGCCCCACCCCGGCCCACCCCGGCCCCGCGCCCGGCGCGCACCCTCGGCGCGGCACGCCCGGCCCGGCGGCCTCAGTCCAGCAGGGCCGCCACGCGCGCCAGTGTCTCGCGCAGGTCCGCGCTCGCCGTCAGGGCCGCCGCCTCCTGCGGCGTCGCCCAGCGCAGGAGTGCCCGCTCGTTCTCGGCCCGTACGGCCTCCGGCGTCCCGGTGGCCAGCACGAAGCGCAGGTCCGCGTGCTCGTGCGCGGGTTCCTTCGGCGAGGCCGGCACCGGTACCACGACCAGGTGGCGCAGCGCGCCGTCCGGCCACGGCTCGACGTCCGTGAGCCCGGTCTCCTCCACGGCCTCGCGCACCGCGACCGCCAGCGGGTCCACCTCGCCCGGGTCGCCGTGCCCGCCCACCTGCAGCCACGTGCCGATGCGCTCGTGCCAGCGCAGCAGGACCCGTCCGGTGCCCGGGTGCACCACGAGGGCCGATCCGGTCAGGTGCAGGGGACGGCTGCGCAGCCAGGGATCGTCGCCGTCCGGGCCGGCGAGCAGGGCGCGCACCCGCGCGACGTCCTCCGCCTCCCGGTCGGTCGCCGGCCGGTAGCCCTCGACGAGGTCGGCCACCACGGTCCCCGCCGTCCCTGCGGTCGAAGCGTCCATGGCGGCATCCTCGCACGCCTCCCCGACACCTACCCCGCACGCGGGGGGTTGCGGGCACCGGCCGGGAGGGCGGACCGTTGTGCCTGCAGACGCCATCGAACCGTGACCTCCGGAGGATCTCTGGGCGACCCCCGCGGCGACCCCCGGACGGCGGCGGCGACACGCTGAGAGCAAGGCGACACGCCGAAAGGTTCACCAGTTGGCCGGGAAGTCTTGGAATTGACTTAAGAGTCCCATAACGTATCGCGCAGGTCATGGGCCACCGGGCCCCTCGCCTCCTCTGGGGAGCTGAGTTGATCACTGCAAGCAGGAGTACCGAGCTCGACGCCATCCTCGCCCGATTCGAGGAACAGTACGAGGCTCATACCGAGCGGCTGGGCCGTCTGCTCTCCCGCCGCCCGGACCGGCGGACGGCCGGGCACGACATGGCCGAGATCCGTTCGTGCCGCAGGGCGCTGGCCGAGACGGCGCGCATCCTGCAGTGCATGGCCGACCGGGACTTCGGGCGGTGCATCCACTGCGCGGGCGACATCCCGATCGAGCGGCTGAGGCGCACCCCCGAGCTGCGCTGCTGTCCCTCGTGCGCCCAAGCCGTACCGGCCTGACCGTACCGGCCTGACCGCGCCTGGCTGACCGCGCCTGGCTGACCGCGCCCGGGGCGTTCCCCGTCCCGGGCGAGGTCAGAGCCGGCCGCCCAGCGCCAGGGCGAGCAGGAGCATCAGAACCGCGGCCAGCGCGAGCGCGACGGCGAGGGCGGGCGTCGCTGCCGACCGCGCCGGTGCCTCGCCGGGTTGCGTGACGTCTGCGGGGTCGGCGGGCCCGGGGTCGGCGGGCGCGGGGTCGACGAGCGGGCGGTCCGCCAGGGCGGCGTCGGCGTCGGCGTCGGCGTCGAGCCAGTGGGCCAGGCGCGGCCACAGCTCCGGCAGGGTCCCGCAGACGGCCCGGACGCCGTCCGGCCCGGCCGCCAGCAGCCCCGCCTCGACGAAGGCCCGGACGGCGACGGCGCGGTCGACGGCGCGGTCGACCTCGCCCGGCCCCGGCTGGAGGCCTGGTTCGAGGCCCGCCTCGGCGGCGGGCGCAGGCACCGCACCGCCCGGTGTCGGCGTCCACAGGCCGGTGAGCAGGCGCCGCGCGGCCTCGCGGGCGCCGTCCGGCAGCCGGTCCAGCACCTCCTCGGCCCCCACCGCGACGCAGGCGCCCGGCCCCGGGGTCCGGGCCCAGTCCGCGAGCGTGAGCCGGGTGCGCGGGCTCTGGCGCCAGGCCTGGTCCAGGCAGTGGGCCAGGCGGGGGAGCGCGGGGGCCGGGGTGCGCTCGGAGTCCGCGAGCACCCGCTCGACCAGCTCGTCGTCGACGTCGAGGCCCGCGGCACGCGCGGGTCCGAGGACGACGGCCCGCACCTGCAGCGGGCCCGGCGCCGTCAGCAGGACGGTCCGCGGCGCGCCGCCCCCGTGCGCCGGTGCGGCGAGCGCGTGCCGCAGGTCGGGGTGGGCCGCCGCCTGGGAGAGGAACCGGCTGCGCAGCGCCACGACGACGGCGGCCGGGGCCGGGCCGTCGGGCCCCGGGCGGCAGGCCGCGCCGAGCGCGGCGGTGAACGCCGCCTGCTCCGGCACGCCGGAGCCCTGCGCGAAGAGGTCCTCCAGCGGGTCGACGACGAGCACCGGCGACCCGGTCAGGACGTCGCGGACGGCGGCGGGCGAGGCCGCGAGCCGGGCGGCCAGGGCGGCGTCGCCGCCGAGCGCGCGGGCCAGGGCGAGCAACGGGTGCCGGCCGGGCCGGACGGCGGCCGTCGGGCGGCCCGTGGCGTGCAGGCGCGGCAGCAGCCCCGCACCCAGCAGCGAGGACTTGCCGCTGCCGGCCTCGCCGACCAGCGCCACCACGCCGTCGGCGCCGTCGAGGGCCGTCAGCAGCGCCTCGACCTCGCCGTCGCGGCCGTGGAAGCGGTCGGCGTCGTCCGGGCCGAGGGGGCGCAGCCCCGGGTAGGGGGAGGGCAGCGCGCCGGGACGCGGTCCGGGGGAGCGACGCACCCGGGCCAGCGCCCGCTGCCAGGCGTCCAGCTGCCGCGGGTCGTCCACACCGCAGGCCAGCAGCAGCGAGCGCAGCCCGCCGTCGGGGCGCAGCGGTGGCAGGTGCCGGCCGCTGTAGTACCCGCCGGCCGTGCTCGGGCTGATCCCGGCCAGGCGGGCGACCTCGCGGACCGTGAGGCCGGCGACCTCGCGCACGGCGGTGAGGGCCGCCGCGAACTCGCCGCGGGTGGCGATGCCGTCGGGATCGAGGTCGTCCCGGTCGAGGTCGCCCGCCGACGACGTGCTGCGCATCCCTGGTCCGTCCTCCATGGCTCGATATGAACGGAGGGTATCCATCCCATTACTGATCGAGTGCGGCTTCTCGTCAAGCGGGCCGTTCGCCCCCTCGACGCGGGCTGTACGGGCAACTCCCCTGATCGGCCGACCGGTGATCCCCCGTTTCCGTGCGGGCTTGTGCGGACTGCGGGGAGGCGAACACCGCAACCCCCGCGCGATGGCTTACTTCGGATGTCATGAACCGGTCACGGCGCGTCGCCGCGACCCGTGCGGGGATCGGAGGGGGTTCGTGAGCACCGAGGCGCGGACCGGTGACGGCGCGACGGCCGACCTGGAGGTCGCGGTCGTGCTCGGCACCCGGGCCGAAGCCGTCGCGCTGGCGCCCGTCGTCCGCGCGATGCGCCGGACGGCCGGGCTGCGCCCCTTCGTCGTCTCCACCGGGCAGGACGACCAGCTGCTCGACCAGGTGCTGCGCCCGCTGGGCGTGCGCCCGGACGTCGACCTCGCCGTCCCCGGACGCCGCGAGCCGCTGCGCCGGATCACCGCCGGCGTCGTGGAACAGCTCGGCGAGCTGCTCGCCACCCGACGCCCGGACGCCGTCCTGGTGCACGGCGACAGCACCACGGCGTTCGGCGGGGCCCTCGCCGCGTTCTCCGAGGTCATCCCGGTGGGGCACGTCGGGGCGGGCGTGCGCGCGGCCTCGGACGCCTCGTTCCCGGAGGAGGCCAACCGGCGCCTCATCACCCCGCTCGCCCGGTGGCACTTCGCCCCGACGGCCGCTGCGGCGGCCCTGTTGCTGGGCGAGGGCGTGGACCCGCAGTGCGTCACGGTCAGCGGCAGCACCGCCGTCGACGCCCTGCTGTGGGCCGCCGACCTGCGCCGCGGCAGCTCCGCCTTCGCCGGGCGGCGGTCCGCGGGACCGCGTGCGCCGCGCGTCCTGGCGGGCCTGGGGCCCGGCGCCGGGCGGCCGGGATCGCGGACGGCGCAGGCGCTGGCGGCGCTCGCCGCCGACGGCGCGGACGTCGTCCTGCTGCTGCGCGAGGGCCCCGACGGGCCGACGGGTTCTCCGGACGGCGGCGGGTCCCCGGACGGCGGCGGGTCCCCGGACGAGGGCCGGCCGCGCGGCGTGCGCGTCGTCGGCCCGCTGGACTACCTCGACTTCGTCGCGACCCTCGCCGACTCCTGCGTCGTCGTGACGGACGCGGGCGGCCTGCAGGAGGAGGCGCCGTCGCTCGGCAAGCCCGTGCTCGTCGTCCGGGACGGCACCGACCGCCCCGAGGGCGTGGCCGCCGGGGTGGCGCGCCTGGTCGGCGCCGAGGCGCAGGGCCTGCTCACCGCGTGCCGGCTCCTGCTGTCGGACGCCGCCGCCCACGGCGCGATGGCCAGCCTGGTGAGCCCGTACGGCGACGGCCGCGCCTCGCAGCGGGTGGTGCACGCGCTGCTCACCGGCCTGGGCCGTCCCGTCCCGGGGGTGGTGCCGGTCCCCGGGGTGGTGCCGGTCCCCGGGGTGGTGCCGGTCACCGGGACGCCCGACCCGGGGGCGGGCCCGGTCACCGTGCCCCTCGCGCTGCCGCCGTCCGGGCCGCCCCCGCCCGCCCGCGCGGCCCGGCGGGCGAGATCGGCCCTGGTGGGTTGACGGCCACGGCCCGGCGCGCAGGCGGGAGGGCCGGAGCGCACGCGGCCCCGGTCACGCAGCGGGCGACCGCTGCGTGCCGGGGCCGTCGGGCCGAACGGGAAGATCAGCCGGCGAGGCCCGCGAACGGGCCGGCGAACGGCACGACACGGTTCCGCACCTGGCCGAGCCCGTACACGTACCAGAACCCGTTGGGGGTGCCCACGCCGGTCGTGTCGTCGTAGCCGCGCCGCGACGTCAGCGTCACCAGTTGCTGGGTGCTGCGCAGCGACGTCCGGGTGCCGTCGGCGGCGTCGACGCCGTTGACGTAGTCCACCCGGACCACGCCCGTCGGCTTGTCGAGCAGCGTGACGTCGTGCACGGCGGGCGTCCCGGAGAGCTCGTAGATCGCCGGGTTGGCGAAGCCGTGCGCCCGGTGGGACGCCTGGTCGGCGAGCGCCTCGATCCCCGCCGCGACGGGGCTGGAGAGGCTGGTGCCGCCGATGCGGTACTCGCTGTACTTGACGCTGCCGTCGGGGAACGTCTGGGTCTGCCCGACGAGGAAACCGGTGTTGGGGTCACCGATCGCCGCGACGTCCGGCACCGCGCGTCCGGGCTTGCCGCCGAAGTACTGCGACACCGACGGCGGGACGACGCCGCGCTGGTACCAGGGCTGGGCGAACAGCCGGCTGACGCCGCCGCCGCCCCCGTACAGGTACGACCCGGGCGGCGCCGGGGTCCACGCGCCGTCGGTGAGGATCGACCGTCCGGTGCCCCACGCCTCCTCGAAGAGGTACTGGTTGCGCGCGCCGATCCCGATCGTCGTGCCGCCGACGGCGGTCACCCACGGGTGGGTCGCCGGGAAGTCGGCGAGCCGGTCGCCGGTGTCGTTGGTCTCGTCGCCGTTGTCGCCGCTGGAGTAGAAGACGCCGATGCCGGTGAGCGCGGCCTGCACGAACACCCGCTGGTAGGCCGCCAGGAGCGCGGCCTGGTCCGGGTCGGACGGGTCGTACTCGCCGACCCCGCCCCACGAGTTGCTGATGATGTCGGCCCGGTGCCCGTCGACGATCGTATTGACCGCGGCCACCAGGTCGTCGTCCAGGCAGCTCGCGCCACCGGCGTAGAGGACCTTCGCGCCCGGGGCGACGGCGTGCACCGCCTCGACGTCCAGCGTCTCCTCGCCGTACCAGCCCTGCTCGCCGCACAGGTCACCGTTGTCGGCGTCGTCGTAGCCGTAGGAGTAGGACGGCGGGACGATCTGGCTGAACTGCCCCGGCGCGAACGGCCGCAGGCCGTGCTTGGCGGAGTAGGCGTTCGCGTCCTGCAGGATCGTGGGGGAGTTGTAGGCGTCCACGATCGCGACGGTGACGCCGGCCCCGGACACGGGCAGGCGGTCCAGGCCGTACGCGCCGCGGATCTGCGCGGGCGTGTACCCGCACGGCGCGTAGGGCAGCGGGCCGCCCGGCACCGGCGGCACGGTCGTGGCGACCTTCTGGCCCCAGTACTGCGAGCAGGGCGGCGCGTTGACGAACGCGTCGGTCGGCGGCGCGGACGACGTCGCCGGCGCCGGCACCGCGGTGCGACGCGCGGGGGAGGGACCCTTCGGCGTCACCCGGTCCTGGGCGAGGTCACCGCGGTCCCGCGGCCCGCTCTGCGGCCGGTTGGTGCGCAGCGTGCTGGTGAGCCCGGCGACGCCCGCGACGGTGGACCGCACCGACGACGGCAGGGTCACCTCGCCGGACGGCGCGTGCAGCTGCCGGCCGTTCAGGGTCCACGCGTCCAGGCCGGTCCCGAACGCCTTCCGGGCCGCCGCGACCGTCCCGGTGACCTGGACGTAGAGGCGGTTGTCCGGGACCGACGCCACCGTGAACCCGGCGTCGGTGAGCCACGACGTCACGGCCTTCAGGTCGGCGTCGGTGGGGGCGTACCGGGCGCGGTACTCGGCCGGGGAGAGGAAGCGGCCGTACCGCCCGTCGGACGGCGAGCTGACGGCGAGGGCCGCCGCCTCCGCCCCCGCCGCGTCGCGACCGTTGAGGACGACCGACAGGCTGATCGCCGCGTCCTGGTCGAGCGGCCCCTGACGGGTGGCCGAGGCGGTCCACGACGGGCCGCCGGTGCTGCCCGACGGCTGTGCCGGCGCGGCGGCGGCGCTGCCGACGCCGGCCGCGGCGACGAGCCCCGCGGTCGTGACGAGGGCGAGGCCCGCCACGGCGGCGCGCCGTCCGCGCGTGCGGGTGCGGTGCGGACCGGGTGCGGTCCGCGCACTGTTTCGAAGCATCGAGTCCCCTGTTCCGAGGTGCCGTTCGCTGGTTACCAGGGCGTGAGCGGGGCGTTGGGCGGGGCGTCCCGGCGGTCGGGGTCACCGACGCGCCGCGCGACCGGGCCTGGCGCGCGGGACGGTCGGAAAAGCAGGCCCCGGATCGGGAACTCAAGCACAAGATCGGGCGTTCCGCCAGAGATCTTGATGAGGGTCACGCCATGCCCCGGACGTCCGCCCAGGTCACCCGGCCACCAGGCCGACCGGTTCGCTCGGTCAACCGGTCGGCTCGGTCAACCGGTCACCGGGAGGACCGGTTCCTCCGGCCGGGCGGACGGCGAGCGGGGCGCGGCCGTCGGGACGGCGGGTGCCTGCGGGGTCGGGCCGCTCGCGCGGGGCGGGGCCACGGGGACGGACGGGTCGACGGGCTCCGGGGACGGCACCGCCGTCGGGCCGCCGGTGCCCGGGCCGTTGCCCGGACCGGCCGGGTCGCGGGTCGTGCCGGTGCCGCCGGTCGTGCCGGGGCCGCCCGCGGGCGGTACCGGCGTGGGGTCGGAGGGCCGGCCGTGCGATCCCCCGCCGCCCGTGCCAGTGCCGGTCCCGGTGCCGGTCCAGGTGCGGGTTCCGGTGCCGGTGGCGTCGCCGGTGCGTGCCGAGCCGGACGCCGACACCGTCACCTGCGCGGAGGTGACCTGCCACGGCCCGAACCGGGCCACCGCGACCACCCGGTGCTCGACCCCGCCGGACGGCGGCAGCTCGACCGGCTGCTCGCCCGCCGTCCCGGCGCCGACCGCCACCACCCGGAAGGGCGCGCTCGCGCCGTCGCGGAACAGGCCCACCTGGTAGGACTGCGCGCCGACCCCGACGGCGAGGCGCACCTGCGCCTGCCCGTCCGCCGCGCGGGCCGACGTCAGCGTGGGCCGCGGCGGCGGCGTCGACGCGGTGATCATGGCCGACGGGCGCTCCCAGCGGGCGCCGAGCGTCGCCGTCACCACGTAGCGCCGCTGCGCCGCGGCGGGTGCGAGCCGGTCGGGGTAGGTGCCGCCCTCGGACGGCAGCCGGGTCCGCGTCCCGTCCGGGGCGAGCGCCTCCACCGTCCAGGCGGCGGGCCGCGGGCCGGCCGCCGGTCGCCGCGGCGTCAGCACCAGCACCCCGCCCGCCGCGGTGACCGAGACCTCCGGGGTGGCGAGGGTCGCCGTCGTCAGCCGGGCCTCGGCGTCGGCGGACGTCTCCCGCAGCTCGACGGCGGGTCCTGCCCCCGGTCCGAGGGCCGGTCCGAGGGCCGGTGCGAGGGCCGGTGCCCGGACCCGTCCGGCGGCGCTCGCCGGTGCGGGGGTGCTCGCCTCGGGCTTCGGGTGGCGCAGCCCGTGCACGCGGACCGGCAGGCGCAGGCTCAGCCCCTGGCAGGAGTCGGGTGCGTCGGGGAGCAGCGAGACCGGCACGGTCACGGTCGCCTGGGCGTGGGCCGCCACCGTCGGCAGCTGGTCGGGCGGGTCGGGGTGCCAGGCGGACGCCGGGCACGCCGCGGGCAGCGCCGAGAGGTCCGGCCGGACGTCCGTGATCTCGAACGACGACGGCGCGGTGTTGCTCACCGTGATCGAGACCTGCTGGGCGGGCCCGCCGGGGAAGAGGCCGGCGACGCCCGCGACCGGGTCGGCAACCCCGCCGGTCCCGGAGTGCCACAGACCGCCGGGCGGGACCCCCATGACGCCGAGCACCAGGCCCGTGGTCGTGAGCAGCAGCGCCGTGCCGGCGGCCAGCGAGCCGCGGCGCACGTCGTCCGCACGGTGCCGCCCGCCGGGCGCGGCCAGCGGCAGCGGCCCGGTGGGGCGCAGCGTCGGGGCGGGGCTCGTCGTCGACCGCCGGACCGTCACCGAGGGTGAGCGGGGGGCGGGGACTGCGGGCGGTGGCAGCAGGTTCGGCAGCAGGGTGGGCATGAAGGGCGGCGCGGGGACGGGCGCGGTCCGGTGGTCGGTCCGCGATCCCGGCACGCGCCGCGCTCCGTTCTCGTCCTGGGTGATGGTCACGTCGCTCGCTCACACGGCTCTCGGGTGCTCGGCGGCCTGCCCTCGACTCGGCCGCCTCCACCATGCCCCGACCGGCGGCCCCGCCGCATCAGCCGTTGCGTCGGACGAACGGCGGATCCCGACGGGGTGCGGTCGGGCCGATCGGCTCGTGCGACGGGGGCCGGAAGTGGCAAGGTGGCGCAGCAGGATCGAGCGGAGGGCCGGGGACTGGCATGCGAACGACGCGGGGAGTTGTGCTGCTGGGGGCCGTCGCCGTCCTGACGGCGGGGGTCACCGCCTGTTCGGCGGCCGGTGGCGGGGCCGTCCCCACCGCCTCCGCCCCGCAGGGCCCGGTCACGGACAAGGCGCGACAGGCGCTCACGGCGTCCTCCACCGAGGTGCACAGCCTGGTCGACGCCATCGTGACCTCGACGAACGCGGGCGCCAAGCTGCCGTTCGCGAAGTGCGCCGACGGGCACGGCGACGTCACCGTCGCGGGCGCCTGCGCCGGGTTCGACGAGGCCGCCTCCTGCCGTCCCGAGGCCGGGTCGTGGCCCCAGCGGTGGGGGTACAACGTGAACCTGCGGGTGACCACGCTCGACGCCTCCGCGGCCGGGGCCAGCGTCATGGACTCCCTGCGCACCGCGGGCTGGAAGCTGACCAACCACAACGGCGGGTCCAAGGTGCTCGACTACACCGCCGCGAAGGACGGGCTGACCCTGCACCTGCTCGTCGACCAGGCCCCCGGCGTCCTCAACCTCGAGGGCTACGGCCGCTGCGTCTCCAGCGACGGAACCCTGGCCCCCGCCTGACCCCGCGAGACCCCGTGATCATGCAATCCGGGACGATCATGCAATCCGGGAACGGGCCGGTGGCAGGATCACGCCGGGGTGGTGCTGGCGGGGATCGGCCGGTGGGCCGCGCGGGGAGGTGCCCCCCTCGGCAGTCGGAGGGGCGGGGGGTCTCCCCGATGTCCGTGGGCGGCGGGCGGCGCACTCTCGGTGGTGACGGGCCGCCATCAGGAGGTCCGGGACACCCGGGAGGGGTCATGGACACCACCGCTCGCAGCACGTCGGACGCCGTCCGCCGAGACGTCGCCGCCTGGTACCGCCGTCCCGGCCTGCCTCGCACGGCGCCGGCCGTGCGCGTGGTCGACCACGACACCGACCGCGGCTTCTGCTCGGTCTGCGGCGCGGTGTGGCCGTGCGCCCGGGCCCGCCGCGAGCAGCGGCAGGAGCGGGACCCCTTCCCGGTCCGCTGACCCCGCGGGTGGGGACCTCTCCCCAGTTGGCTCCGCCCAAGCCCCGGACCAGCCACAATGCACCTGATCCAGCAGTGTGCACGCCTGCCGCAACCCCCCACGACGTCCGCATCCGGGTTCCCGCCCGGGCGAGGAGGACCGATCCATGAGCGAGCAGCCCCAGGGACCCGGGTGGTGGCGCGCCTCCGACGGCCGCTGGTACCCGCCGCAGCCCTCCGCGGGTCCGTCCCAGCCCTACCCGGGCGGCAAGCAGCCCTATCCCGGCGGGCAGCAGCCAGGCCCGGGCCAGCAGGCGTACCCGCCGGTGCAGCAGCCGCCGTACCCGGGCCAGCAGGGATACCCGGGCCAGCAGGGATACCCGGGGCAGCAGGGATACCCGGGGCAGCAGGGATACCCGCCGGTGCAGCAGCCGGCGTACGGGACGCCGCAGCCCGGGTACGGGGGCGGTCCCGTGCCCGTGCCCCGCTCCGGCGGTGGCCGCAAGGTGCTCGTGATCGTGCTCGCCGTCGTCCTGGTGGTCGTCGTCCTGCCCGGGATCGGCATCTGGTATGTCGCCCACACCGTCAAGAACAAGGCCCAGGACGTGCTGGGCGGCGGCCCCTGCTCGCTGGTCTCGAACGACGCGGCGAAGCGGGGCCTGGACGCGCCGATCACGCTGCAGTCCGGCAAGGGCATCGTCGGGATCGTGTCCGGCGTGATCGACGACCGGGTGCTGGCCAAGGCGCCGTCCTGCTGGGGGACCACGGATCCGTCGAGCGCGTCGTCCGGCACGGTGCTGGTACGCATCGCGGTGCAGCAGGGCGGCGACGCCGCAGGCACCTACCAGCGCGAGCTCAAGCACGCCAAGGGCGCCGTGGTCTCCGACGACGGCAAGGGCACCACGGTCGAGACGATGCCCTATTTCGGATCCGTGCAGAGCGCCCTCGGCGACGAGGCGTTCTGCACCACCCTCGGGCTGACCGGCACCATCGGCGTCCTCGTCCGCAAGGGTGACAAGCTCGTCTACGCCTCGGTCGGGCTGGCGGCCCTGTCGGGGTCGAGCCCCGATCCGGGCAAGGTGCTGCAGGAGGCGGACGGCAAGGGCGAGGGCTGCGACCGGGCCAAGAAGCTGGCCACGGCCGTGCTGGACGGCTGAGGGACTAAAGCCCTCGCCCGACCAGGATCTCTCGCCCGAATCGGGACATCGGGAACTCCGAAATGGTACGCCGCTCTGGTCGCCCGTTGTATTTAGGGGGGATTTAGCGTTCGCGCGACGAAACCGTCGTGATCTGTTGGTGATACTCCCTGGCAACGGGCGCCCGACCGGACGAGGGGCGCCGGCCAGTCATCCCGCGGGTCGGGCCCCGCGGGGGGAGAGGGAGTGCACCGTGACCATGCCGCAGTCGACGGGCGGCACGACGACCGACGGCGGACACCGGCCCGGCCGGCCGGCGGCCGCCGACTGGTTCGGGACCGGGGACGCCCCGGGGTCCGGCTCCTCGTGGCCCCGGCGGGACGCGTTCTGGGACGACGCCGCGTGGGACCTCGTGCCGCAGGCGGCGATCGCGCGCACCCGGGACGCCGCGCTCGACCGGATCAACGCGCTCAGCGCTGACGTCGTGGGGCGCCAGGACTGGTTCGAGCCCGGCTCGGCCCGCGATCGGCGCCGCGCCTTCGAGGCCCCGGTCCCGCCCGCCCCCGTGCGCGACGTCGAGCCCGGCCGTCCGTTCGAGCCCGGCCGTCCGTTCGAGCCCGGCCGCCCGTTCGAGCCCGGCCGCCCGTTCGAGCCCGAGACCGGCCTGTTCGAGCCGGCGGGCCTGTTCGAGCCCGCGACCGGCCTGTTCGAATCCGCCACCCGGCCCGCGTCTTCCAGCCTGTTCGAGTCGCTCAGCGAGTTCGACCCGTCGAGTCGGTTCTCGGCGGGCGCGTCGCGGCGGCCGGAGTTCGACCCGCGCGGCCCGGTGCCCCCGGAGGCGACCGCCCGCCCGATCCCGCCCGCCCCGCCGATCCCCCCGGCCCCGCCCACGGCGTCCGTCCGCACCCCGCGGATCGCGATGCCCGGCCCGCGCCCGATCAGCCCCGAGTCCGGGCCGCTGCCCGCCGTGACGTCCCGCCCCGGCGCCCAGACCCGCCCGGCGGCCCAGCCCGGGACGGCGGCCCGGACCCGCCAGGCCGCCCCGGGCACGTCGCCGACGCTGCTGCCGCGGTCGGAGGCGGTCGACGGCGCCTTCGACATCACCCCCCGTCCCGGACCCGCTTCCCCGGCCACCGGGCGCCTCACCCCCCGGCTCGGGCGCCCCGGCGGCGTCCGGAGGGCGGGGGAGGGCCTGGCCCCGTCCATCGGGATCGGCGTGCGCCGCACCCTGCGCGAGGAACTGCGCCGCCGCCAGGCCAGCCGCGGCAAGGTGCTCCTCGGCGCGTCGCTCATCGTCCCCGTGCTGGCGGGCGGCGCGTGGTGGGTCGCCCACCCCACGGACGGCGACCAGGCGCACCTGACCGTCGCCACCGACGCGATCCGCCAGGGCATCCTGTCGGGGAACGCGGCGTCCGGCAGCGCCACGCCCACCCCGACCCCCGAGGCGTCCACCGCGTCGGCCTACACACCGACCCCGGGATCCGAGGGCACCTCCTCATCGGCCGCGCCCGCCCCGACCACCTCGACCAGCCGGGGCCGGCACGTCGCCCCGCCCGGCACGACCACGTCGCGCAGCTCGGCCGCCGCCGGCACGACGTCCTCGGCCCGGCCGACGACGGCGTCGCCCACGCCGACGGCGTCCCCGTCCACCACGTCGCCCTCCGCCACCACGCCGTCGACCACGGCGCCGACGTCGTCCACCCCCTCGACGTCGACCACGACGCCGTCCGACACCGGTACCGATCCCGGAACCACGACCCCGACCGACCCCGGCACCACCCCGACCCGGGGGCGGCACGTCTGGTCGCCGCCCGACACCACCACCCCGTCGTCCGCCACGACGACCCCCTGATGACGGTGGCGGCCGGCCGAGGTTAACGGTCGGTCCGCCGCCGCGACCGGGTGCCCCGGCGGCTCGTCTACGGTGAGGTCCTCCGGAGGGTGAGGGGGACGGCGTGGCACAGGGCAGCGGGAGCGGGCGATCGCGGTCGACGCGCCGGTGGCTGCGTGCCGTCGCCGCCCTGACGGCGACGGCGCTGGTCGGGCTGCTGCCCGCCTGCTCCGGCGGGTCGCCCGCCGCGCCGTCCGAGCCCCCGCCCACCCCCCGCACCGGCCCGGCCGAGACGCGCCCGGCCGTCCGGTACGGGCCGGTCGCCGCCGGGCCGCAGCAGACGCTGGACCTCTACCTGCCCGCGGGGGACGGTCGCACGGTGTTCCCGATGCTGATCCTCATTCACGGCGGCGGGTTCGTGGAGGGGTCGTCCGCCGACTACACCGAGGCCGCCCAGCAGCTCGTCGGCGAGGGGTTCGCCGTCGCCAGCCTCAACTACCGCCTCTCCGGCGAGGCCCGCTTCCCGGCCGGGGTCGCCGACGTCAAGGCGGCCGTGCGGTTCCTGCGGGTGCAGGCGCCCGCCTGGGGGATCGACCCGCACCGGTTCGCCGTCTGGGGCGCCTCCGCGGGCGGCTACCTCGCCGCGACGATCGGCGCGACGGGCGCGGACGGCACCTTCGACGACCCGGCCCTCGGGAACCCGCACGTCTCCAGCGCGGTGCAGGCGGTCGTGGACTGGTTCGGGCCCTCGGACTTCGCGACCATGGATGCCCAGGCCCGCGAGGCCGGCTGCGACGAGGCCGCGCAGCAGCACGACGCCCCCGACTCACCCGAGTCCCTGTGGCTGGGTGGTGCCGTGCCCGCCGTCCCCGACCTGGTCCGGACGGCGAACATCGCCCACCAGGTGGGTGCGGCGCGGTCGCTGCCGCCGTTCCTGCTGGTGCACGGCACCGCGGACCGCGGGGTTCCCTTCGTGCAGAGCGAGCGGTTCGCCGCGACCCTGCGCGGCGCGGGCACCGAGGTGACGGTGCGAGCCGT
>Ga0302322_100003024_pt1 | contig 14346 bp, 7 predicted proteins | sample Fen_T0_2_FD_203757 | JGI IMG/M metagenome (GOLD analysis project Ga0302322, IMG submission 203757) | Peat permafrost microbial communities from Stordalen Mire near Abisko, Sweden - Fen_T0_2 | ecosystem: Environmental > Terrestrial > Soil > Wetlands > Permafrost | place: Sweden: Abisko... | reverse complement strand
CCAGAGATCGAGGTTGTCGTGATGATTCGCGAGGGCGAAGAAATACTGGGCGCCGGCTCGCTGGTAGAGGGCAACGAGCTTTTCGGGATCCCATTTCTCGGCTTTCCACCGATGAATGACATCCTTGAAGCCGGCTTGCGAAGGATGGCCGTAGTGGTCGCGATGAAATGCGGTGACCTTGGCACCCCACGCGGGACCATCTTCAAAATAGAGGTGCCGGGCGTACCAGTCGCCCATCCCCGGTTCGCATTGCGGTCCCCAGTGCGCCCAGATGCCGAACTTCGCATCACGGAACCAAGTCGGGACGGCATATTGTTTGAGCGACGACCACGTCGGCTGGAACTTGCCCTCCGCCACCGGTTCGTCGCCGGTGCTGACCAAGATCGATGGTTTGGCGCTGCTCGGAATGGACTGTGCGAGAGAAAGCGTGGAGGCGAACGCGGCGAGGACGGCGATGAGGCGACAGCCCGTAGTCGCTGAGTGTCTCACTGAACGAGACGCGGTATTTGGTGCATTCATGAGGTAGATGATCAAGGCGAGCGGGCGAAAACTAAACCGCGGAGCGCGCAGAGGGGTAATAGCGCCGAGGGAAACGAATAGAGTCGGCCGAATGGCCTCCAATAAGAGTGATTTTTACGCGACGGTTCCGAGATGCAGCACTTGACGCGGAGGACCGTAAAGTAACCGCTGAGATTGGACTGCGGGACAGAGCATTACGCTGCAAGGGAATTCCAAGGTCTGACGCACCGGCTCTCAAAAATTGTCGCTGACTGCATCCGAATACGCCCGGGATCCAACTGGACTCCGGCGTAGCCACGCCGAAACACAGGCGGTTCGGGGTCAGCGGGGTGACAACACCGCAGCGTAGCCGCCTGCCGGGACCAGCGTGAGTTCAATGACGTCCCTGGCCGCGACGTGACGCGTCGACTCGGAAATCTTTTCCGGTTGCGTTCCGGACTTCGGAGTGTCGGCGAAGGCGCGTAGATCCCATTCGCCGGGGCCGAGAAAGCTTAGCGGCACCGGCACCGAGAGCGGAGCGTCGCCGTTTAAGGCCGCAAGATACCAGCGGGAGCCGGAGCGTCGTGCGATCACGACGTGTTGCGCCATCTCTGCCGATAGCACCACGGTCTCATCCCAAACCGTCGGGAGATTGCGAAAAAATTCAACCCCGGCTTGGCCTCGGTAATTTGTCGGGCTGTCGCACAAGACCAGCAGCGGGCTGAAATACACCACGGTCTGCGCGAGCTGGCGCGCGCGGGAACCGACCACCTGCGCGGGCTGGGTCACTTGGAAGTCCGCCGCCGGGCGGTTGAGGAACCCGCCGGGAGTGAAGTCCATTGGGCCGAGCAACCCGCGCGTGAACGGCAGCGTAATCGTGTGCAGGGTCGTGCACGCCCCCGGCCGGATCTTGTTGTACTCGTTGCCGAGCACGCCCTCTTGCGTGATGAAGTTCGGCCACGTCCGCGCAAGTCCGGTCGGCTTGTATGCTCCGTGCAGATCAACCATCAGCCGATAACGGGCCGCAGCGGCGAGAACGTCCTCATACCATTTCACGGTCTCCTGGCCGTCGTGGTTCATGAAATCAATTTTCACGCCGGCGAATCCCCACCGGGCAATTTGCTCAAAAACCTTGTCGAAGCCCTGCCGCGCGACGTCGTGGGAATCGAGCCACAGAAAGAGCCGCACGTTCCTCGCGCGGGCATAGGTGATAAGCTCGGGAATATCGACGTGCGCCGCCGGCTTGGTGAGGTCGGCCTTCGGGCTGTTCATTGGCTCGTACCAGTACCAATCGATTAGCTGGTACGGGAAGCCCATCGCCGCGGCGAAATCGATGTACTCTTTGTGCGAGCGCGTATCCCCGCGGGAGTTCAGTCCCTTGAAATCGGGCTGGGTGGGATTGATCCCCGTCCACCAGGAGTCCCAAGCCGTAATGCCCGGCTTGATCCACGAGGGATCGGCAATTCGCGAAGGCGTCGCCAACGTGGCGACGAGCTCATTTGCGACGAGTCCGCTGGCCTGGCGGGCGAGGACGATCACTCGCCACGGGCTCAGTCGCCGATCGTGGCCGACGACGGTCGCGTGGCCGTCCTTGCGCGGTGCCAGCGTTGCCCGTGCGCCCGGGCGGGCTGAACCGTCGGCGCATGGGCCCGCGGCGGTGACAAACATGCCCGCCCAATCCAGCAAATCCGCTTCGGCGATGGCGGCGAAACCGTGCGGCAGCTTGACCACCAACGGCAGTACGTGCGGCCGCGCGACGTTGGCCGAGAGGCGACTGAGAAGCTTCTCCGGGTATTGATTCTCGGCGCAATCGGAGTAGTCGCCGGCCCAGCAGGTCAGATCAGAGGGAAAAATAAACTCCGTGCGTTCTTCGGTCACGACGTAGTTTTCCAAACCCGGTTGCACCGGGATCTCGTACCGGAACGCGACCCCGTCGTCATAGGCGCGCATGATCAGGTTGACGCGACCGGGCGCATCGGCGTCTTCCTTCAACTCAAGTTTCAATTCGCGGTAATGGTCGCGGACGGTGCGCCGTTGGCCAAAGGGATTCTGCCATCGTTCGTCGTGGTCCTCACGGGTGCGAGTGACGATCGCGGTCCGGCGTCCGAGCGAGACGCCACCCTCCAGGTCGAGCCCAAGACTGGACCGGGCAAGAGCGGGGGCGCCATCCACCCTGACCTGGTAATTGAGACCGTCGGCGTCGCTGACGACCACCACGACCCGTCCGTCCGGCGATGCAAGCATCTCTTCAGAAGCTCTGGCTGGAGAAAATGCGGTTAGCGCGGAAAGCAGGGCGAGAACCTGGCGGCATTGAAAAACAAGCGATTGAGCAAAACGCATGGGCAATGAGGTCAGAAAAGGAGGCCACCGCCAATCACAACGAAGCTGCGCCCGACGGCTGCGGTTTCGTTCATCCCGGCAGAGTTGCTCGCACTCGGGCGGACGACGGTTAGGGGAATCTTTTTAGAAACGGGAAAGAGCGACTACTTGGCAGGAATCAGCCGGATCAGCACCACGCCGTGCGGTGCGACCTTGGTCTCGAACCGGCCCTTGGACACGCCAAGGTCTTTTTGCCGCCAGAGATCGCGGACGACGAAAGACGCATCGCCATCCGGTGTGGCCAGGGTGCCCCATGGACCCCACTTGACGGCGACGCTGGCTTCCGTTTCGCCGCGATTGAAAAGTCCGACGGCAATCGTTCCGTCCTCCAGCGTCTTGGCATAGACGACTTTGCCCCCTTCATTGCTGATCTGCGTGGCCTGTCGGCCAAGGGAATCCTGATCGATCGCGAGCACCTCGTCATTGGTCAGCAGGCCGAGGGTGAAGTCATCCAGTTGAGCGAGGTCACAGCCGAGGAGGAGCGGAGCGGAGAGAAGACACCAGAGGCTGATGTGCGCGTATTGCTCGGACGGCGTGAGGTGCGTGGAGTGCAAATCAGGTCCCCAGCCCACGAGGCCAACGACCAGCATGTCGGGATCGCTCCAGTGGCCGGGCCCCGTGAAACCCGCCCAGCGATCCTGCATGAAGCCCAAGCGGCTCACACTGGCCCAGCTGTCGTTGATGTCGCCCGTGGTGCGCCAGACGTTGGCGAGGCGCATGTAGTCGGCGGCGTGATCGTAGATGCCGGTGTTCGACAGGCTGTAGACGATGTCGCGGCCCGTCGCCCGCAAGGCATCCGCCATTTCGGTGACGTGGGGCACATCATTGGGAAACCAGTCGTATTTCAGGTAGTCGACGCCCCACTGCGCCCATTGACGGGCATCCGCGGCCGCAAAGGAGTGCGCACCAAAAGTCCAGTTGACCCAGGTCGGCTGCGCGTTGGCGGCCTTCTGGTCCTTGTTGAGCTTGAAGTCTTCATTGACGTTGCCGGCGGTGACCCACGGGTAAGTGCCGTCAAGGTTGTCGGTCGAGCCGCCGACGTAGCCCGCATAGGTGCCGCGCCAGGGACCAGAGTAGATGCCGAACTTGAGTCCAAGGGCGTGGATTTCGTCGGCGAGCGCCTTCATGTCGGGGAATTTCCGATTCGGCTGGATCGCGTTGAACTCGCCGCCGCGCGGGGCCTGCCACCCATCGTCGATGTTGACGTAGGTCCAGCCGTGTTCGCGGAGGCCTTTGGTTGCCATCGCGCGCGCCGACTTGAGCACGAGGTCGTGACTGACGGCGTCGCCCCAGCAATTCCAGCTGCTCCACCCCAGCGGCGGAGAGAGTGCGATGCGGTCACCGACCGCGATGCGGAATTTCTTCTGCGCTTCGCCGAGGGCGTTTTTCGCGCGGAAAGTCACGACGTAGTCGCCGGGCTTCGTCAGCGTCCCCGTGATGCGTCCCGTCGCCGGATCGAGCGCGAGGCCCGCGGGAAGGCCCTCGGCGGCAAAAGTCATTGGTCGCCGGCCGGTGGCGGGGATGGCATAGAGAAAAGGCGCGCCGGGGCGCACGCCGAAAACGCCCGGGCCGTTGACCCGCGGCACCTCGGGAGCCGGCGGCGTGAGAATTTCCGCGACCTCGGCGGCGAGTCCAATCGAGGCGGAGAAAGCAATGCCCGCGCAAGCGAGGATGCGTAAGAGCGAGGTCTTGAGGAGTGAGGCGAACTTCATCGGAACGGGCAGAAGCTGAGGGTGAATCGGCGAGAAAGGGTCGGAAGAGAGATCGGAATACGCGAGTTTGCTTCGGTCGAACTCGAACCGAATTTCGCCATCGGAGCCCTAGACGAACGAGCGTTCGTGGACTCCGATGGCGCGAGATACGGGCGATGCTCCGTTTTTTGGATCACCGACGGCGAGATCGGGGCTGAACGCTCACTTCGCCGCCTTGGCCGCGAGGAAGCCGTTAATGTCGAGCCAATGGGTGAAGACCTCGAACCACCAGTAGGTGGGATGGTTCGGGTAGCCCATGCCGAAGCCGTGGCCGCCGTTCTGGTAGAGGTGAAACTCGACCGGCCGCTTCGCCTCCGACCAGGACTTGATCAGTCCGAAATCTCCGTGGAACATAAGAGGATCGTCGATGGCGAGGGCCACGAAAAGGGGCGGGGCGTCCTTCGGCACCTCGACCGCGCCCTGGCCGCCATAGATCGGCGCGATAAAGGCGAGCTTCATTGTTTTCGAATGGAGTTCACAATGCATCGTGAGACCGGCGCCGGCCGAGAAGCCCATCATGCCGATCCGGTTGGGGTCGATGTGCCATTTTTCGGCGTTCTTGACGATCAGCGCGTAGGCGGCCTCGGCGTCGACCTGCTGGTTGGAGAGATCCCAGGCCGGGGGTTTGGGCGCAGGCGGAGCTTCGCCGGCCGGCTTGCCCGCCGCGGGAGTCACGGCGGCGAACGTGCGGTTCATCGACTCCTTCAGGCCATCGAGGGTCGGGGGCGTGGGGAAGAGTCGGTATTTGAGCACGAAGGCGGTGACGCCTTGGGCGTTCAACGCCTTGGCGATTTTCCAGCCTTCGTTATTGATCGACAACCAGCGAAAACCACCGCCGGGGGCGACGATGACGGCGGTGCCGTTGGCTTTGGCCGGATCGGGAAGGTAAGGCGTGAGCGTCGCGTCGGATACGTTGCGCACCATCGGTTCCCCCCATTGGCGGAACCAGCTCTCCTTCGCGGGCTGGTCTTTGACACCACCGGTGCCGAGGGGAATGGCGCCGGGCTCGGCGGGCGCGTCGAGGGGATAGATATTACCATCCTGCGCCGCGGCCGAAGCCGCGAATGCAAGGACAGAGGCCAGGGCGGCCGCTTTTGTCAGGGTGATGAACCTATTAGTCATGGTCAGGGTTTTGGGATGAAACGGACAGGGGAGAGAAAATTGCGGTGGCCAGCGGGGCGACACCTCATTTCGCCGGAAGCTCGTAAATGGATACGCTGAAGCGCGGCACAACGAGCGCCGAAGGAAGAGCCGCGACGGGAGAGTTCGTGATCGCCGGTTCCTTCGCGTCCGCGCGCGTCGAAGCTAGCCGCCACAAGGTACCGGAGCCGGCCAGATCGGCCCCGGCCAGGTTGAGCTGAAGCGGCTGATCCACGTCGGTGGGATTGAGTACGGCCACCGTGAGCGTGCGGTGGTCTGCGGTCCAAGCCGCCACGACGTCGACCGGAAAGGTTTCGCTGCCCGCATTGACCGCCGGCTGTTCGCCCCCGAAGGGTTCGGTGGGCTTCGGCTGCGGCGAGTTGCCGGACACCGCGACCGGGATCGAACCAAAGTGATCGCGATAGATTTTGAAGACGAGACCGTTGGCGGTGAGCGCCGGATGCGGCGTATCGCGCGTCAACAGCGAGGTCGCAAAGGTCTGCGCGGCCATCTGGTAAAGATCCGAGTAGCGGAACATCTCGTGGAAGATCCAGGCGTAGGCGGGATAGGATTCGTGATTGCCGCCCATGTAAGCCCACTCGTCGAGGTTGATCGGCTTCGGTTGCGCGACGAGTTTGGGCAGGCGCTTTTCATATTCGCGGTATTCCTCGACCTTGATCCGGACGTGATTCGCGCCGCGACGCATCCAATCGGTGATGGGTTCGTTCGGATCATTGGCCACCTGCGCATTGGCCTTCAGACTGAAGTGGGTGCCGCCGAAGTTGTAGAAATGTTCGCTGATCAGATCGATGTTGTCGAAGCACTCGGTGAGCATGGCACCCGTCCAGTCGGCCGGTGAGAAGTAGTCCGGCACGATGTCCTTGCCGAGCAGCAGCGCCTGTTTCGCGCCAGTCATGGTGTCGGGCATCGCCCCCGCTGCGATCAGCTTGATCGTCGGGTCCACGCGCCGCATCGCCTTGGCGAACTGGTTGTGTTTCCACAGAAACATTTTCAACGGCATGTAACCGTATTGGTAGTCGCCCCACATTTCGTTGCCGACGCCCCAAAACTTCACTCCGTACGGAGCGGGATGACCGTTGGCCGCGCGTTGCCGGCCCATCGGGGTGTCGACGGCGCCGTTGGTGTATTCGACCCATTGCGCCGCAGACCAGGCATCGCCGGTCCCGGCGTTGACCGTGATATAAGGATCAACCTCCAGCAGGCGGCACATCGTCAGGAATTCGTCGGTGCCAATATCATTCGATTGCACCGCCTTCCAGACCGGATCCTTGATCGGCGGGCGGCGGTCCGGGTCGCCGATGCCATCGCGCCATTCGTGGGCGGAAACGAAGTTGCCACCGGGAAAACGATACACGCCGGAACGAAGGCTCTTCAGGACAGCGATCGGCTCCGGTCGCCAGCCCTCGACATTGTCGGCGGCCATCAGGGAAACGGCGCCGATGTGGAATGAACCGGTACCCGTCGCACTAATTTCAAGATCGGCGGGACCGGCGTTTTCCGCGGAGAACGAAAACGTAAACTTACGGTAGTCCGCTCCAAGCTGGCCGAGCTTCACCGTCTGGCGGGGTGCGCCCGGAAGAGCGTTCCACACTAGGCTGACGGACACTTTCGCGCCCGGGTCGCCGGCGAGTTGCACGCGGCCATGGTAAGTCACCCCTTGGGTCAGCTTCACGCCAGTCTGGCGAATTCCTCGGGCCGCATCGCCGGCGAGGGCCACGACGGGAGTATGGTCACCCACAAACGGATTTTTCGTATCCATGGCGACGGAATCCGCGGGTCCGAGCGGATTCCACCGGCCCGGACCGGCCTCGAGCCGGCCGAACATGCCGCCCCCGGGAGGGCGTTTGGGCTTTTCCTCCTCGGGTGGCTTGGGACCAACGGGATAAAAGAACTTTCGATCTTCGAGCAATTCGCTCCAGAGAATGTTGTAGACCATGTTGCCGGCATGCTCGACGAACTGACCATACACATAGGGTGAAATGGGCGCACCGGTTTTCGTGGCGTCAAGTTGAGCGACGACGGGCTTGACCGGCGCGGAAGGCTGGGCGCTCGCGATGAGGGTCGTGAGTGCGAATAGAAGGGCGGAGGTTTTTTTCATGGGGCGTATGCGGCCACGGGCAGCCAGGCAGCGAATTTTGGAAAGATGAGGTGCGAAAACGAATCAGTGATCAAAAGGTGAAGCGGAATGGACTCGGCGCTCAAAGTTTCACCTTGATGGTCTGGCCGGCATCGGCGGATGAGGCGCCTGCGCCCAGCGTCCAATCACCGCTCGGAATCGCGTAATCCTTCTTCGCTCCATCCCATCGCCGCAGGGCGATCGCAGGCACGTTGATTGTGACCTTTCGCTGCTCGCCTGCCTTGAGGTGGACCCGGAGGAAACCGCAGAGCGCGCGGATTTCCTGTGGCATTGAGGCGGAGGGTGGGGTGGCATAAAGTTGCACGACGTCGTCGCCTTCGATCGCGCCGGTGTTGGCGATGTCGACGGTGACGGAGAGAGCGCCAGCCGCGGCCGGTACCGCGCGCAGATTCGAGTAGGCAAATGTCGTGTAGCTGAGGCCATGGCCGAACGCGTACAGCGGCTTGCCCTTGAAATAGCGATAGGTGCGGTTCTTCATCGAGTAATCGTTGAAGTCCGGCAGGTCAGCCGTGGCGCGATAGAACGTCACCGGCAGGTGGCCCGAGGGATTCACGATGCCAAAGAGCACCTCGGCGACCGCGCGGCCGCCTTCCTGGCCAGGGTACCACGCCTGCACGACGGCAGGGAGATGTTCATCCTCCCACGTCAGGGCCATCGCGGAGCCGCTGCAGTTGACCATGACGACCGGCTTGCCGGTGGCGTGGAGCGCTTGGATGAGATCCGTCTGTTCAGGTGGGAGCTCGATCGATTCGCGGTCGAAACTTTCGCCTTCCTGCGCGGCGGTGATGCCCCCGACGTAGATAATCACGTCCGCTTGGGCGGCCAACGCGAGGGCCTCGGTCTTCAGCTCCTCGACCGGGCGCTTGGTCGTGTTGTCCTGTCCGCTCCATGGCGCGGTGGCGGTCTTGGTGGTGACGGGGCTGCCGACCGCGAAGGTGACCTTGAAATCCGAACCGGCGAGGCGACGGATTCCGTCTAAAATCGAGATCGGATGCGACGAGCTGCCGTGGTAATTTCCCTCAAGCATGGACTTCGAGTCGCTGTTGGGTCCAATGACCGCGATCTGCTTCACCTTCGACCGGTCGAGGGGAAGGATGCCGTTGTTCTTCAGCAGCACGATGGATTGCCGGGCCAGGTCCAAGGCAATTTGGCCGTACTCCGGGAGGTCGTTGTCCTTGAGCGTGTACTTCGAATAGGGAACCTGCTCCGCGGGATCGAAGAGACCGAGGCGGAACCGGGTCCACAACGTATGATAGAGGGCCTCGTCGATTTCTTTCTCGGTGATCAAGCCCTGCTGCACCGCGCGAACGAGTGCGTTGTAGTCACCGCCGCAGCACAGGTTGCACCCGGCCTTGACCGCCGCCGCCGCCGCTTCCTCGGCGGTTTTGACGAAGTGGTGCTGTTTGTCGCCGTAGATGTCGCGGATCGCATCGCAATCGGAAACGATGTAGCCGTCGAAGCCCCAGCGCTCGCGCACGAGTTGCGTGAGCAGGAAAGCGTTGGCGCTCGCCGGCACGCCGTTGACCGCGTTGTAGGCGCTCATCACGCCGCCGACCTTGCCCTCGCGCACGACGCGCTCGAACTGCGGCAGGTAGGTGTCGAACAAGTCGCGCTCGGAAATCTCCGCGTCGAACGAATGCCGGCTGCGTTCCGGTCCGCTGTGGACCGCGTAGTGTTTCGCGCAGGCCATCGCCCGCATATATTTCGGATCGTCGCCCTGGATGCCTTGGACATAAGCGATGCCGATCTCACTCGTGAGAAATGGATCCTCTCCGTAGGTCTCTTGCCCGCGACCCCAGCGCGGGTCGCGGAAAATATTGATATTCGGCGTCCAGTACGTGAGCCCCGCCCACCATTTCGAGTCGCCATTGTGGCGGTTGGCGTAGTCGTTGAATTTCGCGCGGCCCTCGATGCCAATGATCGTACCCTCGCGGCGAAACAGCTCCGGATTCCACGAGGCCGCCGCACCGACCGGTTCAGGGAAAACCGTGGCAAAACCGTTGTTCGCGACGCCATGCAAGGCTTCGTTCCAGTAATCGTAGGCGGGCAGGCCAAGCCGTGGAATGGCGGGTGCCGCGTTCTTGAGCTGCGAAACTTTTTCCGCGAGAGCCATCCGCCGGATCAGGTCGTCGGCCCGCACGCGAAGGGGCTTGGCGGAATCGCGCCAGATCGCCGGCTCCTTCACTTCAGGGGGAACCATCGCAGCCCGCGAGAAGGCATCGGCCAGATCAGCAGCGACGAACGAAGCGATCTCCGCGCCCGCCTGGTCGCGGATCGTTACGGTGTTGAACTTCGCGCGGCCCTTGCTCGCGACGAAACTCAGTTGCAGCGGTCCGCGCAGGGCATCGTCGCCCTTTTCCACCGTGCCGTGAATTGTGGCCACCTTTCGCATCCCGCCGGCGGCGGTGAAGAGGTCAAAATCCTTCGCCACCACCTGCTCGTCGGCCGTGACGTCGAACACCCGCTCGCCGGCGGCGGTCGCGATCGTTTCCGCGGCGGCAATGTCGATGGTGTAGCGTCCGGCCGGAAGATTCGCCACCGTGACCGTAAAGCGCGGGCCATTGACGTCCTCGCGATAGGGCTCAGCCAGCGCGCCCGGGATCGGCGGGCCGGGTGGTTCCTTGCGATGAGTAAAGTCGCCGGTGACGGTGACGCGCCCGCCGCAAGTAGTGCAGGCTTCGTCGGCGGCGCGGGCCATGGACACGGGTAGCAACAACAGGCAGGCTAGGAGCAGGCGCAGCCTGCGGGTGAACGTTGCGGCAGAAGGGAACGGCTTCATAGGGTTGAGGGGGGACGGGGTGAAAAATAGCGGAGGCGCGGATCAAGGCGGCGCGGACCGGGCTCGCCAGGCGGGTGGTTGGGCCGCCTCCATGGGGGCCAGGAGGTTGGCGAGCAGGAAGCCCGACGGATCGCTTTGAAAGGCGGGATCGTCGGCCACCTCTGCGAGCTGGCGGGAAAAACGGATCGCCTGCGCCATCGCCTCGGCCGCGTGACGGGCGTCACCCTCGAAGCGGTAGATGCCGGCCAGCCGCAGATAGGCCCCCGCCAACACGGTGGGATAGTCCGAGGGCGAGCGGGTGGCCCCGGGGCCGTTGGCGCGCAGGCGGGTAGTGAGGTCGAGCAAAGCCGCCTTTGCCTGCGCCTGCGTTCCCTGCGTATAGGTGGCGAGCGAGGCGCGGGCCTCGTCGTAGATCGCATAAGGCTTTTCGACGATCACTCCGTCTTCATTGCGAACCAGGGCCGGCCCGTAGTCTCCCACATAGGTCTTGTGCCAGTAATCGCCGGTCGCGCTCTGCTCGGCGCGGGTCGTGAAGTTGAACCGGTACACCGGCACGCGGATCATCGTCGGCGGCCGGTCGCCAAAAGGATCGATCCGGAACAGGCCCAGCACCTCGGGATTCCGCTCGAGCAGCTGCGTGGCGGTGCGCGCCATGATCGACGAGTGCGGGAGGTTGACCGCCAGCTGGAGCGTGGCCTCAAAGCGGGGAAACCACGGCGCCACCCACCGGCAGATCCGGTCGGGCTGCTGCGGCTTGAACTTAAACTCATAGGGCGCCCAGGTGCGGCCGCCGTCGTTCGAGCCTTGAAACTCGAGCTCGAGTTTCGACTCCGGAAACCGGCCGTACGGGGCATAGGCGTTCGCGCTTTTGAAATCGCGAAACAGATAAGCGACCGGATCGGACCCGAGCTTCGGCACCTGCGTCCGCGCCGTCCCGGCGAACAGCACCGCGGTGAAATACAGCGTCAGGCCGAAGTGCAGCCCAAGGAGCACCCGCAGGCCATAGCGTTTGTACGGCCCGATCACCGGGCCGGCCGGCGTCGCGGCCGGCGCTCCCAGCCGGACGGCCAGTTTGGATAGCCGCAGCTTCCGCGCCGCGGCCGCGAGCATCCCGTCGTCGAGCAGCAGCAGGCCCAACGCCATGGACGCCGCGTTCAGCCAGCCGAAGGAGGTGGTCAGCTCGATCCCCACCTGGAACGCAATCCATAACAGGAACGCCCACCACCGCCCGCGGCGGCCGCCAAACACGGCGAGCAGCGGCGCCACGATCTCGGCGGCGAAGGTCAGGCCGATCTCGAAGCAGTGGTAGGCAAACGGCAGTTGATGGTCCCAATAGCCAAGGATCGTCGGCAGCGGGCTGGTCTCGTACATCACGTCCATCGGCGTCAGGTCGCGCCAATGGGGGTCAGGCGTGACGATTTTGATCAGCCCCGAGCCCAGCATCACCCGGAAGAGGAACCAGCGCATCATGAAAAGCGCGATCGGCCGCGGCGGCGAGGCCGCGCCCAGCCCCGGGCGCAAGCCGGCGGGCGCAAACGCCAGGCAGAGCAGCGCCATCTCCAGCATGAGCTGGTCGTCGATCGACGACGAGAAGACGTGCCAGGTGGAGACAAAGGACAGGAATGCCGCCCAGCACACGAACAGCGCCAGCCGCGGCCAGATGTTCAGCACCAGCGCGACCGCAGCGATCAGGCCGCCCCAAGACAGGCCGGCGATCATCGTCGGGCTGGAGCTGAGCCAGAAGGCGCTCGGGGCCCGGAGAAAACGCTCGAGGAAACCCGGGAATAATCCGCGCAGGGTCGCGGTGTACTCGGCCACGGGATAGATCCCGTGCGCGCCGACCAGCGCCCCGCCCTCCGCCACGATGCCGGCGAAAATGATCAGGTACACCACGCCGACCAGCCGCAGCAACAGCCAGCGGGGCCAAAGGCAGCTGGCTCCGCCTGCGCCTCCGGAGAACTCCCTGGCTGCACGCCAGGCGAACTTGATCATTTGCATCAGGGGGTTCGGGGGCAGGGTGGAGGGGAGGGGCGGACCAGGACTTCAGGACGGTAAACACGGGCACTTCACCTCGTCGAAGTCTTCTGCTCAACGGAAAATTCGCTACGAAAAAATATAAACGTTGCTGCCCGAGGTCTCGCGGTCGTGGCTGTGATCATCCATGTTCCACCGGTCCGGCTGGGCATGATCCCGCAGGTAGCGGTGCACCGCTGGGAAAAACTGATGAGGCCGTCTTTGTTCCTGTCGGACAGATCGAGCGGCTTCAGTTGCGCGCGTGAGCGTGGCACGGTAGACGGTGTGGCCGTCGTCGGTGAGACACTGGCCGCACTTCTTCCGCTCCCCGCCGCGGGCGGTGGCGCCGTGAACCATGACGAAGGTGATTTTTTCCGACGGGGTGGCGGCGAGCGCGGGGGCGGCGAAGGACGCGCTGAAGAGGAGCAGCAGGGGCAGCAAACGCATCAAGCGGGATTTCATGCGTGGTTTGAGGTTGGGAAAAAGAAACGGGCGCGACCGGTTGTCCGGTATCAGTCCAACGGGAGGTCGAGGTGCCAGTGGGCGGCAACCGCCCGCAGTTCCGCCAGGGTGAGGTAGGTCACGGCCCCATGCTTTGGTCGTTCGAAGTTGGTGCCTTTCATCACGCCCTCGTTGAAATGGCCGAGATGACGCCAGGTCACGAAGTCCTCGGTTTCACTGAAACCCATATTGTTGGGCCGCGCGCCGTAGACATCGTACATGAGCACGTAGGTGGAGGTGCCGAATCTCTTGAAGATATTTGGCGCCTCGGTCGAGACGGTCTCCGGATCGATGCGTTGCGGAGCGATGGTGTAACCCTCGGCCAGCGCCGCGGACGAGGCGTAACGGATGCGGGCACTGCCCACATAGAACATGTGCCATTTGCCGTCCACGAGCGTAAGGTCGGCGTCGATGCCGCCGACGCCAGGGATCATTTTCGGCGTCGTCTCGAGTTTGGTGAAGGCTTCGTTGGCGTAGGCCCAATAAATATTGGCGTTCTTGTTGCCGTAGCGGATTGTGAAATACACCACCAATTTCCCCGCGACCGGGTCATAGGTGGTCTCGGGAGCCCAGGAGCAATCAATGTCGCCGAGCTCCGGAAACGCGAGGTCCACGCGGAAATCAGAATGGGTCCAATGGATCAGGTCCCAGGATTTCATGAGCACGAGGGCACGATTGTTACCCCAGCCATACTTTTCTTCCGGCCGCTGCCACCGGGTGTTGCGGAATCCGGCGCGTTCCCCGAAGATGTGCAGGTCGGTCATCGCGAGGTAGAACGCGCCATCGGGTCCGCGGGCAATGTGTGGGTCGCGCACGCCTTTCTGCTCGGCCAGCACCGCTCCATCGAACACGGGATCGCCTCCGTTGACATCCGTGAACGAGTAGCCGTCCCGGCTGACGGCGAAATAAGCGGAATGCGTCTGATCCTTGAAATACACCATCAGGTAGCCGCCGAAGTCCTTTTCCTGAAGCGGTCGAGCGCCGGCCGGTTTCTCGAGGTTGGTTACGAGCTCGATGCCGGTCGGCCGCCGCGGTGTCGTCGACGGTAACGGAGCGGTGGCCGGCGGCGGAGCGACGGGTGCGGCATCAGCCGCTCGGCCGAGACTCCAGACACAACCAAAGAGCAA
>Ga0302322_100003023_pt1 | contig 14347 bp, 12 predicted proteins | sample Fen_T0_2_FD_203757 | JGI IMG/M metagenome (GOLD analysis project Ga0302322, IMG submission 203757) | Peat permafrost microbial communities from Stordalen Mire near Abisko, Sweden - Fen_T0_2 | ecosystem: Environmental > Terrestrial > Soil > Wetlands > Permafrost | place: Sweden: Abisko... | reverse complement strand
CGCCGGGGAATTCGCGTGCCCTCGAACACGGATGACAAGGCCTACGTGGTCATCGGCAAACGCGCTGACGATCATGCCCTGCTCGTGGCCTTCGACGGACCCGATGCCCCGGGGCTTTGGACGAGTTCCTGCCGGGTCCACGGCCTTAGCTTCATCGGCGAGCCCCGCACCCATTCCCAGCGGATGGAGTGCCGCGTTCGGTATCGGGATCCACGGGTGGCGATCGAATTTTTCCCCGAAGCCGAAGAGGCGGCCCTCATCCGGTTCGACGAACCGCAACGGGCGCTCGCCCCTGGCCAAATCATGGCGCTCTACGATGGCGATGAATTGATCGGCGGCGGCGTGTTTTCGTGACCCGACGAACACCGCCCGTGGTCGGGTGAAACGGGTCAGGCGCCCGCGCTGACCTTTTCCAGGTTCAAAGTCTTCGAGAGCAATTCGAACTCGCCCGTCACCTTTTGCAGAACCTCTTGCAAGTCCTCGTCGCTCAATCCGAGAATCCGGATGATTTCCGGATCAGGCAAAGGGCTGATCGTTTCCCGGGTGCATAACTGCCGGCGCACCCAATGGGCTCCGGTCAGAACCGCCGCGAGGCGCCCCGCCGTCGGCGCCGAGCCCGGTCGAAACTGAAATTTTGCCGCTTCAACCATGGCCGCCGGAAATCCCCAGGTGCGCAGCATGATCGCCGTGGGCTCGGCGTGGTCGTATCCGAGCAGGCTGACCTCGCTCGCCTGCCACTCGTCCGGCCAGGCCGCGCATTCGAGAAATACCGCCGCCTGGCGTTGCTGGATCCAACGGTCGATGGCCACCATCCCGACATTGTGCAACAGCCCCAAGGCGTAGGCAGAGTTCGGATCCTCCCCGACCTTTCGCGCCAGTTCTCGGGCGGCACAGGCTGCCGCGAGCGATTGCCGCCACAAGACGTTCGCCGGAATCCGGTAAACCTTAAGCATCTTTGGAAATGTCTCCATCGCCATGATGATCATCACGGCCTCATGCACCGCCGCGTACCCAAGGCGTTGGACGGCCTCCTCGATTGAACCGCATGATCCTCCCTTATAAATCGGACTGTTCGCCAGATGGATCACTCGCGCGGCCAAACTTCGTTCAAGCTGGATCACGGCGACGAGCGATTCCACGGTCGACGTGGGATCGTCCAGCAACTGCATCATCCGCTGCATCAGCTGCGGCGATGAAGGTAGCGTCTTGATTTGGGCAATGAGTCCCGCCGGCGTGGAAAAAAGCATCGTCAAATTCATAAAACAGCCCTCGCCTTGCATCGACCACTAATCGCTCAACTTGAGACGTTTCAGGTCCACTCCAAACCCCAGAATCCGAATAAACCCCCATAAACCTAAGGCTAAAAACCCCATCGCTATATGGGAATCGGGTCTGTCGTGACGGAAAGGCGCCCCGGCGCGAAGTCAAATCCGCACAGGACTCGCCCCGGCCGCCTCTTCCCACTGGAAGGTCACCGTCTCGCGACCGATCCGCCAGCGCCGAGGGGCGGTCGTATGCAGCCAGTCGAGCGGTTCGCAGCCACCCGGCGTTCCACCCGACAACGCCAGTTGCATGGCGCTGCGGAACGCTTTTTTTTGCTCGTCGGACACCGTCCGCGGATCGACCGACACAAACAGGGCCGTGCCACTGCGGGCGACCAAGTCGAGAAATTGCCGGTCAAATTCCCAGGGAGTTTGCGCGGTGTGCGCCGCACAATCCGGGTCGCTGGCGAAAAATGCCCCGTGCTGCGGCAGGCGAAACGCGAGCGTGTTCACCCCCATCCGTCGCGTGCGTTCCCAGGTGCGACCGGAGGTATCATCGCCGGTCCGCTGGATTTCGAACAGACCGGCACCCAAGTGCCCGACCGTGTTGCAGCCGAGGAGCACTGCGTCGCCCGCGGCCTCGCGCAAGGTTTGATAGAGGCGCAGGATGATTTCCGCATTGGTCAACGACTGGTCGGCGTAATGCCAGCCGTTATCGGTGAGGTCGGCCCCCATTTCAAAACCCCAACGGCCCAGCGCATCAAACGTGGAAAAGTCGTGCTTGATCAGCTCATAGCCCCAGGACCTGACCCGGGCTACGTCATCGCGGATCAACTGCAGATTTTCCGGCAGGGTGAGATCCAGCGGCTTTTCGTTGCCGCTGCCTGGACCCGAACGGAGCCGGCTGGAACGATCCACCGTCGTCAATGCGGTCGGACGCATCCAAATACCGGGTCGCACACCCAGCTTCTTCATGTCCGCGGCCAAGCCCGGCATGTCCGGAAAAGTATTGGGGTCACCCGCCCTCCAAGGGCCGCCCGGACAGGAGGAACCTGGGGTCCAACCAGCGTCGATCACGCAGTAAGGAAGGTTGGCGTGACCAAATGCGAGACTGGCGAGAAACGCGGCGTCCCGGCGCATCGCATTGGCATCAAAATCGTGGCCGTAAGCGTAATACCAGTTGTTGTTCCCGCAGATCGGCGCAGAAGCGAGCCGAGGATTGGGACACATCACGCGGCAAAATTGGGACACGGCGGAGAAAGGCGTTTCCTCGTCGGCACTCGCGAGGAAAACCACCGTGGCCGCGGGGATTTCGCGTGAGCCCGGCCGGCAGGGACTGCCACCATTGCGAAAATCCATCCAAAGTGAAACGCCGGCTGCGTCGACCGTCCAAAAGCAAAGGGCCGCGGGCTGCGTCTTCACGCCCGCCAGAAACGTCCGCCCACTCGCAGGTTCGTGCGACGCGAAGTACCATGGCATCACCCGCTCAGGCTGCAAATGGCGCCACTGCAAGTCACCGTAACCTCGTTCCCAGTGGTCCCCCAAATAAAGGGCACCCTCGGGAAAGGCCATTTCCCAACGCAGTACGACCCGGCTAAGCAAACCGGCCGGACACGCCACTCGCACCGCGATTCCTCCCTCGCCAGGCGCTTCGCTCAATTCGACGACCCCCTGGGCACTCGTGTAGCGGCGCCCTTGCGCCTGCATTGCGACCAAGCCCGATCCATCATGATCGATCAGGATGCGCGTCGGATTGTCAGGCAGCCGATTCGGCAGGGCGGCTGATGACGAAATCGCGAAGGCACCCGCGACCGGCTCAGCGGCGCGCCCCGCGGTCGCAGCGGAACCGAGCAGGAAAGTTCCGGCGCCGAGCTTCAGGGCATCACCGAGAAAGGCCCGACGCTGCGGGTCATGAGGTGAAGTGGCCATGGGAAAAATCTAGCCTCCGGCGCCGCCGTTGTCCGCAGAAATCGCATAGGTTATAAAGAACTTTGCGACCGCCAACGGATTCGAAACTTCCTTCCAACGGCTTGCCAAGCGCAATGGGCTAAGATTGGTTGGGAGCACTGACGTATTTGATGATGCTCCCGGCGCCGAATGATTTCCGAACCAACCTGCCCGGGTTAATCGCCCTGGTTTGCGGCGCCGCCATCGTATTCTTTTCCGGCTGTGCGACGACTTCCCCAGGAGTGGCGTCAAGCCTGCCACCTTCGGCTGCGGCGCCGCTCGCTCCGGCGCCAGGCGAGACCAGGACACCCGCCTCCGAAGTTCCCCCCGCTCCACCGACCCCCTCCAGTGCCGTGGACAAGCCGACGACGTCACCCTCGCCTGCCTCAATCCCCACTCCGGTTCCACCCGCCCCGGCGAGCTCACCCCCTGCCATCCCGGTCGCACTCCCCGCCGCCACCATTCCGGTTGGGCGCGCGACGATCCGGGGTTCGCAGGAAACAAGCATTCTGTTTGATAATTTCACCGCGTTTGTTGCGGCCGTGGACGGCAAGAAGATTTCCGGTGGGCGCGAGGGATGGAACGTTCCCGTGTCAGTCGAAACCGGAAAGCGGATTCTCGACGTCGAATTCAACCGTGGCGTCTTCGTCGCCCGCAGCCGGCTGGAACTGGAGGCCATGGCGAACGCCAGCTACGAACTTCACTACACGACGGATGCGGAGGTTTTCGGGCAAAACAGTTTCTGCGATTTCTGGCTCGTCGATGCCGGCACCGGACGCACGGTAACGCCGGTCCGCAAGGCGGCCGTCGAGAAACAATCCAATCCCGAGACCTCGGCCAGCCTATCGAAATGAGAGTAACGCTAGCCTGATCGCGAAGGCCAGGAATATCAGGCCGAGCAGGCGATCGATCCAGTGTCCGTGGCGGAGGAATTTTTTCCTCGTTTCAGGTTGGGCGAAGACCACCGCCACAAAACAGAACCACGCCATCGTGGTCAGCACCATCCAAGCCCCGTAGCCGGCCTGGACCCACCGCGGGGTCTGCGGGCTGACCAGCATCACAAACAACGAGAGAAAGAAGAGCGTCGCCTTGGGATTGAGAGCGTTGGTCAGGAATCCCGTCAGAAACGCCGCCCTGGCCGCGGGCGGCCGGGACGAACCAACGCCCACATCGGCCAATGAATCGCGCGGAACCGCGCGCAAAGCCTGCAGCCCCAGCCAAGCGACATAGGCCACCCCCGCGTACTTCACGAGATTGAACCAAAGCTCCGAGCTCCGGATGAGGAAGCCCAGGCCAAGCAACGAATAGGTGACGTGAACCAAAATCCCGCTCCCGATTCCAATGCTGGTCCAGATCGCCGTCCGCCGGCCGTGATCCAGGCTTTGTTTCAGCACGATGGCAAAGTCCGGTCCGGGACTGGCCACCGCCAACAAATGCGCCAACGCCACGGCTGAAAATTCACGCCAGAAATTCATGATTTAAAGTTTGGCGGGATCCTTCGAACGGAGAAACGCCGGCTCTCAGTCCCATCCGCCGGGCCCCTACAGGCAAATCGATTTCTACCGACCCGACGGACCGCGCCGGGAGTTTCGGCGTCAAGCGTGCTGCTTGAGGTTCCCGCGCAGCTCCATGTCCTGCGGCACGATGCTCAACGCCTCGGCCAGTGAACTCAGCCCGTCCCGAACCTTGAGCAGGCTGTCCTGGTGCAGGGTCTTCATCCCGCTCTTCATGCCAATCCGCTTGAGCTCGACCGTCTCGACACCCTTGTTGATGGCCTCGACCAACTCCTCGTTGTTGATGAGCAGTTCGTGGATGCCGACGCGGCCCTTATAACCCGTGTTGTTGCATTTCTGACAACCCTTGGGACTGGCCTTGAAAATTTGGCCACTCCAGCCGATGGCGCGCTGCAGCACATCCTTTTCCCTTCCTTCCGGCTCATAGGGCGTCCGGCAAACCCGGCAGAGCCGGCGCATCAGTCGCTGCGAGCAGATGGCCACGAGCGACGACGAAATCATAAACGGCTCGATGCCCATGTCCGTCAGTCGAGCCACCGTGCTCGGAGCATCGTTCGTGTGCAGCGTGCTGATCAGCATGTGACCGGTGAGCGCAGCCTCGACGGCGATATTCGCCGTCTCCTTGTCGCGAATTTCACCCACGAGGATGATATCGGGGTCCTGGCGCAAAAACGAACGCAGCGCCGTGGCGAAAGTCAGCCCGATCTGCCGGTGCATCTGCATCTGGTTGATGCCGGCGAGCGTGTACTCGATCGGATCCTCCGCCGTGCGGATCACCACCTCGGGCGAGTTGATCTCATTCAGCGCCGAGTACAGGGTCATCGACTTGCCGGAGCCGGTCGGACCGCAATGGAGGATCATGCCGTACGGCTGGCGGATGCATTCGCGATACCTCGCGAGATTCTCATCCGAGAATCCCAGCGCCGTGAGCGGCAAGGTGGACTTCTGCTTGTCGAGAATACGCATCACGACGCCTTCGCCGTGATTCAACGGCGCCGTCGAGACACGCAGATCGATATCCACGTTCTTCTTGCTGTACTGCTTAAAAACTATGCGGCCATCCTGTGGCAGGCGGCGTTCCGCGATGTCCAGGTTGCACATGATCTTGAAGCGCGCGACCAAAGCACCCGCCACTTTCGCCGGCAGGCGAAGCTTTTCCTGGGTCAAGCCGTCGATGCGGTAGCGGACCACCACTTCCTTTTCCCATGGTTCAATGTGAATATCCGAGGCTCCGGCAAAATAGGCGTCTTCCACGATGCGGTTGCTGAGCTGGATGATGGGAGCGGATTCCTCGTTCTCCAGATCCTCGTCCTTGATGTCCGTATCGACCTCATCGAATTGGGCGCCGAGCTGGTCAACCACGTCCGAGAACTGCACCTCATCGTGCATCTGGTCCTTCTTGAGCTTTTCCCGGATGTCCGGCTCGCGCCCGAGCAGGCGGATCACACGCTGACCGGTCTTGTCCTGAATCTTGGTGGCGACCGTCGTGTCGAACGGATTCGCGAAGGCCACGAGCAGGAAATCGCCGACCTGCCCCACCGGCAGAATCAAATTCTTCTGACAGAACTCGAGGTCGATCTTCTCAAAGGTCGCGGGATGCACCCGGTACCGCGCGACATTGTACGGGGCGAGTCCGAGGGCGCGGCATTTGGCGAGGAGCAGCTGAAACATCGTGATGCGATGGTCAGCCTGCAAAATCTGATCGAGCTGGTCCCCGGTCGGCTCGTCCGGCCGGGCGAGCAGTACCGCCTTGTTATCGGCGGTCAGCTTCCCCATCTCCTCGAGCTTGTCGATGATCTGGGTCTGTGTGCGTCCTAAAGGCATGGTCAGGTGTTCATCGGCGCCTGCGTGGCGCCCGGCGGAACCATGCGTTTGGGCGCCGATTCAGGAAACGGGACCTTGGTGACCATTGGCGGAGTTGTCGTGCCCGCCGGAAACGGCCCCTTGCTGGCGAACGCCGGAGTCGTGCCGCCGGTCGCGAAGGGTGGACGGGTCGCCGGCTTGACCGAGACGTTGGAACGCCGCACCGCGTCGCCCCGTTCCGTGAGCACTCGGTCGAGAAAATCCGCAATGATATCCATCGTTGTGGCCTGCCAGATGATCTGGCCGCCCAAGGTCTTTTCCCAGTGGGACCGCACCGCCGGACTGAGGTAATAGGCGGTCGCCACAAAATGAAAATCCTCCTCCTTGTCGAACGGCACGCTCCAGGTCGCCCAGCACGCGCCGATATCGAGGTCCCGCTTCACGTCGTCCGGCACCTCGTAGGCCCGGAGATCGATCACGCCGACCCCGTGGTCGTCCACCACGTGGTGCAGCAGATCCTCCTCGCGCAGCACCTTGGTCTCATAGGCCAGGATGCTCAACACCGAGCTCCGCCGCATGTCCCCCGTGGCGGCGATTTCCAGCAGCCGTTCGTTGGCGGCCTCCAGGTCCTCGAACTTCACCAGACTGTGTTCGATCAAGGCCGAGCCCAACAGGCGGTTGGAGCGCATTAGGAGTGGACGATGCTCGGACATGAGAACGATTAAGTTACATCGGCTTTAACGGGTGGCGATTTCTTTTCCTTGGCGCGCATTTTCTTCACCCGTTTTAACAATTCTTTTCTGAGCTTTGGAATACCCTCCTCCGACAGACAGGATATCGGCACCAAGTCCACTTTCGCGTAGCGTTTCTGGAATTTTTTCAGATTCGCCGCGGCCGCCGGCTCGTCCATCTTGTTCGCGACCACGAGGCGGGGTTTGTCGAGCAGCGCCGGGTTGTAGAGCTCGAGTTCGCGCAGCAGTTGCTTGTAGTCGTCGCGCGGATCGTGCGTGTCGGTGCCCGCCAGGTCGAGGATGATCAGCAGGAGCTTGCAGCGCTCGATGTGTTTGAGGAACCGGTGGCCCAGCCCCTTGCCCTCGTTGGCGCCGGCGATCAGGCCCGGCACATCGGCCAGCACAAGCCGATCGTATTCCTCCTTGAAATCGATGACGCCGATCTGCGGATGGAGGGTCGTGAATGGATAGGGCGCCGTCTTGGGGCGCGCATTGGTGATCAGGTTGGTCAGCGACGATTTTCCGGCGTTGGGAAAACCAACGAGGCCGATGTCGGCGATGCTTTTCAACTCGAGGCGGAAATTCCCCGTCTCGCCGGGCTCGCCCGGACCGGTCTTGCGCGGCGCCCGGGTCACCGAGGACTTGAACCGCGTGTTGCCAAAGCCGCCCTTGCCTCCCTTGCACAGCACAAATTCCTGGTGATCCTCCAGGATCTCGACGACGACTTCGCCGGTATCGAGATTGTAGGCCACGGTGCCCAAAGGCACGCGCAACACAGCTGGCCGGCCCTCGCGGCCGTTGCAATCCTTGCCCAGTCCGTGTTCGCCCCGCTCGCCGGTCCAGTGCGGCTTGAACTTGAAATCGATGAGATTATTCTGGTCGTCGTCGCCGCGCAGGACCACGTCGCCACCCTTGCCGCCATCGCCTCCGTTCGGACCACCCCAAGGCTCGTACTTTTCCCGGCGAAAGCTCGCGCAGCCGCGCCCGCCGTCGCCCGCCCGGGCCTTGATCTTTACTTCGTCGATGAACATGGAACCTACCACGCGGAAACCGCGCGATATGTAAAGGGGGATCTCACACCGTGATCTTTATGCCTTTGCGCAAATACGTCGGTACATCGAGGTCTTGGCCCTCGAACAGATTGCGATCTGACTTGTCAAAGGATCCGCGGTTTTCGGCCGGCTCTCCTTGAAAACCAAATTCCTCCTGCTGGACTTTGGCGGTTTCCGCCCGTGTCGGTTCACGAAGCGGAGTCGGGCCGGCCGTCGCGGTCTTGACCTTCACGGGGCTCTCCTGCGCTTCCGAGCTTGTCGTCACCACCGTTGTTTTCTCCATCCCCTTTCTGGTCGGCGGGGTCACGGGACGGCGGACGAAGTTGCGACTGCCAAGGTCGGTGGTGCCGATCACGCAGATCTCCACCTGGCCTTGCAGGCCCTCGTCAATGGCGGCGCCCATCACCACGTGAGCCTCCCGGCCAAACTCCTCCGTGATCGCCGTCATCAATTCATTGACCTTGGTCAGACTAAGATCGGGGCCCCCGGTGATATTCACCAGCAACCGGTCCGCTTTGCGGGCGTATTCGGGGGTGTGGAGCAAGGGACATTGTTTGAGGTCGTCCAACGCGGCGAGGGCGGGATTCTCCCCGCGACCGACGCCCAGTCCGAACAGCGTTTTTCCTCCCCGCTGCCGGAAAACTTGCCGTAGGGCGGTGAAATCCACGTTGATCAGGCCGGTCCGCGACAGCATGCCCCAGATCGACTTGACCCCGCGGCCAATCCATTCGTCAGCGCGGGCAAACGAATCAAGCACACTGGTCTGCTCCGTGCCCTCTTGCAGGAGCATGTCGTTGGCGAGCGGGATCACCGCGTCGCACACGCGCCGGAGCTCGGCGAGCGCTTCCTCCGCCTGCTTGCGCCGTCGTCCGCCCTCGAAACTGAAGGGCAGCGTCACAAACGCGATCACAACGGCGCCCGCCTCTGCTGCAATCTCCGCAATCACGGGAGCGGCGCCCGAACCGGTTCCACCGCCCAGCCCGGCGACCAGGAAAATCAAATCCGTGCCCCGGACGATCTCCGCGATTTTGTCCGCGTCCGACTCGGCGGCCTTGCGCCCGATCTCGGGATCGCCGCCGGCACTCAGCCCGCGGGTCAGTGAAGTGCCGATCAGGATCTTGTCCTGCACCGGCGAATTACTCAGCGCCTTAAAATCGGTGTTGATCACCGCCAGCTGCAGGCGGTCGAGGTTCTCCATCTTGAGACGGTCGACGGCATTGGCGCCGCCGCCGCCCACCCCGACCAGCTTGATGCCGACGTTGCGGTCGGTCAGCGCTTCCAGCGGAAGTTCATTGGGTGTCTGGTCCATGGCTTAGGAGGTGGCGAAAATACGAGTGAGGTTGCTGAGAAAACCAGTCTTGCGGCGCGGAGGCACGGCGTGTTCCTGCGCGCCGCGAAGGCCGAACTGAAAAATACCCAGCACCGTGCTGAACATCGGGTCCTTCAGCTCTTCCTTGACCCAGGCGGGTGACTCGCCTCGTCGGGCGTTCAGCCCGAACACCTGGCTCGCCACGTCCTCGATTCCCGGCAGCTTCGACGTGCCGCCGGTCAGGATGACGCCGGCGCCACAGTGTTCCGGCAGGAAGACGGGGCCCAGTTTTTGTTTCAAAACCTCCAGCAGCTCCAGCGTGCGGATGGCGGAAATGGTTTCGATGGCCGTCTTCGAAAACTGCCGGTCGCCAAAAGACGCATCGCCGTTCAACCAGACTTTTTCGCTCTTATCGCGCGTCTGGATGGTGGCGCGGCCGTGGCGCAGCTTCAACATTTCCGCCTGCGAGGCAGTGACGCGCAGCCCGATGCTGAGGTCGTTGGTCAGGTGATCGCCTCCCACCGGCAGCGTGCCGGTCACGAGGACATGTCCGTCGCGATAAAGTACATAGTCCGTGATGCCCTTGCCCAAGTTGATCACGAGCGCGCCGTGCTGGCGTTCCTCCGCCGAAGTCAGCAGCGCCCCGTTGGCCAGGCTCGAAAGGACCAGCTCGCGCACCTCAAGGTGATAGCCGCCGACGACGTGGATGTTGTCACTGACCTTGCCTTCGTGGCCATGGACAATCCAGTAACCCACTTCCAGCCGGCGTCCGGAAAGATGCTCCGCGTCCGGCACGTTGCGGCCGTCGAGGCGAAACGGGCGGCGAATCTCGTGGATGCGGGAACGCCCCGCGGGCAATTCCTTTTCTTTCGCCAGATCGCAGACCGTGGCGATATCGAGCGCCGTCACCGTATTATCGGCCGACTTCACGTTGACCGACGCCTCATTGTAGAATCCGTCCAGATGCCCGCCGGTCTGGGCCAGCCACACTTCCTCAATCCGCGCGCCGGCCCTCTTCTCCGCCATCTCCAGCGCCTGGTGAGTGGCTTCGCAGGCCGCCTTGTAGTCGACCACTTCGCCCTTCATGACCCCGCGCGAAGGGGCGACGCCAACCCCGATGATATTCAAACTGCGTCCGCGGGCGATTTCGCCCACGAGGACGGCGATTTTGCCGGTGCCGATTTCAACGGCACCGATGATTCTGCTGCTGTTAGAGGTCACGTTTGCTTTTCGTTTGGTTTGATTGAAGAGTGAAATTTGCCGCCGGGAGCTTGGCGAGCTCGGCGGGAGTGTTCTGCATCTTGACCGGCACCTGGCCCTCGAGCGCCAGGTTGATGGAAAGCAGGGTTGGCTCCGCCATCGCGTCGCGAACCTTGTCCACCACGTAGTCCAACTGGGCCACCTGGCGGAGGAAGTCCCGTTTCCGGCTGAAGACAATTTCCGGAATATCCTGCGCCTTCACGACAATCTCATCACGCGACTCAAGTCGGGCCAGCGAAACGATCAGCCAGCCGCGATAAAGATGCGGCGCCTCGAGTTGCGTCACGGACAGCAAGGCCGCGACATCCGTCATGCCGGCGATCGGCTCATACTTGCCGTCGTGGCGAACCAGGCGCACGCCGTCGAGCCACGGCAGGCTGGCGAGCATCTGCTTGTCATAGTTGAATCCCTCATAGACAACCCCGTCGCGCGCCACCAGGAGCTGCTTCGGCAGGCCGTCGCCGTCACTCGCCTGGACTCGCGCCACCGGGGTCCTTTCATGCAGGGTCACTTCAAGAGTGTCTGGGAATTTGCGTCGCAGCACCGCCACGCGGACCTGGCCGTGGTCGAGCAACCGGTCACGCAGTTTGGGCAGATCCAGGGCCATCAAGCTCGCGGCTTTGGGCAGGCCCAGCGCATCGCTGGCCCATTGCTTTGTCAGCACACCGTCGGGGATGACCGCGATGTCCCGCACCGGATCGCTGTGGACGGCTGTCGCCAGACCGCTGCGATCGGTCTCCCAGGAGTGCACGACGGAATAGAGTCCCCATCCGGCCAGCGCGGCCAGGACGACCAAGGCCGTCAGCTTGAACCACTCGAGGCGGCGGCGAAACCGACCCTTTCGCGACATGGCCAGCGACGTCACTTCCTGGCGGATATCCCGCCAGGATCGCCCGGCAGACCGGTCGGAGATGGTTTCGACTGCACTCATTTTTTTGCGGCGAAGGCCAGCCGATGGCGTTCCACGGCAGGAGCGGTCAATTCACGGCACAAGGCGATAAAATCCAGACCGACGCAGCGCGCGCTCATCGGCAGCAAGCTCGTCTCCTTCATGCCGGGCAGCGTGTTGATTTCCAGCAAATAGAGTTCGCCGTCGCCCGAAAGCATGAAGTCAATCCGCGCGTAGTCGCGACACCCGCACGCCGCGAACGCCGTCTCGGCCGCCGACCGCACCGCCGCCGCCAGCTCCTCGGAAATCTTCGCGGGCGCAAAATACTCCGTGAGTCCCTTCGTGTACTTGCTCGTGTAGTCGAACACCCCGGACTTCGGCACGATTTCCACCACGCCCATCGCGCGCCCGCGCAGCAGGCCAACCGTCAGCTCGCGGCCCACGATGCGCTTCTCCGCAATCCAGTCACCCTGGCGCAATCCCGACAGCGCAATCTCCAGCCCGACCTTGGACGTGACAATCTGCAGGCCCACGCTGCTTCCCTCCCGGTTGGGTTTGAGCACCACTTGCTCCCCCAGCTCCGCGGTCAAGGCGGCCGCCGTCGGTTTCGACTCGGCCTTGAAACTCCGGCCGGGCGCCACCTGCACGCCGACGGCCGACACCGTCAGCCGGGTGCGCCACTTGTCGAAACACAGGTCGCTGCCCGCCGCATCGCAGCCGGCATACTGCACGCCCGCCTCATCGAGCAGCCGCTGCATGCGACCGTCCTCGCCGAAGACACCGTGCATCGTCGAACACACAATATGGCGGTCCCGGTCGAGCCCTTCCGGCAGCCGGTCGGCATCCACGACAAAGAACTGCGTCGGGTGCGCGTAGGCCATGGCGAGAGCCACCGCCTTGCCCGAGCCGAGGGAAACCTCCCGCTCGGCCGAGGTGCCTCCCGCCAACACTGCAATCACCGGTTCACTCATAGGACATCCCTCCACTCCTGACCGTAAAGCATCACCTCGGGCTCGAGGTCGATGCCACGGGCGCTTTTCACCCGGGCGCGGATTTTTTTGACGAGACCGACAATGTCTGCGCTCGTGGCCCGACCGCAATTCACGATGAAATTCGCATGCACGGCGGAGACCTCCGCGTCTCCGACGCGCTCGCCCTTCAGGCCGACCTCGTCGATCAGCCGACCCGCGGAAGTCCCCGGGGGATTCTTGAAAATGCAACCGGCGCTCGGCTCCCGCGGCTGCGATTCCACGCGTTTCTTCTGGTACGTCTCAATCTGTCGACGGATCTCCGTCGCCTCGGCCCGCGCGGCGGGCCTCAGGTAGGCGCCCAGCGCAATCGCCTCCTCAAGCTCGGCACAATGGCGGTAGTCCACCTGCATTTCCGCCTTCTTCATCACCCGCACCTCACCCTGGCGCGACATCAGGTGTACCTCGTCAACCACATCGAACATCCACGCTCCCATGGCCCCGGCATTCATCCGCAACGCGCCCCCGACCGAACCCGGGATGCCTTCCAGAAATTCGAACCCCTGCAGTCCGGCCTTGGTCGCCAAGCCGCAAAGATTCTTTAGGCGCAATCCCGCCGCCGCCCACACGCGGCCATCGGGTTGCGGCTCGAATTTCTGCCAGCCTTCCTGCGCCAGATTGATCACGAGCCCGTCGACGCCCTGGTCCGGTATGATGAGATTGGATCCCCGGCCCAGCAGAAACACCGGCAGCCGGCGCCGGTCGGCCGCGACCAACAGTTGGCGCAGGTCCTCGCGGGTTGCCGGTTCGGCATAAACCCGCGCGGGACCGCCCACGCGCATCGTCGTCTTCGGTCCCAGCACCTCGCGCTCCGTGAGCCTGGCAGCGGGCGTCAACAACGCCCGCACTTCCACGACGAGCGCCTGCCAAGCGGCCTCGCGCTCCTCTTCAAACTTGACCCGGGCCACGAATTCCCGCGCCGCGTGCTCGATGTCCCCTGCGCCCACGAACGCGAGCGTGTCGCCGGGCTTGAGTGCCGCCCGCAATGTCTGGAGCATTCCCGCATCGTCGCCGGGCAGGTACGTGACCGGATGATCCGCACCGGTTTTTTTCAATTCGGCGTAGATGTCAGCCGTCGTTCCGCCGGCGACCGGAGCCTCGCTGGCCGCGTACACGTCCATCAGGAACAACGCATCCGCTCCCGCCAGCGCCGCGGCAAACTCGGTCTTGAACTGGGCCGTGCGACTGAAGCGGTGCGGTTGAAACACGACCACCAGCCGCGAAGGCCGGCGACGGCGCAGGCTCGCCAGCAACGCCCGAATCTCCGTCGGGTGGTGCGCGTAGTCCTCGTAGATCGCGAGGTCGGACGAATGCAACAGGGCCTGACGGCGGCGCACGCCACCGAAACTGGCGAGCGACGGCGGCTCGATTTTGGCTCCCAGATGATGAGCCACCGCCAACGCTGCCGCGGCATTCGCGGCGTTGAACTCGCCCCGGGCCAGCACATGGGCCTGCGCGATCGAAAACTTTCCGCCCAACGCCAGAACCTGGCCGCCCGCGGTGTCGTCCACGATCGAATATTGGTAGTCTCCCGTCCGGCCAAAAGTGAGAG
>Ga0302322_100003022_pt1 | contig 14352 bp, 13 predicted proteins | sample Fen_T0_2_FD_203757 | JGI IMG/M metagenome (GOLD analysis project Ga0302322, IMG submission 203757) | Peat permafrost microbial communities from Stordalen Mire near Abisko, Sweden - Fen_T0_2 | ecosystem: Environmental > Terrestrial > Soil > Wetlands > Permafrost | place: Sweden: Abisko... | reverse complement strand
ACCTACCCAGGTCGGGACTTGGGTGGGCGGCGGGGTGGCGGCCGTGGCGGGCGACACGAGCGGCGATGGCAAGGGCGGAAACCGTGGTCGGCGGGGGCGCCGTGGTGGTCAGCGCCGATGACGGGCTGCATGTGCACGAGCGCCGCGACGGTGGTGTCCGCTGGCGGCACCCCGGCGCCCCCGGCCACGGCTACCGGCCGGTCATCGCCGGCGACGTGCTGGTGGTCCCCGGCGGGAGCGCTGTGGCGGCCCTCGAGCTGAGCACCGGGGTGCCGCGGTGGGAGCTGCCGGCGACGCCGCACTGCGAGCCGCTGTTCGCGCACGGGCTCGTGCACATCGTCGGCCCCGGCAAGCGCAACCTGTACGCCGTCGGCGCGGACACCGGCGAGGTGCTCTGGCGGACCACGGCCGAGGGGGTCCGGCCGGTGCCGACGGCGCCCGGCGTGGTCTTCGCGCAGGGGCGCACGCTGCGCGAACGGCAGCACACGGGGGACTGGCGGTGGCAGTACGGCGACCTGCCCGCCCCGGTGAGCGGGCTGACCGCGGCCGGCGACCTCGTGCTGGTCCGGATGGCCGACCAGCTGCTCGCGCTCGACGTGCACACCGGCCGGGCGCGGTGGCAGCACGGTGGCCTGCCGTACCGGGTCGTGCCATCGGCGAGCGCCGACGTGGTGGTGCTGCCGGTGGAGGGCGAGCTGCTCGGTCTCGACCCGGCCGACGGTGCGGTGCGCTGGCGGTGGGCGGGGACCGGCACGCCGCACGCGACGGCGGGCGGGGTGTTCGTGGTCGAGCCGTCCGGCCTGACCGCGCTGGACGGCGACGGCCGCGTGCAGTGGCGGATCCCGGGCAATGCGATGTGGCCGGACCTGCGGGTGACGCCGGATCTGGTGTACGTGATCGACGCCGGTGCGCTGCACGCCCACCCGCGACACGACGGGGTGAAGGGCTGGTCCGCGACCGATATCGTCGCCCTGCGCGCCCCGGTCGTCGCCGACGGTGTCGTCTACCTCGAGAACGGTTACACGCTGTTCGCCATCAACGCCGACGACGGGGAGCGACTGCCGACATGACGACGCCCATCATGTTCGACCCCACCCCGCAGGTCACCGACCTGTTCGAGCTGCACTGGGGCCGGCTGGCGACCGGCGAGCGGGTGCTGCGCAAGGTCGCCCGCAACGCCGAGGGACACCGGCTCGTCCACGCCGAGGTCAACGCCGGCAATCTGCTGGCAGCGCTGCCGACCTATCCGTCCCAGCTGTGCCAGGTGATCGAGCACGAGCTCAACGGCCCGCAGACCTACGTCACCACCACCTACCGGGGCGTGCCGGTCGAGGGACAGCCGACCGCCCCCCTGCCGGAGACCGCGCTCACCGTCTTCGGCGACCTCCTGGTGGCGATCCACACCCTGGCCAAGGCCGGGCTGACCCACAGCGCGATCCTGCCCGGCTTCGTGCTGTGGGACGGCGAGCACGCGCAGCTGGTCAACCTCGGTCAGGCGGTCGCCATCGGCGAGCCGGCTCGCACCGCGCTCGACCCGCTGTGGCAGCCACCGCCCGGCCCCGGCGGGCTGCGCCTGGCCACCCAGGCGCACGACGTCTACCAGGCCGGGCTGGTGCTGTACTGCATCGCCACGCTGCGCGGCCCGGCCGACGCCGCGACCCTGCGGGCGGAGCTGGCACGCGGCGGCACGGCGCTGTCGGCACTGCTCGACGGGGTGTTCGCCGACGACCCGCGGGACCGGCCCGATCCGCACCAGCTGCTGCGCCGGGTGGAGGACGCGCGCCTGGACCCGGCCTGGCGGGGCGGCGGCGAGGCACACATCCCGCACCAGTTCGTGCCGCCACCGCCGCCGGACAGCCCGGCCCGGCTGGAGTTCCGGCAGAAGATCGCGGCGAAGCGCGAGTACCGGCGCCGGCGCGCGGAGCCGGCCGCCGTGGCGTGGCGGTTCGCGCGCGACCTGTTCGACATCCTGTGGTACAGGCAGGACAGCCCGTACAGCCGGGGCGCCGTGGTCGCCGTCGCGGCACTTGTCGTGGGCCTGCCACTGCTGCTCGTCTTCCTGGCGTTTCGACAGCTGAAGGGGTGACCGTGCTGCTGCCCAGTCCAAGCCGCCTGCTCGGGCGGGTGCTGTGCCCGATCTGCCTGCAGTGGATCCACTGGGGCAAGGCGCCGCGGGTCGAGGTCAATCCCGAGACGCAGGAGAGCAAGCCGTTTCCGCCGCGGGGTGTCGATGAGACGCGGGCCGCGTACGCCGAGCGCCGGCTCGGGTCGCAGCGCTCCTGCACGCTCATGCGCGACGGCCGGGCGACCACGCACTACCTGCCCGATCAGTACGGCGCCTACGGTGATCCGATCGTCATCGGGCTGGTCGGGCACCGGGCCGCCGGCAAGACGCTGATGCTGGCCGCGATGGTGGAGGCGCTGCGGTTCAACCTCGGCCTGGCCGAGTTGGGCCTGCGCGTCGAACGCCTCGATGAGGCCATCGACCAGTACTACATGACCCGGTTCGTCGAGCCCTTCTGCTACCGCCGGGAGCAGCTGCCGCTGACCCAGATCAGCCCGATCGCGTTCAGCTATGTTGCCAAGGTCTACAGCGCCCACGCCCAGCGCGACTTCGCCGTCGCGTTCTTCGACGTGGCCGGCGAGCAACAGCGGCGGCGGCGCTCCGGCGACCGCTTCCTGGACACGTCGTTCCTGTCCGCGGTGAACGCGCTCATGTTCGTCGTCGACCCCGAGAAGGCGCTGCCGTCAGTGCTCGGCGAGTCCGCCACGGCCTACGGTGACCCGGCCTTCAACGCCGTCATGGACCGCCTCGTGGAGATCCGCGGCGAGAAGGGCAGCCAGTTCCTGCCCCTGCCGGCCGCGATGGTGGTCGCCAAGTCCGACCTGCTGGAGCACCGCCGGCCGGTGGTCGGCAAGTGGCTCGGCCGCGACGACGACCTGGAGCTGCGGACGGTCGCGGAGGAGAGCGAAGACGTGTACGAGTTCCTGGTGAACAACGGCGCCGAGCGGTTTTTGCAGCCGGTCAACCGCAGCAGCGACGTGAGCCTGCACTTCGCCTCGGCGTCGGGCGTCGCGCCGGTCGACGGGCAGTTTCCGGCCGCGGGCTTCGGGCCGCGCCGGGTACTGCGACCGCTGCTGTCGCTGTTCGCCATGACCGGCGTGCTCGACCGGTCACTGCTCGGCGACGAGTAGACGAGTAGACGGGTAGGGAAGGGCGAGATGCCGAATCGAGCGGGTCGCATCGACCAGATCGTGTTCCGCTGGCGGGCGCGGTCGCAGACGAGCCATGACGGCGTGGGCCCGGACGCGACCTCGCTGGCCGACGCGGACGTGCGCTGGTGGGAGGAGAAGCTGGCGCTGCGCATCACCCGGGCCAGCGGCGGCAACGACCGGCCCGCGCTGTCGTACCTGCGCTTCGACGGCCAGGCCGTGATCCTGCACAAGGTGCCGGCACGCGACGACAAGAACCGGCCCGGCGCGGCGGTCGCGCACGCGCTCATCGGCGCCGATCATCTGGTCAACGTCAACCTCGCGCTCGGCCTGGAGGACTGGACCGGCTGGGCCGGCCGGCAGGCTCCGGAGGCCTACCCGCCGGGCCGGCTCGCCGGCCTGGACCACGAGGAGCTGCGCGAGTGGGCCGGGGCCGCACTGAGCCGGCCGTGCGCCGACCCCGGGCCGGTCTTCGATCAGTTGCTGAGCCGGGTGCTGGCCGGCCCGGGGGCGCCGCTCACCGTCGTGCTGCCCGACGCGCCGGCCACGACCCTGGTCCGCGGCCTGGTCGAGGTGCTCGGCGGGGAGCCCGGCCACGACTGGACCTTCGCCACCAACGAGGACGACGACACCGACCCGGGCCTGCCGCGGCTGGTCTTCCTCGACGCCGTCTCCGGCGGCACCGGTTACGCAGCGACGCGGCACCGCCTCTTCCTGGGCTCGGCCGGACCGCCGGCGGACTTCGCCCAGCAGCTCGCCGACGCCTGGCGCCGTGGTGGCCCCGGGGCGATCGAACCGCTGCGCGGCCGGCGCAGCCTGACCGGCGCCGCCGAGGTGCGGCAGTGGCAGCACGACGTCACCGTTGGCGGCCGCATCCTGCGGACCACGCTCGTGCAGGCGGTCGCCCTCAACCAGGCCGACCCGGAGCACCTCGCCGTGCTGGAGACCGAGGAGGGTGTCCGGCAGCTCAAGGCGGAGCTGAACGACAAGCTCAGCGACGGCGAGCTGAAGGCGATCTACCAGGCCTGGCAGCCGGGCGGCCCGCTCGCCGCGACCTATCCGCAGGCCGCCGCGATGGTGGCGCGGTACACCGTGCAGCGCTGCATGCGCGCGTCGGCCGGCGCCGGGCTGAGCGAGGCGCTGCGCGGCTCGCCGTTCGACGTGGCGATGGTCGACAAGCACCTCGAGGCCTGGGCGGCGAACGGCCGCAACGTCAACGCCACCCCGTCGGCGATTATCGAGCTCGCGCAGCGGGCGGTGTCCTTCGGCGTGCCGCCGGCGCTGCGGTGGCGAGGCATGCGGGCGATCCTGGACCGGCTCACGCTCGCGCAGCTCATCGAGCAGGCCAACCGGCACACCAACTCCGACGTGCACATCACCGAGCTGCTGCTCAGCGCGGCCGAGGATCGGGCCCACGACCCATCGGCCCTCGACGCTGCGCACATGGCGCTGGAGCGCACCGACTACCTCATCTACTGCATCCCGTTTCTGCCCGGCGACCCGCAGATCGCGCAGGATCGCTGGCACCGGGTGCTGTGGGCGACCTTCGGCCCGGCGCTCGGCACCGAGGAGCGGCGCTCGCCGATCTATCAGATCCTGGACTTCCTGGCGCGGGACGGAGCACCCGAGGTACCGCCGACCTTGGTTTTTGCTCTTCGGCGGTTTCCCTCGACCTTGGCGGGCAAAGCGTCGGTCGATCAGCTTGCCGCCCGGGAGCGGTACCTCGAGGCCGGTCTCCCCGACATCTGGCCCGAGCGCCGGGAGCTGCGCACCGCCGCGCGACCCCAGGGCGCGGTGGCGCGGGCCCCCTCGGCCGCCCCGGCCGGCGCGGCGCGACCCATCCCACCCGCGGTGCTCGTGGTGATCAGCTCCGTCCTCGCGGTGGCACTCGTCGCCGTCGTGATCTTCGGTCTCGTGACGAGGTGACGGTCCAGTGAGCGAGTTCCGGCTGAGCATCGACTACGGCACCACCAACACCGTCGCGTACCTCCAGCCGCCGGGCGCCGACCCGTTCGTGCTCCAGTTCGACGGCCAGCCGCTGCTGCCCTCGGCCGTCTGGGCCGCCGCCGACCGGTCGCTGGTGACCGGCAACGCCGCGGTGCGCTCCGCCCGGCTGGACCCCGGCCGCTTCGAGCCCAACCCGAAGCGGCGCATCGGCGAGCGGCGGGTCCTGCTCGGCGCCGACGAGTTCGAGATCGCCCAGCTCATCGGCGCGACGCTGGCCCAGGTGTTCGCCGAGGCGGTGCACCTGACCGGCACCGACCGGCTGCGCGTGGTGCTCACCCATCCGGCCGCCTGGCCCGCCGGCCTGCATACGGTCCTGCGCAACGCGGCCGGGCACGCCGGGCTGCACCAGCCGACGCTTGTCAGCGAGCCGGAGGCCGCGGCGGCATACCTGCTCGGCAGCGGCGCGCCGGTGCTCGACGGCGACCCGCTCGTCGTCTACGACCTGGGCGCCGGCACCTGCGACGTCACCGCCGTGCTGCGCACCGGGGACGGCTTCCAGCAGCTGGCCAAGGCCGGCCTCGACGACGTCGGCGGGCTCGACCTCGACGAGGTGATCGTCCGGCTGGTCAGCCGCTCCGTGGGTGACCGCCACCCCGACGAGTGGGCGCGGCTCATGGAGCCTGAGGGCACCGATCGCTGGTCGGCGCGGCTGCTGTGGGACGACTGCCGGGCCGCCAAGGAGCTGCTGACGATGGAGCGCATGGCCCGGGTGCCGGTGCCGCTCATCAACGAGGACGCGCCGGTGACCCGGGGCGACTTCGAGCGCGATGCGCGCGGGCTGCTGCAGCGGACCGTCGCCATGACCGAGAACGTGCTGCGCAAGGCCAAGATCGGGCGCGACGACCGGGCGGAGCTGTTCATGGTCGGCGGGGCGACCCGGACGCCGCTGGTCGGGACGCTGCTCGGGCAGAGCACGGGGCGCTCGCCGCGGCGGGTGACGCATCCGGAGCTGATCGTGGCGGAGGGGGCGTTGCACTACCTGGCGATGGCGAACAACGAGCGGCCGCGGCGGCCGGCGCCGGCCACCACGACGCCGTTGCGGCAGCGGGCGGACGGGAACACGCTGCGTGAGCCGAACCCGGCCACCACGACAGCGCCTCCACCGGCTCCTCCTACGGTGCGCCAGCCGGCCGTGCCGCCGGTCGCGGTGCCCCCGCCCCCTCCTCCGGCTCGGCCCGCCGACAAGCGGAAGCTGATCCCAAACCCGTCCCGGCACTACCTGGGGGCCACCGTCCGGTTTGGTGTGGTCGCGGTGGCCGGGCTGATCCTGGGCGCGTTCGACGGATGGCTGTTCACCGTGCTGAGCTGGCTGCTGTTGCTGGCCGGGGCGGCCGGGGTGGCGGTCAAGCTGGCCCAGTGGGCGATCTGCGCCCTGGACACCCGCCCGACGACGATCGACCCGACCGGCATCACCGTGACGCTGGCCGAGCACGAGACGACATTTCCGTGGACCGAGATGGCCACGGTGTACCTCCGCCGGCGCCGCGGCACCCAGTGGCTGGTCTGCACCCCGGCGAGCAACACGGCGCTCGGCAGCGACCACCGGACCGGCCGCTTCTGGTCGCAGCCCTACAGCGTCTTCTTCCTGACCAGCGTGAGCGGCTTCGGCGAGCAGCTGATCCGCGACTCACTGCAGCAGTTCGCCGGCGATCGCTATCGGCCGTGAGCCTGCTACCCGTCTTCCTGGATCATCAGGGCGCCGCGCAGGCCGGTGATGTCGAGCACACGGATCAGGAAGGCGCCGACGTTGACCAGCACCAGATAGCTCTGCGCCATCGTCGCCTTGCGGCTGAGCACCACCAGGGTGCCCAGGCCCTGCGAGTCGCAGAAGGTCACGCCGGCCAGGTCGAGCACCACGCGGGCCGGCGGCTCGCTGGCCAGGACCTCGTCGACGGCGGTGGCCAGGCGCTGGACCGTGGACATGTCTATCTCGCCGGCGAGTGACACCACGGTCTCGGTCGGGGCGCGGCGCACGGACACGGAGAGATCTGGTCGATCCACCACGACAGCCTATAGTGGCGTCCGGCACAGGCGCCGGAGGCCGGTCGGCGAGCCATCGGCCCGGCTGTCAGAATGAGCAGGCTGTGACCGATATTGACGCCGCCGGCCTCGGCCCCTATGCGGGTGACGCACCGGCTTCGCAGGCCCTGTTCGACCGCGCTCTGGCCATCGTGCCGGGCGGGGTGAATTCACCTGTCCGTGCGTTCCGCGCGGTCGGGGGCACCCCGCGATTCATGGTCGGCGGCTCCGGCTGCTGGCTCACCGACGCCGACGGGCGACGTTATGTCGACCTGGTCTGCTCCTGGGGACCGCTCATTCTCGGGCACGCCCACCCCGAGATCGTCGACGCGATCACGTCGACCGCCGTGCACGGCACCAGCTTCGGCACCCCGACGCCGGGGGAGGTCGCGCTCGGCGAGGAGATCGTCGCGCGGGCCCCGGTGGAGCAGGTGCGGCTTGTCAACTCCGGCACCGAGGCGACCATGAGTGCGCTGCGGCTCGCCCGCGGGTTCACCGGCCGGCCGAAGGTGGTCAAGTTCGCCGGCTGCTATCACGGGCACGTCGACGCGCTGCTGGTCGCGGCCGGCTCGGGCGTCGCGACGCTCGCGCTGCCCGACTCGCCCGGCGTGACCGGAGCGGCGGCGGGCGACACGATCGTCCTGCCCTACAACGACATCGCCGCCGTCGAGGCCGCCTTCGCCGAGCACGGCGCGCAGATCGCCGCGGTGATCACCGAGGCCGCGGCCGGCAACATGGGCGTGGTGGCGCCGCGTGACGGCTTCAACGCCCGTCTGGCGGAGATCGCGCACCGGCACGGCGCTCTGCTCATCATCGACGAGGTGATGACCGGGTTCCGGGTCAGCCGGGCCGGCTGGGCCGGGCTCGAGCCGGTCGACGCCGACCTGTGGACCTTCGGCAAGGTGATGGGCGGCGGTCTGCCGGCCGCTGCGTTCGGCGGGCGCGCCGCGATCATGGCGTCGCTGGCCCCGGCCGGGCCGGTCTACCAGGCCGGCACGCTGTCGGGCAATCCGCTCGCGTGCGCGGCGGGCCTGGCCACGCTGCGCCTGGCGACGCCCGAGGTCTACGCCCGCCTCGACGCGACGGCGGCCACCATCGGCAAGCTGTCTTCGGCTGCGCTCGCTTCCGCGGGTGTACCGCATGTGCTGTCCACCGCCGGCAGCATGTTCTCGATCTTCTTCACACCCGATCCGGTCTTCTCGTTCGCTGACGCCCAGCGGCAGGACACCGTGGCGTTCAAGGCGTTCTTCCACGAGATGCTCTCCCGCGGTGTCTACCTGCCGCCGAGTGCCTACGAGTCCTGGTTCGTCTCGACGGCGATCGACGACGACGCGCTGTCGGTGATCGAGGCGGCGCTGCCGCACGCGGCCAGGGCGGCAGGGGCAGCCCGATGAAGACCGTCGTCCACGTGCTGCGCCACGGCGAGGTGCACAATCCCGAGAAGATCCTGTACGGGCGGCTGCCGGGCTACCGGCTGTCGGAGCTCGGCGTGCAGATGGCCAAGGCGGCGGCGCAGGCCGTCGCCGAGAAGGAAATCGCGCACGTCGTGGCCAGCCCGCTCGAGCGGGCCCAGCAGACCGCGGGGCCGATCGCCGAGCAGTTCGGGCTGCCGATCGCCGTCGACGAGCGGCTGATCGAGAGCGGCAACTTCTTCGAGGGCAAGCGGGTCGGCGCCGGCGACGGCGCGCTGCGCGACCCGCGCAACTGGTGGGTTCTGCGCGATCCGGTGACCCCGTCGTGGGGCGAGCCCTACACGGCGATCGCCGCGCGCATGTTCGCCGCTCTGATGGCGGCCCGCGAGGCGGCCGAGGGGCACGAGGCGGTCTGCGTGTCGCACCAGTTGCCGATCTGGACCCTGCGCCGCCACCTGGAGCACAAGCGGCTCTGGCACGACCCCCGCAAGCGGGAGTGCAACCTGGCCAGCTACACCAGCGTCCACTTCGAGGGCACCAAGATCGTCGGCATCGCCTACAGCGAGCCCGCCGCTCACCTGGTGGCCATGTCACCGGGTGCCGGCCAGGCGAAGGGCGCTTGACGATGCGCCGCCTGGTGGTGCTGCTGGCGCTGGTGCTGGTCACGGCCGGCTGCGGCGGCAGCGCCCCCAAGAACGCGCTCGGCAGCCGCAAGATCGCCGTCGGCGACCGGGTAGCGGCGCCGGCTCTGCGCGGCGACCTCATGGGCGGTGCCGGCACGTTCGACCTGACCCAGCACAAGGGCCAGGTCGTGGTGGTCAACTTCTGGGCCTCCTGGTGCGCGCCGTGCCGCACGGAGGCGCCCGAGCTGGAGAAGGTCCTCGCCGCCACCAAGGCCGACGGCGTCACGTTCATCGGGATCAACGTGCACGACCAGCGCGACGGCGCCGACGCCTACCTCGCCGACATCAAGCCGACGTACGGCAGCATCTTCGACCCGTCGGCCGCCAAGGCGCTGGAGTTCTCCGTGCCGCCGAACTCGGTGCCGGCGACCCTCCTCATCGACCGCAACGGCAAGATCGCCGCGGTGCTGCGGATCGAGGTCGACCAGAAACTGCTCGAACCGATCGTCCGCGACCTGCTCGCCGAGCAGGGCTGACATGCCTTTTCTGGCCGAACCTTCGCTGGCCGACGCCGGCACGCTCGCCGCCAGCGGACCCCTGCTGGCGGCGGTGGGTGTCGCGATGCTCGCCGGGCTGGCGAGCTTCCTGTCGCCCTGCATCCTGCCGCTGGTGCCGGGCTACCTGTCCTACGTCACCGGTCTGGCCGGCGCCGACCTCGACTCCGGGCAGCGCCGCGGCCGCGTGCTCGCCGGGGTCGGCCTGTTCATCGCCGGATTCTCGGCCGTCTTCATCGCGCTGATCGTGCTGGCCACCCGGGCCGCCATGACGATGCTGCTGCACCGTCGGCTGATCGAGATCATCGCCGGCAGCGTGGTCATCCTGCTTGGCCTGGCCTTCATCGGGCTGGTCCCCGGCCTGGAGCGGCAGTGGCGGATCCAGAAGCTGCCCGCCGCCGGCCTGATCGGCGCGCCCGTCTTCGGCATGGTCTTCGCCCTGTCCTGGGCGCCGTGCACCGGCCCGACCCTCGGCGCGGTGATCGCGCTGGGCTCGACAAGCGGCTCGCAGGCGCGCGCGGTGACCCTCGCGATCGCCTACTCCCTCGGCATCGGCCTGCCCTTCATCGCCGTCGGGCTGGGCTTCCAGCGGCTCATCGGGGTCATCAAGTTTGTCCGCCGCAACAGCCGCTGGGTGACCCGCATCGGCGGCGGTCTGCTCGTGCTGGTCGGGCTCGCCCTCGTGACCGGCGTCTGGAGTGATCTGATGATCGCCCTGCAGTCCAATGTCGGGGTCGGGTCGGTGCCGATCTGATGCGCTGGATCTTTCACCCCGCCGCCTCCGTCGCCCGGCGCGCCTGGCGCCAGCTGACCAGCATGCGGACCGCCCTCATGCTGCTGTTCCTGCTGGCGGTCGCGGCCATCCCGGGCTCGGTGCTGCCGCAGCGCAACGTGTCGCCGGAGAAGGTCAGGCAGTATCTCGCCCTGCACAAGCAGTGGGGCCCGACGCTCGACCGGTTCTTCTTCTTCGACGTGTACGGGTCGCCGTGGTTCTCGGCCATCTACCTGCTGCTGTTCGTCTCCCTGGTCGGATGCCTGGTGCCGAGGTTCCGGGCGCATGCGACGGCGCTGTTGCGGGTACCGCCAAAGGCTCCTCGGCATTTGCACCGGCTGCCGGCGCACGCGACGGTGACCGCCTCGGGCGCGGCTTCGGACGTCGATCGAATCCGGCTCCTGCTGAAGAAGCGCCGGTTTCGCACGGTCGTCCGGCACGAAGGCGATGTCTCGGAGATCAGCGCCGAAAAGGGCTATCTGAAGGAGACCGGCAATCTGCTGTTCCACTTCGCCCTGCTGTCGCTGCTCTTCGGCGTGGCGTACGGGTCGTGGTTCGGCTGGCACGGCAACCGGCTGCTGGTGCGGGGCCCGGATTTCGCCTTCTGCAACACGCTGCTGAACTACGACGAGCACGCGCTCGGTGCGCAGGTCGGCGAGAACGACCTGCCGAAGTTCTGCCTGCAGATGGACAGGTTCGCGGCCACCTACCTGCCGAACGGCCAGCCGGTGTCGTACAAGGCCGACATCGCGGTGACGCAGGACGGGTCGGTCTCGCATCGGGTCCTGCAGGTCAACGACCCCCTGCGGCTCGACGGCGCCAACGTGTCGCTGCTCGGCCACGGATACGCACCGATCCTGGTGTACACCGATAAATACGGTAAATCGCATCGAAACGTTTCGGCGTTCCTGCCGCAGGACGGCATGCTGCGCAGCAACGGCGTGGTGACCTTCCCGGACGTCAACCTCGACCCGTCGACCGGCAAGCGCGACGAGAAGGCGCAGGTCGGCTTCTCCGGCATCTACCTGCCGACCGCGCCCGACGACCCGTCGGCCGGCACGTCCGCCTTCCCGGCCGAGAACAACCCGCGCCTCATGCTGCAGCCCTACCAGGGCGTGCTCGGCTTCGACGCCGGCGCCCCGCTGTCCGTCTACACGCTCGACCAGCGCCAGATCGACGCGGGCCGGCTGAAGAAGTTCGGCGAGCCGCTCATGCTCAAGCCCGGCGACACCGCGGCCCTGCCCGACGGCTCGAAGATCGAGTTCGTCGGCACCGAGCAGTGGATCAGCGTCTCCATCCGCCACGACCCGGGCCAGCCGATCGTCCTGGGCGGAGCGATCGCCCTGCTCACCGGCCTGCTCGGCTCGCTGACCGGCAAGCGCCGCCGGGTCTTCTTCCGCATCACGCCCGAGGGCATCACGGCGGGTGGCCTGCCCCGGGGCGACTATCCGGGCTTTGCCGACGAGTTCGCCGATCTGGTACGGGCGGCCGCCCCTGCCGCAACCGTGCCGGACCAGGTGCCGCAGACTGATCAGGTCGAGGAGGTTGTCTGATGGGTGGCTTGTCCAACCAGTTGCTGGTCGTCACCATCTTCAGCTACGTGCTGGCGATGATGGCGTACGCGATCGAGTACGCCTTCGGCGGGCGGAGCCTGATCGCCCGCCGCGCTCTGATCGGCGCCGGCGGCCCTATGGTGCTTGAGGAGGCCTCGCCTCCCTCGTCCGGCGCCCGTAACGCGGGCATCGCGGCCGTCGGGCTGACCGTCTTCGGCTATGCGGCCCACCTGGTCGCGCTTGTCACGCGCGGCATTGCCGCCGGCCGCGCGCCGTGGGGCAACATGTACGAGTTCGTCATGATGGCCACCCTCGTCGGCGTCACCGTCTGGCTGGTCGTTCTGACCAAGTGGCGAAACCTGCGTCACCTGGGCCTCTTCGTCACCCTGGTCGCCTCGATCCTCCTGGCGATCGCGGGCATGACGCTCTACGTCCCGGTCGGCCCTCTGGTGCCTGCCCTGCACTCCTACTGGCTGGTCATCCACGTCGGCGCCGCGGCGACGGCCTCGGGCATCTTCCTGGTCGGCTTCGTGGCGGCGGCCATGCACCTCATCCGCCTGGGCCACGACAACGGCAAGCGCAACTTCCCGTACTCCCTGGGCGAGCGTCTGCCCCAGGCCGACGTCCTGGAGCGGGCCACCTTCCGCATCCACGCCTTCGCGTTCCCGATCTGGACCTTCGGCGTCATCGCCGGCGCCATCTGGGCCGAGGCGGCCTGGGGCCGGTACTGGAACTGGGACCCGAAAGAGGTCTGGTCGTTCATCGCCTGGGTTGTCTACGCCTGCTACCTGCACGCCCGCTCGACCCCGAGCGTGAGCCGCCGAATCACCTCGTGGATCGCCGTGCTCGGCTGGGCCACCATGATCGTCAACCTCTTCGGCGTCAACCTGGTCGCCAGCGGCCTGCACTCCTACGCCGGCGTCTGACCCCTTTCCCACTCCACCTCCGCCTTCGATCTGTGGCGGGTCTTCCTATGGGCGGAGGCCGCCGAGGATCACCAGGTCGAGCAGGGCGAAGACGAACAGGGCAATGCCGACGAAACCGTTGGCCGTGAAGAAGGCGCGGTTGACCCGGGTCAGGTCGCCGGGGCGGACGATCGAGTGCTCGTAGACGAAGGCCACCGCGGTGACCAGCAGGCCGATCCACCACAGCCAGCCCAGGCCGACCAGATGGCCGAACCAGGCGAACAGGCCGAACGTCACCACGTGGACCACGGTGGACAGGCGCAGGGCGAAGGGCACGCCGTAGCGGGCCGGGACCGAGTGGACACCGATCTCGCGGTCGACCTCGGCGTCCTGGCAGGCGTAGATGAGGTCGAAGCCGCCGATCCACAGGCCGACCGCCGCGCCCAGGACCCAGGCCGGGCCGGAATCGCGCAGGTCGCCGGTGACCGCCAGCCAGGCGCCGACCGGGCCGACCATCTGGGCCAGGCCGAGGATGGCGTGCGGCCAGTTGGTGAAGCGTTTGCCGTACGGATAAACGATCAGCGGCACCACGGCGAGCGGGGCCAGGGCCAGGCAGAGCGGATTGAGCAGGGCGGCGGCGCCGAGGAACACCACAAGCGCGACGGCCGCACCGGTCCAGGCCGTGCGGACGCTGACCGCGCCGGTGACCAGCTCGCGGCGGGCGGTGCGCGGATTGCGGGCGTCGATGCGGCGGTCGATGATCCGGTTGGCGGCCATGGCGAACGTGCGCGCGCCGACCATCGCGATGGTCACGAGCAGCAGGTCGAGCCAGCCAACGGTGGGCCGGTCGGCGTCGCCGCGCACGGTCATCGCGGTCAGCCCCGCCAGATAGGCGAACGGCAGCGCGAACACCGAGTGCTCGATCGCGACCAGCCGCAGGAACGCCTTGACCCGGCTCGGGGGCTGCTCAACGAGTGTCACTTGAACCCATACTCTCTCCAGCGCTTGTCGACCCGCTCGACGACCTCGGGCGACATCGTCATCTCTTCCGGCCAGCCGCGATGGTAGCCCTCGGCGGGGCCCTTCCGCGTGGCGTCGAGGCCCGCCTTGCCGCCCCAGAACTGCTGATAGGAAGCGTGGTCGAGGTGGTCGACCGGGCCCTCAGTGAGCAGCAGGTCGTGCGCGTAGTCGACGTTGCCGAAGGCGCGGAACGCCACCTCGGCATAGTCGTGGACGTCACAGTCCTCATCGACGACCACGATCAGCTTCGACAGCGAGAGCAGGTGGGCGCCCC
>Ga0302322_100003021_pt1 | contig 14354 bp, 12 predicted proteins | sample Fen_T0_2_FD_203757 | JGI IMG/M metagenome (GOLD analysis project Ga0302322, IMG submission 203757) | Peat permafrost microbial communities from Stordalen Mire near Abisko, Sweden - Fen_T0_2 | ecosystem: Environmental > Terrestrial > Soil > Wetlands > Permafrost | place: Sweden: Abisko... | reverse complement strand
GCGCCCCGGTCGTGCGCCTCGATGGCGGCGCGCATGCCGGCGCACCCGGCACCGACGACGAGGACATCGTAGGAAGGCTCCATCTCCCGGAAGCTACCGCATCGCCCGACTCTGGCGCTCTCGCAAGCGTCGCCGGGCTACGGAGCGGTGACGGCGACGGCGAACAGGCCCGTCGCCGTGCCGCGCGTGACGCGCACCTGTACCGAGCGCTGGCCGCAGATCGTGGTAGAGATCGTCCGCGTCCGCGTCGTGAACGCGCCCCAGCGCCCGAGCAGGGTGTGCCCGTCCGCCGTGTAGAGCGCCACGTCATGGCGAGGCCCGACCGGCATCGAGAGCCTGACGGTGATGTTCCCGTCGAGCGGAGTGGCGAGGGTTCGCTGCCACGTTCGCTTCCCGCCCTTGACGAACCGGCCGGCGTACCTGTGGGTCGTCATGCTCTGCCACGGGTTGATGACGTCCTCCCGGGCTGCTGCGAGCGCCGCGTCGTCCGGGAAGTAGCGACCGACGACGATCGACCACAGGTTGGCGGGGAGGCCCGCGGTGCGCTCGGCGAGGATGCGGTAGACCTCCGCCCACGCCTCGCCCGGGTTGGACGTGTAGTTCGCGCCCTCGTCGCCCGGAAAGGCGGTCCCCGTCTTCACGTCGGCGCAGACGCCGACGGCGGTCGCCCACCGCTTGGGGCCCCAGTCGACCGCCGGCCACGGGGAGTTGATCCTGTTCTCGGCCACGTGATGGCCGTACTCGTGCCGGGCCACCTCCTCCGGCGAGACGCCATCGAGCGGCTCGTCCGCGAACGTGAGGTCTCCGGGGCGATAGCACCCGAGCGCGTCGGCGCGGCAGGCGCTCGAGAGCTCCGCACCGGTCACGACCGTGATCACCACGTTCGAGAGCTCGGGCCCGTGTGGCAGGGCGGCGAAGAACTCCGCCCAGCGATGCACCCGGTCGACGGCGTCGGGGAACGACGCCGAGACGCGGACGTCGACGGTCGCTCCGCTCGCCGTCACGGTCGGCCCGCCCACGTATGACGCGCGCTTCGAGCCCGCCGTGCCGGAGGCGGCCCGTGTGGCGCCGCCCGCTCCCAGGCGGGCCAAGCTGCGGGCGGAGGGCGCGGCGGAGCCGTGCCGGGGGAGCGCCGCAGCAGCCGCGAGCGCGCAGGCGAGCACGAGCAGGGCGAGAGAGAGGCTCGTGCCCGAACGGCGTCTGGAAGAGTGGGGCGACATCATCGGCGGGGGCGCGCCCGGGGACAGTGCGACGAGCCGCGTTCCGGCGGGAGGCTACGGGACCCTGGCGCCGCCGAGCGTCCCCGAAAGGACGCCACCCTTCAGCCGTACGGTCCCGTGAGCGGCCCTCGCGCCCGTGACGGTGAGAGCGCCCTCGAAGGACATCGGCAGGCTGCCGCCGACGGCGTGGAGCCGCCCGCTGAGCTCGACACCGGAAGCGATCCCGTACCGATCGAGCCGGATCGACCTGCCTGCCTCGACCGTCAGCCTGCCCGAGGTCAGCCCTCCGACCGGAGCGCCGGACGCAAGGGTCTCCGCGAGCCACATCGCCTCGGCTTCACGGATCGTCCGGCCGGCGAGAAGAAGCGTGGCGCGCGGCGCCGCGATGCGGGAAGACGACGTCGCCGGCGGGTAGGCACCGATGGGCGGAATGATGAAGGAGGGACGCGCGCACGACGCGGGCACCTTAAGGTTGTCGATCCAGGAGCGCACCGCCCGGATCGCGCAGAACGAGGGGTCGGCACCGATGACGCTGTGCCCGATGGCCGGCACGACGAGCACCTGCCCGTGCGGGAAGCCCGCGACGACCGCCCGTGCGCTCGACGTCGGCGTCCGCATGTCGTAGCCGCCGCTGAGCGCGAGCACGGGCACGTCGGGCAGCGGCCCGGCCCCGAGGGGCGGAGTCGGAGCCACGGTGCTCGGCCACTTGAGGCAGAAGCTGGCCGTGCCGAGGCCCGCCGCCCACGAGCCGAACGGGCCGAGAGCCCCGGCCGGAAGCGCGGACACGGCCGTCTGGAGCCGCGCCGGGCGATCGGCGATCGGCGTCGTCGCATCCCAGGGGAAGTGACCGTCCGCGCACGACGTGGCCGCATTGAGCCCCACGCTGAGCTCCTCGGCCGAGGTCACCTCGCTGCCTGCGTCGAGCTCGTGGAGACGGAGGAGCGGGCTCATGTTGCCGGCGCGGGCGGCGTGTGTCGCCGCCGGCAGCAGCGCTGCGAGACCCGGGTTCAGATCGGAGTCGACGACGATCGAGAGCATGTCGAGGCCGTCCATCCGATCCTTGCGAGACGATCCGTTCGCCTGCCGGACGACACCGCGGGCCGGGGTGCGGGCGACCGCATTGGCCACCGCCGCGACATCGGCCGTGAGGTTCGGCGTCGCCGCGCGGCAGGCGCTGGCACCGCAATAGTTCGAGAGCGCGAGCGTCATGTCGTGCAGCACGTTCGCCTCGTACGGGTCGGGATAGTCCGTCGGCAGCACCGAGTCGAGCAACAGGCGCTCGACGTGAGTCGGGTAGGCGAGCGCGTAGGCGAGGGCCAGCTTGGTCCCGTAGGACGTGCCCCAGATCGCGATCTTGTCCACCCCGAGCGCCTGGCGCACGGCATCCGTGTCGTCGGCGTGATCGTGGGTGCTGTAGAAGTCGCGCCCCGGGCCGATCGAGGCGGCACAGCCGGCGACGAGCGCGTCCTGGCCGACGAACGAGGTCGCCTGCTGCAGCCCCGGGCAAACGAGCAGTCCCGACTTCCCCGTCCCCCGGTTGTCGAAGGCGACGATCCGATAACCCGGGAAGAGCGCGCGGTAAAGCTGGGCGTTGTCCTTGTTGCCGATGTCGAACACGGCGGCCGATCCCTGTCCCGGCCCTCCCGCAACGAGCATCATGACGCCGCGCTCAGCGCCTTCGGCCGGGAGCGACTCGACGTGCAGCGTGATCGTGCCGGGGAAACGACCCGAGCGGTCGAGCGGGACGACGACGTCGGAGCACACGAGGCCGGCGACGCCGGTACAGGCGGCACCCGCCGAGGCGGACCTGCTCGGGAATCCCGTGGCCGCGAGGAACGGGGCGCGTCCGAGCGAGGCGCGCAACGCGGGGACGCGCAGGGCGGGAGCGCGCACGGGCGTCGCTGCGGCGCCGCCCGTCTCACCCCCGGCCGAGGCGAGCCCGGCGACCACAGCCGTGAGCGCGATCACGAGCGCCAACCGTCGGCCCGGGAGACCCGCTAGGTGTCTGGGAAGTGGCAGCATCATCGGTCCTCGGCCCCCGCAGGATACGTGCGAAGGGCCACCCTCCGGCGGCCCTTCGCAACGGTCGAGCTCAGTTGACCTTGAACGAGAACGGAATCACCTTCGTCTTGCGGAGGACGGTGACCGTGATCGTCCCGACTACGACATTCCCCTTCGCCTTGAGGGGCACCTTGAAGCCACACGCCGCAAGCCCGGAGATGACCTTGCCGGACGCTGGAAGCGCCTTGCCGGCGATCCTGCCGGAGCACCTAACGGTGCCCGACGTGATCAGCTTGCCCGTCTCGACCCGGATGACGGGGGCGCCGACGACGACGACCTTGCCCGCCCGCCCCTTGGCCGGCACGACGATCGGCTTGCCCGCCTTCAGCGTCACGGGGTCGTCGCTCTCGTTGTTGTCCGTCGGCGAGGAGCAGCCGAGATCCTGCCCGTCGATCTTGCCGTCTCCGTCGTCGTCCTTCCCGTTCGAGCACTGCGGGAACGACATGACGTAGATGTACTGGCCGCCGTCCGGAGCATCGTCCTCGGAGACGTAGTTGAGCGTCGTCGCGTCGAAGAGCACGGCGGCGGCGTCGAACCCGAACCTCGTGACGTTGCCGATGTCCTGACGGTTGATCTTGATCTCGACGACGTTGCCGGAGATCGACGCCGTCAGGCTCGGAGCTGTCACGCGGTCGAAGGCCGTTCCGTTCCACTTGGCGAGACCGAAGCCGCCGAGGCCGGCGACGATGTAGTACTCCGATCCGGCGGCCCCGGTCGCCGGATTCGAGTCGGTGTCGAGGTCGACGAAGACGAGCGAGGTGTCGACGATCGGCGCTACCGTCGTCACGCGGAACGTGATCACCCCGGCGGAGTCGTTCGAGGTCACGACCTGGGTGATATCCGGCCCTCCAGCGGCATCACCTGTCGGATCGGTGTTCGTCGTATCGCTCAGACCCACTCCGACGGCGACGAGACCGACGACTGCGGCAGCTATCGCTGCCACGAAGAAATGAGGGCTCCTGCGTCCACGCATAAAGCAAACCCCTCCCTGTTTGACGGCGGCAAAAAGCCGTCGCCAGAGTAACACCTGTCGACAGCCCCCACACGGGAATTTCGCCGTGACGACCGGGCTGTCGCGGCCCGAAGCAGCGGCCGGAAGCCAGGGCGTGCCGCGCGGGGTCTCGCGGGCCTGCTGAAGCGCTAGAGCCTCGGTCCGGCGTGGGTGACCGCGTCGCCCGCGTCGGCCGCGAACTTCTCGAAGTTCGCCACGAACATCCCGGCCAGCTCGGCAGCACTCGCGTCGTACGCAGCGGGATCGTGCCAGGTCGAGCGCGGGTCGAGGAGCGACGGCTCGACGCCGGGGACGACGACCGGAACCTCGAAGCCGAAGACGTCGTCGACACGGTAGTCGACCCCGTCGAGCTCACCCGAGAGCGCTGCGTGCAACAGCCGCCGGGTCGCCTGGATCGGCATGCGGTGGCCCTCGCCGTACGGCCCGCCCGTCCAGCCCGTGTTCACGAGCCACACCGCGGCGTCGTGCTCGTCGAGCTTCTCGCCAAGCATCCGGGCGTAGACGGCCGGGGGCTGGGGCAGGAAGGGCGCACCGAAGCAGGTCGAGAACGTCGGCTGCGGCTCCTGGACGCCGATCTCCGTGCCGGCGAGCTTGGCGGTGAAGCCCGAGAGGAAGTAGAAGAGCGCCTGGTCGCGCGTCAGCCGTGCGATCGGCGGCAGGATCCCGAAGGCATCGGCCGTCAGCATCACGACCGCGCTCGGGTGGCCCGCCATCTTCGTGCGGAGCGCATTCGAGATCCGCTCGAGCTTGTACGCGGCCCGCGTGTTCTCGGTCTTCGACTCGTCGTTCAGGTCGATCACGCCACGGTCGTCGACGGCGACGTTCTCGAGCACCGTGCCGAACGTCTTCGTCGTCTGGAAGATCTCGGGCTCGGCCTCGGCGGAGAGCCGGATCACCTTGGCATAGCACCCACCCTCGATGTTGAAGACGCCGCCCGAGCCCCACCCGTGCTCGTCGTCTCCGATCAGCGAGCGCTCGTGATCGGCGGAAAGCGTCGTCTTGCCGGTGCCCGAGAGGCCGAAGAAGACCGCGACCTTGCCGTCCTCACCGACGTTCGCCGAGCAGTGCATCGGCAGGACTCCCTCGAGCGGGAGCCGGTCGTTCATCACCGTGAAGATCGCCTTCTTGATCTCGCCCGCGTAGAACGTGCCTCCGATCAGCACCTCTCCCCGGGTCGGGTGCAGGACGACGAACGTGCCCGAGCGGGTGCCGTCCGCGGCCGGGTCGGCCTCGACCTCGGGCGTGTGCAGGACGACGACGTCCGGCGTGAGCGAATGCGCCTCCTCGACGGTCGGCGTGATGAACATCGTCTTTGCGAACAGCGCGTGATACGGGCTGCCGGTGACCACACGGACACCGATGCGATGGGCTGCATCGGCTCCGGCGAACGCATCGACGACGTACAGCGGATCCTGCCCGGCGAGGTGCTCGACGACCTTCGCGCGCAACCCGTCGAACCGGTCGACGGGCAGCGGCTGGTTGACGTCCCCCCACCAGATCCGGTCCTCGGAGCCGGGCTCGCGCACGACGAACTTGTCCTTGGGGGAGCGGCCCGTGTGCTTGCCGGTGTCGACGACGAGCGGGCCACCGTGGGCGAGCACCCCGTGGCCGCGTTTCAGCGCCGCGGTGTAGAGCTGGGATGTCGTCGGGCTCCAGACGACGGTGCCGATCGGGTCGAGGCCATGCGCGTCGAGGCCGGCGTGAACCCGCGTCGGGGTTGTCGTCATGTCAGCGCCTCCAGTGGACGTCGGGTTCGGGAATGCAGGAAATCGCGGCAGGGGAGAATCCTCCCTCAACCGACACATCGTACGCCCTCCCGTCTCGAGGAGGTCGGTTCCCTGCGAGCCTCGTGCCGTCAGGCGAAGCCGGCGACGGCGTCCCGCGACTCGGGCTCGACGTCGGCGTCCCGCGCGACGAGCAGCGCGTAACGGCCACCGGCGGCGAGCAGGTCATCGTGCCTGCCGGTCTCCGCGACCCGGCCCCGATCGAGCACCACGATCTGATCCGCGTCGCGCACGGTCGAGAGCCGGTGCGCGATCGCAATCGTCGTGCGACCCTCGGCGAGGCGCTCGAGCGCCTCCTGGACGAGCCGCTCGGTCTGGGTGTCGAGCGCCGAGGTCGCCTCGTCGAGCACGAGGATCGGCGGGTTTCGCAGCACGGTTCGGGCGATCGCCATCCGCTGCTTCTCGCCGCCCGAGAAGCGGTAGCCGCGCTCGCCGACGACCGTCTCGTACCCGTCCGGGAGCGAGGCGATCAGCTCGTGGATCTGGGCCGCACGGGCAGCCTCCTCGACCTCCTCGTCGGTCGCATCCGGCTTCGCGAAGCGGAGGTTCTCGCGCACCGTCGAGTGGAAGAGATACGTCTCCTGCGAGACGACGCCGACGGCCGAGGCGAGCGACTCGAAGGTCAGCTCGCGGACGTCGATGCCGTCGATCGACACCGTGCCCTCGGTCGCGTCGTAGAGCCGTGCCACGAGATAGCCGCACGTCGTCTTGCCAGAGCCCGTCTCGCCGACGAGCGCCGTCTTCGTGCCCGCGGGCACCGAGAACGTGACGTCCTTCAGCGTCCAGGCGTCCTCGTCGTAGCGGAAGCACACGCGCTCGAACGCGACGTCGCCTCGCGGGTGCTCGAGCGTCCGGGTGCCCTCGACGACGTCGATGGGCTGGTCGAGGTAGTCGAAGATCCTGTCGAACAGCGCCAGCGAGCTCTGCACCTCGAGCTGCACGCCGAGGAGGCTCCCGATCGGGAAGAACAGCCGCGTCTGCAGGGTCGTGAATGCGACCAGGGTTCCGATCGAGATCAGGGCGGTGCCGCGGGCCTGCGACCAGCCGGCGAACCAGTACACGAGGGCCGGCATGACGGCGAACGTCATCTGGATCGCGGCCATCATCCAGCGACCGGTCATACGGCTGCGCACCTCGAGGTCGGCGAGGCGCCGCGACTCGGTCGAGAAGCGCTCCGCGAGGTCGTCCGAGCGACCCATCGTCTTGCCGAGCAGGATGCCCGAGACGGAGAGCGACTCCTGCACGATCGACGAGACGTCGGAGAGGGAGACCTGACGCTCGGCGGTCACCTTCTTGCGCTGGTCGCCGACCCGCTTCGTCAGCCAGACGAACAGCGGCAGCAGGATCAGCGCGAACACGGCGAGGCGCCAGTCGAGCAGCACCATCGCGATGATCGTCGCGATCACGGTCGTGACGTTCGAGAGCACCGAGGTCGCAGTCGAGGTGACGACGGTGTCGATGCCGCCGATGTCGTTCGCGATCCGGCTCTGGACGTCACCCGTGCGCGTGCGGGTGAAGAAGGCGAGAGACAGCCGCTGCAGATGCTGGTACACGGACGTGCGCAGGTCGTGCATCACGGCCTGGCCGACCCGGTTCGAGAGCAGGGTCTGATAGACGCCGATCGCGCCGGTGACGACAGGGATCAGGATCATCCCGGCGACGAGAGTCGTCAGGAGGCGCACGTTGTTGTCGGGAATCGCAGTGTCGAGCACGCCGCGAAGCAGGAACGCCGGGATGACCCCGAGCAGCGCCGAGAAGACGATCAGCGCGAAGACGACCGTGAGCTGCGGCCGGTAGGAGCGGAAGAGCGGGAAGATCCGGCGCAGGTTCGCCTTCCGGATCGCCGGGTCGGCCGGGCGCACCGGCTTTTCGGTGATGTCTGCTCCGAAACGGCGACCAGGCATCTGCCTAGAGTGCCTGCCGCGCGCCGGGCGCGGTCGGCCGGGTCAGGTGCCGAGCGCCAGCACGGCCGCCTGGAGGCGATCCGTCAACGCGCGCGCCCGCTCGCCAGTCGGCGTCGTGCGCTCGACCTGGATCGGCTCCCCGATCAGCGCGGCGAGCGGCGGAAACGCGAACGTGCCCCGCCCGAGGGCCTTCCTCACGTCGAGCAGTCGCACCGGCAGAAGCGGCGCCCCCGTCGCGAGCGCCATCCGGGCCGCGCCGCGCAGCCACGGGCCCTCGCGCCTGACGCCTCCCTCCGGGAAGATCCCGACGGCCTCGCCGTCCTCGAGGACGGCGACGGCGGCCTCGACGGCAGCCAGATCGCTGCCACCCCGCACGACCGGGATCGCCCCGATCGTCCCGAGCCACCAGGCGAGCGGCGCGTAGCGCCAGAGCTCCGACTTGCCGACGAAGTGGATCGAGCGCGGGATCACGGCCGCCATCACGAAAGGGTCGAGCATCGAGTCGTGGTTGCCCGCGACGATGAGCGGGCCGGCGGCCGGGATGTGCTCCCGCCCCCGTGCCTCGAGCCGGTAGACGGCACGGATGACGGGCGTCAGCGAGCGGCGGTAGGCCTCGTAGCTCAATAGACCGGCCGCACGGACGGGTACTCGGGCAGCGATTCGTTCGAGGAGTGGCTCAGGACGATCTGCATGTCGCGCAACGACCGGATCGCGAACCCCGCCTCGCAGTAGCAGAGGTAGAACGTCCAGATCCGCAGGAATCGCTCGTCGTAGCCGAGCGCGCGGATCCGCCCCACGTTCCGACTCACGTTCTCGCGCCACTCGCGGAGCGTCCGCGCGTAACCGAACCCGATCTCCTCGACGCCGTTGATCTGCAGCCGCGTGCGGGCGACGGCCGTTGCGATCGACTCGAGCGAGGGCAGCAGCGAGCCCGGGAAGATCGTCTGCTGGATCCAGTCGGGCCGGCGGCGGTAGCGCTCGAACCGCCAGTCGGGCACGCCGATGGTCTGCAGGCACGCGACGCCTCCCGGCGTCAGCAGGCGGTCGACCGCTCCGAAGTAGTTGTCGTACTCGGCGAGGCCGATCGCCTCGAACATCTCGATCGAGGCGATCTTCGAGAAGTGGCCCTCCGTCAGCCGGTAGTCCTGCTCGCGGATCTCGATCCGGTCGGCGAGCCCGAGAGCGGCGATCCGCTCGCGGGCGAAGCCGGCCTGGCTCGGCGAGAGGGTCAGCCCCGTGACGCGGCAGCCGTAGTCGGTCGCCGCCTGGATCGCGAAGCCACCCCAGCCACAGCCGATCTCGAGCACGTGGTCGCCAGGCCCGAGGTCGAGCTTCTCGCAGATATGCCTGATCTTGGCGCGCTGCCCCTCGGCGAGGGTCATTCCCGGGCGCTCCCAGTAGGCGCACGAGTACGTCATGCTCGGATCGAGCATCAGCTCGAAGAGGTCGTTGCCGAGGTCGTAGTGGGCGTGGATGTTGTCCTTCGCCGCCGCGAGCGTCTGCCGCGGGCGCCGGTCGGGGCGGAGCTCCTGCAGCCGATAGAGCCGCTTCAGCGCCGGATGGGCTGCGGTCGTCTCGAGGTTCCGGCCGAGCAGCGAGAACAGCCCGACGAGGTCGTCGCAGTCCCAGTCGCCGTCGACGTACGACTCGCCGAAGCCGACACGGGTGCGGGCTCCGAGCTTCCGCCAGAAGGCATCGGGGCGCCGGAGCTCGACGAGCAGCGACGGGCCGTTGCCGTCGCCGAAGCGACGTCCGCGACCGTCCGGGTAGCGCAGGACGACCTCTCCGCCCTCGAGCGCCGTGAGCGCCCGGAACGCGAGCCGCCGGGCAACGTCTCCGGCGAGCCTCACCGCTTCACCGAGCCGCGCCCCGGGACGAACGGGGGCTTGCGGTAGAACCGGGTGCGCTTCACCCAGAGCCGCAAGGCCTGCCAGTGGATCAGCCAGGTCACCCGGAGGGGCATCAGCGGATAGCGGACGAGGACGGACCTGAGCGAGGACGTCGTGAGCGGCACCCTACGGGCGGTGAGGGTGGCGTGGAAGTCCCGGCTGCCGACCTCGTGGACGTCCATGCGGATGCTGAGCGTGCCCCCCGGCTCCGAGAACCACCAGGTGTAGGCCTGGTCCATCGGCATGAACGGGGAGACATGGAGGAGCTTGTCGGTCTCGAAGACGACGCGCGCGCCGTCCTCCTCGGCGCCGGAGGGCAGGAGCACATAGGGAAGCCGCTCGCCGAACGTGTTGTTCACCTCGGCCACGATGCAGGCGAGGGAGCCGTCACCGCGGCGGCACCACCAGAACGAGACCGGGTTGAACACGTACCCGAGCACGCGGAGATTGGTGAGCACCTGGATCGAGCCGCCGTCGCCGAGCTCGACGCCGTGCTCCGCGAGGATCGCGTCGATGTCGACGTGATCGGCGTCGTAGAAGCTCGTGACCGCCCTGCGGTTCCAGCCGAAGAGGGAGAGCCGCCGGTCGAGGGCCGGCAGCTCGGCGAGATCGAGAAGGGCCATGTAGACCGGGTAGCGGAACACGTTGTCGTGCGGCGAGCGGCGTGCGTGCATCACGGTGCCGACGTAGAGCGCGCTCCTCACCACGCCACCCCGAAGGCGGCCGCAGCGCGCAGCCCGGACGCGAGCCCGTCCTCGTGGAAGCCGTTGCCCTGCCAGGCACCGGCGAACGCGGTGTGCCGCTCCACGCCGGCCGCCCGCGCCCGCTCCGCCGCATCGAGGCTTGCGAAGGTCACGCGGGGATGCTCGTACTCCACGACGCGAATCACGGCCGCTGCCGCGATCTCCCCGGTGCGGTTGAGCGTGACGCAGTGCTCCACCGGCGAGTCGAGCTTCTGGAGGCGGTTGAGCGAGTACGTGAGCGTCGGCCTCGCGGCGTACTCCCCGCAGCCCGGTGACCGGTAGTTCCAGGATGCGCGGTTGGAGGGGCGGCGGGGGAGAAGCCGCGAATCGGTGTGCAGCACGGTCTCGTTCGCGGTCGTCTCGAAGGCCGAGAGGATCTCGCGCTCGCGGGTCGACGGATCCTCGAGCAGCGCGAGTGCCCGCGGTGCGCTCGTCGCGACGACGGCAGCGTCGAACGGGCGGGAAAGGTCGTCGGCGCCGCGGACGACGACGCCGTCGACCGTGCGTCGCAGCGAGCGCACCGGCGACGCGAGGTGCACCTGCGAGCCGAGCCGCTCGAGGAGCGCCTGCACGTAGACGCGGCTGCCGCCGGTGACCGTCCGCCAGCGGTTTCGCCGCAGGCCGAGCATCCCGTGATTGCGAAAGAAGTCGATCCCGTATGTGGCCGGGAACGCGAGCGCGTCGCCCGGCGCGGTCGACCAGAGCGCGGCCGTCATCGGCACGAGGTAGTGCCAGCGGAACGACTCCGAGTAGCCCTCGTCGCGAACGAAGCGGTCGAGCGACTTGCCCTCCGAGTCCGCGTCGCCCGCGGTGCGCAGGAACCGCAGGATCTCGCGCAGGAGCCGAGGCCCCGCCCGCCAGGGACGGCGGCTCGACCACTCGAGCCCACAGCCGCACGACATCGCGAACGACATCTCCGATGCCTGGGTCGCGACGCCGAGCTCGCGGAACAGCCGGGTCAGGCTCGGATAGTTCTCCACGTTGTGGACGATGAACCCCGTATCGAGATCGAGCGAACCATGCGTGACCGTGTTCGCGTGGCCCCCCGCATGCGCCCCAGCCTCGAACAGCTCCACCTCGTGGAGCCGTGAGAGCGCGTGCGCCGCGCCCAGCCCGGCGATGCCGGTACCGATGATCGCTATCTTCATCTCAACGGTGATTCGTCGGAAACCAGTCCACTGGATGACAGATCATGTCTGAGGCCGTCGAGTTCGCCGGCAACGATGTCCAGGTTGCGACGGTCCGGGAGCACACGACGCGCGCGAGCCAGGTCGTGACGCTGCTCGCGATCGTGATCCCGCCGCTCGGCCTGATCATCGCCGCCGTGGGCCTCTGGGGGGTCGCCCTCTCGTGGGTCGACGTGGCCGTCTTCCTCTGCCTCTACGTCCTGACCGGGCTCGGCACGACGGTCGGGTACCACCGCCTCTTCACCCACCGCAGCTTCGAGACGACGAAGGCGGTGCGTGCGACGTTCGCGATCCTCGGCTCGATGACGATCCAGGGGCCGGTGACCCAGTGGGTGACCGACCATCGGAAGCATCACGCCCTCTCGGATCAGGAAGGCGACCCGCACTCCCCCCATGCCGGCTTCGCCCCGACCGCCTGTGGCGCCCTGAAGGGCTTCTTCCACGCGCACATGGGCTGGCTGTTCCATCTCAAGGGCATGGAGCGCGGCGACCACTACGGCAAGGACCTCTACGACGACCGGCTGATCAGAGGGATCGACCGGATGTACTTCCTCTGGGTGACGCTCAGCTTCGCGGTGCCCTTCGCGATCGGCTACGTGGTGGGCGGGGCGAGCTGGAGGCTCGGGCTCGAAGTGCTCGTCTGGGGTGGGCTGATCCGCGTCTTCGCCTACCAGCACGCGACGTTCTCCGTGAACTCGATCTGCCACATGTTCGGAAGGCGGAGCTACCGCTCGCGGGACGAGAGCCGCAACAACTGGGTCGTTGCGGCGCTCACGTTCGGCGAGGGCTGGCACAACAACCACCATGCGTTCCCGGCCTCGGCGCGCCACGGTCTCGACCGCCTCCAGCTCGACATTGCCTGGATCACGATTCGCACACTCGAGCGGCTCGGCCTCGCCTGGGACGTGCGGCTGCCGAGCGAGAGCCAGCGGGCCCGGCGCCGCCTAGCCGCCTGAGCCGAGCTGCTCGGCCTGGAAGCGCTCGAGGCGCTCGCCGACCCCGTCGACCCAGGCGCGCGCCCGCGGGAGCCTCACGATCGCACCGGAGCCCCGCCGGAGCGCCGCGCCGTGAAGCCCGCGCGGGATGAGCGTGTAGGTCCCCGCCACGCCGAGCCGGCGGGCGCGGTCGAAGCCGCGCCTCGAGCTCGCGGCGCTCACCCCCGGGATTCCGGGCAGGTAGCGATCCCAGGCGCCGTGCAGGACGTCGAGGCGCTTGCCCCTGAGCCCGTCGAGCGAGAGCCGGTCGGGAATCCACGGGGCAAGACCGAGCACGCCGGTGGCCACCGGGTGGGAGGCGATTCCGATCGAGACGGCTCCTCCCATCGAGAAGCCGACGAGCAGCGACGGGCGTGCCGTGAGGTCGAGGGCGGCGCGCCCGTCTTCCATGCAGGAATCGAGCGCGTTCCACGTCTTCAGGCGATAGCGCACCTCGGTGAAGGCGAGCCGCGGGAACCGGGGCGCGAGCTCCGTCGTCAGCAACTCGCTCGTAGCGCTCCACGTCCCGGGCACGGCTCTCGCGGAGCCGCCGTTCACGAGCACGACGGCGAGCGGGGCAGCCTCGTTGTGAACGCGGGCCTCTGCACCCGAGGCGAGTTGGACGACCCGGCTCATCCCTTGGCCAGGCTCGCGGCGGGAGCGCAGGATCTCACCGCCGCCGCGACCTCTTGCGCACGCTCCTGGTAGCCCGTCTCGTTGCCGTGCAGGCCGTCGCCGGCCAGCCAGGCGGGGTTGGCCTTGACCATCTCGGCCCACGCGACGAGCCGGAGGCGCGGGTTCGACTCGGCCGCGCGCCGGAGAATGTCGTTGAAGGCGTCGTCGGGGGCTCCGTCGCGCCAGATCGTCGCCCAGATCACGCACCGGTCCGGGCCGACGAGCTTCATGACCCGGGCCACATCGGCCCGGAAGGCGTCGATCGCCTCCGGAGGGTCGTTGGTGCCCAGGCTGATGACGACGTAGGAGGAGAGCGGCGGTCGGCCCGCTGCCAGCTCGGCGATCCCCTCGGAGGTCGACCGGCCGACTCGATCGTTCGCCACGATCCGCCAGTGCGGCAGGGCCGCGGGCAGGTAGCGCTCGACCCCGATGTTCAGCGAGTCGCCGACGAGGGTGGCCGTCCCCCGGTCGACCGGGACGGGGGTCGCATCGCGCTGACGAACCACGATCACCGCCGCCAGGGCGACGGCGACGAGGAGCGCAGCGAGGAGGAGAGTGGGCCGCATGGGAAGGCAGGAGCGAACAGGGGGCGAATCCGGCCGGGTGGAGTCGATCGACCACTTTCTCGCCAGCCCGGGCCTCTCCGAGTCTACCCGGCGGGCCTACGCCTCGGACCTGGCCGACTTCGAAGCCTGGCTCGCAACGACCGGAGGCTCGCTCGACGGCGTCGACGTGCACGTGCTAGCCCGGTACACGGCCGAGCTCGGCCGCGGCCGGAGGGGGCTCGCACCCTCCACGATCGCCCGCCGGCTGGCAGCGGTACGCTCGTTCCTCGGCTTCACGTTCGGCGCCTCACGCGTGCCCGCGATCGCGATGCCTCCCCGCCGGCGCAGGCGGCTTCCGGA
>Ga0302322_100003020_pt1 | contig 14355 bp, 13 predicted proteins | sample Fen_T0_2_FD_203757 | JGI IMG/M metagenome (GOLD analysis project Ga0302322, IMG submission 203757) | Peat permafrost microbial communities from Stordalen Mire near Abisko, Sweden - Fen_T0_2 | ecosystem: Environmental > Terrestrial > Soil > Wetlands > Permafrost | place: Sweden: Abisko... | reverse complement strand
TATTCATGGCGGTAATTCTGTGGAAGATGCTGCTAAAATATTTTTAAGCATTTTAAAAGGCGAAGGAAGCTGGGCGCAGAATGCGGTGGTGTTGGCAAACTCTGCTATGGCACTGCAATGCACAGGAAAATATACTTCTTATGACGAATGCTATCAAATGGCAGTGGAGAGTCTGGAGAGTGGCAAGGCCTATCAATCTTTACAAAAACTAACTGGCAGAAACTGATGAATATTTTAGAAACTATCGTTGAGCATAAGAAGGAGGAAGTAACCAGGAATAAGCGGCTTGTTTCAATCGAACAGTTAATGCAAAAGCAGGATTTTAAGCGCCCGGTATTTTCATTGAAGCAATTTTTACTGGATGATACCAAAACCGGACTTATTGCAGAGTTTAAAAGAAGGTCACCGTCAAAAGGTATTATTAATGACAAAGCTGATGTTGTAGAAGTAACAAAAGCTTATACAAATCACGGAGCATCCTGTTTATCGGTGTTAACGGATAGTGTCTTTTTCGGCGGCTCTGCAGATGATCTGAGTAAAGCAAGAGTGAATACTATTCCCATCCTGCGAAAGGATTTTATTATTGATGAATATCAGTTGATAGAAGCCAGGGCCATGGGTGCCGATGTTATTTTATTGATAGCAGCCTGTTTAACACCCGATCGTGTTAAAGAATTGGCTTTCTTTGCAAAGTCTTTGCAACTGGAAGTACTGTTGGAAATACACAACGAAGCCGAACTTAAACATATTTGTGATGAAGTGGATATGGTAGGCGTTAACAACCGGGATCTTAAAACTTTTTCGGTGGATATTAACCGCTCCATTGAATTGGGTAAACAGATAGCGGCTGATAAACTGAAGATAGCTGAAAGTGGTATTGACAGTATTGAAACAATTATCGCTTTCAAAAAAGCAGGGTTCAAAGGATTTTTAATTGGTGAGCATTTTATGAAACAGCCTGACCCAACGATTGCTTTTGCTGAATTTGTAAAACAACTTAAAGCAAAAGTTTAATGAGAGTAAAAGTTTGCGGCATTACACAGGAAGAGCAGTTGCTTCAACTGCCAGATGCCGGTGTATCTTTTGCCGGATTTATTTTTTATCCCAAATCGCCCAGGTATGCGTTGCGGTACATGACCACCAGCCAGATAAAAAAGGAGAACAAAATAAACAAGGTGGGCGTTTTTGTAAATGCATCGGTTGAGGAAGTGTTACACATGGTTGATGAATGCAGGTTGCATATGGTGCAACTGCATGGCGATGAATCGCCGAAGTATTGCGAAAAAATAGCCGACTATATTTCTGTAGTAAAGGCTTTCCGCTTTAGCGAAACGGATAATATTGGCTGGCGATTGCAGGAATATATGGAATACTGCGACATGTTTATGATAGATACGGAGGGAGTAGGATATGGCGGCACCGGCAAAAAACTGGACCTTAAAAAAATGGAAGGCGTGGTAGCAGGAAAACCTTATTTTTTAAGTGGCATGATAGAGCCCGGCGATGCAGAACAATTAAATAATTTTGCGGAACGGCCCGAAGGGAAAGCTTTGTTTGCGGTAGATATAAGCACGAAATTTGAAGTGGTACCGGGATTAAAGAATATGGTACTGATCAAAAATTTTATTCAAAAACTAAAATAAAAAAATACATGAACACGAAAGTTTGCGGCATTACCCAATTAAAACAATTGCAACAGTTAGATGGTTTGGATATTGATTTTGCAGGATTGATATTTTACAAAGATTCACCACGCTATGTGGGCGACAAGATAGCTGCTGCTGATCTTAAAAATTCAGATTTTGATCTGAAGAAAGTGGGCGTTTTTGTAAATGCAGACTATGATGAGATCATGCAGGTAGTAGAAGATTATGGACTGGATGTGGTACAACTGCACGGAGATGAAAGTCCGGAGCTTTGCGAAGAACTTTCGGAAGAAGTGGAAGTGATCAAGGCATTTAAAGTAAGTGACAGCAAAGTTTCCATTGATGAAATGGTAGCCGATTATGATGAAGTGTGCGATTATTATTTATTTGACACGGCTTCCTCCGAACTGGAAGGCGGCACCGGCAAACAATTCGATTGGAAACTGCTGACGAAAGCTAAAATAGAAAAACCTTTCTTTTTAAGTGGCGGTATTGGTGTGGCTGATATTGCTAAAGTAAAAGCGTTCAGACATCCCGATTATTATGCGGTGGATATTAACAGCAAAGTAGAAAAAGAACCGGGTATAAAGGATATGGGGTTGGTATTACAATTCAGGCAGGGTTTAAAATAATACTTGAATGATCACAGTTCGACATGCAACAGAAAATGATCTGCCACAGATATTGGATATCTACAACGAGATCATTAAAAACACAACGGCTGTTTATTATTACGAACCGCACACTTTGGAAATGCGCAGGGCCTGGTTTAATGAAAGAAAACAATTGGGCTTCCCCATTTTTGTTGCAGAGGAAGATGGAGTTGTTTTAGGAATGAGTACCATTGGTCCATTCCGTGTACCTACGGCTTATAAATATTCGGTGGAGAATACGGTGCATGTGGCAGCAAATGCAAGAGGCAAGGGGATTGGCAAATTATTGCTGGCACCGCTTATTGGAGCTGCAAAAGACTTAGGCATGCATACTATCATTGCAGGCATTGATGCAGGCAATGAAGTAAGCCTGCACCTGCATAAAAGTTTTGGGTTTGAAGAAGTGGCGCATTTTAAGGAAGTGGGTTTTAAGTTTGACCGGTGGTTGGATCTGAAGTTTTTGCAGTTGGTATTGTGAGTTAGTCTGAACGGGGATTTGGGAGGATTAAAAGGATTTGATGGATTTTAATCTACGCTTAGATAAAGGCTCATTAGGTTATATCGTACAAGTCCCGAATAAATTCGGGATGCCGATTTAACATCGGCAAGTGCATGACGCCGTTAAAGCCGAATAAAGAAATATCGCCCGTCACAAAAAACAAAGTTTGGCAAAGCCAAATTAAAAATATACAATGAACTACACAGTAAATGAACATGGTTATTACGGCAACTTCGGCGGGGCTTTCATCCCCGAAATGCTGTACCCCAATGTAAAAGAGCTACAGGATAATTATTTGAAAATAATTTACGAAGAGGATTTTCAAAATGAATTTTTGTACCTGTTGAATGATTACGCAGGCAGGCCAACACCGCTTTTTTTTGCAGAGCGCCTGAGTAAAAAGTACAATGTAAATGTATTTTTAAAAAGAGAAGACCTTTGCCATACCGGTGCTCATAAGATCAACAATACCATCGGGCAAATTTTACTGGCGATCAAACTTGGCAAAAAACGGATCATTGCAGAAACCGGTGCAGGCCAGCATGGGGTGGCAACTGCAACCGTGTGCGCATTAAAAGGCCTGGAGTGCATTGTGTACATGGGCGAAAAAGATATTGAACGCCAGGCACCCAATGTTGCACGCATGAAGATGCTGGGCGCAACTGTAATACCTGCAACCAGTGGTAGCAAAACTTTAAAAGATGCAACCAACGAAGCCATACGCGACTGGATCAACAACCCGGTTGATACGCATTACATCATTGGTTCGGTGGTGGGGCCGCATCCTTACCCGGATATGGTTGCAAGATTTCAAAGCATCATCAGCGAAGAAATAAAAAAGCAACTGCTTGAGAAAACAGAGAAAGAACTGCCTGATTATGTTATTGCATGCGTAGGCGGTGGCAGTAATGCGGCAGGCGCTTTCTATCATTTTTTGGACGATGCGTCTGTAAAACTGATTGCTGTGGAAGCTGCCGGTTGTGGTATCAACAGTGGCATGAGTGCAGCCACAACCCAATTAGGTAAGCCGGGAATTTTGCACGGTAGTAAAAGTCTGCTCATGCAAACGGAAGACGGACAGGTTACTGAGCCCCACAGCATTTCAGCAGGACTGGATTACCCGGGAATAGGTCCGCTTCATGCGCATTTATTTGAAACCGGCCGGGCCATATTTATGAGTGCCACCGATAATAAAGCATTGAGTGCTGCATTTGAATTGAGTAAACTGGAAGGCATTATTCCTGCACTGGAATCGGCACATGCATTACATGCTTTAAAAATGATCAACTTTAAAAAGACAGATGTGGTGGTGGTTTGTTTAAGCGGAAGAGGAGATAAGGATCTGGATACGTATATGAAACATATTTGACCTCACCCACGGCCTCCCGAAAAATCGGGACATGCTCTCTCCTTAAGGAGAGGGGGGCATACCCTGAAACTTTGAAACGTTTTTTGTTAACTTAACATAGGTTTTTGTTTTATTGAATTCATTTTAAATACAATGACATCATATAACGAAAATCTTCATAAAAATTCAAAGCCATCTGCATTTGAAAATGCAAGAAGCTTACGCAAAGTACAAACCACGGCAGAGCAAATACTTTGGAAAGCCTTGCGCAATAACAAGGTCTGTAATTTAAAATTCAGAAGACAGCATCCATTTGATAATTACATTCTGGATTTTTACAGTCATAAAATGAAACTGGTGATTGAAGTGGATGGCGAGATACACAATGATCCGGAAGTTGCTTTGTATGACGAAACAAGAACAAAAAATCTGAATGAAAGCGGTTTAACAGTTTTACGATTTTCAAATGCTGTTGTTGAATCGAATTTGAAAAATGTGATAAAACAAATCGAAGACTGGTTTCATGAAAACGATTTGGCAGAATCTGAACCATGGCCTGAGGAAAACTAAATTAGTACTGACCAAATAAATAAAATTATGAATGAATCTGCAGAGTCCCAAGCCCCCCTCTCCTCAAGGAGAGGGGATGGGGGTGAGGTAAATAACAGACTCGACAAACTTTTCACCCAAAAAAATAAAAACATTTTAAATGTTTACTGCACAGCTGGCTATCCCCAGCTGAATTCAACATTAGAAGTATTGGAAGCCCTGCAGCAAAGCGGTGCCGATATTATTGAACTGGGCATTCCCTATAGCGATCCCATTGCCGATGGCCCGGTAATCCAGCAAAGCAATATGCTGGCGCTTGAAAATGGCATGAACATTCATTTGCTTTTTGAGCAGCTGAAAGATTTTAGGGCTACCGTCCAGACTCCTTTAATTCTTATGGGGTATTTAAATCCGGTTCTGCAGTTTGGCATAGAAGCATTCTGCGAAGCCGCTGCCAAAGTTGGGGTAGATGGGATCATCTTACCCGATCTGCCCATGTATGAATTTGAGACGGAATATCAACCCTGTTTTACAAAGAATGATCTTAAATTTATCTTTTTGGTTACCCCGGAAACCGATGATGAAAGAATTAAACAAATAGATAAACTAAGCAGCGGGTTTCTTTATGCAGTTTCTTCTTCCTCAACAACCGGAAGTTCAAAAGCTCCAACTGATACCAAAGACCAGGAAGCCTATTTTATCAAACTGAAGGATATGAACTTAATCAATCCGGTATTGGTTGGTTTTGGTATAAAGGATAAAGCCAGCTTTGAGGCAGCCTGTAAATACACAAACGGCGCCATTATTGGCTCGGCTTATATTAAGGCTTTGCACAATACCACCGACATCGTGGCTACCACCAGAGATTTCATAAATGGGATAAAAGGGTAATCCTGTGTGCCAAAAACTCAGTAAATTGCACTACAATAATTTTTAATGATGAAAAGAATTTTCCCGTTCCTGTTTTTATTTAGTTCTGCCATTACAGTATCTCAGCATAGCTTTGCACAGGGTTCGCCAAAAGCCAAAGCTGCCACAAAAGCTAAAACTGCTGCTAAAACATCCGCAAAAACCAGCCCGGCCAATACACCTGCAGCTACTGAATTCAATATTAACGGTACAGTTACCGGGTTTAACGAAGGAGCTACCGTTGAATTTTTAAACGGCCAGACTGGTGCTACCGAGCAAAGCACTTTACTGAAAGGCGGTAAATTCAGTTTTAAAGGCAAAATGGAAAGGCCTGAATTCAAGATCATACTTTTTAACAGGCAGCAGCCATATATCACCATATTTTTAGACAACAGCAATGTTACCATCACTGGCGATAAAGCAACCATCGATAAATCAAAAATCACCGGTTCACCATCTCACACAGCTTTTGAGCAATTTAATTCTTCACTGGAACCTTACCAGGCTGTATTTGCTGAAAGTGGCGACTACAGTGATGAAATGCATGATAAGGCCTTAAAACTCATTGATGATTTTGTAACCACCCATACCGATTCTTACATTACACCTTTGGCCGTGATCAGGTACAACCAGATCGCCGATGATGTGTTAAAAACAGAAGCGCTTTACAATATGCTTGACCCAAAAATTAAAGCCACCCAAATGGGCCAGTACATTGCACAGCAGGTTGCCGAAGGAAAAGTAAATGGTAAGGGAAGCCTGCTGGCCGATTTTTCGCAGCCCGATACTTCCGGTAAGCCGGTAAGCCTTTCTTCTTTGCGTGGTAAATATGTGCTGGTAGATTTTTGGGCAAGCTGGTGTGGCCCATGCCGCCAGGAAAACCCGAATGTGGTTGCTGCCTTCAACAAATACAAAAGCAAAAATTTCACCGTATTGGGCGTTTCGTTAGATAAAGCCAAGCCGGCCTGGATAGAAGCTATCAACATGGATGGACTTACCTGGACCCATATCAGTGACCTGCAGGGCTGGCAGAATTCAGTTGCCCAGCAGTTTGGCATATTTAATATTCCGCAAAACTTCCTCATTGGCCCCGATGGTAAAGTAGTAGGTAAAAACCTTCGTGGGCCTGCATTGGAAAGAAAACTGGCGAAACTATTAAATTAGTTTTGGCTCTGGTGGTTTGATTTTTTTGTTACCCGACATTTGAATGGCTATTTAGCTTCATTGGCGTCGCACTCTTGTGCAATATATCATTACTGAGCTATTATTGAAGCGTAGCAGAAAATGCGCAGTTTAATTTACCACAAACTTTTTATTTACTATTTCAATTTTAGTATAGCGAAATACTTTTGCTTTTACCTGCGGTTCTTCAGTTTCAATAGTACCCTGTGGGTAATCTTCTCTAACATAAAATTGACCGGTTACTTTAATATTGTTTTTATCAAATTGGAAAACACTATCTGGTAAGGCCAAAGAAGGAGCAGCCGGTTCAATATAAATACAATGGGCTTCAAGTTCTCCCTTTATACTACATTTTATTCTGTCTGCTGGCGTAATCCAATTGGCACAGGCACATCCGAATACAACATATTCCAATTCTAATTTCTTAATTCCGGGTTCTAAAATATTTGTAGAGTCTGATATGATCTTTCCGCGTTGGGTATTTAAAACTGGTTCATCCGGATTCGCCAATTTATTTTTTTCAACACTCGTAGAATTATCAGAGCAAGAAACAATAAAAAGAAAAAATAATACTGTAACTATTTTCATTTATTCAATATTTTAAAACAGCATTCTCCAAAGTTCCCCCTTCAGGGGGTGGAGGGGGTTCTTATTTCAATTGTCTTTTATACAACTGTACCACGTTCTCTAAACCCAGGTAAACCGCATCGCATATCAAGGCATGGCCAATTGATACTTCCAGTAAGCCGGGTATGTTTTGTGCAAAGTATTGTAAGTTCTGCAGGTCCAGGTCGTGCCCGGCATTAATACCAAGGCCTAACTCATTTGCCTTAACCGCTGCAGCTACAAATGGTTCAATTGCCAATTGCTTATTGCCCATTGCAAATTGTGTAGCGTAAGATTCTGTGTACAATTCAATCCTGTCGGTACCAACCGCTTTGGCACCTTCAACCATTTCAACCGCCGGGTCTACAAAAATAGAAACACGAATGCCGGCATTTTTAAACACAGTGATGATCTCTTTTAAATAAGGAGCATGTTCAATCGTGTTCCATCCATGGTTGGATGTGAGCTGACCAAGCGCATCTGGCACCAATGTTACCTGTGTGGGCTTATTGGCAAGTACCAGGTCAACAAAACTTTGTTCGGTGCAATTGCCTTCAATATTAAATTCGGTGGTAACTACTTTCTTCAGTTCATACACATCTGCATAACGTATATGCCGTTCATCGGGGCGTGGGTGTACAGTTATACCATCTGCACCAAAGCGTTCAATATCTTTTGCCGCTTTAATCAGATCAGGATTATTACCGCCACGACTGTTTCGCAGCGTGGCCAGCTTATTGATATTTACTGAAAGTTTCGTCACGTTATTTTATTTGTTTGGTACTATCCTAATTAAGTTTACTCCATGCGCTGCAACTTTTGCCGAAAACATCGAGCTGAAATTTCCTATATCTTTTTGCCTCCAGAGATCCCTTACTTTAAAGCCTCCGCTAAGCCGCAGGTTGTTCCAGTAAAACCGCACCACATCATCCTTATCGCTTACATTAAATATACCTATCGCCCAGGATCCATCTTCCAGTTCCTTCATCCAAACCTGGTGTGTATCGGTTTTCAAAACCTGTTGTGCCTGTTTGCCCAGCGGGTCCTGGTCAACTGCAATTACTTCATCATTGGTCAATAAATTCAAAGTAAAATCATCCAGCTTGCTCAGGTCGCAGCCAATTAAAAGCGGCGCACTCAGCAAACTCCACAAACTCACATGGGTGTATTGTTCATCGGGTGTTAACCTGGTCTGGTGCAGGTTATCTCCCCAGCCAACTTTACCAACAATAAGCATATCAGGATCGTTCCACCTGCCGGGTTGCGCAAACTGGTATTGCGTAGTTTGATTAAAACCAATGCCCGATAAACTTGCCCAGTTATCGCTGATATCGCCTGTAGTGCGCCAGCAATTGCCATTTACCAGGGCACCCCATTTCCAAACGTCTTTCATACCGTATTGGCAGAGGCTGTAAACAATATCACGCTTTTGACTTTGCAAGGCTGCCTGCATAACTTCATACGGTTTTTTGTAAGCAGCAAGGCTTGTATCTATTTCTGATTTATAAACGGAGTCATAACTGCACCAGTCGTATTTTAAATAATCAATTCCCCAACCGGCATAGGTTTTTGCATCCTGTTGTTCATGCTGGTAACTGCCCAGGAAATTGCCACAGGTCCTGGTGCCCGGCGATGAGTAGATGCCAAATTTTAATCCGTTACTATGCAGCCAATCTCCGGTCTTCTTCATGTCGGGGAATTTTTTATTGGGCACAATTTCTCCGTTCGCATTTCTTGCCTCCGCTTCCCAGCCATCATCAATATTCATGAAAGTCCATCCATGATCAATCAAACCTTTATCAATCATGGCTTGCGCCGATGCTTTTACTTTTTCGGCATTCACACTTAAACCCCAGCAGTTCCAACTGTTCCAGCCCATGGGCGGTGTTAGTGCCAGCAGGTCGTTGCATCTTACAGTAAATGTTCTTTTATCCGCACCCAATGCGTTTTTTACAACAAAATTCATTTTGTATTCGCCTTTGTTTTTAAGAGAACCGGTAATGATACCTGTGGCAGCATTTACCTGTAATCCTTCGGGCAATCCTTCAACACTATATTGTAATGGCTTTTTTCCTGTCGCAGCAATTTTAAAAAGAAAAGGCGAATTGGGCCTTATACCAAATATTTTCGCCCCGTTTATTTTTGGCGAAGGGGAAGCTTTAGGTGTTAAGATATAGGGTATGATCTCAGTAAGCCCGATTGTTTTGTGTGTTTTGCTTTCTTCAAACTCGTAGAAAATATTATTCCTTTCCGCCAGTGCCAAAGGGAAGGAAAGTTTTAAACTGCTTTTGGGTAAAACAGTTACCGGTATTGACTGCTTTTCGGTTTTCTCATTATCAACATCAATGACGCTGTAATGCAAAGTGCCCGTAATTTTTTGTGGGGAACTGTTATCCAGCGAAATATCTTTCTTTGCTTTGCCCGGCGAAATAAATTGAACCCCTGTACTGTTGTTGATCGTTATGCCATCTATCAGGTCTATCATATTCACGTATGGCATTTCATCAAAAATGCCACCGCCACCGCCGCCATCATAAACCCTTACCGAAAGTAAATTCTCGCCGCTCCAGTTTATAAAACCACTGTTCGCTGACAGGTGGAATTCAAGTTTTTTGTTCCAGGTTGTTTTGTAGCCTGCTGCATCGCCGGGGAATGAACCTGAGCTGCCTATTTTGGTTCCATTCCAGAAAACTTCGCAAACATCATCCACCTTGGCTAAAAAAATGCGGAGTGAATCCTTCCACAATGAATTTGTTCTTATACCAGGCGGCAGCACCACATGAAAGCGGTACCAGGCGTAACCATCATACTTATCGTAGCCTTGTACTTCCCAGATTGCATTTGATTTTATTTCTGCCCATTTACTGTCGTCAGTTACAGGATAGCTGTAGGTTTTGTCATCGCCGGTGATAAATTTTGCAACAGGCAATTCAATTTTCTGTGCATTTATTTTTGTTACAGTAAAAATAAAACAGGTAAGCAGTAATTTTCTCATGTAAACTTGGTTTTAGCAAATTTAGCAATTCTTTGCAGGGTTTGCGTTATAAAAAGCAGCATGTGTAAAGGTTGATAAAACCTTGAAAAACGGGTTCTCCCATTTCCAAAATAATCTTATCTTTCCTGATAAACCAAACTATATGCAACGTATTTTAACCTTTGCTGCATGCATTTTTTTATTGAATGCCTGTAACAATAACAGCAACAAGTCAACATTAACCAGTTATAAAAAAATAGAAGTGAAGTACCCCCAAACCAAAAAAGATACCACTGTAAAAGATACTTATTTCGGCACGATAGTGCCCGATCCTTACCGCTGGCTGGAGAATGATACCAGTGCCGAAACGGCTGCCTGGGTAAAGGCCGAGAATGCGGTAACGCAGGGTTACCTTTCTCAAATTCCGTTCAGGGATGCCATTAAAGCCAGGTACGGGAAGCTGTTTAATTTTGAAAAATATTCGGCGCCATTTCACCAGGGCAAATACATGTACTATTTTAAAAACTCCGGTTTGCAAAACCAGGGTGTTTTATACAGGGAAGCCGATGGCACTAATACAGCAGAGGAATTTCTTGATCCAAATAAATTTTCGAAAGACGGAACTACTTCGCTGGCCGGCTACAATTTTTCAAAAGATGGCAGCATGGCTACATACAATATCTCTGAAGGTGGCAGCGACTGGCAAAAGCTGATAGTGATGGATGCAGCTACCAAAAAACAAACCGGCGATACACTGGAACTTAAATTCAGCGGTGCCAGCTGGAAAGGCAATGATGGCTTTTATTACAGCAATTACGAAAGAAAAGGCGGTAATGTTTTATCTGCAAAAAATGATAACCACAAATTGTATTATCACAAACTGGGCACGCCGCAATCGGCAGATAAACTGGTTTATGGCGATGACGCACACCCGGTAAGATATATCAGTGGCTATTTAAGTGAAGATGAAAAGTGGCTTTTTATTTCAACAGCCAATGAAACCTACGGCAATGCACTGTACGTGCAGGATCTCAGCAAGCCCGGCAGCCCGGTAATTCCGATTGTAACGGATATGAAGAACAGTCACGGAATTGTTGATGTGGATGATAATTTTTTCTACATACAAACCGATAAGGATGCGCCTACCAGCAGGTTGGTATCAGTTCCGGTTGCCACTCCGCAAATAGCCAACTGGAAAACACTGATAGAGGCAAAGCCTGAAGTGCTGAGCGCTTCTGCTGTTGGTGGCAGCATTTTCTGTTCTTACTTAAAAGATGCAGTAAACAAAGTGTACCAGTACGATCACAGCGGTAAACAAATCCGTGAAGTGGCATTGCCCGGCCTTGGAACAGCGGGCGGTTTTTCCGGCAAAAAAGAAGAGAAAGAAACTTACTATGTTTTTACTTCTTATGTAAATCCTGCAACCATTTACAAAATGGATATTGCCAGTGGTAAAACAGCAGTGTACAAAGAATCAAAAGTACAGTTCGATCCAAAAGACTTTGAATCCAAACAAATATTTTATACTTCCAAAGACGGAACAAAAATTCCGATGCTCATCACCTATAAAAAAGGGTTGGAGCTGAACGGAAAAAATCCCTGCCTGTTGTATGGCTATGGTGGCTTTAGTGTAAGTCTTACGCCTTACTTCAGCACTTCGGTTATTATTTTGCTCGAGAATGGAGGTGTATATGCAGTGCCCAACATACGTGGTGGTGGCGAGTATGGCGAGGACTGGCACAATGCCGGCATTAAAACAAAAAAGCAAAATGTATTTGATGATTTTATGGCGGCTGCACAATACCTGGTCGACAGCAAATACACATCACGTGATATGCTGGCCATTGAAGGAGGCAGTAATGGAGGCTTACTTATTGGCGCTTGTATTACACAAAAACCCGACATGTGTAAGGTAGCTTTCCCGGCTGTGGGTGTAATGGACATGCTGCGTTACAATAAATTTACTGCCGGTGCCGGTTGGTCATATGATTATGGAACAGCCGAAGACAGCAAGGAAATGTTTGAATATCTCTATCATTATTCTCCTGTTCATAATGTGAAGGCTGCTGCTTATCCTGCAACCATGGTTACCACGGCCGATCATGATGACAGGGTAGTACCTGCACATTCTTTTAAATTTGCAGCCGCCATGCAGGCAAACCAGCAGGGCACAAACCCGGTGCTGATACGCATTGAAACAAAAGCTGGCCATGGCGCCGGAAGAAGCACCCAGCAAATTTTACAGGAAGAGGCAGATAAGTGGAGCTTTATGTTTTACAATATGGGAGTGAAGCCGGGGTATTGATTCGGCCGCAAAAATTATAACTTTTATCAAACATATTCATCCACCCTTAAAAATGAAAAAGTCGATCCCTGTATTTTTATTATGCTTCTTACTTCTTTCAGCTTACGGCCAGAAGAACTTAAGCTATTATGATATTGCTTTTACAAAGTATCAAATTCAAAATTACACCGAAGCGCTGGAATATATCGACAGGGCTTTGTTTGTAAAACCAAATGATGTTGAAAGCTATAATTTAAAAGGAGTAATTTATTACAGGCTTGGCCGCTACAGGGAGGCAATTATTAATTTTGATAAAACACTGCAATTAAATCCGGCCTATTATAAAAATTTCTTTTTCAGGGGCACTTCAAAAATGAACCTGGGAGATTATAAAGGTGCACTGGAAGATTTTGAAAGGCAGGTTGCCTTACAGCCCGGCGAGGCCATCAATTATAATAACAGGGCAAATGCAAAAGGCTTGCTGGAAGATGATGCCGGGGCCAGTAAAGATTTTACAAAAGCAATAGAATTAAAACCAGATTATGCCAATCCTTATTATGGCAGGGCACTTATCAATTACCGGTTAAAAAAATACAATGAGGCATTAATCGATCAAAATAAGGCCATTGAATTAAACCCAAAATCAGATGATTTTTTTATAGCCAGGGCAAGAGTGAAATTTAAGCTTAATGATGTTAAAGGGGCTTGCGACGATATTGAAGAAGCTAAAAGACTAAGCGCAACTCAACTTGCTTTTTTTGCCGGAAAAAATTGTAAGGACTGGTTAATGGCAGATGATTATTTCGATCTTTCCAAAGAGAAAAATAAAATGGGAGATGGCAAAGCGGAAATATTATTGTTGAATAAGGCTATCCAGTTAATGCCCCGGTTTGCCGAATTATACGCAACTAAAGGCAAAGCTGAAGGCATGCTTGAAGATTATGAAAATGCGCTGAAAGATTATGATAAAGCCATCAGTCTCGATTCCTCCAGTTATTTAACTTTCCTGCACAGAGGCTTTACAAAGGGGAAGTTAAAAGATTATAAAGGTGCCATGGCAGATTATGATAAATCTGTTTCATTAAATCCGTTAGAGGCGGAAAGTTATTATAACCGGGGTGTTTCCAGGTTCTATTTGAATGATCTTAAGAATGCTATAGCTGATTTTGATATTTGCCTGGGCATTAATCCAAAAATTACGGATGCTTATTTATTCAAGGGCTATTCCGAAGGGGCACTGCATCTTTATGACAAGGCAATTGATGATTTTGATATGCTACTTCAGTTAGACCCGGAGAATTTTAACGGGTATGCCAGCCGTGGATTATGTAAGTTAATGAAGAGTAATTTTGAAGATGCCTTAAAGGATCTTAATAAATCTATATCATTGGATTCAAGTGCAACAAATGTGGCTGCCTATAATTACAGGGGGCAGGCAAAAGCAAGTCTTGGAGATCATAAAGGCGCCCTGGTGGATCTTGATTTTGTTTTAAAAACTCAACCGGATAATGTAGACGCATTACATAACAGGTATGCTGTAAAAATTGAACTGAATGATAAAGCCGGTGCCTGCGCTGATTATAAACGAGCATTAAAATTGGGAGAACTGCCCGATACAGAAATGAATAACTATTGTAAATAACAATGGCGTCGTTTGTGAAAAAGAACCGGGAGAATGAATGGGTAGTCGTTTGTGCATATCTTG
>Ga0302322_100003018_pt1 | contig 14356 bp, 17 predicted proteins | sample Fen_T0_2_FD_203757 | JGI IMG/M metagenome (GOLD analysis project Ga0302322, IMG submission 203757) | Peat permafrost microbial communities from Stordalen Mire near Abisko, Sweden - Fen_T0_2 | ecosystem: Environmental > Terrestrial > Soil > Wetlands > Permafrost | place: Sweden: Abisko... | reverse complement strand
GCTTCCCAAGCTGACAGTGCGGGTTCGATTCCCGTCACCCGCTCCACCAGTTCCGGGCCGGGCCAGACCACATTTCCAGACCCGGGCGCCTGCAGCGCCTCGGCCCAGGTGGCAGGACGTGCGGCGCCAAGGCACGAGACACCGCCGCTGCGGGCTTCCCTCGGATGATCGAGGAGGCGACGTCCGTATCGACCACCACCACGGCCATGAGCTACGCGGTGCCCTCACGCCGATCGGGGTAATGCTGCGCCAGGAACTCCTCGTACTCCTCGTCCGAGATCGACGCGCTACCGAGGCAGTAGGGAACCGTCACCGAACACGGGCGCATCCACCTGCCGCACCTGCTCCTCCAACGACCGCCGCGCCGACCATCGAGGCACGTCGCCCGGCTTCTCAACCCCGCCAAGGCTCATCGGGCACCTCCCCACATCGACCAGCTCCGCTCCCGCCAGTGTCCGACCGGCCACCCCGCCGGAGCCGGGACTGGAGCAAGCTCAGCGATCAGAACCTCGGTTGTTCGGGTCCGATGCACCGGGCGACCGCATTCCCGGCGGGCGGGACGACCGATGCGCCGGGGACGAGCTAGGCACCGTCGTCGCCGTCACGCAGGGAACGGATCATGCTCTGCAGGATCCGGAACGCGTCCGACCGCTCGGTACCGGTCAGGCCGGCGAGCATCCTCACCTCGACGGACCGGACCGCCACGGTCGCCTTCTCCAGGGCGGCTCGGCCGAGAGGCGTGAGCCGCGTGGGAAGGACCTTCCCGACGGGTGCCTGCGCGGGCCTGGTCACGTAGCCCTCCCGTTCCAGGGCCTGGAGCAGCACGTTCATAGACTGCCGGGTCACGAAGGCACCCCGCGCGAGCTCGGAGTTCGACAAGCCCGGTCGTTGGGCCAGCAGTTCGAGGCAGGAGTAGCGCGTCACGCTCATCCCGAGCGGCCGCAGCACCTCCTCCAAGGCTGCTCGGAGGACGCTCGACGCCTCCTTCAGCAGGTACCCCAGCGACGTCTCCAGGTCGACGCCGACGCCGTCTTGACTCATGTCAGCATTCTGACATACGTTGACTCATGTCAGGAAGTTGACACAAAGAGAGGAGCAACACCATGCCCGCCACCGGCCCCGACTTCATCTCGCTCCAGGCGCGCGATCTCGCCGCCTCGCAGGCGTTCTACGAGCAGTACCTCGGCCTCGTCCGCTCGCCGGCCGGCCCCCCGCACGCCGTCGTCTTCGAGACCGAGCCGATCGCGTTCGCGCTCCGAGACGTCCTTCCCGGCACCGATCTCGCATCCGTCGCCCAGCCCGGCATCGGTGCCGCGATCTGGCTCCACGCCACGGACGTCCAGGCCATTCACGATGCGCTCGTCAGCGACGGGCACACCATCGTCTCCGCGCCGATCGACGGCCCGTTCGGCCGGACCTTCACCTTCGCCGACCCCGACGGCTACCAGGTCACCCTCCACGACCGCGCCTGACAAGCCCGTCGCTCGTCCGACACGTCGCATCAACCGACCCGCTGGTCCGACGTGGCAGCATCAACTCGGACCATCTCGGCCCCCGCATCGCCGACTCCCTCCGCTGAGGTCGCACCGGGCAAGGATCGGTCCCGCAGCGGCGGTGGCGATGAGGGGGCGAAGCGGATCGTGGTGCGTCTCGACCTGGACCGGATCCGTGCGGCGGTGCCGCACATCGCGCCGGTGTTCCGTGACACGCCACAGTACGTGTGCGAGCCGCTCGGAGCGGTCCTGGGATGCCGGATCACGCTGAAGGTCGAGACCCTGAACCCGGTCCGCTCCTTCAAGGGGCGCGGGACCGAGACCGTCCTGGAGGGCGTGGTCCGCCAGGGAGGATCGCGTCCGGTGATCTGCGCCAGCGCCGGCAACCTCGGCCAGGCGCTGGCCTACAGCGGACGACGACGCGGCGTCCCGTGCACGGTCGTCGCCTCCTCCGCGGCCAGCGTGTTGAAGCTGCAGCGGATGCGCGACCTCGGCGCCGGCGTCCACCTGGTCGACGGCGACATCGAGGTCGCCCGCGCGACCGCGCGCGACCTGGCCGACCGCGACGGCCTCCACCTCGTGGAGGACAGCGAGGACCTCGCCACGTGCGAGGGAGCGGGCACGATCGGGCTCGAGCTCCTCGACGTCCTCGGGGCGGGCGAGCCCTTGGACGCCGTCCTGCTCGCCCTCGGCGGAGGCGCACTGGTGACCGGCGTCGGCCACGTGGTGAAGACGCTGGCTCCGGGCACCGCCGTCGTCGGGGTGCAGCCGCACGGCGCGCCGGCGATGACCCTGTCGTGGCGCGCCGGTCACGTCGTCCGGACGGAGACCATCGACACGATCGCCGACGGCGTGGCCGGCCGTCACCCCGTTCCGGAGGTGCTGGACGACCTGCTGACCATCGCGGACGACGCGATCCTGGTCGAGGAGGACAACATCCGCGCCGGGATGCGGCTGCTGTACGAGCACGCCGGGCTGGTCGTCGAACCGTCCGCGGCGCTGGGCGTGGCCGCCGTCCTGGAGGACCGGTCCCGCTTCGAGGGGTTGCACGTCGCCACCGTCGTGTGCGGGGGGAACGTGACGCCTGGGGACTTCCGGCGGTGGGTCATCGAGGGTCGGTGACGGCCGGACCGCCGTCCAGGGACTGCTCGGTGGCCAGCTGCCGGATCCGGTCGCTGAACGCCTCGTCCCGCGCGCCGTCGGGGCGGCGGGCGGTCAACACCAGCCGGTTGCCGTCCGGGTCGATGGTGACCAGGTCGCGGGTGTTCCACGGCGTGTCGAGCGGCCCCTCGACGGTGCCGGAACCCTGCGCCCGGGCCCTCGCGGCCAACGCGTCCAGCTCCTCGGCCAGCGCCATCACGCTCGGCGTCCAGCCCGTGCGGGGAGCCGACGACGCCGGCGGCACCTCCCCGGGAGCGGCGAGCCGCAGCAGGATGTCCTGGTATCGCCAACGTCGCAGGTGCACGAGCACCGGCCGGCCGTCGGGGCCGGGCATGGTGAACAGCCGGACGAAGTCGAGACCCTCGACGTACCAGCTCACCGCCCGGTCGAGATCGGGGACGGCGAGCGTCACGAACGCCGGCATCGGATAGATGTCCCGGGTCACCTCGGGGGGAACGGTCTGCATGGTTCGAACCGTAGGAGTTGCCGCAGGGGCAGCTTCAACCCCCTGGCGGGCCCGCCGACCGGCACACCTGCGTCGCTGCTCCCCCCTGCCTGACCGTAGCCTCGCCGGATGGCATGGCCCGCGGATCTCGCGCTGCTGACGTCGTCCGCGCTCTACGTCGGGTTCCAGTGGACGATCCGGCTCGTGGTGTACCCGCAGCTCGCCCGCGTCGGCGGGGCGGACTTCGTGGCGTACGAACGCGCCCACCAGCGGGCCGTGTCCTGGGCGGTCGGGCCGCTGTTCCTCGCACTCGGGGTGAGCTGCCTCACCGCGTTGGCGTCGCGCCCGTCGCCCGCCACCCTGGCGGCCGCCGTCGGGGTCGCCGCAATCCTGGGGCTGACCGGCTTCGGGGCGGTCCCGCAGCACCGGCGGCTCTCGACCGGCTTCGACCCGATGGCGTACCGCCGCCTGCTCGCCGTGGACTCCGGCCGGCTCGCGGTGGCTCTGGCCGTACTCGTGGTCGCGCTCGTGCAGGTCCGGGGGGGCCGGTGATCAGCGCCGCCCCGCGACCCGCCGGCCACGCACGCGGCCGTCGTGGGGCATGGCCGCCGAATACCCGTCGACGGCGCGCGCCGCCCTCTGGCACGGTGCCGCCATGGGCGACGACGCGGACCAGCTGACCGACGACGGCCTGCGCGCGGCCCTGGCCCGGCCCCGCTACCCGCGGACCGCTCGCTACGACCCCCGCTGGGTCGTCGATCACTGGATGGGCCCGCACGCCCTGTGGCTCGCCGAATGGCTCTGCGAGGTGATGGACCTCCGCCCCGGGATGCGGGTGCTGGACCTCGGCTGCGGACGCGCGATCACCTCCGTGTTCCTGGCGCGGGAGTTCGACGTGCAGGTGGTGGCCGCTGATCTGTGGATCGCACCCACCGACAACGCCGCGACGATCGCCGCCGCCGGATGCGCCGACCGCGTCGTCCCGCTGCGCGCGGAGGCGCACGACCTGCCGTTCGCCGACGGCTGGTTCGACGCCGTCGTCAGCATCGACGCCTACCAGTACTTCGGCACGGACCAGCTCTACCTGGCCTACCTCAGCCGGTTCCTGCGGCCCGGGGGCCGCCTGGGTGTCGTCGTCCCGGCGGTCACCGCCGAGGTGGGCGACGAGCCGCCCGAGCACCTGCACGCCGTCTGGGACCCCGAGTTCGCCGCGTTCCACACCCCGGCCTGGTGGCGGTCCCTCTGGACGCGGTCGGGCCGGGTGGACGTCGAGGTGGCCGACCTGCTCGACGACGGCGCCGCCGACTGGCTCGCGTGGGCCCGGGCGTGCCTCGCGGCGGGCGTGCGCGAGGAGGTCCGCGCGCTGGTGACGAACGAGGTGGGGCTGCTCGAGGCGGACGCCGGCCGGACGCTCGGGTTCGCCCGGGTGGTCGCGCGGCGGCGGTGACCTCATGCCGGGGACGCCGTGAGCTGATCGAGGTAGTGCTGGTTGTACATGACGCCGAGCACGTTGCCGAAGGGATCGACGACGGAGGCGGTCACGAAGCCGGGCCCTCGCTCGGTCTCGGCGTCGTGGAGGGTCGCGCCGAGGGCGAGCAGGCGTTCGACGGCGGCCCCGACGTCGTTCACGTGCCAGTACACGACGGCCCCGCCCGGCTCGCCGGAGGCCGCGGGCGGCGCGAACCGGCGGTCGACGATGCCCAGTTCGTGCTGGTGGTCGCCGATGCGGAACTCCGCGTAGGCCAGGTGGCCCTCGAACGCGCGCTCGAAGTAGGCGTCGATGCCGAGGAACTCGGCGTACCAGCGCCGCGCGGCGGCGACGTCGTCGGCGAAGAACGTGACGGTGGTGAGGCCTCGCAACATCGGTGAGTCCTTTCGTCGATGGGGTCGATGGGGTCGTGAGAACCATCCTGCGGGGTTAAGTGCTCACCTTCTGAGCACTTTTCCTGACACGCTTCGGGACATGCGTGCGGACCGGCTCGTCGCCACCCTCCTGGTGCTCCAGGCCCGCGGCCGGGTGACCGCCGCCGCGCTGGCGACCGAGCTGGAGGTGTCGGTCGCGACCGCCCGGCGCGATCTCGAGGCGCTGTCGGCAGCGGGCGTGCCGGTGTACCCGCAGGCCGGCCGGGGCGGCGGCTGGTCCCTGGTGGGCGGGGCCCGGACGGACCTCAGCGGCCTGTCCGCGGCCGAGGCGAGGGCGCTGTTCCTGCTGGTCGGGCCGGCCGCGACCGTCTCCGGCGAGGCCCGGACGGCGTTGCGCAAGCTGCTGCACGCCCTTCCGCGCACCTTCCGCGACGAGGCCGAGGCCGCCGCCGGCGCCACGCTCGTCGATCCCGTCCGGTGGGGCGAGTCCGAGCGCCGTCGCCCCGCGCTGGTCGACGCGTTGCAGACCGCCGTCGTCCGCCGGCTCGCCGTCCGGCTGACCTACACCGCGCGCGACGGCGAGCGGACGCAGCGCCTCGTCGAGCCCTGGGGCGTCGTCGCCAAGGACGAGGTCTGGTACCTCCTCGCGGGCACCGAGCGCGGGCGCCGGACCTTCCGGGTCGACCGCATCGCCGCCGTCGAGACCACCGACGTCGTCGCCGGGCGCCCGGACGACGTCTCCCTCGCCGAGACCTGGCGCGAGGTGGTCGGCGAGCTGGAGCAGCGGCGGTCCGCGACGACCGCGACGGTGCTCCTGGAACCGCGGTTCGTGCCAGTCATGGCGGACCGGTTCGGCCGGCACTGCCACCACGAGGGCACGCAGGACGACGGGCGCGCCCGGCTGCGCGTCGGGGCGCCCACGGCCCTCGACCTGGCCCGGAACCTGGCCGGCTGGGGCGCGCTGGTCGAGGTGGTCGGACCGCCGTCCGTGCGGGCCGAGCTGGCTCGCATCGGCCAGGAACTCACGGCCCGCTACGCCGTCCAGGGCGCCGACCGGGACGCCGCAGGGGAAGCAGCCCCAGCACCAGCGCGCACCCCGTGACCACCAGGGCACCGCCCGCCAGCTGGGCCGCCGTCAGCCGCTCCCCGAGCACCACCGCGCCCACTCCGACGGCGACCGCCGTCACCAGGAACTCCACGCTGACGGCCGTCGTCGCGCCGACCTCCGCCACCAGCCGGAAGTAGAGGACGTACGCCAGCGCGCTGCAGGCCGAGGCCAGCGCGAGGAGGTATCCGTAGTCGGCGAGCTCCGGTCGCCCTGGGACCGGCCGGACCAGGAGCACCGGCAGCAGGAGCAGACCGCCGACGCCGAACGCGCCGATGGTCTGCTCCCAGGAGCCGACGGCCCGCAGGTGGAGCCGGGCGTAGTTGCTGCCGAACGCCGCCGCCACCGCGCTGAGCACGGACGCCACGCACCCCGTAACGAATGCGCCCGTCACCGGCACCGCCGGGAACCCGACCAGCAGGACCACGCCCACCAGCCCGAGGACCAGCCCGACCCGGCCGGCCGCCGTCACCCGTTCCACTCCCCACCAGTGGCCGATGACAAGCGAGAACAGCGGGATGATCGCCACAAAGATCGCGGCCATCGCCGTCCCGATGAGCGGCGTCGCGACGGACAGGCCGACCAGCTGCCCGGCCACCGTCGTCGCGCCGACGACGGCCAGCGGGCGCCACGGACCGAAGGTCAGCCGGCGGCCGGTGACCCGGGCCGCGACCACGAGCACCGCGCCGGCGGTCAGGGCCCGGAACGCCACCGCCCCGGCCCAGCCGAACGCCTGCACCGTCCGGAGCACGAGCAGGAAGGACAGGCCCCAGATCACGGCCAGACCCAGGTAGTCCACCAGCTGCCGACCGCGCACAGCCGGAGGTTAGCCGCCGCGTCAGGGCTGGACGGACAGGAAGAGGAACGCCGCGAGGAGCACCAGGTGCACCCCGCCCTGCAACCGGGTGGCGCGGCCCGGCACGACGGTCAGCACGCTCACCACGACGGTGAGGGTCAGGAGGGCGAGCTGCACTGGGCCGAGCCCCAGGAGCAGGGGGCCGTCGAGCCAGAGGGACGCCACCGCGATCGCCGGGATGGTCAGCCCGATGCTGGCCATGGCGGACCCGACGGCGAGGTTCAGGCTGATCTGGATCCGGTCCCGCCGGGCCGCCCGGACCGCCGCCAGGGTCTCCGGCAGGAGCACGACCAGCGCGATGACGACGCCGACCGCCGACAGCGGGAAACCGGCCGCGGCGACGCCCCGCTCGATCGCCGGTGACTCGAGCTTGGCCAGCCCGACGACGGCCACCAGCGCGACGACCAGCAGCACGGCGCTCTCCGCGGTGGCCCGGCCGGACGGCGGCGCGGCGTGCTCGGACACCGGCGCCAGCTCGCCGTCCCGACCGACCGGGAGGAAGAAGTCGCGGTGGCGCCCGGTCTGGTTGAGCACGAACGAGCCGTAGAGGACGAGCGACGCCAGGGCCGCGAACACCAGTTGCGGTCCGCTGAACACCGGCCCCGGGCTGCTCGCGGTGAAGGCCGGCAGCGCGAGGCTGAGGGTGGCCAGGGAGGCGACGGTGGCGAGCGCGGCCCCGGTGCCCTCCGCGTTGAAGTGGATCACATGGAAGCGGGCGGCGCCCATCAGGAGCGCCAGCCCCACGATGCCGTTGAGAGTGATCATCACCGCGGCGAAGACGGTGTCCCGGGCCAGCGTGCCGGCCTGCGGCCCGCCCGACGCCATCAGCGTGACGATGAGCCCCACCTCGATCACCGTCACCGCGACCGCCAGCACGAGCGAGCCGAGCGGCTCCCCCACCCGGTGCGCCACGACCTCCGCGTGCCGGACCGCCACCAGCACCGCGCCGATCAGGACGGCGGCGACGACCACCACGCCGGCGGCCGGCAGGTCGCGGCCCCAGGCGGCCGCGAGCGTGAGGGCGGCCAGCGGCGGCAGGACCCGGTCCGCGCTGAGCCAGGACGGCGGCGCGACGGCCGGCGGCCGGCGGACCGCCCTCACAGCCGGGCCCCGGACGCGTCGGGCGCGGCGTCCGGCCGGCCGTAGGGATCCGCCCGGTCGTACCGGGACGCCCGGTCGTGGGGGTCGGCCCCGTCGTGGGGGTCGGTCCCGTCGTCGGGGTGCGCCCGCCCCCCGGTCGCGCGGTCGCGGTCCGGCCGCCGTCCCTGCAGCTCGATCAGGAGCGGCGCCGCCGTGAAGCTGCTCGACCAGGTACCTGCCACGATTCCGATGATGAGGGCGATCGCGAAGTCGTGCAGGCTGTCCCCGCCCAGCACGGCGAGCGCCACCAGCACGAACAGGGCCCCGAGCCCGGTGTTGACCGTCCGCGGTGCGGTGCTGAGCACCGAGGAGTTCACGGCCGCCGGCCAGGACTCGGTCCCCCCGACCGCGCGCCGCCGCTCGCGGACCCGGTCGAAGAGCACGACCGTGTCGTTGACCGAGTACCCGATCACGGTCAGGACCGCGGCGAGGAAGACGCCGTCCACGGGCTTGCCCAGCCAGGCGAAGATCCCGACGAGGACGACGACGTCGTGCGCCATCGCGAGCGCGGCGCTCACCCCGTACGTCCACCGGAACCGGAGGCTGAGGTAGGCGAGCTGGGCCAGCAGCGCGACGCCCAGCGCGACGAGCGCCTTGAGGCGAAGTTCCGCCCCAAGGCTCGGCCCGATCAGCTCGTCACGCTCGACCTCGACACCCGGTGCGAGCCGGGCGAGCGCCGCCGTCACCCGGGCCTCCGCGACCCCCAGCGCGTCGACCCGACGGCGCAGCACATCGAGCGCCCGGTCCGTCGAGTCGGGCGTGGCGCGGACCGTCGGGGAGTCCCGCGCCTCGAGGACGAGCTGGGTCCCGCCGCGCAGGTCGAGCCCGAGCCGGGGCGGGATGGTCAGGGCGACCGCGGCGGCGGCGCCGACGAGCAGCAGGACGAGGACGGCGCGCGGCGCCAGGGAACGGGTCACGGCACTCTCCGGGAGGCAGGGCGGCAGGGGCCGCCCGCGGCACGCGGGAAGGGCCGGTCGCGCTCACGGCGGGCGTGCGCGCGATCCGCGCCGGAGAACCGGCGCTCGGCGGGCGGTCAGATCGCGAGGAGGACGCGATCCGCCGGAGGACCCCGGCCGCGGTACGCCGTCGTGGCCGGGCCGGGACGGCGGCGGGTGCCCGCCGCGACGGCGCCGAGAAGCGCCAGGACGACGAGGGCCGCGACCGCAGACGCCGGCAGGGCGTCGGCGTGGGCGTGAGCGCCGCCGGGCGCGACGGGCCGGGGGCCGGAGAGCTGGTCAGGTGCCGGGGAGCCGGGACGCTCCCGGTCGGGACGGACGGCGTCGGGCGTTCCGGACCCGCCGGCGAGCGTGGCGGCGGAGCTCGGCGTCGACGTCGCGACGCGCAGGACCGGACCGGTCCCGGCGAGGGCGGAGGACGGCGCCAGCGCGGCGGCCGCGCTCAGCAGCAGCGCGAGCAACCATCGGGGGACGGCGGCCGGCCGCCGGTGACGATGCCCGCCGTGCACCCGCTGCCCGCGATGCATGCGCCACCTCCCCCGGTCCGCCCGTCTCGAGCTTACCGGGGACGGCGACTACCGCCCCTGCGGTCCCTGCTCCTCGATCAGCTCCATGATCCACGCCCGGGTCGCGGCGCCCAGCCGGAGGAACTCGACCCGGAGCCCGTACTCGGGCGTCTTGCCGATGACCTTGGCCTTCTCCTGCAGCACGGTGCCGTTCGGCAGCTCGATGGAGGCCGTGACCTCCTCGTCGGCGCTCGGCCAGACGGCGCGGGCGGGGGCCACCCGGATGCCACCGGTCGAGATGTCCTGGGTGCGGGACTCGGCGTAGTTCCAGACGCCGTCCGACCGCCAGGCGAGCTTGATCGGGACCGAGAGCCGGATCCGGACGTGCCGGCGCCGCTGGATGATGTCCGCGGGGCCGATGACCTGCATCGTCACGAACTCGCCGGTCGACCGGACCGTCACCGGCACGTTCGCCGCCGCACCGTCCAGCGACACGATGGCCGTGCCGGTCACCGAGAAGCGCCGCACGTCGCCCGACTGCTCCTCCACCGGGATCTTCACGGTGAAGTTGTCGGGGTTGATCCGCAGCACGCGTCCGGTCATCCGCTGCCCGTAGACCAGCACCTCGACGAGGTGGCCCGTGTGCAGACCGCTCATCCAGTCCAGATCCGCCTCGGCGGACGTCGACGACGGCGTGGAACTGGCCATGCTGTCTCCTTCTGGGTCACGTCCGCCCCGTCGGGGACGTCGTCACCGACGCGGACTGGTTGTGGCATCGGCACGTGGGGGAAGGACCTTTCGGGTCCCGGCAGCACTCGTGCGCCGGACGGGTGCGGCGACCCGCACCCCGCCGCCGGCCGCCTTCGCCAGGTACATCGCGGCATCGGCCGCCGCCAGGATCCGCTCCTCGTCGGGCATCGCCCCGGCGTCCGGACCGTGCGCGGGACCGGCGTCCTGGCCGATGTCCTGGCCGGCGTTCCGGCCGGCGTCCTGGCCGACGTCCGGGCCGGCGCGGACGACGCCGACGCTGACGCCGACCTGCGTGACGGTCCCGTCGTCCAGCCGGATCGGCTCGGCGACCGCCCGCACCAGCCGCTCGGCCAGCCGGTCGGTGTCGGTCGGGCCCATCGCGAGGGCGAGGACGGCGAACTCGTCGCCGCCGAGCCGGGCCACCGTGTCACCCGTTCGCGCGAGCGCACGCAACCGGTCGGCGATCACCTGCAGGACGAGGTCGCCGGCGGCGTGCCCCCAGGTGTCGTTCACGGCCTTGAACCCGTCCAGGTCCAGGTAGAGCAGGACCGGCACGGGATCGAGGTCGCCCACCGGACCGGTCCGCAGGACGGCGGCCACGATCCGGTCGCGCAGCAGCGTCCGGTTGGCCAGGCCGGTGAGCTGGTCGTGGGTGGCCTGCCGCTCCAGCGCCGCCTGAGCCTGCTCACGCTCGCGGACCACACGGTAGAAGCGCGCCACGATGCTCGCCGCGACGACCGAGGCCGCGAGGGCGGTCACCGTGCCGTCGAGGGCGGAGGGAGGAGCGGGCAGCGAGGGCGCGACGCTGACGGCGATCAACGGGACGCCCAGCAGCAGCACGCGCCCGCGGTGCATCCGGTGCCCGCCTTCGCCGTCCGGCGGGGGCTCGGCCAGCTCTCCGCCGTGCGGGTGCAACGCGGCCGCCGGGAGCAAGGCGTTGACGACGAGCAGCGCGGCGTCGAGCCGCTCGCCGTCGAGCTGCGGCAGGACCGACGAGCTGAGGGCGTACAGGCAGTCGAGCCCGAAGGTGGCGGCCAGGCAGCCGACCACCATCAGGCTGGGCATGCCGCGCCGGCCCGGCGCCAGCACGAGCAGCAGGAGCAGCGCCATCACGACGAGGTCGCCGACGGGGAACAGCAGGCCGAGGAAGGTCCGCAGGTCACGGTGGCCCTCCTGCAGGGTCGGGACCATCATCAGGCGCCAGCAGAGGATCGCCGCGACCGCGGTCAGCGCGACGGTGTCCAGGCGGAGCTCCGCGACGACGGCGGGGCCCAGGCCCCGGGCCCGGAACATCACGATCACCCCGGCGGCCAGGCCGAAGTAGGAGGCCAGCCACAGCACGTCAGGCGGGTCGAAGGCCCCGATCGTGAGGCCGAGCGCCGCCTGCACACGTTGCAGGGTGTCGCCGGCAAGCCAGCACGAGGCGGCCGACGCCAGCAGGGACCAGCCCCGGCGCGCCGCACCCGACCGGCGCAGGGCGCCCCACCACAGGCCCGCCGCGATCAGGACCATGCCCGCGAGGTAGGTGGTGCCGGCCAGGGCCGATCCCGGCCGGAGCGCGGTCGGCAGCGCCAGGACGGCGCAGACTCCCCACAGGACCCGGTCCCACCGCATGCTGCTGAATGTCGGCACCTGCGCGATCCGTCTTGAACCGCCTGGCCGCTGCGGTATCCCTCCGGGGCGTCGCTGCGTCCATGTCCCGGAACCGCGCCCCGGTGGGATCGGACGGCGCGGCCTCGAGGAGGAGGGCACCATGCGCACCAACCTGAGCGGTCTCGACCGCGTCGTCCGGCTCGTCGTCGCGGTCGTCGCCGCGGTGCTGGCATTCGTGGTCGGCGCCGGGTCGGCCGGCGGCATCGTGCTGTTCGTGGTCGCGGCGATCATGCTGGGGACTGCCGCCGTCGGCTTCTGCCCGCTGTACCGGCTCTTCGGCATCTCCACGGGCAAGGTCCCGGCCGGTCGCTGACCTGCGGACGTACCGTCGGGGCATGGATGTCGCCGAGCTGCGCCACCTGATCCCCGCCGAGGTGCCCGGCCTGCTGCGGTTCGCGCGGTCGCTGACCCGTGACCCGCAGCTCGCCGAGGACCTCGTGCAGGACACCGTCGCCCGCGCGCTGGAGCGGGCCGGGACCTTCCGGGCGGAGTCGTCCCTGGCCACCTGGCTCCACCGGATCCTGCACCACCTCGCGGTCGACGCCGCGCGCCGTCGTCGCGAGGTCCCCGCCGAGGACCTGGCCGAGCGCGTCGAGGAGCTCTGGCGGGACGACGCCTACTCCGTGGACGCCGCCGAGGTCGTCGTCCGGGCGGAGACGCGCGCCGAGCTGGAGGACGCGCTCATCCGGCTGCCGGTGATCTACCGGGCGGCCGTGGTCCTGCACGACGCGGAGGGGCTGACCGTCGCCCAGATCGCCGAGCTGGTCGGCGTCGCCCTGCCGGCCGCCAAGCAACGGCTGCGCCGGGGCCGGATGATGCTCGTCAGCGCGCTCGCCGCAGGCGCACGGCGGCGGGCCGGGCTGGACGGCGTCCCGCTGGCCTGCTGGGACGCCCGCCGGCACGTCAGCGACTACCTGGACGGCGCGCTCGACCCCGAGCTGGCCCGCCGGCTGGAACGCCACCTCGCCGGCTGCCCCACCTGCCCGCCCCTGTATGCCTCGCTGGTGGGCGTCGTGGGGGCGCTCGGCCGGACGACGGCGAGCGGCCCGCGGGACCCCGACTCGGTCGTCCCCGGGAGCCTCGCCCGGACCATCACCGACCGGTCCCTCCTCATCGACACGCCGTGACAACTGCTCCGAGTGGATGGCTGTGGGGTGAACGAAGGGCGACGGGTGACGTACACCCCTTGCCTATGGACAACACCTGACGATGCTGAGGGTGGCGGCCGCCCCCGACCGCCGGAGGAACGGCATGCCTGGAGGCCGGCGTGAGCATGGATCGTTCGGCGCGGCGGCACGAGGTCGACCTCGAGGCCGTGATGGACCTGTCGGACATCATCGCCTCCCTGCAGGACCTGACGGACGAGGAGCTGAACCTTCGCGGCCTCGCCGTCGACGGCACCTGGGACGAGGTCGACGACCCGGTGCTCCTGGGCCCGGACGGCCACCCGGTCGACACCTGGCGCGAGGGCTACCCCTACGACGAGCGGTTCTCCCGGCACGACTACGAGCTCACCAAGCGGCTCCTGCAGATCGAGCTGCTCAAGCTGCAGGCGCACGTGAAGGAGGCGGGCCTGCGGCTGTGCCTGGTCTTCGAGGGCCGGGACGCCGCGGGCAAGGGCGGGACGATCAAGCGGTTCATGGAGCACCTCAACCCGCGCGGCGCCCAGGTCGTCGCGCTGACGACGCCCACCGCCAAGGAGAGCGGGCAGTGGTACTTCCAGCGCTACGTGCAGCACCTGCCGAGCGCGGGCGAGATCGTCCTGTTCGACCGCTCCTGGTACAACCGGGCGGGCGTCGAGCGCGTCATGAACTTCTGCACGCAGGAGCAGTACGAGGAGTTCATGCGACAGGCACCGCTCTTCGAGGAGATGCTCGCCCGTTCCGGGATCATCCTCGTCAAGTTCTGGTTCTCGGTGAGCCGCAAGGAGCAGGTCACCCGCTTCACCATCCGCCGGATCGACCCGGTGCGGCAGTGGAAGCTCAGCCCGATGGACCTGGCCTCGCTCGACCGCTGGAGCGACTACTCCGACGCGAAGGAGGCGATGTTCTACTACACCCACACCGAGCACGCCCCCTGGACCGTCGTCCGGTCCAACGACAAGAAGCGCGGCCGGGTCGAGGCCATGCGCTGGGTGCTGAGCCTCATCGACTACCCCGAGAAGGACCACGAGGTCGTCGGGACGCCGGACCCCGCGATCGTCGGACCGCCCGCCTCGATCTACGAGACGGGCGAGCTCACCGGAAAGACGTACCCGCCCCTCTAGCCCCCTCCGCCGTGATCATGGAGTTCAGCGGGGCGGCCGGCGATCGGCGAAGTCCATGATCACGGTGAGTGGTCCCTCGGACCCCGACCCCCGCGGTGGGGATTATCCGGGTGGTAACCCCCCCCCCGCCCCCCAGGCTGGATCAATGGGGGATAAAACCAC
>Ga0302322_100003017_pt1 | contig 14357 bp, 12 predicted proteins | sample Fen_T0_2_FD_203757 | JGI IMG/M metagenome (GOLD analysis project Ga0302322, IMG submission 203757) | Peat permafrost microbial communities from Stordalen Mire near Abisko, Sweden - Fen_T0_2 | ecosystem: Environmental > Terrestrial > Soil > Wetlands > Permafrost | place: Sweden: Abisko... | reverse complement strand
CATGCCGACGACGGCGCTGCGCGGCGAGGCCACGACCAGCTGCCGGAACCGCGGCTGGCAGGCCTGCGCGGTCGCCCCCACCAGCCCCGAGGTGGTGGGGACGTCGCGCCAGGCGAGGACGGACAGGCCCTCCTCGCCGGCGATGCGCTCGACGGCGGCCTCGGCCCGGGCGGCCTCCGCGTCGTCGTCGGGGACGAACCCGATGCCGACGGCGTAGGCGCCGCGCGGCGGCAGCTCGATGCCGCGCTCGCGCAGGACGTCGCGCAGGAACTGGTCGGGCACCTGGGTCAGGATGCCGGCGCCGTCGCCGGTGTCCGGCTCGGCGCCCACCGCGCCGCGGTGCTCCAGGTTCCGCAGCGCGGTGAGGGCCAGGTCGACGATGTCGTGCCCGGCCTCCCCACGCATCGTCGCCACGAAGGCGACGCCGCAGGCGTCATGCTCATGATCACCTGTGTACAGACCGTGGGCCGCGGGTTGAGCGGAGAATCGCCGAATGGGCGAGATCATGCGGACACCTCGTCATCGTCATCGGCGCCGCGAGGGCGACGCACGGTCACTGGTGAAGTGTGATCGCCGGTTGACTCAGCGCCTCCCGGGACGCTTGCGGGACCGCGATCCGGCCCGCGTGGGACGGCGATGGCCCGCGTGGTGTTGGGTCACTGTATCCGTAGGGGACACGTTCCCGAAACATGTGCTCGCCCCACGTCGCCGGACGGAAGACGCCGGGACCGGCCGCAACGGGGTGTCGTGGGGCGTGAGTCTAGCCGTCCGCCGGGCGCGGGGACAGGACCACGGTCACGACCTGCCCACCGCTCTGCGCAGCGGGTGGTCGCCGCCTCGCGGGGGCGGATCCCCGGCGCCGTCCAGGGGCCGTCCCGGGCCGTCGAGGCCCCGGGGCGGACCGCCCCGGGGCCTGAAAACTGCGATCAGGCCTTGGCGGCCGAGTCCGACGACGCGCCCGCCTTCTGGGCGATCGCGGGCGGGTCGGCCTCCGGCGCGGCCCCGGGCGGGTCCGGCGCCTCCCCCGCCGGCTTCCCACCGACCTCGTCCTTCTCGACCGTTCCGGTCGTCCCGGATTTCCCGGATTCCCCGGCGGGCTCGGACGTCTCCGCGTTCTCCGGCTTTCCCGCGATGTCCGGCTTCTCGCCGGACGCCGGCTTCTCGTCCGGGACCGGCTCCTCCGCGGGTGCCCGCTTCTCGAGGGGCACGCGCTTGCCGGCCGCCGTCGGGCCGTCCCCGGTGGGCGCGGCCGAGACGCGCGGCGCCGTGCGCACCTCGGGCACGGGGACCGGGACGCGCACCGTGGTCCCGGCCGCGGGCGACGCCTGGTCGGCGTCCGGATCATCCGTCGGCTCGCCGTCCGCCGTCGACGTCCCGGTCTCGTCCGGATCCTTGGCGTCCCCGCCGTCCTTCCCGTCCGCGGCGGCGGCCTTCGCCGCCTTCGGGTCCGCGGGCTCGTCGGCGTCCGGCGCGTCCCCGGCCTTCTCGCTGTCGGACGTCTCCCCCGCCGCCTCCGCGGCGGCCCGGACACCCGCCCAGGTGAGGACGGTCTCCCGGCCGGGACGCAGGCGGGCCGAGAGGAGCAGGCCCACGAGCGCGGCCAGGCCCACGAGCAGGCTGGTCCACAGGTTCAGGCGCAGCCCGAGCACCGTGTTGGCGGGGTCGACCCGCAGCGCCTCGATCCAGCCGCGTCCCAGGGTGTAGAGCAGGGCGTACAGGGCGAAGACCCGGCCGTGACCGAGCTTCCAGCGCCGGTCGGCCCAGAGCAGGACGAGCGCGGTCCCGACGTCCCACAGCGACTCGTAGAGGAACGTCGGGTGGAAGGTGCCGAGGACGATCGGGCGGCCCTGCTGGTCGCGGACGGCGTGGCCCGCCTCCTGGTTCCACTGGTAGACCCGCAGGCCCCAGGGCAGGTCGGTGCGGCCGCCGTAGAGCTCGTTGTTGAACCAGTTGCCCCACCGGCCGATGGCCTGGGCGAGCACGATGCCGGGGGCGAGCGCGTCGGCCAGGGGCGGCAGGAGGATGCCCGCCCGCCGCGCACCGATCCAGGCACCGAGGGCCCCGAGGGCGACGGCGCCCCAGATGCCGAGACCGCCCTCCCAGATGTACAGGGCCCGCACGGGGTGGCCGCCCGAGCCGAAGTACGGCTGCCAGGACGTCACGACGTGGTAGAGCCGGCCGCCGACGATACCGAACGGCACCGCCCAGGCGGCGATGTCGAGGATGACGCCGCGCCGGCCCCCGCGCTCCGCCCAGCGCCGCTCGCCGAGCTGCACGGCGACGAGGATCCCCATCAGGATGAACAGGGCGTAGGCGCGCACGGGCAGGGCCCCCACGTACCAGACGCCCTGGGTGGGGCTGGGGATCGTGGCGAGCGCACCCCCCGACGCCGCCGTGAGGATCACCGGTCGCCCTCCCGCACGCCCGCGGCCAACGATCCGGCCAGGGCGGCGACGGCCCGCAGCCCGGAGGCGGCGTCCGCGGCCTCGGTGAGGGCACGCACGAACGCCGTCCCGACGATGACGCCGTCCGCGAACCCGGCGACCTCGGCGGCCTGCTCGCGGGTGGAGACGCCCAGGCCGACGCAGACGCGCTCGGCGCCCGCGGCCCGGGTGCGGTCCACCAGGTCGCGGGCGGCGGGCCCGACCTGGGTGCGGATGCCCGTGACACCCATGGTCGACGCGGCGTAGATCCAGCCCCGGCAGGCGGCGGCCGTGGACCGCAGCCGCTCGGGGGTCGAGGACGGCGCGACGAGGAAGACCCTTTCCAGGCCCGTGGCGTCGCTGGCGGTGATCCACTCGCCGGCCTCGTCGGGGATGAGGTCGGGCGTGATGAGCCCGGCGCCCCCTGCGGAGGCCAGGTCGGCGGCGAACCGGGCGGTGCCGTACCGGTCGACGAGGTTCCAGTACGTCATGACGAGCACCGGCGTCCCGGTGGCGGCGACCGCCTCGACGGCGTGCAGCAGGTCGCGGGTGCGGGTGCCGCCCCGGAGCGCGACGTCCACCGCGTGCTGGATGACCGGCCCGTCCATGAGCGGGTCGGAGTAGGGCATGCCGAGCTCGACGACGTCCACGCCGCCGTCGACCATCGCGCGGACGGCGTCGACCGACCGCGGCACGTCCGGGAAGCCCACCGGCAGGTAGCCGACGAGCGCGGCCCGGCCCTGCTCGCGTGCGGCGTCGATCGCCGCCGCGCTGCCCGGTCGGGTGCCGACCGCTGTCACCTGTCCCCCAGGAGGTCGAAGTACCGGGCAGCGGTGTCCACGTCCTTGTCGCCGCGCCCGGAGAGGTTGACGAGCACGACGCCGTCCGGGCCCAACCGGCGGCCCTCGCGCAGGGCCCCCGCGAGCGCGTGGGCGCTCTCGATGGCGGGGATGATCCCCTCGGTGCGGCAGAGCAGCCGGAAGGCCTCCATCGCCTCGGCGTCGGTGACCGGTTCGTACCGGGCCCGGCCGATCTCGTGGAGCCAGGCGTGCTCGGGGCCGACGCCCGGGTAGTCCAGGCCCGCGGAGATCGAGTGCGACTCGACCGTCTGGCCGTCCTCGTCCTGCAGGACGAAGCTGCGGGACCCGTGGAGCACGCCGGTGTCACCGCCGGTGATGGACGACGCGTGGCGGCCGGTCTCGACGCCGTCGCCGCCCGCCTCCAGACCGACCAGTTCCACGCCCGGCTCGTCGAGGAACGCGTGGAAGATGCCGATCGCGTTCGAGCCGCCGCCCACGCACGCCGTGATGACGTCGGGCAGCCGGCCCACCAGGTCGAGGACCTGCGCGCGCGCCTCGACGCCGATGATCCGGTGGAAGTCGCGCACCATGGTCGGGAACGGGTGCGGCCCGGCCACCGTGCCGATGAGGTAGTGGGTGTGCTCGACGTTGGTGACCCAGTCGCGCATGGCCTCGTTCATCGCGTCCTTGAGGGTGCGCGATCCGGAGGTGACGGGGACGACCTCGGCGCCGAGCAGCCGCATCCGGGCGACGTTGAGCGCCTGCCGCCGGGTGTCCTCCTCGCCCATGTAGACCAGGCACTCCAGGCCCATGAGCGCGGCGGCGGTGGCCGTCGCCACGCCGTGCTGGCCCGCGCCCGTCTCGGCGATGACGCGGCGCTTGCCCATCCGGACCGTGAGGAGCGCCTGCCCGAGCACGTTGTTGATCTTGTGTGACCCGGTGTGGTTGAGGTCCTCCCGCTTGAGCAGGATCCGCGCCCCGCCCGCGTGCTCGGCGAAGCGCCGGGCCTCGGTGAGGAGGCTCGGGCGGCCGGAGTAGGTGCGGTGCAGCTCGGCCAGCTCCGCCTGGAAGGCGGGGTCGACGGCGGCGGCCCGATAGGCGACGTCCAGCTCGTCGAGGGCCGCGACGAGGGCCTCGGGCACGAACCGGCCGCCGAACCGACCGAAGTAGGGCCCGACCGCCTCGCCGAGCGCGGTGGGGTCGCCGAGCGCCGTCGGGGTGGCGGTGCCGGTCTGCTCGGTCGTGGAGGACGTCACGGGCGCACCTTCCGCAGGGCCGGGTGGGCGCCGGCAGCGACCAGGTCGGCGACGGCGCCGCGCGGGTTGCCGCCGATGACCAGGCTCTCGCCCACGAGGACGGCGTGCGCCCCCGCCCGCGCGAACTCCAGCACGTCGTGCGGCCCGCGGACGCCGGATTCGGCGATCTTGACGATACCGTCCGGGATGAGCGGGGCCACCCGGGCGAACACCGTCCGGTCGACCTCCAGGGTGCGCAGGTCACGGCAGTTGACGCCGACGACGCGCGCCCCGGCGTCGGCGGCGCGGGACACCTCCTCGGCGTCGTGCACCTCCACCAGCGCGGTCATGCCCAGGGAGTGCACCCGCTCGACCAGCGAGACGAGCGCCTCCTGCTCCAGCGCGGCGACGATGAGCAGCACCATGTCGGCGCCGTACGCCCGCGCCTCCCACACCTGGTAGCTGGAGACGACGAAGTCCTTGCGGAGCACGGGCACGTCGACGGCGCCACGGACGGCCGCGAGGTCGTCCAGGCTCCCGCCGAACCGGCGGCGCTCCGTCAGCACGCTCACCGCGGCCGCACCGCCCGCCTCGTAGTCCTGCGCGAGGGCGGCCGGGTCGGCGATGACGGCGAGCGCGCCCTTGCTCGGGCTGGAGCGCTTCACCTCGGCGATGACCTTGACGGCGTCCCCGTCGCGCAGGGCGCCGCCCGCGGAGAGGGCGGACGGCCTGGCCTGCGCCATCCGCTGCAGCTCGCCGAGATCGGTGGTCTCCTGCCGTGCACGCAGGTCCTCACGCACACCCGCGATGATGTCGTCCAGGACGGACACGAATCCCCCTGTCAGCGGCGGCCAGAACACGACGATCCTACCGAGCGCGAACGGCGCCTCCGTCCACGCACCCACCCCCGGGCGCCGAGCGGGCGCACGGCCGATCACCCTCGGCGACGACGGCGGCGGCGGTCCCGGGGCCGGGGACCGCCGCCGCAGCGTTCGAGGCCGACGTCAGGGCGACGTCAGCCGTCGACGTCAGGGGGTCGGCGTCAGCGGTTGACGACGAGGGTGTGCGCCACCTTGTCGTGCCACCCCTGCTGGCGACCGGTGTTGTCGAACAACGGGGAGAGGTAGACGACGATGCCGCCGATGCCGCAGGTCACCCAGCTGGCGGCCTGCGGGATCACCCAGCGCAGCACCGCGGGACCCCAGCCGGGGATCTGACCGTCGACCTCGCGGATCACCTTGATGCCGAGGATCTGCTTGCCGAGGGTCGCCCCCCGAAGGGCGATCATGACGACCTCGTAACCCACGATCAGCACGAAGAGCAACCCGTAGAAGGCGAAGATCCCGCCGAAGGCGAACCCTCCGGAGGTGCCGTCGTTGTTCGCCGCGGAGGAGATCACCGAGCTGAGGAGGATGAAGTAGACCACCGTCAGCGGGATGCCGAGGATCAGACCGTCGAGGAGCCGCGCGCCCAGCCGCTTGCCCATCGAGGCGATGTTGCCCGGCGCGGGCGCGCCGTAGGGCGGCGGGGCCCCGTACGGCGCGCCGTAGGCCGGGGGCGGCGGCGTGCCGTAGGGCTGCTGGCCGTACGCCGGGGGCTGCCCGTACGGGTTCGCCGGCTGCTGCCCGTACTGCGGCTGCCCGTAGGGGTTCGCGGGCTGCTGGCCGTAGCCCGGCTGCTGGCCGTAACCGGGCTGCTGGCCGTACCCGGGGTCCGGCTGCTGGCCGTACTGCGGCTGCCCGTAGGGGTTCGCGGGCTGCCCACCCTGCGAGCCGCCGTAGGGCGGTGGTGGCGTGCCGTCCCCGTACTCGGACATGGAAGACCCTCCCCAAGCGATGACCCCGGACCATCCGGGCCATGGGTCGCCAAGGCTACCCGCATCTCACCTGTGGATCTGCGGCCGAGAAGGCAACGGTTCGGGCAGACGCGCCCCGTTGCGCCGGACGGGTGGTCCGGCCCGTGCCCGACGGTGCCGCGGCCGGTGCTCCGGTCAGTGCTCCGGTCAGTGCCCCGGCTTGCCCGAGACGCCGAACCCCATGGCGGACAGCACCTTCCCGGTGATCGCACCGAGCACGATCAGCACTCCGCCGACGACGTACAGCGCCGTCGTCCCCGCGACCACCGCGACCGTGCCGACCAGGAAGCCGAGGGCGATGATCGAGACGGCCGTCCAGGCGGCGATGCTGCTCCCGTGGGAGTCGTGGTGCACGGCGGCGTCCGGCTGCCGGTTCTGGGCCATGGTTCTCCCTTCCTGACCTGACGGTCATTGTGGCAGCCCCGGGCGACGTCCGTGCCGCAGGGGCCCGCGAACCGCCGCACTCCGCCACCGGCGGGGCCGGACGGGCGACGGCCGGTTGGGTACTGAGCGTGACGATCCGTCGCGATGGCGTCAGTGCCTCGCTAGCGTCGGACCCGGGCCGCCGATCTCCTCGACGGGCGGCCGGTGGACCGCCGACCGATCGGGCGGAGCTGGGACGGCCCATCCCTTGAGCGAGTCCTTCCCGCAGGGGAACCCCTTCACGAGCCCCCGCCAGGCGTCGACCGCGACCTGGAGCCCGGGAGTGCGGCCCGGGGCGGCCCGGCCGATCCTCACGGCCGAACCACTGGTCGAGCACCGGGCCGGGGTCGCCGTCCCGCAGGACCCGGCGGACGGGCTGACCTGAGGCCCGTCGACCCGTCCCGGGGTCAGGGCCCGGCGGTCGGGTCCTCGCCGCGGCTGAGGCTGTCCCAGGCGTCCAGCCGCCGGTCCCGGTCGCGGCCGGCGTCCACCGCGGGGGGGACGCCGGACGCGGCGGGCGGGGGAACGCCCGGCCCCGAGGCTGCCGGGACCGTCGGACGGTCGAAGCGCCGGGACGGCCCCGCCCAACGCGTGCCGAGCAGCAGCGCCACCGCTCCCCCGAGCACGACGAGGACGCCGCCCGCGGCCGACACCGCCGGCCAGGCCGTCACCCGGGCGTCCCGGGCGGCGGACCCCACCGTGCCCGACACCCGGGCGACCGCCGGTTCGGCCGCGCGCGCCGGGGAGCCCCACACCGGCACCGACAGCGCCGCCACGCCGAGCCCGGCGGCGACCAGCAGGGTCGCGACGACCCGGCGGACGGCGCGGCCCGACGTCGCGAGCACCACCGCCCCCGCCGCCGCGACGAGCGCCACGGCGACGGCGCCCGGTGCCACCAGGGTCCCGTCGGCCCCGACCTGCCGGGAGCCCCCGGCGACCCCGACGGTCACCGAGGCCCAGGTCCGGCCGCTCGCCGCGACGACGACCAGGGCCCCGGCCAGCACCGCGACCACGGCGAGCGGCCGCGACCGGGCGGTCACGGCAGCCGCAGGGTCGCCGCCGTGGCCACGGCCCGCAGCACGGCCGCGGCCTTGTTGCGGCACTCGTCGTCCTCACGCTCGGGCACGGAGTCGGCGACGATCCCGGCACCCGCCTGCACGTGCGCCACCCCGTCGCGCAGCAGCGCCGTCCGGATCGCGATGGCGACGTCCATGTCGCCCGCCCAGTCGAAGTAGCCGACCACACCGCCGTACAGGCCGCGGCGGACCGGTTCGAGCTCGTCGATCAGCTCCATCGCCCGCGGCTTGGGCGCCCCGGAGAGCGTGCCCGCGGGGAACGTGGCCTGCAGGACGTCGTACGCGGTGCGGCCGGGGGCGAGGTCGCCCTCCACGGTCGACACCAGGTGCATCACGTGGCTGTACCGCTCGACCTCCATGAACTGCACGACGTCCACGGTCCCGGCGGTGCACACCCGCCCGAGGTCGTTGCGGGACAGGTCGACCAGCATGAGGTGCTCGGCGCGCTCCTTGACGTCGGCGAGCAGCTCCTCGGCCAGCGCGAGGTCCTCGGTCTCGGTCGTGCCGCGGTGGCGCGTCCCGGCGATGGGGTGGGTGATGACCCGCCCCTCGGTGAGGGTGACCAGGGCCTCGGGACTGGACCCGACGACGTCCAGCAGGGCTCCCTGCGGATCCTGGGTGCGGTAGAGGTACATGTACGGGCTGGGGTTGGACGCCCGCAGCACCCGGTAGACGTCGAGGGCGTCGGCCGGGCAGTCCAGGTCGAACCGCTGGGCCAGCACGACCTGGAAGACCTAGCCGTCCCGGATCGCCTCCTTGCCGGCGCGGACGGCGTCCAGGTAGTCCTCCCGGGCCGTCCGCTCGACGGGCCGGCCGGGGGCGGGGCCGGTGTGCACGCCCAGGGTGCACGGCGCCGACCGGCACAGGTCGGCGGTCATCCGGTCGAGTCGGGCGACGGCGTCGGCCCAGGCCTCGTCGACCCGCTCGTCGCTGGCGTCGTAGTTCACGGCGTTGGCGACGAGGAGCACGGTGGCGTCGTTGTGGTCCAGGACGGCGAGGTCGGTGGCCAGGCTCAGCGACAGCTCCGGGACGCCGAGGTCGTCCTCGGTGGTGACCGGCAGCCGCTCCCACCGGCGGACGACGTCCCAGGACAGGAAGCCGACCATCCCGCCTGTCAGCGGCGGCAGCCCGGGCAGGCGCGGCGTCCGGAGGGTCGCGAGGGTGTCGCGCAGGGCGAGCAGCGGGTCGCCGTCCGTCGGGACGCCGACCGGGGGCTCGCCGAGCCAGTGCACCTGCCCGTCCCGCGCCGTCAGGGTGGCGCGGGAGGCGGCGCCGACGATGCTCCAGCGCGACCAGACGCCGGCCTCGGCCGATTCCAGGAGGAAGGTGCCGGGACGGTCGCCCGCGAGCTTGCGGTAGACCCCGATGGGCGTTTCCCCGTCGGCGAGGAAGCGGCGGACGACCGGGACGACGCGCCGGTCGGCGGCCAGCTCCCGGAACGTCTCCAGCGACGGCCAGGTCTCCCCCAGGACGAGCTCGGGGACGGCGGCGCCGCCCTCGGCGGACCGGGTCGCGGACAGGGTCACGACCGGACCTCCTCGACGGCGACGGGCAGGACCCCGGCCTCGAAGCAGGTGCGGTCGCCGGTGTGGCAGGCCGCGCCCACCTGGTCGACGGTGATGACGAGGGCGTCGCCGTCGCAGTCGAGCGCCGCCCCGCGGACGAGCTGCGCGTGCCCGGAGGTGTCGCCCTTGCGCCAGTACTCCTGCCGGCTGCGGCTCCAGAACGTCACGCGCCCGGTGGTGAGGGTGCGGTGCAGGGCCTCGTCGTCCATCCACCCGACCATCAGGACGTCGCGGGTGTCGTGCTGCTGGACGACGGCGCACACCAGGCCGTCACGGTCGCGCTTGAGTCGCCGGGCGACATCGGGGTCGAGAGGCACCCCTCGATCCTAGGCGCAGCACGGCTCACGAGCGGGTGGGAGCCGGCGCCGACCAGCTGGCGTGCAGGCAGCGGTAGACCTCGCACCGGTCGAGCAGGTCGGCGTGCGGGCCGACGTCGACCACCAGGCCGCGGTCGACCACGACGACGACGTCGGCCGCCTCGGCCGTGGAGAGCCGGTGCGCCACCGCGACCGACGTCCGCGACCGGGTCAGGCCGTCCAGCGCACGCGAGAGGCGCACCTCGGTCGCCGGGTCGACCGAGCTGGTGGCCTCGTCGAGCACCAGCAGGTCGGGACCGGCGAGGTAGGCGCGGGCCAGCGCGACGAGCTGGCGCTCCCCCGCCGACAGCGACTCCCCGCGCTGGCCGACCGGGGTCCCCAGGCCGTAGGCGAGGGACTGCGCCCAGTCGAGCAGCCCGAGGTCGGCGAGCGCCTCGCGGACGTCGTCCTCGCTCGCGCCGGGCCGCCCCCAGGCGACGTTCGCGGCCAGCGACCCCTCCAGCAGGAACCCCTCCTGCGGCACCATCACCACCCGCTCGCGCAGCGAGGCCGAACGCACCCGCCGCAGGTCGACCCCGCCGAGGAGCACGCGCCCGTCGGTCGGGTCCATGAGCCGGGTCGCCAGCTTGGCGAGCGTCGTCTTGCCCGAGCCGGTCTCGCCGACGACGGCGACGCGGGCGCCCGCCGGCAGCTCCAGGTGCACCTCGCGCAGCACCGGCGGCCCGCCCGGGTAGCCGTACCCGACGCCGTCGAAGGTGACGGCGAGGGGCCCCGGCGGCAGGTCGACGCCGTCCGGGCCGGGGTCGGCGACGTCCGCGGGGGTGTCGAGGACGGCGAGCACCCGACCCCAGCCCGCGACGGCGTTCTGCAGCTCGTTCAGCACCTCGGTGCCCATCTGCACCGGCGCGGTGAACAGCTGCACCAGGAACAGGAACGCCAGCAGCCGGCCCAGGGTCAGGTCCGACGTGACGCCCAGCCACGTCCCGAGCCCGACGACCGCCGCGACGACGAACCCCGAGAGCAGCACCCCGCTGGTGAAACTGACCGCGACGATCACCTGCGCCCGGACCGCGGCCTTGGCGTGCGCCCCGACGGCGTCGTCGATGCGCCGCTGGGTGCGGTCCTCGATCCCGTAGACGCGGATCGTGTCGGCGCCGACGACGGACTCCGACACCGCGCCCAGCACGTCCGCCACCCGCACCCGGACGGTCGAGTAGGCGCGGGCGACGATCCGCTGCAGCGGGCGCAGGGACGCGAACAGCGGCAGGAAGCACGCCCACACCAGCAGCGCGAGCGGCCACGAGTACACGGCCATGAGCACCGTCGCGACGCTCAGCTGCGCCGCCGACAGCACCAGCAGCAGGCCCCCGAACTGCACGAACGTCGAGATCGTGTCGACGTCGGTCGTCACCCGGGCGACGAGGGCGCCGCGCCGCTCGGTGTTCTGGGTGAGCACGGACAGCTCGTGCACGTGCCGGAACGCCGCCGTCCGCAGCGACGCCAGGCCGCCCTCCGTCGCCCGGTAGATGCGCACGTTCGTCAGGTAGGCCGACAGCGCGGTGACGACCACGCCCACCGCGGCGACGGCGACCATGGCCAGCACGAACCCCGGGCGCGGCCCGGCGGGGCCGCGGATGCCGTGGTCGAGGGTCTGCTGCACGGTCACGGGGACGAGCACCCGTCCCCCGGTCGACGCCAGGGCCAGCGCCAGGGTCACCCCGATCCCGCGCGTGATCTCCGGGGAGACCTGCAGGCCGCGCCGCAGGGTGGCGACCACACCCGCCGGCGCGGCCCCGCCGATCGTGCTCACGACGCGCTCCCGGCGGCCTGGCGAGCCCCCCGGGTCGCCCCTGAGGCGGTGTCGGCAGCGGTGTCGGCAGCGGTGTCGGCAGCGGTGTCGGCAGCGGTGTCGGCAGCGGTGTCGGACGCGGCGCGCTCGGCGGCGCGCTCGGCGGCGTCGCGGGCGTAGGCGGTGACCAGGTCGCGGTACCCGGGGCTGCGCTCCAGCAGCTCGGCGTGCGTGCCGCGGCCCGCGACGCGACCCGCCTGAAGGTGCACGATCTCGTCGGCGAGCAGGATCGTGGCCATCCGGTGGGCCACCACGACGACGGTCGAGCCCGGCCCGGCCTCCCGCAACCCGGCGAGGATCTGCTGCTCGACGCGGGGGTCGACGGCCGACGTCGCGTCGTCGAGCACGAGCAGCCGCGGCCGGCGCACCAGCGCCCGGGCCAGGGCGATCCGCTGGCGCTGGCCGCCGGACAGGCTCGTGCCGCGCTCGCCGACCCGGGTGTCCAGGCCCTGCGGGAGGGCCGCGACAAAGCCGTCGGCGCGGGCCAGGCGCAGCGCGTCCCAGACGGTCTCGTCGTCCGCGTCGGCGCCGAGGCTCACGTTGCCGCGGACCGTGTCGTCGAAGATGAACGTCCCCTGCGGCACCAGCGCGACGGCGTGGGCGGAGGCGCCGCGGCGCAGGTCGCGCAGGTCGACGCCGTCGAGCAGCACCGTGCCGTCCCGCGGGTCGACGAGCCGCACCAGGAGCCCGGCCAGCGTCGACTTGCCCGACCCGGTCGCTCCGACGACGGCCAGCGTGCGCCCGGGCGCGACGTCGAGGGTGACGTCGTGCAGCACCGGCAGCGGCTCGCCGTCCTCGCCCGTGTGGGCGTACCCGGCACCGCGGACGGCGAGGGCGGCGGCGCCCTCCCCGACCGCCTCCCGCGTGCCGTACGGCATCGAACCCTTCGCCTGCAGGACGACGGCCATCCGCTCCCAGCCGACGACCGTCCGCGGCAGCTCGCCGAGCACCCACCCGAGCGAGCGCACCGGGAACGCCAGCAGCGACAGCAGGTAGGCCACCTGGACGACGTCGCCGGTCTGGGCCTGCCCGGCGGCGACCCGCGCCGTCCCGACGGCGAGGACGGCGAGGGTGCCGAACGTCGGCAGCGCCTCGATGACCGGGTCGAAGACGCCGCGCGTGCGGCCCACGGCCACGTTGGCGTCGCGCAGCGCCGTGGCGGTGGCGGCGAACCGGGCGGTCTCGCTGTCCTCGCGGCCGAGCGTCTTGACGACGAGCGCGCCCTCGAAGCTCTCGTGCGCGACGGCGGAGACGTCGCCGCGCAGGGCCTGGGCCCGGGCGACCAGCGGGCCCATCCGCCGCTGGTAGACCGCGTTCGCCGCGACCAGCGCGGGAAGCACGAGCAGGCCGATCCCGGCGAGCACCGGGTCGGCGGCCATCATGGCCGCGCCCCCGACCGCGAGCATGACCACGACGCCCAGCGACATCGGCAGCGGCGCGAACACCTGCCAGGTGGCCTCGGCGTCCGCGTTCGCGGTGGAGAGCAGCCGGCCGGTCGGGTGCCGGTGGTGCCAGGCGAGCGGGAGGCTCAGGAACTGCCGGGTCAGCCGCCGCCGGTACCGGGCCTGCAGCCCGTACATCGTGGCGCCCGCGGCGGCGCGCCGGATCACCACGCCGAGCGCCGTGACGGCGGCCACGCCCGCCAGGGTCCCGACGGCGAGCGCCAGCCGCCCGCCGTCGATGTGCCGGGCGGCGAACGCGGGGGCCAGCACCTGCTGGGTGAGGCGGCCGAGCACCCACCCGGACGCCGCCGTCCCCGCGCCGTAGAGGGTGGCCCCGACGACGGCGAGCGCGAACGGGCGCGGCTCCTCGCGGATGCCCGTCCACACCACCCGCAGGCCGCGGCGGAGCAGGTCCCCGTGATCGTCCGCGCGATCGTCCCGGTGATCGTCGGCGGGCACGCGACCTCCAGTGATCGTCACGGTGCGCCCGCCTCACGGGTGCACCCCGGGCAGGCCCGAGGGCGTGTCGCGGCCGACACGCGCCTGGCGGGGGATCGCCCCAGCCTCTCACGCCGTCCCGGCGCGCGCCGAGCCGTCCCCTCGTGCAACCATCCGGAGGTGGCCTCCCCTGCCTCCGCGGAACGCTCCGCCCTGGTGGCGGCGCTCCAGGCCGTCGCGCCGACCGCCCCCACCCTGTGCGACGGGTGGACCGCCCTCGACCTCGCGGCGCACGTCGTGGCGCGCGAGCGGCGTCCGGACAGCCTGCCGGGGCTGGTCGTCCCGGCGCTCGCCGGTTGGACCGACCGGGTGCGCTCGGGCTACGCCCGCCGCCCCTACCCGGAGCTCATCGACCTGGTCGCGGGAGGTCCGCCGCGCACCAGCCTGTTCGCCCTGCCGGGCGCGGAGGCCGCGGCCAACCTCGTCGAGTTCGCGGTCCACACCGAGGACGTCCGGCGGGGCGCCCCCGGCTGGCAGCCCCGCGCGCTGGACGAGGCGCAGGTCGAGGCGGTCTGGTCGGCCCTGGGCCGGACGGCGCGGCTGGCGTTCCGCCGCTCCCCCGTCCCGGTGGCGCTCGTGCGTCCCGACGGGCGCCGGATCGAGGTGCGGCGCGGCGAGGGCGACCCCGTCACGCTGACCGGGGACCCGCTGGAGCTCCTGCTCTACGCGAGCGGGCGCCGCGAGGCCGCCCGGGTGACGCTGGAGGGCCCGGACGACGCCGTGGCCCGCCTGCGAGACCTCCATCTGGGCCTCTGACGCCCTCCCTTCCCCTCTCCCTCCCCTGTCGTGATCATGCAATCCGGGACGATCATGCAACCCGGGAACGCCTCCGGCGCGACGCGTGAGGGTCGCAGGACGGCAACGATCCGGCCCG
>Ga0302322_100003015_pt1 | contig 14358 bp, 12 predicted proteins | sample Fen_T0_2_FD_203757 | JGI IMG/M metagenome (GOLD analysis project Ga0302322, IMG submission 203757) | Peat permafrost microbial communities from Stordalen Mire near Abisko, Sweden - Fen_T0_2 | ecosystem: Environmental > Terrestrial > Soil > Wetlands > Permafrost | place: Sweden: Abisko... | reverse complement strand
TCACCTCCTGCCTACAAGGCTCCGTAAGTGCGAATCAGCATCTTCTGAGTCGAGCTGTGACAGCAATTGGGGTCGGCGATGGCTAAGGGCTGCTTGCGATAGCAATTAGGTTTGGATGGATAGAAAAGCCGACAATCCGGGTGCCGAAGCCGACGGTAAAATCTCGAAGCCGGCACCTAAAGTGCGGACGTCGAGAGTTGGAGTGAGGAAGCCGAGACTTGGAGTGTCGACATCCGCACTCGTAGTCTCGGCGAGCGCATACGGAGTGTCGGCTTGGACACTCGCAGTATCGGCGTGCGTTGATGGAGTGTCGGCGTGCGCACTCAACCAGTCGGCTCCGACTGAAAAGTGTCGGCAATCGCACCCGAACCATCGGCGCCAGCACGGCCCGATTAACCTGATCCACTTCCTTATTGCGCCGCGTCGCGGCCTGCTTTTCGCCGGCCACTGGCGATCTTGAGCGGTTAAAGTCAGCTAACCAGCCAGGGCCACCGGCGAAAGTTCGAATACCTGAACCCCAGGCAGCGTAAGCAGCAATTGGTTTGGCTCGACGTAGCGTTTAAGCAACGCCTCGACGGGCCTGCACCAAATAATCTCCCTTCCTCGTTTTCGAACTTCCCTTTCGTACAAGCGCCGAACCTTGGCTAGTTCGTCGTATGCGGTTTGCGCCGCATCGTTGTCGAGCACGATCAAGAACTCGACAGCCTCCTCGTTGATGGCAGTTGGCGGTTCTCCTGCCGCAATCATCCCCCGCATAATATACCTCCTCGAATCCATGAAAGTGAGAATGTACGTCCGCACAAAATTCGCAACGCGTACGACGACCGATGATTACCCTCCGCAAGGTAGAGTCGCACCGCGCCGACGAACAACGCGTACACGCCCATGCCGAATCTTGCGTTATGACCAATTTTTCTAGTGATCTTTTCTGGCACCAAATAGGTAACACAACCCAGAGACGGAGAACGTCTAGTTCGATAGGTAGGGCTGGCCCGCTGGGCCGGCCGCGTTGGATTCGGCGCGCCCGGCGTGTCGCGCCCTCCTCGAACCAGCTACAACTTTACTCGGACGCTTTAGCTCTGCTTATTAGTTTTGCCCGACGTGAAAAATATCTGTCGTACCCTTTGCCAGGCGCAATCACGAGCCTTCTCCCACCGGCCAGGTCTTAGCTCTTCTTTGATGTCGCCAGTATTTTTTCGGCGCGCTCGATAATACCTTCGACCGGCCAGAGGCGGCCGATGCCTTCGTAACCACAAGCGAGCATGCCTTCTTCAGGGCCGATGAATTCCACGCCGCGAGCACGGAGCGTGTCGACGTTAGCCACCGTTGCCGGGTGCAGCCACATTTTGCCGTTCATCGCCGGAGCGATCAGCACCGGCGAGCGGCAAACAAGATAAAGTGAACTCAAAAAATCAGGCGCAAGTCCGTGCGCGAATTGCGCGATCACATCTGCCGTGGCGGGTGCGATCATGAGCAAGTCGGCCTTGTCGCCAAGTTCGACATGGCCCGGCTCCCAGCCTTTGCCCTCGTTCCATAGATCTGCCGCCACGGGTTGGCGAGCGAGCGTCTGCAATGTTAGCGGCGTGATGAATTTCTGCGCCGCTGCGGTCATCACCGGGAAAACTTCTGCGCCGCATTTGCGCAATTGGCTAATGAGGTCGGCGGCTTTGTACGCTGCAATCGAGCCGGTTACGCCGAGAACGATTTTCTTGCCAGAGAGGGAAGACATGCGCGAATCGAACCCATTCCTTCGTCTGCTCGCAAGCGTTGAAACAAGGTCGGAATTCGAACGTCGTCGGTTCAAAGTCGAAGCGACTGCCCTAGGCTACATCCGAAATTATACGTGATCGGCCAATCGCACCCCGCAAAAAGCCAGAATACTCAAGGAGCCTTCTGCGAAGACGTGGGTGTCTCGCTCGGCGCTGCAGGAGCCGGCGGTGGCGGAGTCGCTGGCGCAGGCAAAGGCTGTTTGTCGGCGGGCGGTGGAGGAGACCGCATATCGCCAGGAGGCGGAGCAGGCGGCCCACCCGGTTTAGGGGGACGATCACCACGGGCAGCGCGTTCCGCTTCCATTCTCTTCATACGTTCGTGGCGCTCCTGAATGATCAGCTCGTATTTACCTTTTTGTTCGGGCGTAAGGAGAGCGATGATCTGGCTGTCCAGTTTCTCGGTCACGTCAGCCGCGTGTTGGCCAAATTGCTCCCGTAGCTGACGGAATTCAATCAGCGCGGCCTGAACCAACGGATCAATTTGAGCCTGTTGCTCAGGCGTGATGCCCACTTTGGTGGCAAAATCTTTTTGAAATCGTTTCGACCATTCTTCCACCGGGCGACGCGGAGGACTTTGCGTCTGAGCCGATGGTTCTGGTTTTTTACCACCTTTGTCGCAGGCGACCCGCATACCGACAAATCCGCCGGCCACACCGCCAGCAAGGAAGATACAGATGAAAATAAGGGCTGCCTTCCAGTTAAGCATGATCAGGTCAGAGTGAGAATTTCTTCGACCGGATCTAACCCGGCATCCTGTTCGCTATCTACCGACGTTGTCACTGAGGAGTAGTTAGCGAGAATGCTAACGATCATCAACATCAGAGACAGCCCGAGCGCCCGCCACGAAAAGCGATTAAGAGACGACTGTAAAGAGGGGCGCTCGATCGCCGCCATGGCCAATGCGGCGACTCGGGTAGAAAATCCATAAGGTGCGATATCATCGCTCGGGATGGGCGCCTGACGCGCTGCGGCAACAAGCCGCTGCCAAGCTGTGGAGGGATTTTTCATGAGCGTTCCTTTCGTTGTAACTGTTCAAATAGTTTTTGCAATTTCCGCCTCGCGCGAAATGCGCGGACTTTAATGAGAGTGGTGCTCCAGCCCGTGAGCTGGCTGATCTCGATTAGCGTTTTCTGTTCCAAATCGAGCATCTGAATGACGAGCCGATCGTCAGGTTTGAGCTGATCCAGAAGCTTGCCGACGAGTTCGCGCGCAGCCAACGCGTCGCCGGCACTAACGTCGTTTTCGCTCGTGAGCACAGCGTCGAGCACGTCGGCCTCGTTTTCCGAAAGATCGGCCCAGCGAAATTCGGGACGGCGTTTCTGCGCACGCAGATGATCGATACAGGTCGTCACCGCGATGCGCGACACCCAATGAGGGAACGGCACCGAACCTTGAAACTGACCGAGGCGGGTGAAAACTTTCATAAACACCTCTTGTGTGAGATCCTCTTCAGCCACGCGCCGCGGCAGATGCGCTCGCACGATTCGGAGGACCAAGGGATGCAGATGTTCAACGAGTTCGCGTGCAGCAGCCTGGTCGTTCGCTCGAACACGTTCGAGGCAAGCGACCAGATCGAACGCTGTTTCAACGTCGTCGGACATGAGAAAATGGAAACGCTGTCATGCACAAAGGGCAAGACGCCCGTGTGCCAGCCAAGTTACGGATTGGAGCGCCTTCTTGACTTTTGCCCAGCGGTGCCGATATCAGGCATAAGTACATGCGAAACATCGCTCAGGCGCTACGACTTACCTAGACGCACGGTCCAAAAGAACCGCGTGCGCGGCTGATCGTGCGTCCCGCCTGATCGTTACCCTCCGCCAGCCGCTTATTTGCGAGCTCGGTGTTTTACTCGTCCTTTCCGGTAAAAACTCTTAATCGCTAGTCTGTTTCGTCATGCAATCTCCGCCCGTCTCTAAATACCGGCCCTTTCCGCCGGTTAATCTGCCTAATCGCCAGTGGCCCAACCGCACACTGACCCGCGCTCCCATCTGGTGCAGCGTCGATCTCCGCGACGGCAATCAGGCCCTCGCGCAACCGATGAGCGTCGAAGAGAAACTCGAGTACTTCGATTTACTGGTCAAAATCGGCTTCAAGGAAATCGAAGTCGGCTTCCCTTCGGCCTCGCAGATCGAATTCGATTTCTGCCGACGCCTGATCGATGAAAAACGCATCCCCGACGGCGTCGCCATCCAGCTCCTCTGCCAATGCCGCGAAGAACTGATCGCACGTTCCTGCGAAGCCGTTGCTGGCGCAAAAAACGTCATCTTTCATCTCTATAACTCCACCTCGCCGGCCCAACGGCTCTACGTTTTCGGCGCCGACAAGGCCGAGATCAAACGCATCGCCACCCACGCCACGGGACTGGTGAAAAGCTACACCCGCACGCTCGCCGCCGCGGGCACCAAGCTGCGCTTCCAGTATTCGCCCGAAAGCTTCACCAGCACCGAACTCGATTTCGCGTTGGAGATTTGCGAAGCCGTCACCGACGTCTGGCAACCAACCACCACGGACAAGATCATCCTGAACTTGCCCGCCACAGTCGAGTATGCCACGCCCAACGTCCACGCGGACCAGATCGAGTGGATGTGCACACATCTGACGCGTCGCGACCGAACCATCGTCTCCCTGCACACGCACAATGACCGCGGCACCGGCGTTGCAGCGACCGAATTGGCCATGTTAGCTGGAGCCGATCGTGTCGAGGGCACGCTCTTCGGCAACGGAGAGCGCACCGGCAACCTCGATATTGTCACCGTCGCGCTGAACCTGTACACACATGGCATTCACCCGGGCCTGGACTTCAGCGACATCAATGGCATTCGCGAAGTCTACGAGCGTGTAACCAAGCTCGAAGTCCCCGCGCGGCAACCCTACGCGGGCGAATTGGTTTTCACCGCCTTCTCCGGCTCGCACCAGGACGCGATTAAAAAATCGTGGGAAAAACAACGTGCCGGCCAGCCCTGGGACGTATTATACATTCCGCTCGATCCGGCCGATATCGGCCGCAGCTACAAGGCAATTATCCGCATCAACTCCCAATCGGGAAAAGGCGGCGTCGCCTATATCTTGGAAAACGAGTTTGGCCTGCAGTTGCCCAAGCTCATGCATAAAGAAATCGGCAAGATCATCAACGATCTGGCCGATGCCAAGGGCACCGAGCTCACCACGCAGGAGATTCACGACACGTTTGTCCGCGAATACATCGAACGCGCCAGCCCGGTCGCGCTCGAACATTTCAAAAGCGTCGAACGCGACGGCGTCGTCACTTGCGAATCGCTCATCCGCGTCAACGGCCGTTCGAACAAACTGCAAGCACAGGGCAACGGACCGATCGACGCCTTTGTGCGTGCACTCGCCGAGGCCGGCCTGCCGAAATTCGAGATTCTGAATTATTCAGAACACTCGCTCGGCAAAGGTGCGCAAGCCCGAGCCATCTCGTACATCCAAATTAAAGCCGAACGCGGTAATACGTACTTCGGCGCCGGCTCCGACACCAACATCGAGTACGCCTCGATCAAAGCTGTCGTCAGCGCATTGAATCGCGCGATAACAAAAAGCTAACGTTTGACCTGAAATTAAACAAACTTCCCCAAGGGCGGACTTACCCGGTCCGCTCTTTTTCTTAAGTCACCGAGTTGGATTTATGATACACCGCATAAGCAAACTGCTTGGTGGACCAAAATATATTTACACTGTAAAATATCTCATTCTAGTGGATCGTTCATTTCTGGCGGGTTAGCGCCTGTCAAAAACTACAAACTACACTACAAGCAATGAATAATTACATCACAAAAATTGGCGGCATCGCGACGGTGTTGCTCGCCGTGACGATCACGGCCTCAGCCGAGATCAAACTCAACGACAACATCTCGACAAGCGGTTACATCGTCGGGTCTAACCAATATACAAGCCACGCGGTCCAATACACAACTATCTATAATTCTGATGGTTCCAGTTACGGCGGTTCGAAAGCCGATAAGAAAGATTCTTTTGACGTCGACTCGGCCAAACTCCGCTTCGATTTAAACTATAAACCGGTGGCAGGTGTCATTAGCCTTTATTACCAGCCGAATGCTTCCGTCTCCATCCTTGATGCTTATGTATCGTACGACGTCGGAAATGGCTTCTCCGTGAGCGGCGGTAAGTTTCTCACCTGGTTGGGCTATGAAGCAAACGACCCTGTCGACATGTACCAAATCAGTTATGCAAACAACGACTTCCTTGGCGCGATCCCCAACTATCACAGTGGCGTGCGCGTTGAATATTCAGATCAAAATTATGGCGCAGGTGTCGCAGTCGTGGATTCCGTGTATCCCGGTGGTTATCTAAAGGGAGATGGTGAACTTCGACACAATGCAGGTTTTGAGGCATACTTCACCTACAAGGGAATCAAAGACGTCACTCTCTGGAGTGCCGTAGCTTATGAAACTCGCCGTACGTACGATGCCAATTCCTATTATTATTACAACAACTCCCCTGCGCCAGCGATAGTAACACTCGATTTCTGGGCCAGCTACCAAGTGGACCAGAATACTCTCGTCGCCGCGGAATTCGCGCACAAGAACGGTGATGCCCAAGGTGATCGGGGCTACAACTGGCTATTCCTTACGAACCGCACTTTCACCCAAAAATTCTCCACCGCCTTTCGCGTCAGCGGCGAGCACATCAATAGTTACCGCTACTACGGTTCTTTGCTATCGTATCGGCCGAATTTCACAAAGTTCACCGTTGCCCCGACCTACGTCGTCACAGCCAACCTCTCGCTTCGAGGCGAAATCTCGTACTACAACTATTCGAATTACGACTACTACGAACCGATGGCTTCTCGCCCCAAAAACCTCGATCACTCGACCTACATCGGCGTGCAAGCGCTCTTCAAATTCTAAGATCGCCTCCAAAAGCAAACCAGCGCCCCGAACGCAGCTGGTTAACGATTGGGCAGACCTTTCCGGTCTGCCTTTTTTGTTTTGCCAGTTTTGAAACCGAGTCGGATAAAGGCCATCCATTGCCCCATGCATTTCCTATCGCGTCTTCTGCTGGCTGTGCTCGCTTTTACCTCGTCGCTAGTCGCAGCCGACGAGCCGATCAACCGTCAGGCACTCGTCACACGCCACAATCCCGTAACTCGCAAGGTCGATCCCGACGCCACACTCACGGTCGGCAACGGCAACTTCGCTTTCGGTTGCGACATCACCGGCATGCAAACCTTTGCCGAGTTTCACCACCGCAACGGCATCCCCGTCGAAATCCTTTCGCGCTGGTGCTGGGTGACCGACCCAAACCCCAACAACTACACCCTCGCCGACGCCTCCAAGGATTTCAAAATGGCCGACGGGACCGTCCAGCCGTTCGCGACCAAACAGAACTCTCCCGCTGGTGATTGGTTACGAAAAAATCCGCGCAACCACCCGCTCGGTCAACTCGCGCTTGAATATGACAAAGCCGACGGCACTTCCCTCGCCCCCGATGACATCCAAGAGCCCGAGCAAACCCTCGACCTCTGGACTGGCATCGTCACCAGCAAATTCAAGCTCGATGGCGTGCCAGTGAAAGTCACCACCGCTTGCGCGCCCGACAGCGACACAGTCGCACTCCGCATCGAATCCGAACTCGTCGCCAAGAGTAAACTCCGCGTCCGCCTCGCCTTCCCGCGCGGCCACGATCTATCGGTGAAGAACACGCCAGCGCTCGACTGGTCGAAACCTGAATCTCACTCCTCAAAATTGTTCAACACACACGTCATTGAACGCGAAGTTCAGGGTACGCGATATTTCGTGTCGACCACACTTACTTTCACCAGAAAAGCACCGCATACCTTTCAACTTAATGCGGAATCCGGCAAAACCACGCTCGACCTCCTGATCGATTTTGCCGTATCCAACCCGGGCCTACCCGTATCTTCGCGGATCTTTACTGACCCGTCGCATATTTTCACTACTTCCGCCGCCCACTGGCAGAAATTCTGGCAAGAAGGCGCAGCCATCGACTTCACCGGCAGCACCAATCAACTCGCGCAGAAAGTCGAAGAGCGCATCATCCTCTCGCAATATCTCATGGCCGTGCAGATGGCCGGCGACGTGCCACCGCAGGAAAGTGGTCTTACCTGTAGTACCTGGTTTGGCAAACACCACACCGAGATGATCTGGTGGCACGCCGCGCATTTCGCACTTTATGGGCACGATGAATTGCTCGCCAAAAATCTCGAATGGTACCAAGCGCAACTGCCCGCCGCACGCGAGCTCGCCAAGAGCCGAGGCTGGAAAGGCGCCCGCTGGGCCAAAATGACCGGCAATGAAATGCGCGAGAGCCCTGGCGGACCACCTCTCATCGTTTGGAACCAACCCCATATGGTCTATCTTTGCGAGTTACTCTTTCGTAACAATCCTACTCCGGCAACACTGGCCAAATATCGCGAGCTCGTACTTGAGACCGCAGACTGCCTTGCCTCGATGGTCTGGTTCGATCCTTCGCGCAAACAGTACGTGCTCGGCCCCCCACTCTGGATCGCTCAGGAAATTTACGATCAAGCCACGAGCCAAAACCCCGGTTTCGAGCTTTCCTACTGGCGCTGGGCGCTGACCGTCGCGCAGCAATGGCGTGAACGCCTCGGCCTGCCTCGCGACGAAAAATGGGAGCACGTCATCGCCCATTTGCCTCCGCTGCCCCAGAAACATGGCATGTACGTCGGTCTCGAATCTAATCCAGATACTTGGGACAATGTTAACAGCCGACACGACCATCCCGAGATGTTGATGCCGCTCGGCTTTCTACCCGGCGGCCCTGACGTTGATCGCACTATCATGAATCGCACCCTTGATGGCGTGCTCACGCAATGGGACTGGGAAACGAAGATTTGGGGCTGGGACTATCCGATGATCGCCATGACTGCCGCGCGCCTGGGCCGGCCAGACATTGCCGTCGAAGTGCTCATGCGCGATGGTCCCAACAACCGCTATCTACCGACAGGCCATTGTCCCGTACGCAGTGATGAGGCCTTACCTAAAAACGCGCCTCCCGGCGCCCGTCGGCGAGAGATTGCCGTCTACTTGCCTGCCAACGGAGCATTCCTTTCCGCAGTCGCGCTTATGACTGCCGGTTGGGATGGCTGTACCGAACCATTCCCTGGATTTCCAAAAGACGGCACATGGAAAATCCGCGCCGAAGGGCTGAAACGCCTGCCTTGATACCGTGGCTCAAGTACACTGGAGGGTTAAACTCGGACGTCTGCGGCGCTTGCTGCTCATGCAGCTGCTCCGGTTTCTGCCACGTCGTGGTCTAATCCTCCTGCCTGGCAGTTCGCGAAACTTTGGACCGCCTCGTCGCTGGGCAACGAGGGCTGATTACCAACGCCGTCACAGCAGTAAATGGATCGAAGTTTTTCCGTCACAACAGTGCACTTACCCACACGCGCCGGGCAATGTCGCACTCGCCGAGCAGCTCTGGCGCGACAGTTGGCCTGAGCAAGGCGTAGCCATCATCCGGCGCGGTCGTGTTCTTGATGCCCAAGGCTGGCCTGTCGGCGAACGGGACACTTTGCTAATCGACCTCGCGATCGGACGTCATCAACTCGAATACTCGGCGTTACTGATTAAACGTTGCCAACGCGACACTGTCATCGGCGGACGCGCCCTCAACCTCGGCACTTGTCACGCCCAGGAAAATTATTGCCACTTCTTGCTAGAAGCGCTTCCACGGCTCGAACTATTTTTTCGATCTGGTTTCAATTTTAGCTCTATTGACTGGATTATGGTGCCTGATTTTCAAGGAACTTCTCGCGACGTGTTTTTTCAAACACTCGGTCTTCCCTCAGCAAAAATCATCCGCCTTTCTCCAAACCGCCAGTATGCGTTCGACATTCTATATCAACCGTCTTTTCCCGGCCGTGAGTCCTTTATTCCGCCGTGGGTCGCGGATTTCTACCGAGAGCGCGTACTCAAGCCTCTCGGCATCGTTCAAAAAAAACAACGTCGCCTTTACGTTTCGCGTCGTCAGCGCGGGGTGGCCAACGACGAAGTCGTCTGGGCTGAGCTAAATCCGCGCGGCTTCCAGCGTATCGAACCATCCTCATGGGAAGACAACGTCCACGCCTTTGCCTCAGCCGAAATCGTGGTCGGACCGCATGGCGCGGGTTTGTCGAATGTTGTTTTTTGTCCGCCCGGTGCACACCTGATCGAGCTTATTCCCGGTGATCGCCCCTACCCTTATTTTTATAGCGCGGCTTGCGCGGCCGGCCTGCACTACCAGCCGATCCTGACAACACCGCTAATACCACCTGGCCGAGAATATACCCGGTTGCCGTCTGACGCTCCCAGCCCGGTCGATGTCGACCAACTCCGCGCGGTCCTTGATTCCCTCTCGATCCACTGACCATGCGGCACCACTAGCCAAGCTGATTGTCTGCGCACAGCCAAACGATGCTCACGCTTTTCACTTTACCACGACCGTTCGTTGAACCCTTTGACAGGATTCAGCACAACGCGCTCGCGAGTTGGGCCGCCCTGACTCCCGCAACTCAAGTTATTTTGTTCGGCGGCGAGTCCGGCACGCGTGAAGCCGCTGCGAAATACGCGGCGTTGCATATCCCAGAAGTTGAACGCAACACGTTCGGCACTCCGTTGGTAAACCACCTCTTCCTCACGGCAACCACACATACTCGCACGCCGTACCAAGGTTTCGTTAACGCCGACATTATCCTAGATCCACAATTGCCGGCCTTGGTCAGCAAAGTCGTGAGTTGGCAACCACGTGTGCTCATCGTCTCGCGACGTTGGGATCTCGATCTTTCTGAAGCGCTCGTCTTTTCACAAAACAACGCGTTCCCCGAGCTCGTGCAGCGCGCCCATACAGCAGGGCAACTGTACTCCCACCACGGGATGGATGTTTTTATTTTCCCCACCGGCATGTTCGACGACATGCCGCCCTTTTCGGTCGGCTGGCCAGGCGCAAAATATGACAACTGGATTGTTTATTCAGCGCGTCGCCGTGGTATTCCAGTCGTGGACATTACAGATGCCGTCACAACGGTCCACCAAAACCATCCAGCAGGTGGAAACGCACGACCCAAAAAAGCTCAGGAGCACTGGATCAGCCTTGATCTCCTCGGTGGACACGGTTGCTGCTTCGATATTCTCGACGCGACACACCTCGTCACCGCAGACGGAAAAATCACACGACGTCGCAAAGCGTTGCCCGAACAACGTCGTCGTGTCTTTCGGTTAGCACAACGCTTGCGTTACCGATTCCGGCATCGGCTCCTAGGCTTCAGCTACGCGCGTGCAAACGGAATTGCCCGTGGCAAAAACGAGGATCAGATGATCCATCGCTCGTAGAAATTCCTTTGGTCGTAGCAGCAACGAAATTGCACGGTACTTCGCTCCTCGCTCGACACGGGCACCGAGCTGATAAACGTTAGCCACGCCCATGAATTTCACGCCCGCCAAGCTACCGCTCACTGGAGAGACGCTCGAGTCGCTCACCGCCAAGCTGCGCGAACAGGGCGAACCAACGTTCCGCGCCAAACAGATTCTCGAGTGGCTCTATAAAAAACGGGCTCGTTCTTGGGACGACATGACCAATCTTCCCAAAGCGCTGCGTGCGTGGTTGGCCGAGAAGTTTGAATTGATGCCTGTCTCGCTCGTGCTCAACAAGCAGTCGACCGACGTCACCGACAAGCTCCTGCTAGAACTGGGTGACCGGTCGCTCATCGAAACCGTTATCATCCGCGCTCCACAGGACGGAGTTGGAGTCGATCATTCGCGCAAAACCATCTGCATCTCCACTCAAGTTGGCTGCGCGATGGCCTGCGTTTTCTGCGCGAGCGGACTCGACGGTTTCAAACGCGATCTGTCGGCCGGCGAAATCGTGGCGCAGCTTCTGCAAGTTTGTTATCTTGAGGATGCTCGCACGCCGCGCGCCAAAGCCGAACTAGCCTCTTTCGACAATATCGTCGTTATGGGCATGGGCGAACCGCTGGCCAACTACGATGAACTCCTCCGTGCGCTCAACATCGTCAATGCCGAGTGGGGCCTCGGTTTCGGCGCCCGTCGTATCACTATCTCTACCAGCGGCCTCGTCCCAAAAATTCTGAAGCTCGCCGACGAGCAGATCGGTTTCCGTCTCGCAGTATCTCTTCACGGAGCCACCGACGAAGTCCGCGAAAAAATCATGCCGGTCAACAAAGCTTATCCCCTCGCGAAGCTATTACCGGCCGTAAAGGAATTTTCCGAAAAACACGGTCGCATGATCACGCTTGAGTTTATCTTGATCGACGGCGTGAACGACATGATCGAACAGGCTGAGGAACTTTGCTATATCGCCAAAGACCTTCACGCGCACGTGAACCTCATTCCGTATAATACCGTCGAAGGCCTGCCGTGGAAACGACCTTCAGACGAACGCATTGAGGCCTTTGCCAACGTGCTCCGCGCCGCCCGCATATCCATTACGTTGCGTCACGAAAAAGGCCACGACATCGAAGCGGCTTGCGGTCAGCTCCGGTTGAAAACCGAAAAAGAGCGTGGAGTGGTTGGCGCTACGCCTTAAAAAACGATCGCGCATTGCCCAGCGCGGTCGAAGTCGCGCTCGTCGCAACTGAAAAGAGGCTGGTACTCCGATGCGTCTCGAGCGAATCTTGTTTAGAGCTTTACAATATATCATCACATCAAGATATGTTGATGCGTCATGAAACACGACCAGCCTATTTCAGAACTTTTCTCGCAAAAGCGTCCGCTGCGTTCGTTAGAATTTTTCCCGCCTAAGGATGACGCAGGCGTGCAAGCTCTGCGTGCCACCGCCACCGTTCTGAAAAAACTGGCTCCTGATTTCGTCTCGGTCACTTACGGTGCTGGCGGCAGCACCCGCGAACGAACAGCCCAAGTCAGTGCGATGTTACGCAGCGAGTTTGGCCTAACCGTCATGCCGCACCTCACCTGTGTGGGACATTCACGTGACGAACTAAACGAAATCGCTACTAAACATCACACCGCTGGCCTCCGAAATATCATGGCGCTGCGCGGTGATCCACCTAAGGGAATCTCCGAATTTAAACCCGCGCCCGACGGTCTAAGTTATGCCAACGAACTCGTGAGCCTGCTCAAGGCCCGCCACGCGGATTTTTGCCTGGGCGTGGCCGGTTATCCGGAAAAACATCCGCAAGCGCCGTCTCTCGACGTCGACCTGGATAACCTGAAGCGCAAGGTCGACGCAGGCGCGTCCTTCGTGACCACGCAGCTCTTTTTCGACAATAATGTTTTCCACCGGTTCGTAGATCGTTGCGGCAAAGCGGGCATTGCTATTCCGATCGTCCCAGGGATTATGCCACCGCTCTCGCTAAGCCAGGTTCACCGTATGACGCAGTTAAGTGGTTCCGCTGTACCCGCTCAACTTACTCGCCGATTCGAGGCCGCAGGTGATGACGCGGACACCGTAGAATTTGTCGGAATCGATTGGGCTTTGGGGCAAATTCGCGACCTCCTCGCGCATGGTGCACCGGGTTACCATCTCTATATTTTAAATCGTGCAAAGGCCGCCCTCGCGCTCACAGCAGGTCTCAGCGCCTAAGACGCAGGCTTGCTGTTTGCTGCATCGAAGCTGCGCCTCATTACGGCGGCTATCGATATTCGAGAAGAGCAAACCATAACACAGCGCTAAAAATTCTGCATCTGCAAGAGCTGTGCGGTCGCGAAAAACGTGTTTTTAAGCCGCATCGGCTGGGGTCTTGTAGAGAACCACAAGCGTCGCTCCGCGCCTGGGAGTCCTCTTGGATTTCGCGTTTGAATTCTCCTTTTTGCGTTCTCAAAAACTTCCCTGCGCTCGACTCAGAGGGCTACGCTTGTTTTTGTAGCCGAATGCCGACGCTGCGTCCAAGCGAGCCAATATCATCAACCCGTCCAGGCCGCCCTTTCTGGGACCAGCCACGGGCCGTGGCTCTGGCAGTCGTACTTCTACTTGCGGCCATTTTCGCAGTCTACGCTAACTCACTCCACGTCCCGTACCTACTCGACGACGCAGACTCGATCGAGAAAAACGACACGATTAAAAGTTTCTCCACTGCATTTTTCCCTCCGCGGAACAGTGGTGTAACAGTAAGCGGACGACCACTGCTCAATCTTACACTGGCGGTTAACTATCGTTTGCACGGCACCAACGCGCTCGGCTACCACGTCGGCAATATACTCATACATATGGGCGCCGCTCTAGCGCTGTTTGGTCTCGTGCGGCGCACTCTCCTCCTCCCTTCGCTGGCTTCGCGTTTTGGCAAGCACGCGACGCTACTGGCTCTGGGGGTCGCAGCGTTGTGGGCTCTACACCCATTGCAGACCGAGTCTGTCACTTATATCATTCAACGCGCTGAGTCGTTGGTAGGATTGTGTTATCTATTTACGTCATATGCCTTCGTCCGAGCTGTGGAAAAGCCTTCAAAGCTCTGGCCTGCCATTACGGTCGTCTCTTGTTTCCTTGGCATGGCCGCCAAAGAGGTGATGGCAACAGCACCGCTGGTCCTTTTCCTCTATGATCGTACATTCGTGAGCGGTACGTTTCTGGACAGCTGGAAACGTCATCGAGGACTTCACATCGCTTTGGCTTCGAG
>Ga0302322_100003014_pt1 | contig 14358 bp, 13 predicted proteins | sample Fen_T0_2_FD_203757 | JGI IMG/M metagenome (GOLD analysis project Ga0302322, IMG submission 203757) | Peat permafrost microbial communities from Stordalen Mire near Abisko, Sweden - Fen_T0_2 | ecosystem: Environmental > Terrestrial > Soil > Wetlands > Permafrost | place: Sweden: Abisko... | reverse complement strand
GTGTTGGCGCTTACTATTCTCAGGGTGAAAAAGTCACCGGTGAATGGCTCGGCCACGGTGCCGAAAAGTTAGGCTTAACCGGGACGGTCAACGAAGCGGCGTTTCTGGCTTTGTGTGAAGGCCTAAACCCAAAGACCGGTGACAAACTCGGTCAGCGGATAAACACGGTTCGCCAGTCCACCGGAGACCACGTGGTCGCGAACCGGCGCATTTTTTATGACTTTACGATCGCACCGCCTAAATCGGTTTCGGTCGTGGCCCTGTATCAGGATGATCGTATTTTGGCGCTGCACAACCAAGCGGTCAGGCACACGATGCTGGAACTGGAAAAGCTCGCTGAAACCCGAGTGCGAAAGTCCGGCCAAAATGGCGAACGCGTGACCGGCAATCTCGTCACGGCCTGTTTCCGCCATGAGACCAGTCGCGAACTCGATCCGCACCTCCACACGCATTGCGTGGTCCTCAACGCGACTTTTGATCCAACCGAAAATCGGTGGAAGGCACTTCATCCGGCGGGCCTGTATCGCGCGCAAGCTTTTGCCACGAATTATTACCGGCACGAACTCTGCAAGGGACTCCGCGCGCTCGGCTATGAAATTGAAAACAGCCCACGCGGTTTCGAAATCAAAGGCGTGCCGGCTTCGGTCATCACGCGGTTTTCGAAACGAAACCAGCAGATCGATGCGGAGACAAAACGGCAGCTCGAAATAGGATCACCGGTCAGCAACATCGGCGAACTGCGCAAGCGGATCGCGCACGGAAACCGTCGGCGAAAATTGAAAGATTCAACCGCCGACCGGCTGCGTCCGTCATGGACAAAACAATTATCGAAAGACGAAGCGAAGGCCCTCGGGGCGTTGCGTTCAACCCAGCCGCCATCGACTAAACCGGCTGATGTTTCCAACATTGTCGCGTGGGCCGATGAGCATCTGTTCGAACGACGCGCGGTCAGTTCGGAACACGAACTCATGGCGTCGGCTCTGGCCCGAGGACGGGGTGAAGATTTTGATTTGGCAACGCTGCGCCGGGCGATCGACGCACGCGGCTATGTGCGCGAAAAAGCTACGGACAAACTCACCTCGCGTGAAGCCCTCGGTTGGGAAGCGGAGGTCGTGATCGCGGCGCATGATGGCCGTAATACCTCCCAGGCTTTGAACCCGGACTATCGGCCCTCTCCTGCCCTTTCGGCGGAACAGACGGCAGCGGTGGAAAAGATTTTGAAGAGCCGAAATCTGATCACGCTGTTTCGCGGCGGGGCTGGGACCGGGAAAAGTTTCGCGCTCAAAGAAGTGGAACGCGGTTTGTCTGAAGCGAAGCACCCGGTCGTGGTCTTGGCGCCGCAACGTCAGCAAGTGCAAGCTTTGCAGGCAGACGGTTTGCCCGCCGACACGCTCTCGCACTTCCTCGTCGTGAACCAACTCCCGCGTGGGGCGGTCGTCATCGTGGACGAAGCCGGGCAGATCGGCGCGAAGCAACTCGCTCAACTGATTCGCACGGTGCGGGCCAACCGCGGACGACTGATTCTTTCGGGCGACACCCATCAACACGGTGCGGTGCCGGCCTCGGACGCGTTGCGGGCGATCGAAAGCCACTCCGGTCTAAAACCGGTGATCATCGGCAACATCCGACGGCAAGATCCCGCCCTAGGGAAAACCTTACCCGAACGAACCTTCATTCGCCGCTATCGCTCCGCGGTGAAAGCTGCCGCTAAAGGCAACGTCGTCGATTCTTTTGACCGTCTCGACCAGTTGGGCTGTATCCGCGCTTGCGCCCCGGATGATCGACGCGAGCAACTCGCCCGCGAATACCTCGCCGCCACGGCGCGGAAAGAAAAAGTTTTAGTCGTCGCGCAAACCCGCGATGAAGTCCGCGCAGTGAACGAAGCCATCCGGCAACAGCTCAAAGCCGCGGGTTCACTCGGCCGTGACGAGCCAGTCACGACCTACCAACCGGTGGATTTAGGTGAAGCGCAAAAACGTGATTCGCGTTTCTACCAACCCGGTCAACACGCGTTCTTTATGCAGCGGTACGGTCGATATGCCAAAGGGGAACTCTGCGAAATCGTCGCTGCCAACGAACGCGGGCTGACCCTGATCAAAGACGGTCGGCGTTCGACCCTCAATTATCGTTACACGAATCGCATCGTCGTCGCGGCGCCAGCGGAGATGGCGATCGCTGCCGGTGATCGACTCCAGCTAAAATTCAACGGCAAATCGGCCGAAGGGGCACCGCTTAACAATGGCGAACTCGTCACCGTACGCCAGGTGCGCAAAGACGGCGCGCTCGTGGTCGAGAGTGACGACCGGATTCGCAAAACGCTCGGGACCAATCAACGACTTTTCACCCGCGGCTACGCCGTCACCTCTTATGGCTCGCAGGGCAAGACGGTCGACACCGTGCTGCTCGCCGATGCCGAAAACGTGGCTGCGACCCACGCCAACCAATGGTACGTCTCCATTTCGCGGGGGCGAAAGAAGGTCGTGGTTTTCACCTCCGACAAAGACGAGCTGCGGGCGAATATACAGCGCGCCGGTGACCGCGCACTCGCCCTTGATCTAAAGCCAGCCGAGCGCATGGCACCGGAAATCATGCGCCGCGCTTGGGCGGCGGTCGATCACCAGCGCCATCATCAATCTGTCATGACGCAGACAAATCAACCGAACCAACGCATCACTCTATGAACCTCCTCAAAGAAAGTATCGCTCAACGTCGCGCGAGCGAACCTGCCACGTTCACTTGTGTCGCTATCGGCGCGCAGTCGCCCGGTGTGGTCGTGGCACTCTGGCCTAACGAATCCTGGGTTTTCCCGTGGACGTATTTGGTTTCCGCCCATTGCACCCCGTGCGAGGGCGATGCCCAACTGGTGCTCACCTTCACGACCCAGCGGGTGACCGCCGAGGGCCAAAACCTAACGCCCGTCATGGAAGCCATCGCCGGCTTCCGGCTTAGCCTCTTGCGAGAACTTCCTGTGGCCTGCCGTCCGCCAGGGGGCTCGCCGTTTATTTCACACCTGAGCGTGCGCCCAGCGAACCAAGCCGAAGTGGGCGGCCCGACAAACGTCCAAAAAAACCCGGCGAGTATCCCAAAAATAAACCAAGCCTCCGTGTATCCTTAAGCGACGGACCTCGTGCCCGCACTTCTATGTTCGCTCATCTGATTCTGGCCCTCGGCAGTGCCGGCGCTGCGGTCTATTGCTGGACCGGTGCGGGCGTCGTGCGCGGCGTGGCCAGTAGCTTCGTCGCGTTTTCGCTCTGGCAGCTCTATTGCGTGGCCGGATGCCAACGGGCGCGCCGGAGTGCCGCCTTGCCCGTTCTCAAGCTCGGCGGTTTTTCCTGGAAGTTGGAAGATTTTTGCCGGGGCTGGCTGATCACCGGTCAAATCGGAACCGGCAAAACATCGGCGGCGATCAACACCATGCTCGGGCAGCTTTCTCGGAATTGCCCGAGCTGGGGCGGCGTCTGTGTGGACGACAAGGGCCTGTATTGGGAAACGCTCACGCCGATGCTCCGGCATCTCGGTCGCGAAAAGGATTTGATCCTGCTTCAGGTACGTCCGAGCGACGCTCCGCCGGACTGGCAGCCCACACACACGTTCAACTTTTTAGCCAATCCATACCTGCCGCCATCGGCCAAAGCTAAGATCGTCTGCGACGTCGCGGCGTCCCTCGGTCAGCGAAGCGAGCAAAGTTTTTTCCGCGTCCAGGCCCAGGTGCAGATCGAATTCGCCTTCCGCGCGCTCGCGGTCGCGCGCCTGCCGGTGACCCTGGATTGCACCTATAACTTTCTGACGACGTCGCTGTTGGCGGACGTGATGGCGATGGTGGCCAAGGTAAACACTTTCGAGGCGGAAGAACTGGTCGATCACTACCACGGAAATTTTCTCGCACAGCCAGCCGAACAGCTCGGCGGCGTCAAAACCACGGTGGCCAATTATCTAAAATATTTCACTGAGCCGGCCATCGCGGAGGTTTTCTGTCCCGCCAAAGCCACCCTTAATTTCGACGAAGTGGATCAGGGCAAAATTATCTGCGTCTCAATTCCGCAGCGTTACCCGGTCGAGCGGCGTTATATCAATACGCTGCTGAAACTAACGTTCTACGCGCATGCGCTGCGTCGCTTCGACCAACCAGCGGCGGCGCGAGCCAACGATAACCTGCTGATCTTCTGGGCGGATGAAGCCCAAAAGATCGTGACCGCGAATGACGACGGCATGAGCGACTACAATGTGGTCGATGTCATCCGCGAGGCCCGCGCCACCATCGTCGCAGCGACTCAATCGTATCAATCGCTCATGCCGCCGATGGGCGACGAACGAAAGGCCAAAGTTTTTATAGCCAATCTGGCCAACCGCGTCACCTTCTGCGCCGCGGATGAAGAGTCGGCCAAAATCGCGGCCGATACGCTGGGCAAGCACAAGGCCAGGAAACGCACCACGGGCTACAGCGGCGGCAAACGCACCGCCTCCTGGACGGAGGAAGATAAGTATTGGTTCGAGCCCTACGAGCTGCGCCGGTTGAGAAAATTCGAGGCGGTCGTGCAGCATAGCGCGGGCGGTTTTCGCAAAGTCATCCTGCCGCCGCGCGGCCCCACCGGAGAAATTCCCGCATGGTATCGAGCCTGACCACCGCGCAAACCACCGCGTCCTCATCCGTAGTACTGGAACAACTACGCCGCCTGCGCGGGCACCTCGCCGCCCAAATCAAAGGCCAGGACCAAGTTCTGGACCGGATTTGCTCGGTCTTAACCCGGGGCGAACTCGGCTTCGCGCATCCGCGACGGCCAAAAGGCTCGTTTCTCTTTGTCGGACCGACCGGCGTGGGCAAAACTGAGCTGACCAATGTTTTCACGGCCTATGTGTTTGGTGAAGCCGCACCGGTTCGGTTCGATATGTCGGAATACCAACTGCAAGCTTCGGTCGAAAAGTTGATCGGCGGCAGCCGCGATGATCTTGGCCTGCTCGGTCGAGCCGTGCGCGGAATCACCTGTGGCACTTTGCTTTTCGACGAAGTGGAAAAAGCCCATCCACTCGTGCTCGATCTTTTCCTGCAAATTTTGGAGGACGGCCGGGTCACGCTGGCCACGGGTGAAACCCTTGACCTGCGCGGATTCTATATCGTCTTCACCAGCAATCTTGGTTCGGCCGAAGCCATGCGGATGGAAAACGCGCCCTTTGCCTCGATTGAACGCACCGTGCTCATGCGCGTGCGACAAGCCCTGCGACCCGAACTGGTCGGGCGCGTCACGGAACTGGTTGTTTTCAATCGGTTGGACTTCACGACCCAACGGTCGATCTGTGAAGCCATGATTGCGGCCGAACAGGCACGGCTCGCGAAACTCGGTCACCAAGTAGAACTTACCACGGAAGCCGTGGAATTTTTGCTGCGGCAGGGTTATCACCGCACCCTCGGTGCGCGCCCGATGCGCCGGGCGGTCGAGCGTTATATGCAAGAGGCTGTGGCGGTGAATCTTCTTGTCGGTGGCGCCGGATCGGGACGCCTCCAGCGCGATCCGCGCGAGGAACGCTTGGTCATAATTTAAATGGTCAGCCTCCGTACGACGGAGGCTGGCCTTTTTGCAAATGGCAAAAACCACCGCGCGGAAAAGGGCCACCTTCGTTCACGGTCCCTTGGGCGCCAAACCTACTAAATAGTTTCGGTTGCCGATCTTAGGCAAACAGCCGGATTCGTTTTTTATCAGCGGCCGTTAATGCAAACGGCCTAATCTCCACTTCATTTAGGGTTATTTATTAGTTGTGACTAGGCAAAACCCCGATACCTAGACTGAGCGTTTAGCTTATAGTCTAGTTATTGGTTGTAGTAAATATTCCATAAACTGAGGCCAGCAGGGCGCCGGTTGGGAGGTCGGGGCATATGGCCTGCTCAAGTCCGGGCGTCCACATGCTTCAAGCTTCTTCAGTCCGCCCCGCCGCGGCGACCATCGGTGTGTCGTCGCTGGTGGGAAAACCATCGCTCTTTCTCCAGCAAGGCGATGCGGTCAGCCTTTATTACACCTGCCAGGCGCCGATTTCCTGGAGCGAACAGCAGCACACGGAAGCCGAGGTCATGGTTTTATTTGCTCCTGCGGTCTGCCGCTTGCGCTGGAGAAACGGCAGCGAAGCTTGGCACGAAACGATTCTGAAAGGGCCGGCCGTGTGCTTGCTGCCGCCGCGCCTCACGCATCAGCCGCAGTGGGAATGCGAGGCCGAACTCATCGATATCTATCTGAAGCCCATTCTCTTCAAGCCCCTCAACGGAGGAATCGCCGCGCTGAACTCATTGGATGAACCAACGAGTTTTGCGGCGGGCGATCTCTTCGTCTGGCCGTTCTTCGCTTCGCTCCGGCATCTGCTCCGGCTCGAAGCTCGACTGGACCGCGCTTACATCAACGCGCTCGGCACCCTGGTGGCCGGCAACCTGATCCTGAGCTTGTGGGCGGTGCCCGGCGCAAACGCAACTACCTTCTCCCGGCAAAAGATCAAAGATATCACCGACTATATCCAAGCCAATCTGACCCGCTCGGTGCAGGTGCAGGATTTAGCCACGCAAGCAGGGTTGAGTCGGAAACATTTTGCCGAGGTCTTCAAAAACACGCTTGGGCTCTCGCCCAGCGAATACCTCATGCGCTGCCGGGTGTTGCGCGCGCAGGATCTACTGGCCTCAGGTGAACATCGCATTGGCGAAATCGCCGACGCAGTGGGCTTTTGCGACCAAAGTCACTTGACGCGCCAATTCAAAAAGCTGCTGGGCTTTTCGCCCAAGGTGGAAGCGGTGCGTGGACGCGACTCCCGCTCTCCGTTCTAAAAAAGCCGGTGAACATCCAAATTTAAAATGCGCGCGGTGTGGTAGGCTTTGAACGCGCTCCACCTGGTTCACGAAAATCGTGAGGCAGTCGCTGGGGTGAAAATCCACTGTCATGCTTCTCGCCTCCTTCACCGTAGTGCTCAACCCAATACTGGGTGTCCTTCCTCGCCTCCTACTGGCGCAAATTCCCTCGTCGCTCAAAACGTCGTTTCAATACGGGCTCGGAGTTGTCTTCCTCATTGGGTTCATCTGGGGCGTGATCAAAATTTGGTCCGGAGCAGACAAGATGTCGAAAGGCGATGCCGACGGCAAAATGGGCATCGTCTCGGGCATCATCATCGCTGGCGCGGGTGCCATCATGGGCGCGCTCTTCTTCATTTTCGGCATGGGTGACGGCGTGCTCACCCCCCAGTTTTGAACCGCACCTCGTTTTTTCCGCCATGCACGAATTGCGCAGCACCGACACGAATAGTGCGAACGACAGCAAGGGCCGGGCGTTCGGACTCGAAGGCAACGACTTCCTTTACGTGCTCATCGCCTTCGTCGTCGCGCTCGGACTTTACCTCGTTCTGACCGCACTGCTGCGGGTGGGCCTCGGCACGGCTTTTATTTTCACCAGCCCGATTGTCGCGGTGCCTCTCGCCTGGGTCGTGCTGCTCCGGCACAATAAACCGGCGGGTTATGCGGGCGACTGGTTTGACCAGCAGATCAGCGGCGAGGGCTTCGCCTTTGCGCCCCGTGCACAACCGCTTCGTCCCACCAAGAAGACGACCGATGTCTAGCCGCGCACCCAACGGATTTTTTGCCGAAGGGCTCATGATCTTCGGCGCACTCGACCAGGGTGGATGCGCGAGCAAGGGCTACGTGCTCCAACCACCCGACTTGCGCGGCGGCAGCATTACGCAATTGAACGCGTATCAGGAAAAAATCCGCACGTTGCTGGCCAATCTCAGCGAGGAAATGCGGGCGCAGTTTCAGTGGACCTGCAACTGCGACTACCGGACGGAACTCACCCGGTATTTCCGGGAAACCGAAAAGGTCACGCACCCGCATCTGCGCCGCGTGCGCATGGCGCGGTGGGAACGCCATTGGAAGAAAATGCACCGACGCGAACTGCGGCGAGAACAACTGGTGCTGTTTCTCTCGGTAAAGATCGACGCCAGTTCGGCCAAGGCCGTCACGCGCGAGGGTCTGCACGACTACTACGAAAAAGTGTTGGCGCAGTTGCGCGGGCAGTTTGCCGAACTGACCGATACCCTCCGCACGCTCCTCGGCACGGATACCACGGTGACGCCGATGGATGACCTGGCGCATTTCGCGTACTGCCAGAAATTCCTCAACCCGTCGCTGGCGGATCGCTTCGACCTGGACACGACGGCGCAATTCAATCCGGCGCTCTCGATCCAAGAGAATTGCTGGAGCGGCGACGGCGTCGGACTGGAGAAGATCGGGTTTTACCTCGATGGTCGTTACCATTCGGTTTTCACGCTCAAGCGCTGGCCCAGCCGGACCTATCCGGGCATCGTTCACCGGCTGACCGGACTGCCGTTTCTCGACTACCAACTCACCGTCAACGTCGAGCCGCTGCCGACACGGCGTGAAGTCGATAAAGAGGAGAAAGCCATCGAACGCCTGCGCGGCGAATATCAGGACAAGGAACGTCATTCGCTCCTCGTCGCGATTGGCAAGAAAGAGCGCAAAATCGAATCGCTCTCCACCGGCTGCATCCGGCCCTTCGCGGTCACGTACATCATTCGAGTCTGGGATGAAACCGAGCCAGCGCTCTCCGCCAAATGCGCTGCGATCAAAAACGCGGTCAATGGGCTCTCGGGTGCGCAGTATTACGAATGCGCCCTGCCTTCGACCGCGAAGAAACTTTTCTTCTCCTCCTGGCCGGGCTGGACCGGGTCTTCCTACAAACACCGCGCGCTCTATGCGGAGGATACTTATCTCGCGGACTTGCTCCCCTTCTCCGCCACGTTCACGGGCCACCTCGCGGAAGCAGAGGCGATTTATGATGGTTCGCAAAATAACCTCGTCGGCCTGCGTACCTTCATCGGCACCCCGGCTTCGCCCCAGCACGCCGTGCTGCTCGGGGCCACCGGCGCGGGAAAGTCCGTCACGATGTGCGACCTCTTGGAGCAAACCGCGCCCTATTTTTCCTACACCGTCATTATCGAAGAGGGCTTGTCTTACGCAAAATACACTCAGGCGCTCGGTGAACGTCCTATTGTGCTCCACCCGGATGGTGACCTGACGATCAATTATTTCGACACGGATGGCATGCCGCTTAACCAGTTGCAACAGGCAACAGCGGTCGCACTGGTTTCACGCATGATCGGCGAAGCACCCGACGCGGAAGCACAACAAATCCGGCAAGCCATCCTCGGCCAGTATATCCAGCAACTTTACCAAGATGCATTTGATGAGTGGGCCAAACGGCACCGTGAAATCCTGCCTCAGATGGAACGCCTTGCCTGCGCCGCCCACCGGTGGAAACAGCAAAAGATGGGGCTTGGTTCGACCGAACTGGAATCCTTCGCCGAATTGCGCGACCGTCTCAAGGCGAAGGACGATGAAGCCCAACAGTTCCTGGCGGATCTCTCAGAGCAGGATATCACCGCGTTTCTAAAAAACGCGCAAACCGAACGACTCGTCATGGCGGTCGCGCACGCCCACTATCGGACGGAGGAGTTTCCGACCCATGCGAGCCTGGTCGAACTGATGCAGTTCTCCCGTTTCGCCGAACACAAAAAGGAGCAAATTGACCACCTCGCGACGCTTCTCTCCGCGTGGTGCGCGCATGGCCAATACGGCAAACTTTTCGATGGCCCGACGAATATCTCCCTCACCGGAGGGATCGCCCATTTCGAACTAGGTTACATACCTGAACAAGCCACGGAACTAAAAACAGCGGCGGGCCTGCTCATCACCGGCTTTACCCGTCAGCACATCATTTCGCTCCCGCGCGAACGCCGAAAGCGGATCATCTATGAAGAGCTGGCTCGATTCCTCGATGTGCCGGGCGGCGAAAAGATCGTCGCGGAGTCCTACGCGCAGCTGCGCAAGTTCAACTGCTGGACGGCCTCCATCGTACAGCAATACAGCCGCTTCAAATCCTCGCGCATCCGCCCGGTCGTGATCGGCAACAGCAAACAGTTTTTCCTCATGCGGCAGTTCGACCGCTCGGACATTGAGGACGTGGGCCGCGACATCTCGCTCCCTGAATCGGTCTGCGCCTCGATTCAAAATTACCCCATGCCGGAACAGCAACCCGAAGGCAAAAAGTTTTCCAGCTTGTGTTTCTTCAGTCCCGTCACCGATCCGCCGCTCTGCGGCACGGTGCGCAATGTCCAACCCGAAAAGGAGGCCTCTCATGAAGAGAAAGTCGGTTAATCGTATCGTATTTGTGACTACACTCGCAGCGCTCATGACTGTTCTCGCCGGTTGCTCAACCCCCGTGGGTAGCGCGGCGGCCGATCTCGGGCTCGCGGGTGCGGGCGGCGTCGCTGGCTACAAATTGTCGAACGGCAAGCTCGGTGGAGCAGCCGCGGGTGCCGCCGTCGGGTATGTCAGTTCGCGCATCGCGCAAAGCCAGGTGCAGAAGGCGCTGAGCGAAGCCGAACAACGCGGTTATGACCGCGCCCTTAACCAGGCGGTGAAGCAGCAGTATTGGATTATCCAAAATCAACAGCGCTCGCGGGAAACACCGCTTCTATCCGAAAGCCGGCTCACGCCGGTCGTCATTCCAGAAACCAAAATCAATGGCGTGGTCCAAAATGCCCACGTCGAATACCTCCGCCTCGAACCATGAAAACCATCCTCCTTTGTTGTCTCCTCGCATTGGGCGCCAGCGCCCGTGCGCAAATTCCGGTGACCGATATTGCCAACCTGACCGCCAACGAATTCGCCCACATCGAAAACATCGCCAAGTGGGTGGAAAGCATCGCTCAACTGCGCACTCAGATCGAACAACTCCGCCAACAGATCGATATTCAGAGCGATCTGCGCCGGTGGAGCGGCAACCCTGCTGACGCGAGCCGGGCACTCCTCCTCGATACCCTGAGTCAGGGTGATCTCACCCGCGCCTATGGAAGCCCAAGGTCTACCATGCTGAATCGCACCAATAGCTTGGCTTCTCTGCAAAACACAGCGGATGGAAGTTACCGCGCGATCAGCGGCGCCGACCTCGACGGCGGCGAACTTGAGCGCGATCCGCTTTTGTTTCGGCGTTACGCCGTCCTCGACGCGACCCAGGCCAACACCGCACAAGTGACCGAGGAAACGAAAGCTCGGGAGCAGACGTTGCAGGATGAGATTGCTCAGACGCTGGCCGCATTGAAATCAGCTACAACCGATGCCGAGACCCAAAAGCTGGCAGCCAAACTGACCGCGCTCAACGGCCAGCTGGCCCAGGTTGAAAATTCACGGCGGCGCGAAGTCGATGCCGTCACCCTGCAAAAAATTGCGAACGACGCCCGGATCGAACAGGAGCGGATCGCAGCGGCCGAACTTGCGGCGAAGGACGATTTTTTAGCTAACCAACACGTCAGTGCCTACATGAGCACCATCAAGGTACGTCGAAATGAAAACCCGTAATACACTCCTTTTTTTACTCGGTGTCTTCCTCGCGTTGTTCACCGCCGGTTGCGATCCATCCAAAGCAGAACGCGAAGCGAAAGAGCGTGAGCGCACCGAACTCGAAGAGCGGCAAAATCGTGAGGCCCGCAAAGCCAACGAAGCGATTACCGACCTGAACAAGAAGCTCGGGAAAAAACCGCCGGCCTTGGATTTGGGCGTCCCGGCCGAGAAGAAACCAGAAGTCGCTCCGGAAAAACCGAAGCAGCCTTGAATCTATGGAAATCTACCTGCCCACGCTTGAAGCCAAGATCGTCGCGCTCGTCGGCACGTTCCGCTTCATCGCATTTGTGATCATGGTGATTGGTCTTGTTGCTTGCGCCGCCAGTCCGCGCACGGGCAACACGGGCTTGTTTATCGCGCTCGCCAAGTCGGTCGTGATCACCGCGGCCATAGCCTATCTGCCTCTGTGGTTTCCCAAGGTGGAGCAGACGTTTCTGGCTATCGCGGAGTACATCGATCCGGGATATAACGAACATCCCACGGCGGCCTCGGACACGGTACGCGAATCAACCACAACCAATCCGGAGCACCACGATTGGTCCTGGCGACGAATCAACGAGTCGATTTATCAGGCCGTCACTCACGCGATCGCAAACATCCTGATCTACGTGGGCACGCTCATCACCGTACCCATGCTGATTCTGCAATACGTGTTGCGTTGGCTGCTGTATCTCCTGACGCCATTCATGCTGGCGCTTTTTCTGGTACCGGGTTTCTCCGGGATTGCGGTCCGCTTCTTTCAGCAGGTGCTGGCCATCCTCGCCTGGCCGGTCGGTTTTGCCCTAACCAACCTCGTGGCCCTGGCCATTTGGAACGACTTCCGTGCAGCGGTCGGGCCGAATCCAGCGACGGTGTCCGACGCGGTGATTTATTCGCCGCTGCTCGATTTGATCGGCGGACTCGTCGCCGCCATTATGCTCGTCGTGGGCATGCTTTCCACGCCCGTCGTGATGCAGATGCTCTTCGCCCAAGGGCACGCCTTCACCGGCGCTTCGGGCCATCCGGCCAAACTGGTGCGCACCAGCACCGATTCCATTCGAGGAATTGAAGCGGCCCTGCGTCGCGAATCGGTGGATACCCGGCCACCGCCGACCATGACCGCGAGCCAGTCGACTCCGCCACCACCGATGGCCACCGGAATTTAGTCAACAACAACATGAACGAACCACCTTCTACCGCTCAAGCGCACGAGACCCCAGTGGACCAGACTCGCCGCGTGCCGCCCGCCGCACTCAAGACCGGCGGCTTCTCGCCCGCGCGCCTGTTCGCTGATCACGCGTTCGCGGCGCGGTTGTGGTTTCTGGTGGCCTGTGGCGCCCTGGCCTTCTGCGTGATTCAGCCGTACCTGATCATCAGTGCCTACCGTACCCGTGAGCGGGTCGTGGTACTTGACGGCGCCGGCTCGTTCTCGGTCTCGCCTCTACTGGGTTTCGAGGAAGCGAAGGATCTGCATGAGGCCATGGCCCTATGGGCCACGCTCGCCTTCTATCAGCGCAACCCCAAGGGCTGGGATTTCCCGGACATGGTGCAAAAGATGTTTCTCGCCGAAGCCTCGACCAAGGCGACTTCGGAGCGGGAGAAATCCCAACCAGAATTCGACGCGAAGAACATCCACCAAAAACCAGAGGTCTTTAAAATCGAAATCCTGCGCACGCGCGCGGATCGCGTGCTCGTAAAGGTGGAAGGCCAGCTCGTCCGCACCGGTGTATTTGAAAATCAGATACTCACGGAAAGTCCAAAGTTCACGCTCACACTCACCTTTGCCCGCAACCCAGACATGCTGGCCAACAAACGTTATCCGCTCGGCGTATGGAGCTACGAATCCACCATTTTTTGAGCGGGCTAGGCCTGCTCCTTTGCACTGGGCCGGTCAGCGCCGGTCCGGTCGTGAAGCAGTTCCCGCTGGACGAACGCGTCGTGTACGAAATCCCCATCGGGGCCGACGTGCCGACCACGCTGATGTTTCCGTCGTCGCTCACGGCGATCGAGGGCGCAAACGTGTCGGCCAGCGCCGACCAACCGGCGCCAGTGCTCCTCGCGTATACGCCCGGACGAACATTTTTCAGTGTCCGCGCGCTCACGCCTGTTGCGAGAGCCGCGGTCAACGTCGTTTGGAAAAACAAGACGTATGTCCTGCGCTTCTTCGTTAACCCAGAGCCTTACGGTTCGGTCACCTTCTATGAAGACGAACTGGCGGGCCGGAGCACGATGCGTACGCGCCGCGTCACGCCGGAGGTGCTGCTCGCCTTGTTGGACCGGGCGAAAAGTTATGCGCTGATTCAAGGGCAATACCCCGAGGCCGCGCAGCAGATCGAACATGCGACGCCAGGTGACGTGACGTTTTATCGGGATTTCAAGGTGACCGTGGAGGAAGTTTTCCGCTTCGATCCTGAAGACACACTGGTCTTCCGGGTCCGTTTCGACAACGCAGGCAAAAGCGAAGTCATCTATCAACCGCAACGACTCGCGGCGCGCGTGGGCGCGAATGTCTATTACGCCTCCATCGCCGATGCTTCCGGCATCGTGCCGCCGCAAGCCACGACGACGGGATATTTTGCAATCACCGGCACGCCGCGCGGAGGACGGGCCAACCTCAGCATCAAAAACACCTTCAGTGTCATCGTGTCGCGCGTGGAGCGGGATGCGAAACTGATCGTGCCCGACGCGCCATGAACAAGCTCGTCAAATTCTTCAAGTCGCCGATTGGAAATCTCCTCGTATTTGTTTTCTTGGCGACAGTCGGGGGTTATTTGATTCATCGTAGCAATGCCCAGGAAAAAACCCGCGCCGCTCAGCTGACCAAAGTGGAAGGCAACGAGGTTTCACCCCTGCGGGAATCCATCCTGCGCGAAGGTAAATTGCTCAAGGTGCCACCTGCGATGTCTCGGGCCGCGGGTGAAAATGAACCAGGAGAAACA
>Ga0302322_100003013_pt1 | contig 14360 bp, 7 predicted proteins | sample Fen_T0_2_FD_203757 | JGI IMG/M metagenome (GOLD analysis project Ga0302322, IMG submission 203757) | Peat permafrost microbial communities from Stordalen Mire near Abisko, Sweden - Fen_T0_2 | ecosystem: Environmental > Terrestrial > Soil > Wetlands > Permafrost | place: Sweden: Abisko... | reverse complement strand
ACCTTCTGATGTCGTCCTGGCCCAGGCTGCTGGAGTTGATCTATTGGCCGGCGCTGCAGATCATCACCTGGGGCTTCCTGCAGACCTATATCGCCGCCAATGCCGGGTTTTTCGCGAAGGCCGGCGGCACGCTGATCGGCGGCGTGATCCTGTGGGACATCCTGTTCCGCGGCCAGCTCGGCTTTTCGATCTCGTTCCTGGAGGAAATGTGGGCGCGCAATCTCGGCAATCTGATGATGAGCCCGCTGACGCCGATCGAGTTTCTGCTGGCGCTGATGGCAATGAGCGTGATCCGGCTCGCCATCGGCGTCATCCCGATGACGCTGCTGGCGCTCGTCTTCTTCCACTTCAACGTCTACAGTCTCGGCTTGGCGCTGATCGCCTTCTTCTGCAATCTGATCTTCACATCCTGGGCGGTGGGCATCTTCGTGTCCGGCCTGGTCCTGCGCAACGGCCTGGGTGCCGAGAGCATCGTCTGGACGGTCATGTTCGCGCTGATGCCGCTGGCCTGCGTCTATTACCCGGTGCAGGTGCTGCCTGATTGGCTGCAATATGTCGCCTGGTCGCTACCGCCGACCTACGTGTTCGAGGGCATGCGCGCGCTTCTGATCGACCACGTTTTTCGTACCGACCTGATGCTGACCGCGCTCGTCCTCAATGCGGTGCTGGTGGTGGCGTCGTTTGCGGCATTCCTTGCTCTTTTGCGCGGCGCCCGCCGTGCCGGCTCGCTGCTGTCAAGTGGCGAATGACTCGCAATTCCCGTGACATTCCGGACGGCTCCGGCGATTCAATCGCGTTAACGCGAACGTCAATGCATTGACGCATAATTACTCATTCGGCACTATTGCTGCGTTGCAGAGAGGTTGACCAAGAATGCCGATAGGTGAGTTTGGCGGAGCACCGCCCCTGGCGTCGGAAGGCAGTCCGATCCTGACGACACCGATGTACTGGATGTACGAGATGGCGCACGCCTCGCTCAATCCGGCGCGGGCGATGACGGACGCCACCAAGATCCTGATGCAGAATCCGCTCAATCCATGGGCGCATACCGATTTTGGCAAGTCGCTGGCCGCGGCCTGCGAATTGTTCGAGCGCACGACGCGCCGGTACGGCAAGCCCGAATGGGGCCTCGACGACACCGAGGTCAATGGCGTCAGAACCCCGATCGAGATCCGTACGGTGTGGGAAAAGCCATTCTGCCGCGTGCTGTATTTCGACCGCAAGCTGACGCGCCCGTTGCGGAGTCCGCAGCCGCGGCTTCTGATCGTGGCGCCGATGTCCGGCCACTATGCGACGCTGCTGCGTGGCACGGTCGAGGCCTTTCTGCCGACCCATGAGGTCTACATCACCGATTGGGCCGATGCCCGCATGGTGCCGCTGGCCGAGGGCCGCTTCGACCTCGACGACTATATCGATTACGTGATCGAGATCCTGCAGGCGCTGGGCACCAACATGCATGTGGTGGCGGTATGCCAGCCCGCCGTGCCGGTGCTGGCGGCGGTGTCGATCATGGAGGCGGAGCGCGATCCGTTTGCGCCGCTGTCGATGACCTTGATGGGTGGCCCGATCGACACCCGTCGCAATCCGACCGCGGTGAACAAACTCGCCGAAGAACGCGGCATCGACTGGTTCCGCAATCACGTCATCACCAAGGTGCCGTTTCCCAATCCCGGCGTGTTGCGCGACGTCTATCCCGGCTTTCTGCAGCTGAACGGCTTCATCAGCATGAACCTGGACCGCCATGTCGATGCCCATAAGGCGCTGTTCGCCAATCTGGTGAAGGGTGATGGCGACCTCGTCGACAAGCACCGCGACTTCTACGACGAGTATCTCGCGGTCATGGACCTCGCCGCGGAATATTACTTGCAGACCGTCGATACGGTGTTCGTCAAGCACGCGCTGCCGAAGGGTGAAATGACCCATCGCGGCACGCTGATCGACCCGTCGAAGGTCACGCGGGTCGCGTTGATGACGGTGGAAGGGGAGAAGGACGACATTTCCGGTCTCGGACAGACTGAAGCGACACATGGACTCTGCTCGTCGATCCCGATGCATCGTCGGGTTCACTACGTGCAGAAGGGTGTCGGGCACTACGGCGTGTTCAACGGCTCGCGATTCAAATCGGAAATCGTGCCGCGGATCTGCGATTTCATGCTGTCGGCGGCCGATCCGAAGTCCTTGGTGACCGCTGCTGCCGAATAGAGTGTGACAGGGTGCGAAAGCAGCCGAATCTGGCTCCGGGGTAAAGTCTTGATTTGCCCCGGGGAAACCAGATTCCTTGTGTTACGAAGGGGTGAATGTGGCGTCACTCTTTGAGCGATGCTTTTGATTCGTGATTCAGCGTATGACGGCTTCGCAAGCCCCAACTTGTAGACGCTGACAGCGGGTAAACCCCTGTATGTTGGGCAAATGATTTGTTTTTGCGCGGGGCGATTTCCCTGGCGGCGGATATGGCAGAATCCGGGCGACCTCTTACTCCCCGGACTGACAGATATGGCAACTCGCGCCCTCCTTTATCGGCGGCCCGCCGAACCTTCGCGCCTCCTCGTCAAGCATGGCTCGCAAATCTACTCGATCAGATTGCGCCGGCATCGTCGGGCGCGTCGTTACACCTTGCGAATCCACCCATCGGATCGCGAAGCCATCCTTACGATGCCGCCGCGCGGCACCATCGCCGAGGCAAAGGACTTCGCGCAGCGTCATGGTGCGTGGATCGCCGCACGTCTCGGACGCCTGCCGAAGGCGGCGCCGTTCCTGCCGGGAACCGTGGTGCCGTTGCGCGGCGTACCGCATCGGATCGTGCATCGCTCCGGCGAACGCGGAACCGTGTGGACGGAAACCCGCGACAGCGGTGACAAGATTCTTTGTGTCGCCGGCGACATCGCGCACATCGAACGCCGCGTACACGACTATCTCAAGCGCGAGGCCCGCCGTGACCTGCACAAGGCCGCCGATGCCTATGCGCATGAACTGGGCGTCAAGGTGAAGCGGCTGTCGATCCGCGATCCGTCGAGCCGCTGGGGATCCTGCACCTCGGCCGGATCGCTGTCGTTCTCGTGGCGGCTGATCCTGGCGCCACCCTTCGTGCTCGACTATCTCGCCGCACATGAAGTGGCACATCTGGTCGAGATGAATCACTCGGCGCGGTTCTGGAAGGTGTGCGCGAAGGTCTGCGCATCGGTCGAGCGGGCGAAGAAGTGGCTCGATACCTCCGGCAACGCCCTGCACCGCAACGGCATCGCCCCCAATCCGGGGCTCGGCACGCGCCATATCCCCGCCGGTTAACTTTTTGGTCCGGCCCCCCCCCCCCCCGCGGGTCCGGGCCATTGTTGCTTCGCGCCTGCCCCCCATGGCATCGCGGCATGGCGCAGCCCTCAGCGTGAGCTCGATACGCCGATGGCGCACTCCCACGCGCCCGCATTAACCTCGCCGTAACATCGCATTCCGCAAAACTTCGTGGTCGGCGAAAGGCATGGGCAACCCTCAGCTTGCGCCGGGACTCTCTCTCCAACCGCGCAGATTGTTTCGATGAAACGCGATGCGCCCGTCATGCAAGTCTCGCATACAGGATTGCCCTTTGGCCGAAAACGCGGATGTTCTGCTGGCCGTCTTCGAGCGCTCTCCTGACGCTGTGGTCGTCGTCGGCCACGATCTGCGTGTGCGCCAGGTCAATACCGCCGCCGAATCCCTGTTCCGGACCGGCTGCGTCGATTTGATCGGAAGCGACATCGGCACCTTCGGCATCCCGCTCGGGCCTTCCGGCCTCGGTGAGGGCGGCGCTGTGGACGGTACCTCCACGGACCAGATCCCGCCCGCCCTCACGGAAATGACCCTCCGGCATGCCGACGGCAGTCGCACGCGCATCAGCCTGTCGTGGTCCCGCGTCACGACCTCCGATGAAACCGTTGCGGTTCTGTTCGCACGCGACATTACCGCCGACGTCGATTGCCGGGCGCGGAACGCCTTGCTGAGCTCGGTCGCGGAGCGCACCAACCGCGCCGTGGTGGTGACTGACCACGAGCGCAAAATTCTCTACACGAATGCAGCCTTTGCCAGCATGTTCGGCTACGCACCCGGTGAAGTGCAGGGCCGTCTGGCCGACGAGTTGCTGATCGGTCCCTACACCGACCGCAAGGCGATCGAACAGTTGCAGCTCTGGGTCGACGACGAGGGCGGCGGCGAGGAGGACATTCTCGTCTATGACAAGGAAGGCCAGGAAGTCTGGACGACCGCCTACGTGAAGGCGCACCGCAACGCTCGCGGGCATGTCAAATTTCTGTTCGGGCTCCTGACTGATATCCGTGAAACCAAGCAATTGCGCTCGCTGCAGCAGTTGATCCTGTTCGCGCTCGCCGACGATCTTCCGATTTCCAATATCGCCGAGCAGTTGTGTCGGCGCGTCGAGGAACTGGCGCCGGATGTGGTCTCTTCGATCCTGCAGGTGGACGCCGACGGGCGGATCCACCCGCTCGGCGGGCCAAGCCTGCCTGCGGTCTACTCGGCCTCTCTGGACGGTGTCGCCATCGGGGCCGACGTCGGCTCCTGCGGCAGCGCAGCCTTTCTCGGCGAGCCGGTGTTGGCGACGGATATCGATACCGATCCGCGCTGGCAATCGTTCAAGAGCGGTCCACTGGCCGCCGGCTTGCGCGCCTGCTGGTCAACGCCCATCAAGGCCAAGGACGGTCGGGTCATCGGCACCTTCGCCTTCTACTTCCGCGAGGTGCGCGCACCGAGCCCTTGGCACCGGCAGATCATCGACGCCTGCGTCCATCTCGGGTCACTGGCGATCCAGCGGCAGGAGGCCCGCGCCGCAATCGGTCAACTCGTCTATCACGACAAACTCACAGGGCTGCCAAACCGCGCCCGCATCCCTGCGCTGATCTCGGACGCGATCCAGGCGTGTCCCCCGGGCGGACATGTCGCGGTGGCGTTCCTCGACGCCGACAATTTCAAGGACGTCAACGACTCGCTCGGCCACTCCGCCGGCGACGAGTTCCTGGTCGCCTTCGCCAATCGTCTGCGCGCGCAGATCCGGCCGGGCGACATGCTGGGCCGGCTGGGCGGCGACGAATTCGTGATCGTGCTGCCAAATCGCGACGGCATCGAGGCCTCCCTGACGGCCGCGCGCATCACCGCCGCCCTATCCATGCCGCTGACGATCGGCAAGCGCCAGGTGCCGATGTCCGCCAGCATGGGCCTCAGCCTTTATCCCGACAACGCCTCCGACATCGACACGCTGATCAAGCAGGCCGATGCGGCCATGTACAAGGCGAAACGCAGCGGGCGCGCGACCTATCGCTTCTTCACGGAAGACATCGACAAGCTCGCCGAGCAGCGGCTGATGCATAGCGCGGCGCTGCGGAGCGCCATCGCGAGCGAGGCGCTGAGCCTGCACTACCAGCCGCAGATTCGGACGCGCGATGGCGCCATTCATGGCGTCGAGGCGTTGGCGCGTTGGCACGACCCGGTGCTGGGCGACGTCTCCCCGGCGAAGTTCATCCCGCTGGCCGAGGAATGTGGATTGATCGAACAGATCGGGACGTGGTCGATCCGGGAAGCCTGCCGGCAGATGGCCGCATGGCGGCGCGCCGGGCTCGACATCCCCTGCGTCTCGGTCAACCTGTCGCCGATCAATTTCCAGACCGTCAATCTGGCAGCGCGGGTCGCGCAAATTCTGGCCGAGCATGATTTGCCGGCGAATCTCCTGATGCTGGAGATCACCGAGGGCGTGTTCCTGAACGAGCGTGCGACGGTCGTTGCGACCATGAACGAATTGCGCCGATTCGGCGTCGGCCTGTCGCTGGACGATTTCGGCACCGGCTATTCCAGCCTCAGCCGCCTGACCCAATTGCCGATCGACGAGTTGAAGATCGACCGCAGCTTCATGCGCGACCTCGACGACAATTCCGCGACACGCGCGATCGTGACGGCGGTCGTGCGGGTCGGCCAGAGCCTGAACCTGGCTGTCGTGGCCGAAGGCGTCGAGACCGAGGCGCAACGCCAGTTGTTGGCCGAACTCGGATGCGACGCGATGCAGGGCTTCCTCTATGCCCGGCCGATGCCGGCCACGGGCTTTGGGCGTTGGCTGCTCGACTACAGTACACAGCGCGCGAGCATCTTGCTGCAGCAGATCGGGCGCTCCCTGGCCGAGCGTCCGACCAAGCCGTCGGTTGCGCAGCTGCCGCAGCCGTTGCCGCCAGCGGCAGCGTAGGCCGCAGCGCGGCACAGTGGCGTTTGCAAGCGGTGGCCGCCTCTTGACTCGGGCTCAGCGCCGTCCACCGAACAGCCGGTCGACCAGCCAGCCGTCGAGCCCGGCGGCAGGTTCGGGACGCACGGCCACGCGTGAGGTGGGCGCACGAGCACCGCCATTGCCGGGCTGCGGCGCAGGTTGGTTCGGCGGGGCTGCCGTTGGCGCGGTGATCTGCGAGGCGATCTGAGCCAGGGTCGGCACCAGGCCGGAGCCCGAGCCTGCCCCTTGCGCGTTCGGCAGCGCGGCCACCGCTACCCCCTGATGGGCTGCTCGCATGAAGCGGGTCCAGACTTCGACCGGCAGGCCGCCGCCGGTTGCCTTCCTGGTCGGAGAGTTATCGTCATTGCCGAGCCAGACTCCAGTGACGAGGTGGGCGGTGTAGCCGATGAACCAGGCGTCGCGGAAATCCTGGCTGGTGCCGGTCTTGCCGGCGGCCACCCAGCCGGGGAGTTCGGCCTTGTGGGCAGTGCCGGAGATCAGCGTCTGCTCCATCATCTGGTTCATCATCGCGACATTACGCGGTTCGATCACCTGCCCGAGCTCGTCGGCCGGTCGCATATAGAGCAGCTTGCCCTCCAGCGTCTTGATCCGGCTCACGACGTGAGGGGAGACGCCAACTCCACCATTGGCGAACGGCGCATAGGCGCCGACCAGCTCCAGCATCGACACTTCCGAAGTGCCGAGTGCGATCGAGGGATTGGGATCAAGCTTGGAGGCGATGCCGAGCCGGTGCGCGGTGCGCACAACATTCTTCGGACCGACTTCGAGACCGACGCGGACTGCAACCGTGTTCAGCGACATCGCAAGCGCCTGGGTCAGCGTGACCGGCCCGAAATATTCGCGGCTGTAGTTCTCCGGTTTCCAGCCTTTGAGATCGAGCGGCGCATCCTGGCGCACGGTATCGGGCGTCAGGCCCTGCTCGATCGCGGTGAGGTAGACAAAAGGTTTGAACGCCGAGCCGGGCTGCCGCCTGGCGGTGACCGCGCGGTTATACTGGCTGTCGGCGTAGTTGCGGCCGCCCACCATCGCGCGCACCGCGCCGTCAGGGGTCATCGCCACCAGCGCTCCCTGGCTGACGTTATATTTGATGCTCTTGGCCGCGAGTTCGTCGATCACGGCGGCCTCGGCGGTACTCTGCAGCTTTGGATCGATGGTGGTCTCGACCACGATCGACTGGTCGATCTGGCCGACCAGATCATCGAGCACTTCGCCGATCCAGTCGGCGACGTAATTGAGGGTGCCGGCGCCGGCCGGCTTGACCGTCACCGTGGGGTGGTCGATCTGGGCCTTTGCCTGCGCCTCGGTGATGAACTTGGCGTCGGCCATTGCGGTGAGCACGGTCTGCGCGCGTTTCGCCGCGCCTTCGGGATTGCGGTTCGGGGCAAGCCGCGAGGGCGACTTGACCAGGCCAGCCAGCATCGCAGCCTCGCCCAAGGTGATGCGTCGCGCCGACTTGCCGAAATAGCGTTGCGCCGCGGCCTCGACGCCGTAAGCACCGGAGCCGAAATAGACCCGGTTCAGATAGAGCTCAAGGATCTCGTTCTTGGAATGCTTGCGCTCCAGCCACAGAGCGAGCTCGGCCTCCTGCAGTTTGCGCGCAAACGTGCGCTCCTGGGTCAGGAACAGGTTCTTCGCCAGTTGTTGCGTCAAGGTCGAGCCGCCCTGCGACACCCCGCGATGCATGATGTTGGCGACCGCGGCCCGCGCGATGCCCAGCGGATCGATGCCGAAATGGGAATAGAAGCGGCGGTCCTCGATGGCGATGAAGGCTTTCGGCAGAAAAGGCGGCAGGTCCTTCAGCGCGATATTGGCGCCGGCCATCTCACCACGCTGCGCCAGCATGCTGCCGTCCAGGCCTACGATCTCGATGGTCGGCGGGCGCTTGGGGATTTCGAGCGACTGGATCGGCGGCAGATGCGCGCCCGCCCACACCACGACGCCCACCAGCGCGATGACACCCCACAGGCCGCAGACCACGGCCCAATAGGCCAGGCGCCCGATCGAGAGACCGCCGCGCGCGCGACCGCGCCGATTGCTGTTGCCTTTGGCGGCGCGGGGCTTCGGCGCGCGTGTCTGCGGCTCGTAGTCCTCGTCGCCGCCCTCGTCAGCCGGTTTGCGTCTGGGCACGGCTTTAGGCAAGGCTGTCTTGGGTCCGCTGTCGGTGGAGAAAATGCGGTCCTTGGGATCAAGTCGCAGATCGGCCATTGCCGCCGCGAGGCCGAATTGCGGCTCCTTGCGTCCGCCGCGCTTGTTCCGTCCCCACGCCATACGCAACTACGCCCGCGACCCGTCATCTTCAACGCTACCGGTCGGAGTTTAAGGGCTGGTTAGGAAGAGGTTAACGTCCAATTAGCTGTTCCCGCGTGGCCGGCGCGGGTATGGTTAAGGAAAGCTGAATGAGCAGCAATGAGGGAAACGTGATGGGCCATATCGACCCGACCAAGGAGGTGTTCGCAAGCTTTCGGGCCAATGATCGCGCAGGTCCGATCCAGATGTTGAACCTGGTGCGCCTGCGTGAACAGGCGATGTATCCGGATGGCCGCACGGCGACCGGCGCGGAGGCTTACGCGGCCTATGGTCGCGACAGCGGCCCGGTATTCGAACGGCTGGGCGGCCGCATCATCTGGCAGGGTCGGTTCGAATTGATGCTGATCGGCCCGAGAGACGAAGTCTGGGACCACTGCTTCATCGCCGAATATCCTGATGTCGCGGCCTTCGTCGAGATGATCCGCGATCCCGTCTATCGCGAGGCAGTCAAACACCGCCAGGCGGCGGTTGCGGATTCGCGGCTGATCCGGCACGCGGTGCTGCCGGTGGGAAAGAATTTTGGCGAGGTGCCGGGGTGAGGCCGTTGCCTTTGAGTCTTGGAGGCGCCTCCTCAAATTCCGGCGTCGTCACCCGCGAAGGCGGGTGACCCAGTATTCCAGAGGCGGCGGTGCCTGACCTAGAGGCTGCGGCGTACTGGATGCCCCGCATCCGCGGGGCACGACGATCTCGTATGTCGATGCCGGGGAGATCTACCCCGCAGCCCCAGTGTCCTCGATGATCGGGCCGAACAGCTCCCAGCGCTCGCCGTTGAACTTCATCATCTGCAGCTGCTTGTTGACGCGATAGTCGGTCGGCGAGGTGTTGATCTCCATGCCCGGCAGCGTCAGATCGCCGGTGACATGCTTCAACGAGGCCGCCTGCTTCATCACGTTCTCGCGCGTCAAGTCGTCGCCGCACATCTGCAGCACCGTCACCAGGAGCTGCGCGTTCCCGTAGCCATAGATGTTGAAATTGGAGTTCTTGTCGCCTTCGGGATAGTACTTCGCCATGAAGTCGAAATAACGCCTCATGCCGGGATCGTTCTTCCATGTCGGATCGAGCGGGTCCTTGCCGTAGTTGACCGAGATGACGCCCTTGGAAGCGTCGAGCCCTGCCGGCTGCATCACCGCGCCGACTGAGGTCGCGTTGATGTCGACGATATGCACCGGGTGCCAACCGAGCTCATAGACCTTCTTGATCGCCTGCGCCGCCTGCTTCGGCGTCGAGGCGGAGAACAGCAGGTCGGCGCCGGCGGATTTCAGTTTCAGAATCTGCGAGTCGATGGTCGGATCGGACACCTCGTAGGACGCTTCCGCCACGATCATGGTTGCGGCCTTGTCGCCGAGGCCGGCCTTGATGCCGGCCAGATAGTCCTTGCCGAGATCGTCGTTCTGGTACAGCACGCCGATCCTTGCGTTCGGATGCTCCTTGAGGATGTACTTGCCGTAGATGCGGCCCTCGACGACGTAGTTGGGATTGTAGCCCATCGTCCAGGGGAAGTTCTTCGGGTCGGTGAACTTGCTGGCGCCGGTAGCGGCGAACAGTTGCGGCACCTTCTTGGCGTTGAGATATTTCTGCACCGCGGCATTCGACGGCGTGCCGATGATCTGGAACGTCAGCAGCACCTCGTCGTCCTCGACCAGCTTGCGCACCTGCTCGACCGCCTTCGGCGGCGAGTAGGCGTCGTCATACTGGATCAGCTTGATCTTGCGGCCGCTGATGCCGCCCTGCTCGTTGATCATATTGAAATAAGCGAGCTGGGTCTTGCCGATCGAGGCATAGGCCGAGGCGGGACCCGAAAACGGCACGGTCTGGCCGATCTTGATCTCGGTGTCGGACGCGCCGGGACCGTATGTCTTCTGGGCGTGGGCTGATGATGCGGACAGTGCGACTGCGAGCGCAGCCGTTGCGACAAAATGGATGATTCCCTGTCTCATGGGCGGTACGTTCCTCCTGCTCGTTTTTTATGCTGATGGCCTTGATTGTCGGGTTGCCATCGCTGCGGGGCAGTGTGGCGGAACGCTTTTGGCAATGCAAGGTGAGGCGGGGGCTCGTCCTGGAATGTGCAGGTCGCCTCACGCTAAGCTGTCGTCCCCGCGGACGCGGGGACCCATAACCACCGGATGTAGTTGCGTCGCAGTCTGCCGCTCCGCGCGCCAAACGACCGGCGGTGTTTATGGGTCCCGGCTCAAGGCCGGGACGACGATCTCATACCTACGCCGCCGGCTGCGCGGCCGCTTCGTCGGCCGCGAGCAGATGCAACAGCGCGCTCTTGATCGCGGCCTGCCGGGTCGGCGCGTTGATCTGCGCACCCAGCAGGTCGGTGACATAGAACACGTCGCGGGCGCGCTCGCCGAAGGTTGCGACATGGGCGGATGCGATGTTGAGGTTGAGCTTGGAGATCGCCGTGGTCAGTTCATAGAGCAGGCCCGGCCGGTCGAGACCGGACATCTCGATCACGGTGTAGAGCTCCGACCACTGATTGTTGATGGTGACCTCGGGCTCGACCGAGAACGCCTTGTGCTTGATGCGATTGGCGCGGCGGGCGACGGCTTCCGGCAGCCGCAGCTTGCCTTCCAGGACCTGTTCGATCATGTCGCCGATCCGCGTCGCGCGCCGTCCCTCATCCTCATCGCGGTCGTACTCCCGCGAGATCGCAATGGTGTCGAGCGCGCGGCCGTCGGTCGTGGTGTAGATCTGGGCATCAACGATGTTGGCGCCGGCCGACGCGCAGGCGCCGGCAATGATCGACAGCAGCCACGGATGGTCCATGGCGAAGATCGTGAGCTCGGTGACGCCGCGCGCCGGATCGAAGCCGACATTGATCGCGAGCTTGTGGCCCGCCTGCTCACTTGAGCGCACGAAGCGGGCATGGCGGATCTTGCGTGGCAGGTCGACCTTAAGCCAATAGGCCGGGTAATGCCGTCCGATATAGGTAGTGAGTTCGTTTTCCGGCCAGTCGGTGACGGCCATGCGGAATTCGGCCTCCGCCGCGGCAAGTCGCTTGGCGCGATTGACCTCGGAGAAGCCGCCGGTCAGCACCGGCTCGGTCTCATAATAGAGTGTGCGCAACAGCTGCGCCTTCCAGCCGTTCCAGACCCCGGGGCCGACGCCGCGGATGTCGGCAGTGGTGAGAATGGTCAGGAGCTTCATCTGCTCGACCGACTGCACCACGGCGGCGAAGTTCTCGATGGTCCTGCGGTCGGAGAGGTCGCGCGACTGCGCCACCGTCGACATGGTCAGATGCTGCTCGATCAGCCAGGCGATCAGTTCGGTGTCGGCGTTGCTGAAGCCGAGCCGCGGGCATAGCCGCCGCGCCACCTTGGCGCCCGCGGTCGAATGATCCTCAGGCCGGCCCTTGGCGATGTCGTGCAGCAGCACGGCGATATAGATCACCGGGCGATGCTCGGGGTGGATCTTGCGCATCAGGTCGCTGGCGACGATGAACTCATCGTTGCCACCGCGCTCGATGTCCTGCAGGAAGCCGATGCAGCGCAGCAGGTGCTCGTCCACCGTGTAGTGATGATACATGTTGAACTGCATCATCGACACGATGCGGCCGAAGGAGCGGATGAAATGGCCGAGCACGCCGGTCTCGTTCATCCGCCGCAGCACCACCTCGGCATCGTTGGAGGTCAGGATCTCCATGAACAGCCGGTTGGCTTCCGGATTCTCGCGGAGTTCGGTGTTGATCAGGCCGAGCGAGCGCGTCACGCTGCGCATCGCATCCGGGTGAAAGGCGAGATTGTTCTTCTGCGCCAGCCGGAACATGCGGATCAGATTGACCGGATCGTGCTTGAAGACATCGGGTGCTGCGATGTTGATGCGATTGTGGTCGACGATGAAATCGTCGCTCTCCGGAACCCGCCGCCAGGTGGTGCCGGTCTTCAGCCGCGAGATCACCCGGCTCAACACCGGCGCAGGCTTGGCCTGCTGGTCCTCGAGCTTGGCACACAGGATCGCGGTGAGATTGCCGACCTCCTTGGCGATCAGGAAGTAGTGCTTCATGAAGCGCTCGACGTCCTGCATGCCCGGATGCGAGGTATAGCCAAGCCGGACCGCGATCTCGCGCTGCAGGTCGAAGGACAGCCGCTCCTCGGGCCGCCCGCTGAGGAAATGCAGGTTGCAGCGCACCGACCACAGGAAGTCGGCGCAACGGCGGAAGCTGCGATATTCATGGGCGTCGAACACGCCGCGCTCGACCAACTCGCCGGTCTCGCGGACGCGGTAGACATATTTCGCGATCCAGAACAGCGTGTGCAGGTCGCGCAGGCCGCCCTTGCCATCCTTGACATTGGGCTCGACCAGATATCGCGACTGGCCGCCGCGCCGGTGCCGTTCCTCGCGCTCGGCCAACTTGGCGGTGACGAATTCGGCGGCGGTGCCCTGCACCACCTCCCGGTCGAAGCGATCGACCAGTTCGTCATAGAGCGGGCGGTCGCCGGTCAGGAACCGCGTCTCCAGGATCGCGGTGCGGATGGTCATGTCACCGCGCGCCTGGCGGATCGATTCGTCGACCGAGCGCGTGGCATGGCCGACCTTCAGCCCCATGTCCCATAGGCAATACAGGATGGCTTCGGCGACCTGCTCGCCCCACGCGGTCTGTTTGTAGGGCAGGATGAACAACAGATCGATGTCGGATTCCGGCGCCATCAGGCCACGGCCGTAGCCGCCGGTCGCCACCACCGCCATGCGCTCGGCGCCGGTCGGAACGTCAGAGCGATACAGATGCCGGGTTGCGGCCGCATAGAGAATGCGGATGATCTCGTCCTGCACGAAGCAGAGCTGCTCGGCGCAGTGCCGGCCGTGGCGATCCTTCAGCAGCCGCGCCTGCGCCGCAGCGCGGGCCTTGAGCAGCTCCGCCTTCAGGAACTGTGCCACCGCAGCGCGAAAAATGTCTTCACGACCGGCATGCTGTGCGGCCAACGCATCGACGGCGGCCGCAATCCGTGCGCTGTCGAAGTCCGCGGGACGCATGGGTTTGGAATCTGTCGCTACGCTTTCCATGGATGCAACGGGATATCGAACACAGCCTGTGCTGTCACGACACATTCTATGCAACGAACGATCCATGCTGTCGTGAGCTGTTGACGGATGATTTTCGTGCTGAGAACTGCACATCGCAAGAAAGGTAATTCTCGTTGACCTCAGGCCTAACTCATTGAAATAAATGGGTGTTTGTATGAGGCTTGGAAGGGGTGGCGAATGGTTGGAATCTCAAGGCGGGCTCTTGCTGCAATAACGGCGGTGTTCTTACTGGCGCCGGCGGGTGGCAGGGCGGCCGAGCCGCTCAAGGAGATCCGCATCGATTGGGCGACCTACAATCCCGTATCGCTGGTGCTCAAGCAGAAGGGCCTGCTCGAAAAGGAATTCGCCAAGGACGGCATCGGCATCGTCTGGGTGCAGTCGGCCGGCTCCAACAAGGCACTGGAATTCCTCAACGCCGGTTCGCTCGACTTCGGTTCGACCGCAGGTTCGGCGGCCTTGGTCGCCAGGATCAACGGCAATCCGATCAAGTCGATCTACGTCTATTCGCGGCCCGAATGGACCGCGCTGGTCACCACCAAGGATTCCAGGATCGCAAGCGTCGCCGACCTCAAGGGCAAGCGCGTCGCGGTGACCCGCGGCACCGACCCGCACATCTTCCTGGTGCGTGCGCTGTTGAGTGCCGGGCTGGCGGAAAAGGACATCACGCCGGTGCTGCTGCAGCACGCCGATGGCAAGACCGCGCTGATCCGCGGCGATGTCGATGCCTGGGCCGGTCTTGATCCGATGATGGCGCAGGCCGAGGTCGAGGAGGGGG
>Ga0302322_100003010_pt1 | contig 14363 bp, 14 predicted proteins | sample Fen_T0_2_FD_203757 | JGI IMG/M metagenome (GOLD analysis project Ga0302322, IMG submission 203757) | Peat permafrost microbial communities from Stordalen Mire near Abisko, Sweden - Fen_T0_2 | ecosystem: Environmental > Terrestrial > Soil > Wetlands > Permafrost | place: Sweden: Abisko... | reverse complement strand
GGGAGGTGCTTGCGCTCGATTGCCGGCGGGTCACGGCCACCGACGTCGCGCGCCTGCTGGCAAAGGCGCCTGCGCCAAGGATCATCCTGTTCCAGGGCAGTCTCGCCGTGACGACGATGGAGCCCTTCGCCGACTTCCTCGCTGCGATGGGCTATCCGCGGGAGCGATTGCGTGATCCACGCGATCGAAGCGTGTCGCAGGGAAGCTTCGGCGACAGCCGCCGTTGGGCGGGGACCGTGGCCTGGTATTTCGAATCGGAGGGAATGATGCCGATGCTGATCGGCCATAGCCAGGGCGGGATGATGGCACTCCGCATCCTGTACGAGCTCGACGGGGCGTTCGGCGATGCGATCCCGGTGTGGGATCCCGTCGCCGGTGGCGCGCTGCCGCGCACGACGATCCGCGACCCGCGCACAGGCGCCACGCGACCGGTGAAGGGGCTGACGGTCGACTACGCGGCGGCGCTGGCGACGGGCAAGTTGCCGCGGATCTTCCTGGGCCAATGGGACATGATCGCCCGCTTGCGCAAGGTGCCCGATACCGTCATTGATTTCACGGGATTCTCGATACCCTGGGATCCGGTCGCGGGCACGTTCGGCGACCCCGAGCCCTATGCGGCGACCGGCACGGCGCGCGTGCGCAACGTCACGCTGCCGTCGCGCTACAGCCACGTGGGCCTGCCGGACACGCTGCATCTCGCCACACAGGAGGCGACGCGCCGCTGGATCGACGCATGGTCACCCGATGAAACCTCGCCGCCGCCCAACGGGGACGGCATCGACACGACGAACATCGTGCACGCCGCCGACACCTGGTACAGCGTGAAAAAACATTGGTGCCGGGCGGCGCAGAGCGTATTGGCTGCCCGGGAGCTGCATTGATGCGCGGCAAGCTCAACCTGTTCCAGGCGACGATGCTGCGCTGGCGCGAGCTGCATCCGTACAGCGCCGTGCACGCGGTCCGCGTCAGCGCGCTGCTCGATGTGGCGCGACTCGAAACTGCAATCCGGCAGGAGCTTGCGACGCGCGGTCTGACGCACCTGACGCTGGACGCCGCGCGGGGCCGCTACGACTACGGTGGTGGCGACGCCCCTGTGGTGCTGGCGGTGTTGCCAGGCGGCGCCGACCCGGCAGGCGTGCTGCGCGCGGAAATCGGGCGGCAGCTGAACTTGCCGTTTTCCGCCGACGGGGCGATCGATCCGTTCCGCTTCTTCGCTGTCGACGCAGCGCCATCGTTCGAACTCGCCGTCGCCTACGACCATTTCATCGCGGGAGGCGACTCGATCGTCCTGCTGCTCCAGGCCATTGCCGCCCGTTATGGCGACGTCGCGGTTCCGCCGCAACCCGTGCCGGGGCTGTACCCGCCGCCGTTCCGGCGCCTTCTCTTAGGGCATGTCGGCGCGATCCTGCGCGGACTGCCGAGCCTGCCGCGGCTGGCGCTGAACTGCCGGCTCTCGCACCGCCCGCGCTACCTGCACTGGCCCGACCCGACCAATGGCTTCACCTCGTTCGGGCTGGAGCCGGGCGAGCTCGCCGCGGTGTTGCGCACGGCGAAGGCGTGGAACGTCACGCTCAACGACCTGTTGATCGCAGTCATGCTGCAGTCGGTGTCGCCGCTCGCCGAAAAGCGGCAGACCGCGCGCCGGCGGATCTACCTGGCCGCGGCATCGATCATCAATATCCGCGGCGACGTCGGCGCCGATGTGCGGGCCTGGTTCGGGCAGTTCCTGAGTTCCTTCCGGGTAATGCACAAGGTGCCGCCGGGCATCGGATTGCGCGAGATCGCGCAGGACATCCGCGCCCAGTCGATGGAGTGGAAGTCGCGCCGCCTGTACCTGCAGACGCTGGTCGTCATGTTCTACAGCAGCATCGTTTGGCGCTTCCTGGGTCTCGAGCAACGGCAGCGCTTTCATCTCAAGAACTGGCCCGTGTGGGTTGGCGTCACGATGCTCAACGTCGACGCGCTGTGGCGGGAAGGGGGCGGCGCCTGGCCGGTCCCCGCCTATGTCCGTGCCGTTTCGACCGGTCCGCTGGCCCCCATTGTCGTCGCGGTGACCACGGCCGGCGGGATGCTGGAAGCCGGCATCTCCTACCGTACCGCGGCGTTCGCGGACGGGACGGTCGAGAGGATTGCGGAGGAGACGCGGCAGGCCCTGACGAGGTTGGGCATGTCGGCGGAGGTCAGCACGGTAGAATAGCGGTTTTGCCTGACCTTGACCGGCAAGCGTTGCCGGCGGTGAAGGCGGGACGTCTGGACACTGATCATGGCAGGCGCATTGACCGGCAAAGTGGCGCTCGTCAGCGGCGCAGCCCGCGGCATCGGGCGCGCCATTGCGTTGAAGCTCGCGCGCGAGGGCTGCGACGTCGCCGCGAACTATTACAACAGCGCCGACGAAGCGGAGGCGCTCTGCATGGAGATCCGCGCGCTGGGCCGGCGCGCCTGCGCCATCGCCGGGAGCGTGGGCATTCCCGACAGCGTCGACGAAATCTACGCGGAGTTCGGCAAGCACTTCGACCGGCTCGACATTCTCGTCAGCAATGCCGCCAGCGGCGTGCTGAAGCCGACGGTGGACATGACGCTCAAGCACTGGCGCTGGTGCATGGAAACCAATGCGCTGGCGCTGAACCTGCTCACGCAGCGGGGTTTGCCGCTGATGCAGCCCGGCGCGCGCATCGTCGCCATGTCGAGTCTCGGCGCGCAGCGCGCCATGCCCGGCTACGGCTTCATCGGCGCGTCCAAGGCGGCGCTGGAGGCGCTGGTGCGGGCGCTGGCGCAGGAATTGGGCCCGCGCGGCATCCGGGTCAATACGGTGAGTGCGGGCGTCGTGGACACGGATGCGCTCAAGTATTTTCCCAATCGCGACGAGCTGATCGCCGATTTCTCGCGGCGCACGCCGGCAGGCCCGGTGCTGACGCCGCAGGACGTCGCCGGCGCGGTGTTCCTGCTGTGCCTGCCGGAGGCGGGCATGATCAACGGCCACACGCTGGTCGTCGACGGTGGTTTCGCGATTTCGGGTTGATGGGAACATGACGGTGCGGACATGACGATGGATGGCGGCCTCGAGGGCAAGGTGGCGATCGTGACCGGCGGCAGCCGCGGCATCGGCCGCGCGATCGTCGAGCTGCTCGCCGCGCAGGGCGTCAACGTCACGTTCTTCTATCGCGACAACGCGGCGGCGGCGGCCGAAGTCGTCACCGCCGGCGCCGCGAGCGGTGCCACGATCGCCGCGCTCAAGGTGGACATCCGCGACTCGGGCGCCTGCGTCGCCGCCGTAGACGGAGTCGCGGAGCGCTGCGGGCGCATCGACATCCTCGTCAACAACGCGGGGATGATCCGCGACAACCAGCTTGCGGCGATGGACGACGACGACGTGAAGCTGGTGCTCGACACCAATGTCGGCGGCGTCTTCAATGTCGTGCGCGCCGTGGCGCCGCACATGATCATGCAGCGAGGTGGCAAGATCATCAACTTGAGCTCGGTGGCCGGCGAGAAGGGCGGCCGCGGTCAGACCAACTACGCGGCGAGCAAGGGCGCGATCAACGCGTTCACGCGCTCGCTGGCGGTGGAGCTGGCGGCGCGCAAGATCACCGTCAACGCGGTCGCGCCCGGCGTGATCGAGACGGAAATGTCGCAGGACGTGCGCGAGCTGGCGGGTGACGCCGTCAAGTCGCGCATCCTGCTCAAGCGGTATGGCAAGCCCGAGGAAGTGGCCTATGCGGTCTGGTTCCTGGCCTCGCGCTTCGCCGATTACGTCACCGGCCAGATCATCAATATCGATGGCGGCTTCAAAATGGAGTGAGGCAACGATGGCAAATGAAATCACCAAGGACGAAATCAACGCGGTGTTCCCGACCGTGGCGGAAACGATGGCCGATGCACTGGGCTGCGATGTCGCCGATATCAAGCTCGACGTATCGCTGATCGAGGGCCTCGACGCCGAGTCGATCGATTTCCTCGACATGGTGTTTCGCCTGGAGCGCGCGTTCAAGATCAAGATTCCGCGGGGCAAGATCATCGACAATGCGCGCGGCAGCCTGTCCGAGGCGGAGTTCGAGCAGAAGGGCGTGCTGTCCGAGATTGGATTGAAGCAGCTGCGCTCCTACCTGTCGGAAATCCCTGCCGACCGCTTCGCCGACCCGATGAAAGTCAAGGACATTCCGCGGCTCTTCACGCCGGAGACGTTCTGCAAGCTCGTGGTCCAGGCGCAGCACGAAACCAAGGTGGCAGGCTGAAGGGCCACGGAGCCCATGGCTGAATCGAACGCCCATTTCGCCGCGTTTTCCTTTGTCGACCGGATCACTGGGTTCACGCCGGGGAAGGGCGCGCATGGCGTATTCCACGTGCCGGCCGCGGTCACCGAGTTCCCGGCGTGCCTCGTCGCGGAGGCGGTCGGGCAACTCGCCGCCTGGGTCTCGATGGAGCACATCCGCTACCGCGGGCGCCCGGTCGCCGCACTCGCCGGCGAGACGCGCTTTCTCGGCGCCGTTGCGCCTGGCGACCTGCTGGAGCTCACCGTGGAAATCGACGACGTCGACGACGACGCGGTGTCGTATCACGGGTGGGCCGACGTCGCGGGCCGGCGCGTGATCGAGTTGAACAATTGCCTGGGTCCGATGCTGCCGGTCGCGGAGTTCGACGCGCCGGAAGCGCTGCGCGAGCGTTTCGCGCTGCTGCGCGGCGCGGGCGCGACCCCCGATCGTTTCCACGGCGTCGTTGCGCCGGACGCAGCGACCGTCGAGCACGTTCCCGGTCAATCGGTGCGGGCGAACCTCGACGTTCCCAGGTCGGCGCCGTTCTTCGCCGATCATTTTCCGCGCCGCCCGGTGTTTCCGGCGACACTGCTGCTCAACGCGCAGATCGCGCTCGCCGCGCGCATCGCGCGCGAAGCGCGGCGCGGCAACGGGGTGGCGGATCCCGTGCCCGTGCGCATGACGCACGTGAAGATGCGCGCGTTCATCGTGCCCGGCCAGCAGGTCGACTTGAGCGCCGAACTCGCGGGAATGCAGGATGGCGCGATGCGGATTTCGTTGAGTGCGCACGATGGCGACGGCAAGACGATCGCGACGTCGCGGGTCGAGTTCGCCGCATCGGCCGCATGACACCATGACTTCACGCAAACGAGTAGCGATCACGGGTTTGGGACTGGTGACGCCGGTCGGCAACGACGTCGCCACGACATGGGACGCCGTCCTGCACGGCAGGAGCGGCGGTGCGCCGATCAGCGTGTTCGACGCGAGCGGCTTCCCCGTGCACATCGCGGCGGAGGTCAAGAACTTCGACGCAGCGGCCGCGCTCGGGGACCGCAGGCTGCTGAAGCTCACCAATCGCTCGCATCGCTTCGCGCTCGCCGCGGCGGAACAGGCGCTGCAGGACGCCTGCATCCGCCCCACGGACGCCGACGCCACGCGCTGGGGCCTGACGGTCGGCGCCGGCATGATGGGTGTGGACTTCGCCGACCTGGCCGGGACGCAAGTACATTCGGCCGCGGACGGCGAACTTCATTCCGACCTGCTCTTGACCGATGGCCCGGCCAACGACCCGGTGGCGTTCTGTCGCAGCAACTGCGCGGCGGGGCTGTCGCTGCTCACGCGCCGCTTCGGCATCCGCGGCTACACGTCGGCCGTACACACCGCCTGCGCGTCCGGCGGCCAGGCGCTGGGGACGGCGCTGAAGCTGATACGTCGCGGTGCGGCCGATCGCGTGCTGGCCGGCGGATACGATTCGATGATCAGTCCGGTCGGCATCAGCGGATTCTGCCTACTGTCGGCGCTGTCGCCCGACAACGAAACGCCGCAGCGCGCGAGCCGCCCCTTCGACGTGTCGCGCAACGGCTTCCTGCTGGGTGAAGGCGCGGGCTTCCTGGTCCTCGAGGAATGGCAAGCGGCGAGGAAGCGCGGCGCGCACATCTACGCCGAACTGGCCGGCGACGGCAATTCGCTTTCCAGCTACCGAATCACCGATTCGCCTCCGGATGGCGACGGCCCGATCCAGGCGATGCGCCAGGCGCTCTGGAGTGCGGGCGCAATGCCCGAAGACATCGACTACCTGAACGCGCACGGGACTTCCACCGGCATGAACGACCGCAGCGAAAGCGCCGCAGTCAAGGCAGTCTTCGCGCCGAACGTCCACCGGCTCGCGGTCAGTTCGACTAAGAGCACAATGGGCCACCTGATCGCTGCGGCAGGCGCGGTCGAGGTCGCCGTGTGCGCGCTTGCGATACGCGACGGACTGATGCCGATCAATGCGAACCTCCGCGATGTCGATCCCGACTGCGACCTGAACTTCGTGCGCGACATGCCACGGCGACAACGCGTCCGCATGGCGATGTCCAATTCGTTCGGCTTCGGCGGCTCCAACAGCTGCATCGTCCTGCGCCATCCGGACGAGACGGACACCGCGCTGGAGAGGGGGTCCTAAATGAGCACCCCGCGCATCGTCATCTCCGCCACCGGGGCCGTGTGTTCGGGCGGCAAGAACCCGGGCGACATCTTCGCCGCGGTGCGCGACGGCAACTCGTCGATCGCGCCCATCCAGCAGTGGGACACAACCGGCTGGCCGACGACCACGGCGGGTGAGATTGCTGGCTTCAGCGCGCGCGAAATGGTCGAGGACCGCAAGCTGCACAAGTTGATCCGCCGCACCGACCTGCTCGGCCTCTATGCGGCCGGCAGGGCGATCGACGGCGCGGGACTGGCCGCGCATCGCGACACGCTGGCGGCGGACGCCGCAGCCTTGTTCAGCGACCGCACCGGCGTCTACGTCGGCTCGGGCAGCGGGAACTTCGAGAACCAGTACGACTATTTCCCGCTGCTGGCCGCGGCCGGCGGCAGCCTGCCGGCGTTCGGGCGCGAACTCGCCAACACGGTGAACCCGATGTGGCTCTTGCGCTCGCTGCCCAACAACGTCCTTGGACACATCGGCATCAAGTACGGCCTCAAAGGCAGCAATGCGTGCATCACCAGCCACAGCTGCAGCGGCTCGCTGGCGGTGATCGAGGGCATGGAGGCGCTGCGCAATGGCGAAGCCGACCGCATCGTCGCCGTCGGGCACGACGCGCCGATCGAACCGCAGATGGTGTTGTACTACTATCGGCTCGGCCTGATCGCGTCGGATGCGCTGCGTCCCTTCGACGTGGCGCGCGACGGCAGCGTATTCGGCGAAGGCGCGGGCGCGCTGGTGATGGAAACGGAAGCGTCCGCCGCCGCGCGCAATGCGCCGGTCCTGGGGTACGTTCTTGGCGGCGGCGAAGTCTCCGAAGCGACGGGCCTGCTCGCGATCCGCGACGACGGCGACGGCCTTGCGCGGGCGATTCTGCAGGCGCTGGACAACGCCGGCATCGGCGCTGCCGACGTTGGCATGATCGTCGCGCACGGCAACGGCACGCGCGCATCGGACGCGTCCGAAGCTGCAGCAATACGAACCGTATTCGGCGGGATGGCGCCGCCGGTCACGGGATTCAAGTGGTCGTTCGGTCACCTGATCGCGGCTGCGGGCATCCTCGAGGCGACGTTGGCGCTCGAAGCGCTGGTGCAGGGCGTGGTTCCCGGCGTGGCCGCGCTGAACGAACTCGATCCGGAGTGCGCCGGGATGCCGGTGTCGGCGCAGCCGCAGGTTCCGCGCAGCAAGGTCGCGCTGATCCTGTGCCGGGGCTTCGGTGGCACCGACGCTGCGCTGCTCGTCAGTGCCGCATGACGCGTCGTCCGTGTCGCCACGGGAGTCGCCGATGGAGCAGCACAGCGGCGCGCCCCCGGTGACGAAGGACGCGGTGGCGAGCAACCGCCGCTGCGGCATCGACACCGTCGAGATCGCGCGCGTCGAGCGCCTGCTGCGCGAAACGCCCGCCGATGATCTCGCCCGACTGTTTTCCGCGCAGGAATTGGCCGACAGCGGCGAGGGTCCGGGACGTACGGCGAGCCTCGCGGCGCGCTTCGCCGCCAAGGAGGCGTGCCTCAAGCTCTTTCCGCGCGAAACCGCGCTGGGACAGGTCGAGGCCGCCGATTTTTCGGTTGCGCGCGACGACTACGGCGCGCCGACGCTGGTCTGCAGCGCGACCGCCGAGGCGCTGCTCGGACTGTATCGGGTAAGGCACATCGAGATCTCGCTCTCGCACGACCGCGCGAGCGCGTCCGCCGTGGCGGTGGCCCTGCACGACGACGTCGCCGTGCCATGGGCGGGCAGGTTCCTCTACCGGTTCCTGCCGATACGGCGTGGCGTGATCCTCGACAACCTGCGCCGCGTCTTCGGCGAGCGTATCGACGAAGACGAGATCGAGCGTCTGGCTCAGGCCCACTACGGCCACCTGTGGCGGCTGTTCACCGAATTCCTGCGGTTCCGCTGGCTGTCGCACGCACGCAAGATGGCGCTGGTGCGCATCGAGAACGTCGAAGCCTTCGCCGGCGCGCTGGCGCAGGGGAAGGGCGTCCTCATCCTCACCGGTCACTTCGGCAACTGGGAGGTGTCGACGATCGCGGGCCTCAACCACTATCCGCAGATGCGCGGCCGGTTCCATTTCGTGCGGCGTGCTATCAAGCCCGCGTGGCTCGACGCGGTTGTCACCCGCCGGTTCAACGAGGCCGGGTTCGGCGTATTCCCCAAGCGCGGTTCGCTCGACGCCATGCTCGACCGGCTGGCGGCGGGAGACGCGATCGTCTTTCCTTTCGACCAGCACGCGCGGCCGCCCGACGGCATTCAGTCCGACTTCTTCGGCCATCCCGCGTGGACTTTCAAGAGCCTGGCGATCATCGCGCTGGCCACCGGCGCGCCCGTACTGCCGGCGACCAGTTGGCGTGAGGCCGACGGGCATCACGTGCTGCGCTTCGAGGACCCGATGTCGCCAATCGAATGCGAGAACACGGGCGAAGCAATCCGCCGAAACACGCGCGCCTACAATCAGGCGCTGGAGCGGGCCATCCTGCGCCGCCCCGAGCAGTGGTACTGGGTGCATCGCCGCTGGAAAAAGGTGGCGCGCACGCCGCGCGCGGGCGCGATAACGTAAAATGGACGCCATGCTCGAGATGCTCCTTAGCTGGAAGGCGGCGATTCTCTACGCGTTCCTCGCGTCGGCGCTATTCGTCCACTACCGCGGCAGCGTTCGAATCCGGTTCTACCGCCAGATCACCGACCATTCGACGTTCATGGCGCCATACAACGCGCTCATGTATTTCTTCTCGGCCGTACCCAACAAGCCCTTCCTCGACGTCGCCCAGTTTCCCGACTTGAAGCCGGTGACCGACAACTGGCAGATGCTCCGGGACGAGGCGCTGCAGCTTTTCGACGAGGGTTACATCCGCGGGACGGCGAAGTACAACGACCTGGGCTTCAATTCGTTCTTTCGGCGCGGCTGGAAGCGTTTCTACGTCAAGTGGTACGACAAGCCGCTCCCGTCGGCTGCCGCGCTGTGCCCGAAGACCGTGGCGCTGGTCCAGTCCATCCCGGCGATCAACGGCGCGATGTTCGCGCTGCTGCCACCCGGCGGCAAGCTGGGCAAGCACCGCGATCCTTTCGCGGGGTCGCTGCGCTATCACCTGGGGCTCTCAACGCCGAACTCCGAGGACTGCCACATTTTCGTCGACGGGCAGCCGTACCACTGGCGCGACGGCGAAGCGGTGATGTTCGACGAGACGTTTCTGCACTGGGCGGAAAACAAGACCGACAAGATGCGCGTGATCTTCTTCTGCGACGTCGAACGACCGCTGACAAACCGGGTGATGACCCGCGTCAACAGGTGGTACAAGAACACCTTCATCAGCGCGAGCCAGACGGAAAACATCGCCGGCGACCATGTCGGCTGGCTCAACCGCCTGTTCAGCCTGGTGTATTACCTGCGCGTGCCGGGCAAGGCGCTGAAGCACCGCTTTCGCGGGCTCTACTACGCGCTGAAGTGGGTGCTGGTAATCGGGTTGGTCTACTGGATCTTCTTCATTCCCAAATGACGGGCGGGCATGGGCGAACGCATTGAACTGACGGCGGCCGACGGCTTCCGGCTCTCGGCCTATCGCGCCGATCCTGCGGGCAAGCCGCGCGGCGCGCTGGTGGTTGCGCAGGAAATCTTCGGCGTCAACAGCCACATCCGCAGCGTTTGCGAAGGCTACGCCGCCGACGGCTATGTCGCCGTCGCCCCCGCGCTGTTCGACCGTTACGAACACAATGTCGACATCGGCTACACGCCCGCGGACGTCGCGCGCGGCCGGGAACTGAAGGCGCAGGCGAAAGCGGATGCGGCGCTGCTGGACGTCGCCGCGGCGCGTGCCGCCGTCGCGGGTGCGGGCAAGGTCGGCATCGTCGGCTATTGCTGGGGCGGCTATATCGCCTGGATCGCCGCGGCGCGTCTGGCCGGCTTCGCGTGCGCCGTGCCCTACTACGGCGGCGGAATGACCGATGCCATCGCGGAGCAGCCGAAATGTCCGGTGATGGCGCACTTCGGCGAGCGCGACGCGATGATTCCCGCGGCGGGTGTAAAGGCGCTTGCAGCCGCCCACCCATCCGCGCAGGTGTTCCTCTATCCGGCCGACCATGGCTTCAACTGCGACCAGCGCGGTACATTCGATGCCGCGGCGGCGTCGCTGGCGCGGGATCGCACACTCGCCTTCCTGCGTCGGCATATCGGATAGCGAGCCGGCGATGGCCGCGCATCTGCGCACGCTGGACCGGATCGTGGGGCGCATGGTGCTGGCGGTCGGCGCCCTCGTGCTGCCGGTGGGCCTGCTCCTGTTCCTGCAATGGCCGCTGCGCGAGGTCGTCCAGTCGTACTCGCGGGAGGCCAACGATCTCGCACAGTGCCTGTTCGCCATCTATGTGAGCGTCGCTGTCACCGGCGCGACGCGGCGGCATGCCCACTTGGCCACCGACGTCGTTGCGCAGCGCTATTCGGATAGCGCGCGCCGACGGCTTGCGCGGGCCGGAGCGCTTTTCGTCCTGGTGCCGTGGTCGCTGTTCATCCTGTATGCGGCGTGGCCGGCCACGGTCCAGTCGGTCGGCCAGTTGGAGGCGTTTCCCGAGACGTTCAATCCCGGCTATTTCGTCCTTAGGATCGCCGTGGTCCTCAGTGCACTGCTGGTGTTGGCACAGGCACTGCTCGACGTCGTCGTGGATCGCAGCACGCACGGCGCATGAGCGAGACTGCAGGCATCGCGATGCTGGTCGCGGTGGCCGCACTGCTCATCGCGACCGGGCTCCCCGCTTGGCAGGTCCTGCTCGGCGTCGCGATGGCCTTCGCCGGAGGAGGCATGATCGCGGGTGTGTTCGCATTGCCGCTGCTGACCGCCATGCCGTCCCGCCTTCTGGGGCTGCTCGAACAGGACATACTGCAGGCTCTGCCACTTTATGTGCTGATGGGCGTGCTGCTTAACCGCCTGCCGCTGGCCGAGATCCTTTTCCGCACCGGCAATCGTGCGCTGGCCCGGTCCGGCGCGAGTCCATCGCTGACGGGCCTTGGGCTGGGCGTGCTGCTCGCGCCCATGAACGGAGCCGTCGGCGCCAGCGTGGCCATGCTCTCGCACACCGTGCAGCCACGCCTCGAAGCGTCCGGCGTGCCGCTCGCGAAAGGGGCGGCGCTGGTGTGCGTCGCCAGTACGATGGGCGTGGTGATTCCGCCATCGCTGGTGCTGATCCTGCTGGGTGACGCGATGATGCGCGCGCACACCGAGGCGACGATACTGACGCACGAATCGGTGCGCATCATCAATACGCAGGACGTGTTCGTAGGGGCGTTGGTGCCGGCGGCAATCCTTTTCACGCTATGCGCGCTGGTGGCATGGCGCACAAACCGCGGCGCCACCCATGCGGCGGGCGCGACGCCGCCGACGCTTCGCGAATGGGTCACCGCGGGCGCGACCATCGCGTTCATCGGCAGTCTTTTCACAGGCGTGACGCTGGGGTACCTGTATGCCGTGGAAGCCGCCGCGTTCGGCGCCGTCGCGCTGTTCGCTTTCGGCCTCGCGACCGGCACGCTGACGCGCCATGTGTTGTCGGGCGTTCTGCGCGACACGATGGCCGTCACCGGCGCGCTCTTCGCATTGCTGCTGGCGGCGACGATGTTCACGCTTGTCGTACGCGCGTTCGGCACGGACCGTTGGCTGGCGAAGGCGCTCGTCCAGCTCGGCATGGGGGAGACGGGCTCGCTGCTCGTGGTCCTGGCGATCATCGCGGCCTGCGCGCTGGTCCTGGACGCCTTTGAAATGATCTTCGTCGTCATTCCGGTCGCCATGCCGCCGTTGCTGACACTGGTCCACGACGCGACTTGGGTTTCGGTCCTCACGTTGCTCATCCTTCAGGCGAGTTTCCTGGCGCCGCCCTTCGGCTACGCCGTGCTGATGGTCCGCAACAGCGTTCGCCGCGGGCTGTCGCTCATGGGGTTGTCGCGCGCGCTGGTGCCGTACCTGGCCGCGCAATTGCTGGTGCTGGGGCTGGTGTTGGCGTGGCCCGCGCTGATCTGGCAGCGGAATCCGTCGACGCTCACGGCGAACGATCCAGGTCAGCCTTTAACGTTGCCCGTATCCGAGGACGAAGCGCGCCGGATGCTCGAGCGCCAGCTGCCCGCACCTCCTGTCGACAGCGACGGCAAGGAATGAGGTAGAGTTAAACGTTGTGTTCCCCATTCCCGGAGCCCCCATGCCCCGCATCGCCCCGTCGTTGCTGCTTGCCGCGGTTGCCACCTGTTCTGCCACGCTTGCCTGCGCGCAGGATTCCCGCCTCGACGACGTCATCAAGCGCGGCACGCTGCGCGCATGCACACCGGGCGATTACAAGCCCTTCAGCCTGGCCAAGGCCGACGGAGCGTTCGAGGGTATCGACGTGGACATCGTGCAGGCGATGGCCAAGTCGCTCGGCGTCACGGCGACCTTCATCAAGACGAGCTGGCCCAAGCTGATGGACGATTTCGTCGAGAAGTGCGACATCGCCGTCGGCGGCATTTCCGTGACGCTGGACCGGCAGAAGCGCGCGTTCTTCACCACGCCCTACATGGTGAACGGCAAGGCGCCGATCACGAAATGCGAGAACGCCGCGAAGTTCCAGTCAGTGGCCGACATCGACAAGCCTGGCGTGACGGTCATCGAGAATCCGGGCGGCAGCAACGAGCGCTTCGCCCGCGCGAATTTCAAGCAGGCAAAGATCGTCATCTTCAACGACAACACGATGATCTTCGACGAAATATTGAAGGGAAACGCTGACGTGATGATCTCCGAGTCCGTCGAGACGATCGTGCAGGCCAAGGCCAAGCCCGGGCTCTGCGCCGTCAATCCGGACAAGCCGCTGCAATACGGGGAAATGGCCTACCTGATCCCGCGCGGCGACCCGGTATTCAAGGCGTGGGTGGACCAGTGGTTCCACCTGGCCAAGGCCACCGGCGACTACGACCGCACCGTGGCGGTCTGGCTCAAATAGCCGGCGCGCCCCGCCGCGATTGGCACCTTCGCCGTCGCCGTTCGTCGCAACGCAGTTGAGCGGACGGACAGGGCAAGGCCCAATCGCTCATGGGATGCCTTCGCGACCTGGAATGACGATGCGACGCTCCCGCAATCGCCCGACACGCGCCCACCGCTGGCTCACCCGGCCGCTGCTGTTCGCCGCCGCCGTGCTGCTGGTGTTCGAGGAGTGGCTGTGGAATGGCACGGCCGAGTTCCTGCGCGAACTTGCCCGCCTGCCGCCCGTCAAGCGCGCAGGCGACTGGATCCGCCTCCGCACGCCGCATCAGGCGCTAGCGCTGTTCATCCTTCCGGTGCTGGCGCTGTTGCCGCTGAAAGGCGTGATCGTGGTGGCGTTCGCTCACGGCCGCCTCTTCCTGGGCATCCTCGTGCTGGTCCTGGAGAAGCTGATCTTTTCCGCCATATTCGCCGCGCTGTACCAGCTGACGGGGCCCGCCATCACGCAGATCGGCTGGGTTGCTCGCGCGCAGGCCGAATTCCTCCGCATCCGGCGGATACTGCATGCCTGGCTCGAGCGGCAGAGCGCTTTCCGCCAGGCACGCGCCTTCCTGCGGCGCATTCGCCGTCCGCACTGGCTGCGGCGGCGGTTCGGCGCCGCCTACCGGATGCAGCGCCGCAGATCGTCGCGCTTCTGCTTCGGCAGCTAGGCTTCATTCGCGCGCCCGCAGCTTGCGCAGCGCCTCCCGCAGCGCCGCCTTGCGGTATTCACTGCGGTGCATTTCCCGGTCCTCGCGCGCGAAGCGCCGTGCCTTGGCCATCGAACCGAAGATCTGCGTGACCTTGTCGCCGCGGCGCACGAGCGAATAGCCGCCACGGCGCAGCTCGAACGGGCGCGTCAGCAGCCCGAGATGGTCGAACTGCGCGGACCGCGGGGCGCGGAAGCCTTCGAAAAACGCCGGGTACACGAAGTCGCTCATCGCGATGCCGTCGATGGCGAGT
>Ga0302322_100003007_pt1 | contig 14366 bp, 12 predicted proteins | sample Fen_T0_2_FD_203757 | JGI IMG/M metagenome (GOLD analysis project Ga0302322, IMG submission 203757) | Peat permafrost microbial communities from Stordalen Mire near Abisko, Sweden - Fen_T0_2 | ecosystem: Environmental > Terrestrial > Soil > Wetlands > Permafrost | place: Sweden: Abisko... | reverse complement strand
ACAAAAAAAGGGCAACAGCCCGGGCGGAGGGGGGGGGACACCTCGGGCTGCTGCCAGGGCTCACTCAGTGCAGGACTCGTGCCGTCTCGAATCTAGGCAAAATCAACTACTTATAAATAAATTACGACGCTAAACATTGCAGACATGAAATTTTCCCTTCCGAAATAGAAATTTCTTGGTTCCCAAGCAGCCGTGCCGCCCCATGCGCGAAATCCTCGCCCAAATCCGGGTGCTTTCTCTACTGTGCGAAGCGCTACGCCGGCCAGGAACCGGCGCACGGAGCCCCGCCCAGTGTTACGAAAATTCTCGGTCGATCGTCCTATCTCGTCTGTTCATGAATCATCTCGGAAGGCCGCACGGCACGTCGCCGTGGCGTTGATTTTGGGTTTGGCCGTGAGCGCGTGCAAGACCAACTCTGAGTTGCCGCCGCCCGCCCCGACCGACTCGGCGAGCGCAAGACCCGTTGCCAGTTCCCCGACCGCCGCAAACACCCAGGGGCCCAACGCCGACTCGGGGCCCGAAGCGCCGCACGCGGCGCGCAACGTGTTGCTCCTGACCATCGACAGCTTGCGCGCCGACATGCCGTGGACGGGGTATCCGAGAGCCATCGCTCCGAACCTGACCAAGCTCGCCGAACAGAGCGTGGTGTACACCAATGAGTACGCGCTCTCGAGTTACACGGCGAAGAGCGTTGCTGGATTTCTCACCAGCCGTTACCCCTCCACTTTGTACCGCACGGGCTTCTTCTTCGCTACCTCCCCCAAGTCAGACTTGTTCTTGGCCGATGTGTTGAAGGCCCATGGCGTGTCGACTACCGCTTGGCACGGCCATGGATATTTTCGCAGCGCTGGCTTCGAGCAGGGCTTCGACACCTGGCAATTGGTTCCTGGGATCGAATTCGATCCGCAGACCGACAACGCGATCACGAGTCAAGCCATGACCGAGCTCGGGATCAAACTTCTGAGAAAGCCGGAGAACACCGGCAAGCAGTTCTTCGCGTGGGCGCACTACATGGACCCGCACGATCAATACAACAAGCACCCCGAGGCCTCACCCGAGTTCGGCAATAAGAATCGAGACCGCTACGACAACGAAGTTTTCTACACCGACTTGTGGCTGGGTAAGCTGCTGGCATTCGCCCGCGAACAGCAGTGGTGGAAGGACACCGTGTTGATCGTCAGCGCCGATCATGGTGAAGCGTTCGGGGAGCACGGATTTTACAAACACGCGTTCGAGATTTGGGAAGTGCTGACGCGTGTTCCGCTTCTGATTTCGGGGCCGGGGATCAAGCCGCGCCGGATCGAAGAGCGCCGCTCGCAGCTCGATCTCGCGCCGACCATCTTGGATCTCATGGGCTTGCCGCCCGAACCCGAGTTCATGGGCAAGAGCCTGCTGCCGGAGCTGCGGGGCGGAAAGCCCGACAATCGCGAACCGATCTTGAGCGAGCTGACGGAAGACTCGCACAATCCCCTGCGGCGGGCGTTCATTCGTGGTGACTACAAGCTGCTGGTGGTCGACGGGCGGAAGTTCCAACTCTACAACTTGAGCAAAGATCCAGGCGAACTCACGGACCTTGCCGACACCGAACCGGCAGAGCTTGCCGACATCAAGCAGGCGTACAATCAAGTTTACGAGAAGATGCCGATGATCGAGCCTTATGGCGGAGCAACTTTGAAAGGCGGCGCCTCTGCCCGCGGCCCGCTCGGCCCACCTGCACGAGCGAAATGACCTTCAAGGCTTTGGCGCCGGCTTCGGCAGAGGGGCCGGCGGAGGGCCCTTTGCCGGCGGAGGGCCCTTTGCCGGCGGAGGGCCCTTTGCCGGCGGAGGCTTCCTGGGGGGTGCGCCACTCGGAGAAGACGGCGGGCTAGCCGACCCGCTCGGAGCGGGCGGTGGCGCTTCGCGACACTTTTGCACGCAACGCTCGGAAGCCTGCTTGCACTCTTCGACGCAAGATACGACCTGATCGCAGGCCAGGTCGCAATCGGTTTCGACGGTTTGGCAGCGTGTATCGCACGCTTGCACGCCGAGTGGGCGCGCGGGAGCGGCGGACATCGTTTGACCAAACAGCGGCGCGGCCAAGAGCCAAAGTCCCGCAACCGGACCTAACCAACGCCGCGCCGGAAACATTGCTCGAGCGGTTCAACGGCCGAGCGTCGACTCGGCTGAAGGGGGGGCCCGAAAACTGCGCAGCTACTTCACTAGCGAAGCGGAATCCTGGTCGACTTGCTCTGCGGCGCTCGTCACGACGCGCGCGAGCCAGCGCCCGTACTCGGATTTGGCTAGGTAATCGTTGCCCTTTTCGCCGGGCACGCGATAGAGCTCCAAGCTGCCCAGCGCCTTCGAGCCCGCGAAATAGTCCACCCGCACCACTTGGTTGTCGGGACCCGGCGCCGTGCTGGGCTTTTCCACCCAATCTTGAACGTGCAGCCGCCCCAACTTGGCCATCCAATTACCCGCGGTCTCGTCCAGTTTACTTGGCGTGGCGCTGTCGGCCCAGCCCTCGTTCTTTCCAGGCACGCGCGAGAGATCTCGCGATTTCCCGGCCTTGGAGACTTTGACGCGCGTCGCCTCCTCGGGCTTGAACGGCTGCAGATCGCGCTCCGCCAAGCGCGACTCGGCGTACAATAGATTTTGCACGATTTCTCCCGAGATCGCGAACACGTCGCCGCTCGCCGACTTCGCGTAGCGTTCGCTACCACCGGGGGTAGCCCCGCCGATCACCAAGGACTGTGCTTTCCCGCCGATTGTCAGCTTGAGAGTGCCCTCGGGCTTGTCGAAGCCAAACTCTTCGGCGCGGGTGCCTTCCACTTTGCCGACTGCACGCAGTGCATGCAGCGGCGCCAGGCTCTTGATCAAATCGTCGGCGGCTTTGACGCCGACGAAGTGGATGGTCGTGTGTTTCGGGGGGCTGACGGGCGCACTTCCCGAACCGCCCGCTGTACCCGGCGGCGGAGTCGTGGGAGGGGTTTCGTCTTTGTCGACCGTACCGACGTACCAGCGCCCCAAAGCGTCCTTCTTTGGCTCGATGCGGACCTTGCGCGTCGCGGATTCGAAGCTCAACGCCGTCACCGAATCCGGCTCGCCTGTCCAGACCTCCACCTCGGTGGGCTTGCTATTGAGTTGAGCGTCGTCGTCCCGAGTCCAGACGCCAAAAGCGAGCACTGCAGCGACGCCGAGCAGGCCCAGGTGCAAAAATTGGTCCTTCAAGAGAGTCATCGCTTCGCTCCTCCGACGCGGCGCGAGCGGCGGCTGACCACGACGCCGGCGGCCAGAACTAGGCACGGCGCCCCGAAGATGGTCGCGTAAAACCAACTCAGGTCTTGTTGCTTCGTGGTCTCGATGCGCACGTCTTCTTCACTCGTTTCGGCGCCGGCAAAACTGGCCTCGCCTACCAACCAACGCACCGCGTCGGCCAAGAATACTTGGTTGCCACGCACGTTGCTCATCACCAGATCGCCGAAGGCATCGCTGTCGGCAACGACGAACGCGCGCATTTCCTTGGCGTCGGACTTTTTGTCGCCCGGCTTCTTGTCTTTGTCCGTTGCGGCTGCAGGAGGCGCACTTCCAATGACGGGGCGAGAGACGGCGGCGGCCAGGTTGTAGCCACTGCTCTTTTCGCTGTCCTTGTCTTGAACGTAGTTCTTGTTCGAGTCAGCGAAGCTACCGGTCGGGGCCCGGACCGCAAAGTCGATCTTGGCCGTGGCGTTCGCGCCGCGATCCAGGCTCCCCGCCCCGAAGAAGACGATCGCGGCGGCCGGTGAATTGCGGCTCAACGTCGAAACCGAGGCGTGCGACGAGAAGCTGTTGCTGATCAGTCGTACCTGATCCGAATCATTGAACGAGAGGCGCACGTGCGCGTGATCGTTGGCCAGCACCGTCGGCGAATAGGTCAGCTGGGCGATGGCGGCGAGATCGGCTGCCCAAGCCGGCGCCGGCTCGGGCGCCGGGCTCGACTTCTCCGTGGGGCCGGCCTTCTTGCCGGTTGCACTCGCGCTTGGAGCAGGCGCGGCCGCGGAGGGCGCGCTGCTGGGAACTGCGGGGGCTTCGGGCGTCGCGCCCGGGCTCGGCGTGGTGATCTGCGCGCTGTTGGCATCTGGATCGAGGGCGATGAACAGGTGCCCTCCGCGATCGGCGTAGCGACGCAGGGCGCTGAGCTCTTCGGCCGCGAACGGCTCGCTCGGCCCAAGCACCAAAACGACGTCGGCGTCGTCGGGGACGTCACTGGCCAAGCCCTGCGCGAGACCGAGGTCCTTCAACGTCAGATTCTGCTTTTGCAGCAGCGCGCGCGCGATGCTGGTCGAGCGTCCGGCGTCTTCTTTGCCCTTACTCGAATCGTTCAACTCACCATGGCCGACCGTCAGGTACGCGGTCAACCGAGCACGGGCCAGCTTGAGCAGTTGCTCTTTGACGTCACGGTCCAGGGTCTTCAGCTTTGGGCGCGCGGCCTCGATCTCGGTACCCAAGTTGACGGTGTAGTTGACCGACCCGCGCGAAAAGATGATCACGCCGTCTTGCGAGGCTCGCAGCTCCTTGGCGAGTTTGGGCGCGAGTAGGCGATCGGTGACTTGGACCTGAAGCTTGGGCATGCCGGTCGCCAGTTCGCGGAGATAGCTCGCGACTTCGTTGCGCACTTCGTTCACGTCCGGAAAAAAGGCGACCACCTTGACCGGCTCGGCCAGGCTCGCCGCGATCTTGCGTGTGGGCTCGCTCGGGCGTGAGGTCTTGAAATAGGAGTAGTCGGCTTTCCAGGGCACTCCGCCAGCGGCGTAGACCAAGAGCCCTCCGTAAATCGCAGCGAAGACCAGTGTCAAGCCGGCGCTTGCGGCTGCGCGCACCCGGCGGCTCTCCGGGCGTTCGGCTCTGCGCATCGGCCAGAGCGCCGTCTCCGCAAATAGCATCGGGATCAGGCCGACGGCCACGAGGGCGATCCACAGCACCCGCAGCTCACCGAGCAGGTGCTCCTTTTTGGTGTCGGCCAGCCCGCCGATGCCGAGCTTGTCGACCCCGGCATCCGTCGTCGCGAAGTAAACGCCGAGCGCGAGGAGCCCCGTCAATGACAGGACCGCGAGTACGGCTTCGATCGATTTCCGCTCGCCGCCGGTCTTGAAGCGCGGGGCAAAGCGCAGGGCGGTCGCCGCCACGACGCACAGCACTCCGATCGCCGTGGCTGCTCCGCCACCCTTCTCCAATCCGGAGAGCACGCGCTCGCCCAGAAAGACCAGGCCCATACCCGCGGCGTACAGGGGAAAAATCCAGCCCGGCGCGGCGCGACCAGCGTCGGGCGACTTTTCGAGAGATGTGTTCAGCGCCATCGGCGAGCCTCCAACACTTTGGTGGCGGAGAGCAAGAAGAAGTACGTGACCATCAGGTAGTACGCGACGCGATCGAACTGCAATGTGCCGACCATGAACGGACGATAATTTTCGTGGTGTAACGCGAGACCAGAGAAGAACGTGTTGAACGGCGGATTGACCGCGCGGGCGACGACCCAGAGCAAGATCATCGAAGCCACCATGGCCGCGCCGATGATCACGGCCACCACCTGTGAGCGAGCCAGCGACGACGCGAACAGGCCGATCGCGGTCACGGCTGCGCCGAGCAAGATCATGCCTAGATAGCCGACCAAGATGTGCCCGACGCTGACCTTCCCGCGGAAGTACACCATCAGGGGCATGTACGCGGTGAGCAGGTTCATCAGCGTCAACACGCCGAATGAGGAGATGAATTTGCCGAGCACGATGTCGCGATCGCGAATCGGCGCTGTGTTGAGCAGCGTGATCGTGCCTGATTGGCGTTCTTCGGCCAACAGGCGCATCGACAGCAGCAGCCCCGCGACCATGGTCGCTGCCGACGAATCGTAGAAGAACTGCGTCAATAGCTGGGCTGACAGTCGCTTGACGTCCAGGCTCGCGAAGTAGAACAGGATACCATCGACGAGCAGCGCGGCCGCGATGATCGCCGAGCCGAGTGGCGAGCGTAGGTAGGCGTACAGCTCACGACGAGCAATGATCAAGGCGCGCATCAGGAAGGCTCCTTGCTCGGAGTCGGCGCTTCGGCGCTGGCCGCAGCGTCCGCCTCGGCCTGCTTCTTCTTGCGACGTTTTCGGCCGGCCGGTTCCTGGCCTTCGCCGAGCAGCGCCAAGAACATGCTCTCCAGCTCCTTTTCGCGCGCAAGCTCCAGAATGCCGAGGTCGGCATGAACCAGAGCCTTACCGACCTCTTCACGCACGTCACTGGTGACGGCGACGCGCAGTGACGCGACTCCCTCCCCGGCCTCGGCGGGTTCGAGGATTTCTACCTCGCGCACTCCGCCCAGGTTGCTGAGGGCCGCGCGCGCCTTGTCCGCGGCGGTTTGTGAGGAAACGCCCGCACCGTGCACAGTGAGTGCAATGCGCATCCCCTGCTTCAGCGTGGCGCTCAGCTCGGTTTCCGTACCGGACCAAGCGATCTTGCCGTCATCGATGACGAGGATGCGGTCACAGGTTTCACTGATCTCGGTCAAAATGTGGCTCGAGACGACTACCGTATGCGCGCCGCGCAGACCACGTACGAGCTCACGCATTTCCATGATCTGGACCGGATCCAAACCCGAGATCGGTTCATCCAGCACGACCAGCTCCGGGCCGTGGACGATCGCTTGCGCGATCCCTACCCGCTGCCTGAAGCCGTGTGACAGAGAGCCAATCAGCTGATTTCCGACGTCGCCGATTTCGGTCAGCTCTTCCACGTCCGCGACGCGCTTTTTGACGTTGCCGGTCGGCACGTTGCGGAGCCGCGCCGCATAGGCCAAATACTCGCGGACGGTCATGTCGTCGTAAAGCGGCGGACGGTCCGGCAAATAGCCCACCTTGGCCCGCACCTCGTCCGGGCGCTCGACGACATCGAAGCCTGCCACGCGGACGCTGCCGCTCGTAGGCAACAAATCACAGGCCAAAACCCGCAAAGTGGTGGTCTTCCCTGCCCCGTTCAGGCCGAGCAAGCCAATCACCTCACCCTGCGCGATGCGCGTGGAGAGCGGACCGATGGCACGGCGATCACCGTAGTACTTGTAAAGTTCCTGGATCTCGATCACGTGATTACCGAAGATGCTGTCGAATGGCCCCACCGGCCAACCGAGGACCCGCCGTTACCACACTCTGTCGCCGCCTGGGACCCCGGAGCGTCGTAAGTTATTCCCGAAGTAGCCAAAGTGCCGACAGAACTCGAATCGCAACCCCTCAGCGAAGCCCACGGTGCTGACGGCGCACGCCTTCACCACCCGATCTCGAGCGCGTCGTCTGGCCCGCTCTCGGCCGGCGAGCTGGCGGCCCGCGTCCGGGCGGCAGGCCAAGAGTTGGGTTTCGCGCGTGTCGGCTTCGCGGCGATCGATCCTTTGGAGCTCGATGGAGAGCGCTTGTCGGCATGGCTGACTGCCGGCCGAAACGCCGAGATGGACTATCTGGCCGATGGCCCACGCCACGATCCGCGGCGGTTGCTCGCCGAAGCCAAGACGTTGATCGCGGTGGCTTTGGCTTACCCCGCGGGCCTCGGGCTGGTCTCACTGCGCAAGAGCCGTGGCGGTCCCGCTCTGACCGGCGTCGTGGCCCGCTATGCGCGCGGCGAAGACTATCACGACGTGATGCGCAAGAAGCTCCGCCGCCTCGCGGACGCGGTCGCCAACCTACTCGGTCGGCCCGTGCTGGCGCGGCACTGCGTGGACACCGCACCGCTCTTGGAAAGAGCGGCAGCGGAACGCGCCGGCCTGGGCTTCGCGGCCAAATCGACGATGACGATCATCCCCGGTGTGGGCAGTTTCGTGATGCTCGGAGAGTTACTGATCGACGCGGAAATTGCCGCGGACGCTCCGATGGCGCCGCGCTGCGGCACCTGTCGGCTGTGTTTGGACGCGTGCCCCACCGGCGCGATCGTGGACGCGCACGTGGTCGACGCACGCCGTTGTATTTCCTACCTGACGATCGAGTCGAGCGGCCCGATCCCTCGTGAGTTACGGTCTTTGATCGGCGTGCGCGTATTTGGCTGCGACGTTTGCCAAGATGTTTGTCCGTTCAACGCCAGCGCCGAGAGTAAGCCTTCCGCACCCGAGCTCTCCCCGCACGCGAAGTTCGTGGATCCCGATCTGATCGGACTCTTGGAGCTCGGATCCGCGCGCTACCGGCAGCTGGTCAAGGGCACGGCCTTGCGCCGTGCCCACCGCGCTCAGCTCGCGCGCAATGCGGCAATCGCACTCGGCAACACCAAAGACGTCCGTGCCGTGATCCCACTCGCTCGCGCGGTCGCCGCGCACACGAGCGCGCTGGTGCGCGGCCACGCGGCATGGGCTTTGGGCGAGATCGGCGCGCCCGCGCGCGAGCACGCGCTGCAAGCCTTGAGCTGCGCGAGTGAGCACGATGCCGACGCTTTCGTGCGCGAAGAAGCCTCACTCGCCCTCACCCGCTTGAACGCGAGCTGAGCACTCAGCGGCAAAGGGGGGCCGCCTGGAGCGCGGTATTCCGGGCGGTGTGGCTAGTCAAGAGATGTGACGAGTCGACAGCCGGGCACGGGCACGGGCACGGGCACGGGCACGGGCACGCTTACGGGAGGACCTGAATTCAGGAGCGGACCCTAGTGTTTGCCGGCCTCCGCCGCCCACTCGGCGCGCTGCTCTTTCGTGTTGCGCACCTCGAAATCTTCGTTCGAACGCGGAAAAATCGGCGAGTGGTAGACCTTTCGCAATAACCCCAGGGTAGTCTGGGGGTGTGCTTCGGCCAGGTTGGCTGCGTCCGGATCCTGGGACCCAAGATCGTAGAGCTCCGGCAGCGCGGCTTCGAGCGAAAGCACCACCTTCCAGTCACTCGTGGGGTCGATCACACCCACGCGCACCAGAACGTCTTTGGCCGCCGCAGTGAGCAATAGCGGGAGTCGGCGCGCTGGACGATTGGGCACCAAATAACCCAACAGGTCTTCCCCCTGATAGCCGGCCATGTCCGGGTCCGCCTGCATGAAGCGAGAAATGGTGGGCGCGACGTCGATCAGCGAGACACGCTCGGAGATTCGCCGCGAGCCGAGGCCAGGTGCGCGGATCATGAGCGGTACGCGGATCAGCTGATCCCACAAGAACACCGAGTGCACCCAGAAGCCGTCTCGCCCGAGGGCCTCCCCGTGGTCGGAGACGAACAGCACTACCGTGTCGTCCATCAACTTTCGCTTTTCCAGTTCCTTGATCAAACGCCCGAACTCCGCGTCGATGCCGGCGGCGATCGCGCTATAGCGCCAACTTTGGTCGCGGCCTTCGACCGGGATCTTGTGCACTTGCGCCAGGTGCTCGACGTACGGGGTGTCGAGCTCGTGCCAATTGTGCTGGTCGAAATTGAACATCCAAAGTAAAAATGGCTTGGCAGTGTGCGCACGCGTGGCAAGAAACTCGAGTGCCCGATCGACGACCGGCCGGGCCGTGCTCTGCTGCGCGCCGTAGCCCCAAACTTGCATCTCCTTGGGGTAGTCCTCGATGTCGATCGTGCGGTCGAAGTGGAACTCGGGCCGCAGCTTGCCGATGAACTCACGTGCCGACTTGGCGATCACGAGCTGCCGATCGTATCCCGCTCGCCTGGCGACGCGTAGCAAGTCATTGTTGGGCGTGGAGGAAACGTCGTAGTTGCCGCCAGTCAGCGCGGGCAAGGAGCGGAGCGTGTCGGAACCCGCGGCGTAAGCGCGCTGAAAATCCAGAGCGGTCTCCGCAAAGCGTGCCAGGTTGGGCATGACCTTGGGATCGCGCGCGACGTCGTTGCGCAGCGTATCGACGTAGTAGACGATCACGTTGTAGCCGCGCCGGGCGCCGCGCAGCGTTTGGATTTGGGTGGTCAAGGCCGGGTCTTCCGCCGCCGGACTCAGCCAAGCCGGGTCGACTTTCGGAGCACCGAGCGGAAACCGCTCGCGCACGCGCGCGACTCGCGACATGTAAAGCCCACGCCAGTGCAGCGGATCTTTGAGAAATGCCTCGGCGATTTGTTCCCGGCGGAGTACGCGCCCCACGTACGCTTCTTCCAGCCATACCTGGCGTAGCCAGTCGTCGACGCGCACTCGGATTGACGGCAACGCGACGAACGACACGAACCACAGCAGGCCAAGTGCGCCCAAACCTCGTACGATGGCTTCCCCACGGTCCGTGCGCAGCGTTCCCGCGTGCAGAGCAAGTGCGAAAGCTGCGCCCAAGGTCAAAGCGGAAGACAATTCCACAATGGTGTGGATGCGCGAGTAGAGGGAGACGTACTGCGTCAGGTCGACCCACACTAGGAACGAGCCCGAGGCGGCGAAGAGCGCCACGACGATCCAAAAAAGAAGCCAGCGTGTGCCTTTCAACAGGCGGAGCGCGAAAAGCAAAGTGGCCGAACCCACGGCGGTCGCCGTGCCTGCGACCAGCATGAACAGGATCGGACCAATGCTTCGAAGCAGCGTGCGCGCGACGTGTTCGCCGCTGAAGGTATAGAGGGCGGTGCTCATGCTGGCGAGAGCACCGACCAGACCGTAGAACGACGCACGAAAGCCGAGCAGGCGTCGTTCGTTGGCGACGAGACGCCGCCCGAGCACTCGCCACTCGAACCACACCAGGCAGCTCGCCAACAGGCCGAGCAGCGCGCCAACCATGGCGTACAAGCCGAGAGCCGCCGCTACGTGGTGCGAGACCGAAAAGTATGCCCAGCCCGAGCGCACACAGGCGTCCGCGCCGACCATACACCAAGCCGAGAGTACCCCGGCGCACACGAGCCGCGCCAGTAAACCCAGGAAATTCAAGGGGCTAGTCGGGGGCGGCGGAGAGAGCTCAGTGGCCAGAGTGCTTGACGCCCCAGGGGTGAGCGCGCTCGGTACGAGCGCTGGGGCGCATTGACGCTCGAGCATATTCAGAGCTACCTCCGTTGTCACGGCACCGGAAACGTTTTAGGGCAAGTAGCGCGTCGAAAAAATGCCCGAGCCCCAATCGCCACTGTCTCGGATTGCAACTACGCCCGCCGGGGCCCAGCCGAGCGGTGTCTCGCCCAAGCAATTGGCGATGATCGTGCTGTTCGGCACGCTGAGCATGCTGTTTGGCGCGAGCGTGGTCGGTTACCTCATCACTCGCTCGCAAAACGACGTCTGGAAGACGGCCAGCATGCCCGCGCTGCCGCTCGGTCTAGTGGCGAGCACGATCTTGCTCGCCGCGCTGAGCGTTGCCATGCACGTGGCGCTGCGCGCAGTACGTCAGAATCGCTTCGAGGCGTTGCAACGCGCGCTGAGCGTGACTCTCTTGCTCGGCTGCGCGTTCGTGATCGGTCAAGCTCAAAATTGGCGCTCGATGTACGCCGCTGCGATCGCAACGGACGCGCGTACATTGTACGCGTTCACTTTCTACATGCTGACTGGCCTTCACGCCGTGCACGTGATCGGTGGCTTCGTGCCGTTGTTGGTCGTTCAGGCCAAGGCGCGTCGCCGAGAGTATTCGAGTTCCAACCACGAAGGCGTGAAGCTGTGCGCCCAATACTGGGACTACCTGGGCGTCATCTGGTTGATCTTGATCGGCGTGCTGTACTTTGCGACTTAGAAAGCGCGCATGAAGAGCTACTTTTGGGACTTCTTCGGCCCCCGTGCGGAGGGCACCGCTGAGCACTTCTTGATTCACTTGCGTGAGTTCCTGCGAAACAATCAATGCCCGGAAATGCCGACCGGCCTGCGCTCCGAAGGCGCGGGGCATCACGCGGTGTTCTGTTCGCCGCCGGTCGAGTTTCAAACCGCAATCGAGCGCAGCTTACGCCCGCGCCGCGCGACGGAAGATTGACTGGATCAGGGCGATAGCCGCTCGACGCTCCAGCCGGACGAAGCCGGCCGATACGCGAAGCGATCGTGCAGGCGCGCGTCTTGGCCGAGCCAGAACTCGATGCGCTCGGGCAGCACGCGATAGCCGCCCCAGTAGGGAGGACGTGGCACGGACTGACCCGCAAAGCGTGCTTCCGCCTCGGTGAGACGAACCTCCAGTACCTCTCGCGAAGCGATCACTTGGCTTTGCGCGGACGCCCAGGCGCCGATCTGACTGCTGCGCGCGCGGGCGGCGAAGTAACGATCCGACCAGGCTGCAGGTGTACGCTCGACGCGCCCCTCGAAGCGCACCTGGCGATTCAAGCTGGCCCAATAGAACACCAGCGCGGCGCGTGGATTCTGCTCCAACTCCAGACCCTTGCTGCTGCCGTAGTTGCTGACGAAGCAGATCGCGCCGTCAGTCAAGCCCTTGTACAGGACAGTGCGCGCCGACGGACGACCGTCTGGGCTGGCGGTGGCGAGCGTCATCGCATCCGCGAAGCGCGGATCGAGCGCCTGCGCTTCGGCAAACCAACTTTCGAAAACGGCTAGCGGATCGGGACCGAGTGTTTCTTGGCTCACGTTGCTACCATTTAGCGCGGATCCCGAGCACATAGGACCCAGATCGCCCCTTATCGGTCGGCGGAGGCGCGGACAAAAACAAATAGGTGGCCGCGCCGAGACCGACCGCACCGGTGACCAGCCCAACCGTGGTCACGAGTCCGAGCGTCTTGCCGGATTCAGCCGCGTCGTGTCCGACCTGGTTACACACGTGCTCGGGGCAGTTTTGGTCCACCGTGCTCTTGCGCTGGAGCACCAACAGGCCGGCCACGACTCCGGTCGCCAGCCCGAGTACCCCCACCCCGCCCACGACGTACGCGGCAGCATGGCCGGTCGGCGAAGCGCCCGAGGCGGGGTTGGACGGAGGGCCGGAGCTCGCCAGTGGTGCGCCGAGTCTGACCTCCAGGGCCGCGTGTTCGCCCTCGCTGATCTGCGCCGTGAATGACGCTTGAGAGGTGCCCGGCGCCTCCACGACCACCACGTGCTCGCCGGGATCGACGGGCAGCCAGGTGTCTAAGCTGGCGCTACCGAGCACGACGCCATCCCGGCGCACCACGATGTCGGTTCGGACCGAAGGGGACAGATGTACCGACAATTTCGGCAAGCGTGCTTCGAGTGTCTGCGCTCGGCGCTGAGCGATAGCGCGGCGGTCATCTTCCTTCGGGAGGCGCTGGGCAACCTCTTGAAAGAGGGTCCACGATGTAGCGAGGTGCCCGAGTTTCTCCTCGCAATCGGCGATATTGAACAGGGTACCGACTGCGGGGTCCAAGCGGTTACTCTCCCGGAATTTGGCGCAAGCGTTGAGAAAGTCGCGCTTTTCCGATGCGGCGCGGCCTTGCCGGAATAGCTCCTCCGCGGCCGCTGGGTCACGCCCCTCTTGCGCTCGAGCAGCAAAACCGAGCAAGAGCAGCGCGCTCGAGCAGAGCGTGGCAAAGCCGAGTTTCAGCATGCCCCTCGAGCGTAACACCGGTCGCAGCTCAATGGCGACGATCGAAAGGGTTCTCGGCGCCCATCAGCGATTTGCCGGTGGAAGCTGGGCGGGGCAATGCGGGCAACGAGGGAAGCGAGGGAAGCGAGGGGGCAATGATGGGGCGCACGACGCGCTTTTCGGGGGGCGTGCTGGCGGCGGGCGCGCGCACGACAGGCACAACTTGGCTCGAACTCGCGGCGTCCAAGATCGGAGCCACGGCCGGCAGGGGTACGCTCAATGCAGGACGCAGCACGGGCACGGTCGGCGGCAAGCTCGTTGCCGAGCTTACTTGCGCCTCTTCGGTCGGCCCGCGGTGCATCGCGAACAAGAGGCCGGCGCCGCCGACGACCGACAGGCAGAGCGCGCCCACGCTCATGATCAGCGTCGAGCGTCGTCGCGGGGGACGACTGCCGCCGGCGGTCGAGCGCGTGACTGGCCGTCCGGCAGCGGTCTCGACGCGCCCGGTGATCGCGCTCTGCACCGCGTTCGGCGCGATGAGGGTCGCGCTGTGTTCGTCGGCCAGTGAGCCCACGCGCGCGGACTCGGCAATGCGCAGGGGCCCCGGAGAGACCCCTTCGAGCGGAGTCAGATTCGTGGCGTATCGCAAGGCGCCGCGCATGACTCGTGCATGGCCAAAGCGCTGCGCGCGATCGAAACAAAGCGCGCGATCGACTACCGCAGCCAAGCCCAGAGGGACATTTGCATTCACCTGCCTGACGTTGCGCGCCGGTCGAGTCGCCGAAAGCACCAGCTGTTCCTGAACCGTCTGGGCCTCGTGGACGAAACGGCCTGTGAGCAACGTGAACGCCGTGGCGCCGACCGACCAGATGTCCGTTCGACCGTCCACCTCGTGCCAACGCCCAAGTGCTTGCTCGGGTGCCATGAACGCGGGCGTGCCTAGCACTGAGCCCGCCTGCGTTGCCGACGGGCTCGGCTGCGAGAGCTCCCGCAGTCGAGCAATGCCGAAGTCCAGCACTTTGAGCCGGCCGTCTTGGGTCAAAAACAAATTTTCCGGTTTCAGATCTCGGTGCACG
>Ga0302322_100003006_pt1 | contig 14366 bp, 10 predicted proteins | sample Fen_T0_2_FD_203757 | JGI IMG/M metagenome (GOLD analysis project Ga0302322, IMG submission 203757) | Peat permafrost microbial communities from Stordalen Mire near Abisko, Sweden - Fen_T0_2 | ecosystem: Environmental > Terrestrial > Soil > Wetlands > Permafrost | place: Sweden: Abisko... | reverse complement strand
ACGACACTGGATCCGAAGCTGGCGCGGACCATGGAGCCGCGGGCCTCGACGCCGGCGAAGCGGCTGGAGGCGCTGCGCGAATTGTCCCAGGCCGGCATCCCGACCACAGTGATGGTGGCGCCCGTCATCCCCGCGCTCAACGACAGCGAGATCGAGCGCATCCTCGATGCCGCCGCTCATGCCGGCGTCAAGGAGGCGGCCTATGTGCTGCTGCGGTTGCCGCTCGAGGTGCGCGACCTGTTCCGTGAGTGGCTGTCCGAGCATTATCCGGACCGCTACCGCCACGTCTTCACGCTGATCCGCGAGATGCGCGGCGGCCGCGACTATGATTCGCAATGGGGCACGAGGATGAAGGGCACGGGGCCGATGGCCTGGATGATCGGCCGGCGCTTCGAGGTCGCCTGCGAGAGGCTCGGGCTCAACAAGCGCCGCTCGAAGCTGACAACCGATCATTTCGTGCGGACCAAGGGCGGCGGCCAGCAGTTGAGCCTGTTTTAGGGTGGACTGGCATGACTGCCGGTGCGCTGAGTTGACGTTCCCCTCAGTCGCCGCGGCGCTCACGCCGGCAGAGCTTACCTCAAGACCCTTTCCCTGACCGAGATTGCTGTTGCTCGGTCGGTTCCGCGTTTTCAAGCCTCACTGTTGAGTGTGGCAAGAAAGCCATGGCCATCAAAGAACATGCCATCGAATGGCTGTCCCAGAACTGATTCGGCCGTGGAGCCTGAGGCGAAGGGTTGTGCCGAATGGCCAAGGTCGCTAGGGAGGGGCGCTGCAACCTGCAGACTGTGCCAAGCATCCCGCAGGAAACGATACGCTATGCACAATTCCGATTATTTTATCTTGTTCATTGCGCTGCTGGCAGGCGTCATTATTGCCCTGCATCTGACAAGTCGTGCCAGTCTGGACGTCCGCAGGGCGATCGTAGCATTCGGCTCGACGATCGTTTACTACGAGCTCGATCCGCATGGGCTGCCGGTCTGCTTCGGCCTCGTCGGGATCAATTGGGTCCTGGCGCGAGCGCTCGTGCTGGCGCCGGACAGCCGAAAGTCGATGCTCCTGATCTGCGGGCTGACCCTCGATCTCGGCCTGCTTGCTGCCTATAAATATCTCGGTGCCCTGATCGCGGAGCTGGGGCCGACTCATTCCGTTGAACTTGGTCTCGGTTTTCCACTCGGGCTCTCCTTCGTCGTTTTTCGCCTGGTGTCGTATCTCGTGGATGCGCATTCCGGCGGAGAGGTCGCGCGCTCCCCGCTGGACCTGCTGTGCTATGCGCTGTTTTTTCCAGCGATCCTGTGTGGTCCGCTGATCCGCTATGAGCCGATGATGACCCAGGATCGGCTCGGCCGCGCCAATAGCGCCGACTGGTCTGTCGGTCTGGCTTTGGTCGGCATCGGGATATTCAAGAACTTTGTGATCTCGCCTGCGATCGCGCTTGTGGCCGACAAGGTCTTCGTGCCTCTGTTGGCCGGGCAATCGGTTCCGACGCTCAGTGCCTGGATCGGCATGATCGCTTACGGATTCCAGATCTATTTCGACTTCTCCGGCTATAGCGATGCGGCCATCGGGGTTGCGCGACTGCTCGGCGTGGAACTGCCCGCCAATTTCCATTCGCCCTTCAAGGCCCGCAGCATGGTGGACTTCTGGCAGCGCTGGCACGTCTCGCTGACGCGCTTCCTGACCATCTACGTCTACAACACGGTCACCCTGGACATGGCGCGCAGAATTGGCGCCAAGGCCAATGCGGCGAAGCAATTTGTCGCGCGCATCGCCTATCCGACCTTGCTCGTCATGTTCCTGATGGGCATCTGGCACGGCAATCAGTTGACCTTCGCCCTGTTTGGCCTTTATCACGGCGCCCTTTTGATCGTGAACCACGCATGGCGCAGCTTCGGCGGCCACTACCGCAAGGCGGCTCTCGCCACCAATTGGTGGCCCGCATTGTCTGTGGTGCTGACGTTCCTCTCCGTCGCGGCCGGGTGGGCGATCTTCCGGGCCGGCGATGCCCAGGCCGCGTTCTCGATGCTGGCGACGCTGATCGGGGTGCATGAGCCGGCCGGACCGCTGCTCGCGACCGCTCAGCTGCCGGGCCATCTCGCAGATGCCGTTCTGACGACCGGCGGCGCGACGCCTCTGACCGTCGGGGACCTCGCGACGCTGCTCGTTCTGTTCCTGATCGTTGGACTGCTGCCCAACAGCAACCAGATCCTGTCGCGTTTTAATCCCGTATTCGAAGGTGGAGGCTATCCCAAGATCGCGGCTTCGGCCAATGCGCTGAAACTGTCGCTTTCGCCGGCCTGGGCGTTCTCGGTGTCCTGCTTGCTCGTCTGGTCGACCGTAGCTTATTTAAGCAGCGATCGCGCAGCCCTGCTTTATTTCCATTTCTGAAGTCTCGGGGGTGCGCGATGACCATGCTTGTTCGATCCCTCAGCTCCAAAGAATCACCGCTGGCGTCGTCGGCGACGCTTAAGCCGGCGCGGGCGGCGAACATGCGCGGCGGGCGGTTTGTTGCTTGGGTTGCGGGATTCGCGCTGCTTCAGCTTTCCCTGCTCGAATATGCAGGCTGGGCCACTTTCGAGGCACGTCCGCCTGCGGCTGCCGCCCGTATACAGCAAGGCAACATGTCGTCGGTGTTCTTTCCGACCGATGCCAGGCACTGGGCACCGTTCAAACTGCAGAGGATCGCTGACGAGCAGCCCGAAATCATCTCGATCGGGAACTCGCGTTGTGGCGAACTGCGCTCGGCGATGTTCCGGCCCTACAAGTTCTACAACGCCTGCCTGTCGGCCTGGACGGTGCCGCAGTTGCGAGATTACTTCAACAGGATCACCGACGTCTCGCATCCGCAGCTCGTCATCTTCTCAATGGACTACTTCCAGGTCTCGAACTCCTACCAGGGCATCGAGGCCAAGCGCGCCGCCGCATTCGCGTATGGTTTTGGCGGGCACACGGCAGGTATCGCGTCCCTGCTTGGTCTGACCTTCGAGCCGAATGGACGCGGCGTGGCGAATTTGTGGAATTGCCTCACTCATAACTATCCGAAACACCCCCGCGAAGATCTGACGATGGTGGGGCTGACGGCGGCGCGTGCTGCCGCCGGCTTCCGTTGGGATGGCTCCTTGGTGCATCAACTCCCTCAATATGACGCTGAAAAACAGGCCAGGCTGGATTTCAAGGACGGACTGCTCAACGCCATCCCGGGCGCGCCCCATGCCGATGAAGAACAACTGGCTGAACTGGCGGGAATGGCCGCGGATGCCAGAGCCAAGGGTGTCCTGCTGATGGGCATTCAGTTTCCGATCTACGCTCCAACGGTTGATTTTCTCGATCACGACGAACAATATCGGCCCTACGCCGGAGCGTGGCGCGACTTCGAAAGCGCGCCGTTGAAGAAACGATTTGCTGAAATGGGGATCATTCACGTCGATCTCAGCCACGCGGCGATGAACGGAGATCCCGAGAATTTCTTGGATACCGCCCACCCGTCGGAGGCCGGGATGGTGGCAGCCATGATCGAGGCCTCCGGGAATTCCGAGTTCAAGGCCGCGCTCCCGAAGCTGGACGTTGCCGGTCTCAAGGCCGATCTCGCTGGCGTTAGCAACTATGTGGAACACTACCATCTCTACAAATCAACCTTCGTGAAGTAAGTGCCTTTTGAGGCGGAGCGTGACAATGACGGCCGAGATCTACGAACGGTTGAACAAGGTTTTCATCGAGACTTTCGGCGATGAGAGCATCAAGATCTTTCCCGAAATGACCGCCGATGACCTCGATGATTGGGACTCGGTTACTCATATCTCGCTGGTCCTGGCGGTCGAGGAGGAGTTTGGACAGCGCATGAACGCAGCGGAGATCGGCAATCTCGAGAACGTGGCCGCGATGGTTGCTCTGCTTCAGAAAAAGCTGGCTCGTTAGTTGCCTCGGGTGGGATTGATCGGATCAGGCTTTCGATCTAGAGTTGCCGCGATGTTGTGGCGACGCGCCTTGGTTAGATGCGATCAGGTTGGAGCGGGACGCTGCAACGTCCTGATGCCGCTGGTTCCATCGGAATTGCTTCGCTTGTTCAGCCGAACGTCAGATTGACCATTTTCCTCGACCAGACCGCCTGAAGCAGTTATTCTATCCTCGTGCTCTGTTTGGCTCATACGTTCTCTTTCATACTGACAAAGGTCGGGATCAAGGAATGGATCAATCCGCCGGCGGCGCAAGCAGGGTTCTGTGCCTGAAGCCGGAGGATATCTTCGTCGGCTTGTCGGCAGAGATCGAGCAGATCGTCGAACGCGAGCATGTCGACCAGTTTGCAGCGCTCACGGGCGACCTCTCTCCAATCCATATGGATGATTCCATTGCCAGGGCGCGCGGCTTCGAGGGGCGCGTCGTGCACGGAATGCTGATCGGCGGCTTCATCTCGCGGCTGTTCGGGCTGCGCCTGCCCGGCCTCGATTGTATCCTGCAGTCGATCAACCTGAGATGGATCGAGCCGCTTTACATCGGCGATCTGATCCGGATTCAGGCGACAATTGCGCAATGGTCGAGCGCAGCCGAGGTTTTCGTCGCCAATGTCGACGTCGTCCGCCCACGCACCCAGACGATGATTGCGAAGGGCAAGGTTCAAGCCGGATTTACCAGGAGCCGAACATGAGCGATTGGGACTTCATACTGATCTGCCAAGCCAACGTCGTCGAGTACGACGCGTATTCGGCGCTGCCCCTCGATCGGCTGGAGCTATATAGCTCACTGGTCTATCCGAGAATGGTCAGGCACGACGGCAAATTCGTCAGCCACCTCGATTTCATCAACGACGTTTCCGGGCGGCCTTCCTACTTCGAGTCCGACTTTGTGGACCGCAGGCAGTCCCTGAATATCTGGAATTTGCCGGCAGCCAGCGGCCTCCACGTCGCGAACTATCTGCTTCAGTTCGGGATCAGGACAAAGATCATCAACAATATCGATAGCGACTGGGACCTGTTCGAGGAGGCCTATCGTAGCTGTGGCAACGATGTCCCGGTCGGAATTTCGTCGACCTTCTTCCTCAGCTTCAAGGAGATCGGGCGGATCTGCAAGCGGCTGAAAAAGCTAGATCCAGACATGGAAATCATCGTCGGCGGAGCGTTTGCAAACTCCTACATCATCAACGGTTCACCGGCCGACCTCGCCGAGCCGATGCGCAAATACGGCATCAAGCACATGCTGCATGCCTTCAATTCGGAGTTCGATCTGCGCGACCTGCTGATGGCGCGGCGCAATGGCGGCGACATCACGCAGATCAAGAACCTCTGCACTTATGATGGCGGACAGTTCAGTGCCGGTCCAGTGCAATGGAATACGCCATTGCTCGATGAGGCTCCGGCCTTGTGGGATCAGCTCGATGCGCCGTTCCTGAACCGGACGATCCAGATCCGTACCGCCTCGGGATGCCCGTTCTCGTGCTCGTTCTGCTCCTATCCAACGACCGCCGGCGGCTGGAAGACCCTGGACGGCGATAAAGTCCGCATGCATCTTGATTCGGTCAAACGCATCGGCGGCATCGACCGCATCATCTTCATCGACGACACGTTCAACGTGCCGCCGCATCGCTTCAAGGCGCTGCTGAAGATCTTCCAGGAATATGATTTCGAGTGGTTCTCGTTCCTGCGCGTGCAGTATGTCGACGAGGACGTCGTGCGCGCGATGAAGGATTCGGGATGCATAGGTGTCTATCTCGGCGTGGAATCGGCGAACGACAACGTGCTTGCCAACATGAACAAGAAAGCCCGCCGTTCCGATTTCAAGCGAGGGCTGGAACTCCTGAACAAGCACGGCATCAACTCGCTTTCAGCCTTCGTGCTCGGTTTCCCGGGCGAGACCGATGAAACGATCAAAGACAACATCGATTTCATCGAGAACTGCGGCGTTCAGTTCTACTCGCTGAAGGAATTTTACTACATGGAGCACACCGAGATCCATAACAAGCGCGAGGAGTTCGGCCTGACCGGAATGGGTGCGAAGTGGAAGCATAACACGATGTCTCACGAGGATGCCGGCCGCATCAAGCTCGAGATGTTCCAGTCGATCAAGAACGCCTGCTTCGTCGACCCCGACACCAGCCTTTGGTACATGGCCTATCTGTACGATCAAGGCTACAGCTTCCGTGAGATCAGGGAACTGCAGGAGGGGATCAATACGATCATGAAGCGGCAGCTCGCCGGCGATTTCGGTGATAATGCCGACGTCGTCGGGCGCCTGAAAGCGCTTCATGCCAACCGCATGCCCATGCCGGCGCCTCTCCTGCATACCAGGCGCCCGGAACTGGTGACGAGCGGGCTCGGAGCCTAGACTTTTGCGATGAGCGGAGCAGATATGAACGGCCCCCGTTCGAACGACAAATTTACGAACTTCAGCGCGCAGGCGCGCCGGGGCGAAGTCAAGGAGGCCTTCGCGACGCTGCGCGGTGCCATCGATGCGGCCGACAGCTTCGTCACGTTGCGGAAATACCTCAAGGTCTTCGACACGATGGACCGCGGGGTCTTGGCGCTGAAGCCGATCAGGATTGCGATCCTGTCGAGCGCCACGGTCGACCACATCTCGGAGATGGTCCGGCTGTGGCTGGCCTGCGAAGGCTTTGCAGCGCAATTCTACATTGCGCCCTTCGACAGCGTGGTCTCGACCATTCTCGACAAGGACAGCGAACTCTACGCGTTTCGCCCGGAGATCGTCTGGATCTTCACCACGGGACGGGATCTGCGGATCGACATGCCACCCGGCAGTGCGGTCGATGCCGTCGACGAGGCGGTGGCGGCGGAACTTGACATGGTGCAGGGCCTATGGATGGAGCTAGCCAAGAACTGCTCTGCCCTCGTCATTCAAAACAATGCGGACAGTCCCGCCATCGACATCTTTGGCAATTTCGAAGGCTCGGTCGGCTGGAGCCGCCGCTCTATCATCCGCAAGTTCAACAGCGGCTTGGCCGATCGGGCGTCGGGCGGCGTTGTCATCTTCGACTATGACCACTTGTCGTCGCTGTATGGCAAGTCGCGCTGGTTCGAATACCGTCACTGGCATCATTCGAAGCAGCCGATGAGCTTCGATGCGATGGGAATGGTCGGCTTCGCTTTTGCGCGAACGGTCGCCGCGGTGAAGGGAACGGCCAAGAAGTGTGTGGTCCTCGACCTCGACAACACGCTGTGGGGCGGGGTGATCGGCGATGACGGCTTGAACGGCATCAAGCTCGGAAACGGTGCCACCGGCGAAGCCTTCAGTCAGGTTCAGGATTACTTCCAGAGTCTCAAGCAACGCGGCGTGATTCTCGCCGTATGCAGCAAGAACGAGGCGGCCAACGCCAGGGAGCCGTTCGAGAAGCATCCCGATATGAAGTTGAAGCTCGATGATATCGCCGAGTTCGTGGCGAACTGGAGCAACAAAGCGGACAATATCCGCGCCATCGCCGAGAACTTGAATATCGGGCTCGATTCGATGGTGTTCGTGGATGACAATCCGGTCGAACGTGATCTGGTCCGTCAATATTTGCCGATGGTCGCCGTTCCCGAGCTATCGGAAGACCCCGCGGATTACGTCGGGCTCGTGCACCGGCAACGCTATTTCGAGACCGTTGCCTTCTCGCAGGAGGACGCCGTTCGTACCGACTACTATCGCGCCAATGCTCAGCGCCGCGATTTGCAGGGATCCTTCACCGATCAGGCTCAGTTCCAGGAAAGCCTGCTCATGGAGGCAGAAACTGGTTTGACGGACGGAATATACCTCGCCCGTTCGGCGCAGTTGGTCAACAAGAGCAACCAGTTTCATCTGACTGGCACCCGCTATAGCGAAGCCGAGCTGAGCGCATTCCAGGCCGCTGGCGACTGGATCTGCCGTCACTTCATCCTGCGTGACCGCTTCGGCGACAATGGCCTCATCTCGGTGGTTTTGATGCGTCATGACGGCCCGGCGCTGGTGATCGACACGTGGGTCATGAGCTGCCGGGTGCTCGGGAGAGGCATGGAGGAGTTCATCGCGAACGAGATCGCCCGTGTCGCCCACGACCGAGGCTGCGAGGTGATTCGCGGCCGCTACGTGCCGAGCAAGAAGAACAAGCTGGTGGCACAACTCTATCATCGGCTGGGCTTCGAGAAGGTTGGTGAGGCCGACGGAACGACCGACTGGGTACGCTCGGCCAATCCGCCGGTCTGGCTGGACACCAAGATCAAGCATCTTAGGGACGAGCGAGCCCGGATCCGTGACACTGCCGAGTCTGTCAGCGCGGCCTGAGAGGGCATGGGGGCATGCCGTTCGCGAAGATCCACCTCGCCAAGGTGACGCTTGCGCTCGTTTGCCTTGTTGCACTGGTTGTGGTTGTGAGCGCTGGGGTGACTGTCAGGCTCTTACACCAGGCGTCGATCGAGATACGCGAGCATCAATCTCGTCTGGATCAGGGGCTTGAACGGCAGCGCGTGCTCATGCTCAAAATGCAGGAATGGCATGAGGACCTTCTGTTGGCCGATCAACGTCTGCCGGCCTATAGCCCGGAGGCATCAGAGCTGTTCGGAAAGGCGGCAAAGGTCGATTGCCGGACTTTCGCCAAGCCGCGCTCTGCCGTCGTGGTGATCCTCGGCCAGAGCAATGCCGGCAATTATGGCGAAATCCGCTCGCCCAATCGTCACGGTGCAGACATTGCGAACTATTTCGGCCAGCAATGCGCGGTCGCCGCCGAGCCGCTGATGGGATCGGACGGCATCGGCGGCAGTCCCTGGGTTGCGCTCGCCAACGCCGCGCTCGATGATGGTATCTTCGACCGGATGCTGCTGGTGCCGGTGACCCTGGGGGGCACCGGCATGACCCGATGGAACGCCGGCGGCGATCTCTACAGCTTGGCCGAGACCACGCTGCGCCGCCTGGCCCTGGCGGGAATCCCGCCTACCCACGTGTTCTGGGTCCAGGGCGAAGCCGAGCGCGCTGACGGTAGTCGCTATCGGCGTAACGGGGGCAACGATTACTTCGATGGCCTTCAGGCCATCGTCAATCTCGTGAGGCGCTATTCCCAGGCCAAGGTCTTCGTGTCACCGACGTCGTCCTGTCGCGGCGAGCAGCGCGACCCGGCGCCGGAGATTCGCTGGGCGCAGACCGAGATCGTCAGAGAGAACTCCGGCGTCGTATTCAGCGGCCCTGATCTCGATGCCATTGATCGGCCCGACCAACGTACGGAGGGGTGTCATCTGTCGGAAGCCGGCATGACGGCCTACGTCTCAGGATGGTTTGCGGCGATCCAGGCGGTTGAGCCTGCAGCGAGGTAGCAGATCGTCCGCAAGATCTCGGCCGGGAGTGTCAACAATGACAGGGGATGGCCCGCAGTTCCCGGTTGCGCGCGCCGGCCGGCTTCAGCACCATCCCGGTCATGATTCGTAATCGAGCAGCAAAGCCGGTGAAGGCCGCGAGGCCAGACAGGAGCGGCAAGGCCAGCGGAGCCAGGGCCGGCGAAATCAGGCCCGCCAGGGGCATCATCGCGGTGGCGCCGCCGAGCTTTCGCCGTGAGCGGGCGCTGCTGAAGCAGGGAGTCTGGCCGGTGGCGGGCTGCGACGAGGCCGGCCGCGGGCCGCTGGCCGGCCCGGTGGTGGCGGCGGCCGTCGTGCTCGATCCCAAGCGCATCCCGAAGGGCCTCGACGATTCCAAGCGGCTGACGGCCGAGCAGCGCGAAGAACTGTTCGAGAAGATTTGCAGGACCTCGGCGTTCGCGGTCGCCTTTGCCTCGCCGGCGCGAATCGACCGCGACAACATCCTGCGCGCCTCGCTCTGGGCGCTGGCACGCGCGGTTCAGGCACTCCCCGAACCGCCGAGGCACGTGTTCGTCGACGGCCGCGACCGCATCGACGTCGGCAGCGCATGCGAGGCCGTGATCGGCGGCGACGGATTGGTGATGTCGATCGCGGCGGCGTCGATCGTGGCCAAGGTGACCCGCGACCGGCTGATGTGCGCGCTGGCGCAGGATTGCCCGGGCTATGGGTTCGAGCAGCATAAGGGCTACGCGGTGCCCGAGCACCTGGCGGCGTTGGACCGGCTAGGACCCTCGGTGCACCACCGCAGGCTGTTTGCGCCGGTGGTCGCTGCGCGCGAAAAACATCAGCCCTGGACCGTCAAGCGTGATGCCGATCTGTTCGCGGAGACCGATCTGTTCGTTTCGACGGAAATGAACGCAGCTCTATGATCCGGCTGCTTCGATCACGTGACGGTCTGATTGACCTGATCCAGCCGAGCAGCACGACGCGTCACTCCTCACCGGGGGCTTTGCGCCCCGAATACACGGTATTCATTGCAGGCGCGGGGCAAGCCGTCCGCAGATTGGAGATCGTCGCTCCGGTCTGCTTGCCGGCGATCCAACACTGACGTTCTCAAGTGCCTGCTGCACCCCCACGAATCCGCCGCAGGCACTTCGGATCGAAAGCGGTGCCGGATTTGCCCCAAACTTTCCGAAGTTCGCGTAAGAGAGAGTATGGCTGCACAGCCTTGCGAACTTTGAAAGTGGGTGCTGATCGTACATGCGTTTCACGTCCCTGGTTGTCGAACTGATCCGTGCCCGCCCGCGGCTGGTGGTCGTGATCGTGCTGCTATGCCAGGCCGCGCTTTGGCTGGCGGTGCCGCTGATATTCTATCGTAGCCCCCCCGGCGATCTCGCCATGGTCCTGGCCTATGGCAGGGAATACCAGGTCGGCAGCGATCTCGGTCCGCCGCTGTCGTTCTGGCTCGCCGACGTCGCCTATCGCTTCACCGGTAGTCACTTGTTCGGTGTCTATCTGCTGGCGGAGCTATCGTCGGTCGCGACCTTTTGGAGCCTCTATCTGCTGGCAAGGGCGATTGTCGGCAGTCAGCAGGCGGTGCTCGCGGTGCTACTGACCATGACAGTCACGGCGTTCGGAGCAGCGACCCTCGAATTCGGCCCATTGGTGCTGGCGCGGCCGATCTGGGCCCTGTTGCTGCTGCACACCTGGCAATTGATCGGCCAGAACCGGCGCAATGCCTGGTTTGCCTGGTCGATCGAGGCGGGTCTGTTGCTGCTGACGACCTCGTCCGCGATCGGGCTGTTGCTGTTGATCGCGGGCTTTGCGCTGTCGACCCCGCAAGGCCAGCGCATCTTGAAATCCTTCGATCCGCTGTTTGCGCTGCTGGTCGTCCTGGTGCTGGCGCTGCCTTATCTGATCTTCGTGGTCCGCGCCGACAGCGTCGGCTTTCCGCCCTTGCCGCTGCTGGTCGAACTTTCCGCACGCGGCCGGCATTGGCTTGGACTGATCGGCGGGCTGCTGCTGGCGACGGCTGCAATCCTGGTGCTGGTGGTGCTCAATTCGCGCTGGTTCAGCCGCGGCCAGGAGGACGCGCCGGTGATTTATCGACCGCCGGTCGAGCCGCTGGCCCGCGACTTCGTCTTCTGCTTCGCACTCGCGCCCGCGCTCGCCGGCAGCGTGATTTCCGGCCTGTTCGGACTTGAAACCGTGATCGGCGGACCCGGCATCACCTTGCTGCTGTCGGGACTGGCCGTCGTCGTGGCCACCGGCGACGTCATCCAGCTGAGGCGCCAGCGCCTGTTGCGTTCAGTCTGGGCGATCGCGATCATGGCGCCTGCGCTGGTCGTGGTCGGTGCCACCTTGGTCTTGCCCTGGACCGGCGGCGGCGAGGTCGCGACCTCAATGCCGAGGCGTGCCATTGCGCAATTCTTCGTCGAAAATTTCGAGCGCCGCACCAATCAACGGCTTCGCGCGGTCGCTGGTGACCCACAACTCGCAGGTCTTGTGGCGCTCGGGCGGGACCGGCCGCATCTCCTGCTCGATGCCATGCCGCAACGCACTCCGTGGGAGACCTCCGCTAAATTTTATGAGAGCGGCGGTGTCGTGCTCTGGCGCGCCGCCGACCCCGTCGGCACGCCGCCGCCTGGGATCGCGCAGCGCTTCCCCGGCCTGGTGCCGGAAGTGCCCCGTTCCTTCGACTGGCTGATCAATGGCCGGCAGCCTTTGCTGCGGATCGGCTGGGGAATCGTGCGGCCGAAGGGGCAGTAGGTGCGCAATTGCCGTTCAAGTACCAAGCAGCTTCGCGATCGCGCGCAGATCCTGCCACGACATCCGCTTGTAGGATGGCGAACGCAACAGATAGGCCGGATGGAATGTCGCGATCGCGCGGATTACACGCTTGCCGGTGTCATAGTCGAGCCATTTGCCGCGCGCGCGCATGATGCCGTCGCGGGTGCCGAGCAGCGCCTGAGTCGAGGGATTGCCGAGCGTCACCAGCACGTCGGGATCGACCAGTTCGATCTGGCGCTGGATGAAGGGCAGGCAGATCTGCGTCTCCTGCGGCGTCGGCGTGCGGTTGCCCGGCGGACGCCAGGGGATCACGTTGGCGATGTAGGCGCTGGAGCGGTCGAGCCCGATCGCGCCGATCATGCGGTCCAGGAGCTTCCCGGAGCGGCCAACGAAAGGCAGACCCTCGATGTCCTCGTCGCGCCCGGGGGCCTCGCCCACGAACATAATTCGCGCCTGCGGATTGCCGTCGGCAAACACCAGCCGCGTTGCGGTCTGTTTCAGCGCACAGCCGTCGAAGGTCTCCAACAGCGCGCGCAGCGCTTGCAGGGTCGGCGCGGTGCGCGCGGCCTCGCGGGCCGAGGCGATGGCGGCATCGGGCGGAGGCGGCGGTTCGCCGCGGGGCGAAATGATCGCCGGCGCCGTCCGGATGGGTTGCGGCGGGGCGGTCTCGCGGGCTACAGCAGCCTTCGCGACAGGCACAGCTTCGGGCTCGGCGAGCCGGTTGACGGGCTCGTCGCATAACGCGCAGTCCACCCCGGCCTCCAGATAGAAGGCGAGCAGCTGTCGGATGTCGGGGAGGGGCTCGGGTGTCATGGCCGGTGGTGGCGCTCAATCTGCCAAACCAGTCTACGCCGCATTGGCCCGTGACGAAATGCATTTCCATGGTTGTCCTGCCCCCAAAAATCGGAAACAACAGGGCGCAAAAAGCTTGACGGGAAGAAGCGCTCGCAACCGGGCTTGAGATCAAGACATGAGTACCGAAGCATTACCCCCGCGTGAATCCATGGAGTTCGACGTCGTCATCGTCGGCGCAGGTCCTTCCGGCCTGTCGGCCGCGATCCGGCTGAAACAGCTCAATGCCGAGCTCACCATCGTGGTGGTGGAGAAGGGCTCCGAAGTCGGTGCGCACATTCTCTCCGGCGCCGTGATCGATCCGATCGCGCTCGACAAACTGGTTCCCGACTGGCGCGCGGATGCCGACTGTCCGCTGAAGACGCAGGCCAAGGACGACAAATTCTACTGGATGACCGAGACAAGCGCGATCTCGCTGCCTGGTTTCGCGATGCCGCCGTTGATGGACAATCACCACTGCTACATCGGCTCGCTCGGCAATGTCTGCCGCTGGCTGGCGCGCAAGGCGGAGGCGCTTGGCGTCGAGATTTATCCGGGTTTCGCTGCCACAGAAGTGCTCTATGACGATCACGGAGCGGTGCGCGGCATCGCCACCGGCGACATGGGCATCGCCAAGGATGGCTCGCTCAAATCCTCCTTTACGCGCGGCATGGAACTGCTGGGCAAGTACACGCTGTTTGCCGAAGGTGCCCGGGGCAGCCTTTCCAAGCAGCTGATCGCGAAGTTCGCGCTGGACGCCAACAGCGAGCCGGCAAAATTCGGCATCGGCCTGAAGGAGGTCTGGCAGGTCGATCCGGCCAAGCACCGGAAGGGCCTGATCCAGCATTCGTTCGGCTGGCCGCTCGATACCAAGACGGGTGGCGGCTCCTTCCTCTATCATTACGACGACAATCTGGTCGCGGTCGGCTTCGTCCTGCATTTGAACTACAGCGATCCCTATCTCTCGCCGTTCGACGAGTTTCAGCGCTTCAAGACCCATCCTGCCATTCGCACCATCTTCGAAGGCGGCAAGCGCCTGGCCTATGGCGCACGCGCCATCACCGAGGGCGGCTATCAGTCGGTTCCGCGGCTGTCCTTTGCCGGTGGCGTGCTGATCGGTTGTGCCGCAGGCTTCGTCAATGTGCCGCGCATCAAAGGCGTGCACAATGCGATGAGCAGCGCCATGCTCGCGGCCGAGAATGTCAATGCGGCGCTCGCTGCTGGACGCGCCAACGACGAATTGCTGGAATATGAGAATGGCTGGCGTGATTCTCCGGTCGGCCAGGACCTCTACAAGGTGCGTAACGTCAAGCCGCTATGGTCGAAACTCGGCACCATCATCGGCGTCGCACTTGGCGGCTTCGACATGTGGTGCAATACGCTCGGCTTCTCGCTGTTCGGCACCCAGTCGCACGCCAAGCCGGATCGTAGCACGCTCGATCCGGCCAAGGTCCACAAGCCGCCGTCCCCGCTGAAGCCGGACGGCAAACTGACCTTCGACCG
>Ga0302322_100003005_pt1 | contig 14367 bp, 12 predicted proteins | sample Fen_T0_2_FD_203757 | JGI IMG/M metagenome (GOLD analysis project Ga0302322, IMG submission 203757) | Peat permafrost microbial communities from Stordalen Mire near Abisko, Sweden - Fen_T0_2 | ecosystem: Environmental > Terrestrial > Soil > Wetlands > Permafrost | place: Sweden: Abisko... | reverse complement strand
ATCGCGGACACAGTCGGTCATGTGCTTGTGCGCTCAGCCTCGGCGATCCAGCTCACGGAGAAGCACAAGATCACGTGCTTCTGGGACGCTTCGAACAAGAACATGCGTGTCGACGTTGACGGATCGATCGCGGTGGACAAGAACCAAACCGTGCTCACGCTCCCGACGTTGTTGAATCCGATCCGCTTCGGTACCCGTTACGACGGAAGCAACCGCGGATCGTTCCAGTTGTTCACGTTCACGCATACACAAACACAAGATTGATCCAACTCCTAGTACGGAGAAACCACATGACTACGTTCAACATGAAGCGTTTCGGCATGGCCATGGCTGAGGCAGGGCGTGCGGACCAGAAGGCCATCGCAGTGAACTCGATGTCGCGCGGTCGCGCGCAGGCGAGCACTGGAAACACCATGGGCGTGGTACTCAGCTGGTCCAGCGTGCTGAACAAGGGCATCGGACTCGACGACGAATCCGTACCTCCGAATTCGGACACGGCGAAGCAGCAGGACGTCGTACTCGGGCCGGACGAGCACATCCAGTTCCTCGACGAAGCCGTTGAGGCCTCGGTGGAGAAGTCGTTGAAGCTTCCGGTCTCGAAGGTCACGGATCTGAAGAAGGTTCGTACCGGTGGGATCCAGTACCGCAGCCTGAAGGTCGGCGGTGAAGTCATCCGTCTCGGGCCTATGGACTGGTCCAGTGTCGTCGCCGTCGTAACCGGGAAGTCGCCGAAGGCTGTTGTCGCCGAAGGCTCCTGGAGCTTCGGCAAGGCCGGCAGCGAAGACATCGTGCGCATCCGCAGCGTGCACCGCTCCCACATCACGGTCATTGGTGAAATCAGCACCAAGGCCTTGTACAAGCTCGTCTGAGGAACCAACATGGCCGGCAACATCACCATCGACTACGTCAGGCACCTGCTCAAGCGCAACGGATGTCGCGCGCACGTGAGCATCGTTCCTGTCACCGAAATCAACAACAAGTCCGTGACCCAGCAACAAGACACACAGGACGAGCAGGCGCCGATGCGCATGGCCGCCTCCACGGACATCGCGGCCCAGCTCGCTGATCTCGGTGTTCGCGTCGTTGGAGGCCACGAGCCGTGACCCTGGACTCGGTCGTGCTTGACCTGAGCGCGTACGCATCTGATGCGTACGTCGAGGCTGCAGCTGAAGCCGCGTCCAAAGACATCGGCGCGCTCAAGCGCATGATCAACCGGATCCGGGACATGAAGTCCCGTTACGGCAAGCGCATCTTCAAGCACACGGTAGTGCTGTCGTTGATTGCGGCCGCCATCGCCGGAATCACGAAGGCCTTGGACAACCAGAAGATCGCAGACCATGTCGCACGGACAACCGGCAAGCTCCGGTCCGTGGCTGAACTCACTGCTCTCGGTTTCGCCTTGTACAAGATGGTGACCGGGATCATCGACATGGCCACACCAACTGACGACAGCTACGGCGATCCCGGGCTCCGTCGACGCCTGGACGACATCTCCAACAAGAACGAACAGCTCGCACGTGCCTTGCGCGACGCCGAGGAGGCTGTAGTGCAGCAGGAAGCCGGCAAAGGCCGCAATGCTGGGCAGGACAGTGTGGACAAGCTCCAGAACGCGCGATCCAGGCGCAACACACGCGAAGATTACACAGAAGCTGCTGTTGCTGTTGCGGCCGCCGAACTCGAAGAAGCTCAACAGAAGTCCGGAGACGCCGGTGTCGCAACCTTGCTCGTCCGCAAGCTCAGCTCGCTCATCGCCCGCCATGGACGCACTGTCCTGCGGCAAGCCGCGGTTATCGCCTTGGCTGGTGCAGCACTGACCGCTATGCTCAAGGCCTTGCGACATCCGGCGGTCTCTACCCGGGTGTTGAAGACTTCCGGTGAACTCGAGCAGGTGCTTCGTGTGACCACACTCGGTTTCGCGCTGTACAAGATCGTGACCGTGCTCCTGGATTTTGCGACACCGAACCAGGACAAGAGCACACGCGAACATCTCGACTCCCTGGCGGAGAAGAACAACGAGCTCAACGACGCGCTCCAGCGTGCGAACACCAACATCATCCTTCTCGAGCGGGACCGGAAGTGGTCCTTGCCGGAACAGCGTGTGCGCGAGTACAAAGCCGCACGCAAGGCCTCGACTCAATTCCGTTCCCTCAAGGTGGCTCCCATGGCAACTGCAGCCCTCAGCATTCTCCGCGAACGCTACCCCAACGCCGTAACCGGCGCTGATCTCGTCGAGATCCCGACGTACAACGTCGCCGACGACGTGAAGTTCCTGCGTCGGATCGAGAAGATGGACGGGAAGAAGCGCGCCTCGTACGCAGTGCACATCGCCAAGGACCCGGAAGCGACACAGAACTTCCTGGACCGCACGATCTCGCTCATGCGGAGGATGAAGAAGGACTCGGTTGGGAACAAGGTGCATCATCTCGGTGGGTTCGTGGTCAAGTGGACCACCATCTTCGCCGTGCAGGCGATCATGTTCAAGATGCTGGTGTACGTGAGCAAGCAGAAGTTCTTCGCCAGCGTCGGCTACGGCACCAGGTTGATGCTCGCCGGCCTCTGCGCTGTGAACTCCATCCTCGTGCTCGTGAACACTGCAGGTCCGGAACAGAACGATCCCGACGTCATCAAGCAAGTGAAGCATTCCGCAACTCGTACAAAAGCGCTCATCACCCAGGCCCCGCTGGCAGCGGCGGCATAACAGGAGAGAACCATGGAGCTCATCACCGCCGCCCACGTTCAAGACACACTCGCCGGCATTCGCGTGCCTGGGCCTCGTCTTCGCGCCGTTTCGTACGTCTTCGCCAGCGAAGATGATGAAGCTGTGTTCATGGCCACTGCCTCTGAAGACGACGTGATCGCGTACGCTTCTGCGATCGCGATCGCCGAAGACGGCAGCGTGAACAAGGAATCCGCCAAGAAGTTCGCGAAGAACCGTGGCTTCCTGTCCGGGCTGATGCACAAGATCTGGACCAAGCTCAAGAGCCCGGCCGGTGTGCTCAAGCTCGGCGCCATCGCCGGCGCCATCGCGCTGGTTGGCACCGCACTCACGTTCGCGTGCAAGAACCCGGCCCAGTTCGGCGCCATCTCTCAGAAGTTCGCAGCCAAGGCCTCAGCCTGGGCCAGCCAGGTCGGCCAACTCGCCTCCCGGGCGATCGCGAACGCGAAGAAGTCCGGCGGTGCGGTTAAGGGCTTCGTCGCCAACAAGCTGGCGGCCGTCGTGGCTAAGCTGAAGTCGCTGCCTGGTCTCCTGACCTCCGCAGCCGCCACCGGCAAGCAGCACGCAGCCCAGCTCGCGAACAAGGCCGGCCAGATCGCACACAAGGCGGGACAGCAGGCGAGCCAGATCGGCAAGCAGGTTCAGCACCAGGCACGTGTCGGCGCTCTGCGCGGTGGAGCCGCCCTACACAAGGCCGGCCAGGCTGTGCAGCAAGGCACAAACAAGGCCAGCAACGCCGTGTTCAAGGCCGGTCTCAACGCCGAGAACAAGTCTGCCGGTATCGGTCGTGCGATCCAGCGCGGCTCCGGCCTGGTGCAGCGTGCAGGTCAATCCGGCGCACGCGCGTTGAAGAGCGCCGGCACCGGCGTCATCAAGCAAGCGATCCCGGGCTGAACCATGTACGCAGCACTCAACATTCTGCAGCAGACCGTCACGGCGTCCGGAGGCACTGTTCTGTCTCCGGACCAGATGCGTTACCCTGCGCTTCGTACTGAGGCGTCGCTGTTCCAGTTCGTTGGTGCCGCGTCTGAGGATGATGCTCAAGACTTCGAATTCGATGAAGCCAAGGCGGAGAAGCTCGCCGGCAACCACGGTTTCCTGAAGGGCATGATGAAGCGCATCCGCGACCTCGTGCTCGGTCAGGATCCGAAGAACATGTCCACGGCGCGCAAGATCGCCCTGGGCAGTTCCATCTTGTTCGTCTGCACCGCCCTGCGCCTGGCTGTCACGAACCCGGATCGTTTCGGGTACATGGCCTCCCAGACCGCGAAGCTCTTCGGGCAGTGGGTGTTGGAGATGGGCAAGTTCGTTGTGGCTGTGCTCCGCGGCGTTGGTGGGTGGTTGTTCCGTCGGTTCAAGGACCTGCTCCAGTACCTGAAGAATCTCCGCGGGCCGTTGGGTCGTGCGTCGTACAAGGCCGCGTACCGCGCCGGCCAGAGCGTCCGCAAGTTCAACGACAGGATGTAAGCCGTGAACTACGCGTTCGCCATGACCGCAACTCCCGAGGAACTCCTGCAGGCGCTTGATGTGCCTGTTACGGCCGCATCTGGCCCAGCGGACGCCAAGGCGATGAAGCTGGCGCAGAACCACGGATTCCTGAAGGGGTTGATGAAGCGCGTAGGCAAGCATTTCCAAGACGCTGGCGCAGGCGCCGTGCGCATCCTGAAGAGCGGCGTGGTCTGGTCGGCGTTGCTGGCCACGATCGTGACCGCGGTGTCGCTGTTGTTCGACGCCCGTCGGCTCCGTCACTACCAGATGCAGCCAGGACTAGGCAAGATGCGCGTGTTCGGTGTTGGGCTCTCGTTCCTGTTCTTCATCGGATCGTTCCTGACGTTCTTCAAGAAGATCGCGGCGGCCTGGAAGAACCAGTCCGAGACCGACGAGGAGAAGGCGAAGGCGGAAGCACTTCTCGCACGCTTGAGCGACGCCGAACGCGCTGCCCTCGTCGCCCGGGCACAGGCGCAGAAGCAACAACACGCGGCTGCCTCCGTTACAGGTGCGCTCGGTGTGCTGGCTTCGACACTGGTGCACGAAAACGTGGACATGTACATCCTGACCGCCAAGACCGAAGACGGATTGATTCGATCCGCGCGGGCCTGGGTTCGAAAGAACACCGTCACCGGTGTCAAGATGTTCCGTAGTCTCGCAAAGGATCCGCAGAAGTCTCGCACCGCGTTCGTACTGGCAGCTCTGTCGTTGCTGGTACTGAAGATCGGTAGCGAAGGCATCTCGGCTTGGTACAGGAACGATCTCGTTTCTGCACGTGAGATCCGGAACGTGTCCCGCGTGTTCGATCAAATGAAGTACAACCCCGATCGGTACAGCAATGTGCCCGGGTCTGTTCTCGCTGCCGCTGCGAAGGCCGGTAAGGCTCTGCAGGCAGTGAAACTGTAGCACTGATCGCGACAGCAGCGATTGCCCAACACACCAATACATAACCGCTTTTCCTAGAGGAAAAACTCATGGCCACTACGATCAACTCGCTTGTCACCACACAGCTGAACGACGGTACCTTCCGCGTACACGTCACAGCGTCCATCGTCAACGCCGCCAGCCTGAAGGTTGGACTCGCGTACCAGTTCAAGCACGTCACCGACGCCGCTTGGCAGGTTGCTGTCACCAATGGTCCTGCGAGCATCACCGCCACACCCGGCGGCGCCGCACTGGACTTCTACTGGGACCTGGACGCCAGCTCCTTGGACACCACCACGACCGCGAACTTCAACTTCCGCATCGTGACCACGGATCCTCCCGTCGCCGCGACCGGTACTTTCGTCGCCGTGGCCGCCAACGCAACCACCGGCATCAAAGACGGTGACACTCTCACCGTCGCCGGCCGCACCTACGAGTTCGACAGCACCGGATCGCTGGCCAACGCAGCGAACGTGCTCGTCAACATGGGCAGCGCAACCGCAACAGCAGCGCAGGTGCAGTCGGCCTTGATCGCAGCCGTCAACGGTGACACCGCCGCTGTCGTTACGGCCGCGGCTGGTTCGGGAACAACCGTGAACTTCACCGCCGACAACGCCGGTGTCGCTGGAAACATCGCGATCACCTACGTGTTCGCCAACTCGATCACACCGACGAAGACCGGCCTCACCGGCGGCCTCGATCCTGTGGTCGTCAACAGCACCGCAACCACGCTCACCGGCGCGGCAACCGGCGCTGTGACTCCGCTTCCGGAGACGATCACGGTTCCCGCAACCACGTTCAAGAACGTGAAGTACATCCAGCGCTTCGAAGGCACGAAGAAGGTCCTGGGCAGCCAGCCTCAAGCGTTCCTGAAGGGCGTGCAGGCCTACGCGGCCTTGGATGCTCTCCTCAACGGGTCGTACAAGAAGTTCAACTACGACGTGCAGTACAGCCAGTTCCAGAACGGGCTCACTGTCGCGCAGATGGACTCGCGCAACACCATGGCCTCGCTGGCCGCTCCTGGATCGCCGGCCGAGTCCGCGCCGACCGTGGTTGTGGGCAACTCCCGCCGCGCGGTGCTGCTCAGCGTCGCCGAGTTCAACCGCGTTAGCGCGGGCAAGAACCTGGCGGCAACTCTGCAGTCCAAGCAGTGGCTCGCGTACAAGGCGTACCGCAGCTTCACCCGGTACTTCTCCACCACAACGAAGGTGTACGCCATCTACAACGACACCTACGTCGTCGGCGCCAAGAACACCAAGGTCCTGACCAAGACCGTGGTGGCGTACCTGATGCTCGAGTCCTACTACGAGTACCTCCGCGGCTGAGACTCCTCCAGTAAATCAGCTCGTGGTAAGGCGTCTGCAGCGAAAGTTGCAGGCGCTTTTTCGTGGTACGTCAACTCATTGTGAGAGCCTGGAACAGACCACAAGGACGGATGATGCACAACACGAATGCTTTGACAACACTGCGATCTCGCTGTTCCACTGGTACCTGCTTCGGTTACCAGTCCGGATCCCGTGTCGGAGCCGCAACCGTGCGCGAGCATGCGGACTTTTTGACCAAACTGTTCCATGACAGCATCCGCCCTGCGCATGTGAATGACGCCGACATCCAGACCGTGCTTCTCCTGGCGCAGGACGCACCAAAGCTGCTTCGGTTGCTGCGCAACATCAAGCAGATCATCGCCGACGGCAAGGCCGGTGTTGGCGTCAGCTACGCCATGTACATGTCCATGCTCACCGTGCTCATCGCCGGGCTTCTCCGCTTCTCCGAGAACGACGGCAAGACCAAGAACGAGCCTTGGCTTCGGGATGTCGTCCCGGCGCTGCGTGGTTTGCTGAATGTGTTCGCTGCCGACGACGTCCAGGAGCGTCTGGAACAACACAAGGACTCGCCGTTCTACGACAAGATGAAGAAGGTGTACCGCGCCGTCATCGAGTTCTTCAAGAAGCTCTGGCGCCTGGTCAAGCGTGTTGTTACCGGCACTCACGAATACGTGTTCAACGGCGAGGTCGACGTCAAACGCTTGTTCGGTGTCGGCGTCAGTCACTTGGCAGCCCTGGACAGTATCAACAGCCAGATCGGTGGCCCTCGTGTGGACCTGAGTCCGGTTCCGGGGTTGCTGAAGCCGAAGACAAAGCTCCGCCAGGTCCAGGTCAACCTGCTGGAACAGCATGCCTGACGTTCGCACTCCGGAGGAGCTGCAACGGCTGCTCAGCACGTCCAGGCAGTCTCCACGCCCGACGTACTACTCCGTCGTGTCCGGCGGTGACCTCCAGATCTCGTACGACTTCGAAACCTACTTGATCAAGCTGGACAACGCGTCCAAGAACGAGCTTGTAACACGGCTACGGAAAGCCGTAGATCAAGTCACCGGAAAGCTGGACCGCGACGGCCTGGTGCTCGCTGCGGCCTCGTACGAAGTATCCGTAGTCGGATCCCAACAGGATGAGCTCGCCTTGGAGCTTGGCGACTACAGCAACTTCAGCAAGACCGAGTTGCAGTCGAACCAGCTTCCGGAAACAGTTGCACTCGTGAACGATCTCGGAACGGCGTTGGGAGAGAAGCTCTTCCAGCGTGATCAGTTCGAGAACGAGATCGTAGCCGCGGGCACGATCATGAATGCTTTACAGACAGGCTCCGGATCTCAAGCGCAGAAGAAGCAGATCCAGTCCTGGATCACCCTGATCACCGCGTACATAACGCGGGCGTGAGGTTGAACTAAATGGCAGCCGCACCCATTGACGACTTCCGAAATCGACCACAACGTCTACTTGGACGTGCTGATTTCGATACGCGCACCGCAGGCAAGGCGGTCATCGTCAAAGCCGTGGCGTCCGCGGACATCACGCTCGAGAGCTCGGGCAAGGATACCGGTACCGGCGACGTCACGTTCACACTTACCGACACCGGTGTCGTTCCGGGTTCGTTCAACACGTTCACCGTGGACAAGAAGGGCCGCATCACCAAGGCCTGGCACACGTCCGCGACAGCGTCCGGGTACGGCCTTCCAATCCAGAACCAGTCCGAACTGGCGCAAGTAGCGAGCTTCTGGATCAGCGGTACCGGTACCGTCGATGGGAAGATGACGGTTGGCAGCCTTGCCGTTGGCACGCCGATACCGACGACAAGCGGTGGAACCGGTGCTTGCTGGTCCTGTAACAGGATCACCTGGTGCGCCTTCTTTCCGTCTGTTGACTCCGGACGACATCCCGTTGCTGCCGTCGTCGAAGATCGACATCGCCTACGCGAGTTCGACCGTTGCGGGCTGGATCAAAGTCGGCTACGGGCTGACGATCTCTCCGGATGGACTTCTGTCTACTGCCGGTGACTACGTCACCTTGGACACGGACCAGATCATCAGCGGGCTCAAGACGTTCAGCACCGGCATCGCCGTCGCCAGTGCTGCAGCACCTGCGATCACGACGAATCGGTTGTACAGCGTCGCCGGGAACTTGTACTGGAGCGGCATCCAACTCGGATCTCCGTACGCACTACCGATCGCGTCACCGACCGTACTGGGTGGCATCAAGATCGGCAACGGCATGGTCATCGCCGGCGACGGCACCGTGAACGTCGCAACAGCCACGCCGGTCACGCGGGTGATCGAGATCATCCGCCCTAGCGTTGGTGATGACATTCCGGTTCTGTTCGCCACCACAGCGTCCACACTCACCCGGGCAAGCATGGTTCTGGTTGGCAGCACAGGCGGCTCGGTAACGCTGACGCTGTACAAGTCCACGTCCAGAAACTCAGGTGACGCTGGGACAGCTTGTTGCCCGCCGGTGGTGTGCACGAGCTATACCACCGTGACCACGATCTCGCTGACGGTTCCACAAATCGTCGTCGGCGAGTTCCTGTACGCTGTGGTCTCTGCGGTCAGCACCACACCACCTGTCGAAGTCAACCTGTTCATCGAGATCGAGGAGAGCCCGACAGTACCTTCAGCGCCTGGCTCTGGTGGGACAGTCACCTCGATTCTGGCCCCGGCGTTGATGCAGGCCTCTGGTTCCGATACCGCCACACTTGGCCTGGCTTGGACCGGCGCCGGCGCGAACTTCGTCCTGGACAACGGCACCGTCGTCGACACAAGCACGATCGCGACCGTTTCCGGATTGTCTTCGTACCTCACCGCGGCTACAGCGGCTACGACATACCTCGGAATCTCTGCGGATGCTGCGAATGCGTTGAAGCTCGGTGGGCAGCTCCCTGCTTACTACGCAACAAGCACCAGCTTGTCCACGTACCTAACAACAGCAGCGGCCACTAGCACGTACGCAACCATCGCAAGCCTTTCCGCCTACGCTACAACAGCGAGCCTTTCCGCCTACGCTACAACAGCGAGCCTTTCCGCCTACGCTACAACAGCGAGCCTTTCCGCCTACGCTACAACAGCGAGCCTTTCCGCGTATTTGACGACAGCTACCGCGACAAGCACCTACGCTACAACAGCGAGCCTTTCCGCGTATTTGACGACAGCTACCGCGACAAGCACCTACGCAACGACCGCGAGCCTCGCCGGGTACGCTACGACCGCGAGCCTTTCCGCCTACGCAACGACCGCAAGCCCAACGTTCACTGGAACGGTTACGCTTCCTACAGGACTTTCCGGTGTGGTACTCGCGACCGCTGGTGTAGTCTCTGCGTTGTCGGGTACGAACCTAGTGCTGGGCAACGGCACCACGATCCCGCAATCGACGTTCATGACCGCGGCGCCTGTGATCACGTTGACCGGCGCTGTGACCGGTTCCGGATCAGGTTCTTTCGCCACCACGCTTTCTGCAGGTTCGGTTGGACTGTCCAACATGGCGGTCATGGACGGGAACAGCGTCCTAGGAAACAACACCGGAGTATCGGCAACACCAGCGGCGCTGACCGTCGTGCAGCTTCAGGCGATGCTCGACGTGCTCACGGCAACCGCAGCATCCACCGAATACGTGTCCAGCGCATCACCTACGTTCACCGGCACGGTTACGTTCACCGGCACCACGTCCGGATCACCTGCGCTCAGCTTGCCTGCTTCTGTAGCGAGCAATGCCTCCGCGAACATGGCGCCTGGTGTGGCTCCCACGTCACCAAACAATGGTGATTGGTGGTTCACAGCCGCGGGTGTCTACGCACAAGTGAACGGTGTGACATCAACGCTCAGCGGTGACGTCGGTGCCAAGACCTACAACATTCGGAACTCAACAGACGGATCCCTGACCGCTACGGATTTCATCGTCAGGTATACGGGATCAACCACGGTCACGTTCTACTTGCCGCTTGCGACGGGGTCGAACCGAGTTCTCGGTTTCATACACGCCGGCACAATAGGTGCGGCGTTGATCATGGACGCCGGCACCAACGGTAGCACCATCAACACCGACACCCAAGCTCAGCTCTTGCTGAACACGTCCAACCCCGTGGCCTCGATTCAAATCGCGGACGTGGCGCCGGGCGTGTGGAACATCCTGTAAGGAACGGCCATGATAACACTAGGTCAAAACGACGAAGCCACCAGCGCACTGAATCAGATCCTGACCTTCATCCGAAACGCTCTCGGGTGGCTCGGCCAGGCGAACGATGCCAGTGGAAACATGCGCACATCGATCCAGGGCGGTACGCTACCGACCGTGACAACTGTCGGAACCGTGACATCGATCACGACGCTCGCGAACCAGACCCAGGTCGGTTCGATGAACGCCAACGACCAGATACCGACGTTGATGACGATGACCGCCCAAAATCTCAGGCAACAGATAACTGTTCAATAAGGACATCCGATGACCACCACAGTGAACCTCCGCAAGATCCTGGACCGCAAGCAGGTTGAAGCTGTTGCCCTGGCGCCGGCTGCTACTGGAAACGGTATCCACACCGCACATACCCGCAGCTACCGCCAGTTTCAGTACCTGCTAGCCAGCGTGTCCGCGGCATGGGATTACCTACCGGAAGAAGACGCCTGGTCCGAACTTCCCAACCCCGGACTTGGCGGTACATTCGCTGTCGGCGCTTGTTCCGTGTGCACACCGTTCGGTGTTGGTTACATGACCACACCCGGACAGGCTGGGGCACCGCTGCAGGCCGTCGCATCCGGTGCTGGTACAACAGCTACCGTGGTCACCGTGAACAACTACGGCGTCAACGCCTTGGTGAACTTCCAGCTCCGGTGCATCGCCGGAACCGCAGCGAACCTCGGTCAGGTTCGCGCCGTGGCCTCGAACACGGCGACGACGATCACCACGACTGCTTTCCCATCAGCAACCGCAACTGGTGACGTGTTCGCGTTGGAGCAGATCAACAACGTCGTCGCTGGTGCTGCTTCAACAGCAACGGTCATCACCGCGATCAGCGCCGTCAACAACCAAGCCATCGGCACTGTAGGCAACTTGGTCGCCAGCTCCTTGGTCACGTACCAGGTCCGCTGCACACAAGCCGCATTGGCGTCTGCTGCGAACCAAGGTCTCGTGCGCTGGATCACCGCGAACTCCACGAACTCCGTTACAGTTGGTGTTGCGTTCCCAGTTGCACCGACGTTGGGTGACGTGTTCGTGATCGAGCCCTACAACACCGTCACCGCCTCCGGCGCCGGCACCACGACCACAGTGGTCACCACGAACGCTTGGCCCATCAACCAGTTCAGCGGGTACCAGCTGCGACCGCTGACGGGCACCGCCGCGAACTTGGGACAGCCGCGCTTGATCTTGTCCAATACCGCGACGACGTTGACGCTGCAGGCCGCACTACCCGGTGCGACTGCAACTTCGGATACGTTCGTGATCGAACCGATCGTGTTCGGACAAGAGCTCACGTACTCCGGAACCGCCACAACCGGTGGTTCCACCACAACGCTTCCAGCTCTCGGTACTCCCTGGGTCGCCGGGCAGTGGGGTGACGCGTTCCAGCTGCGCATCATCTCCGGAACGAACGCTGGTCACATCCGGATGATCACGAACAACACCGCATCGGTCCTAACCGTAGCGGCTCCGTTCCCTGCGGTGCCGGATGCCACGACCACGTACATCATCGAACCCTACATCGAGTACAGCCGTACGATCTCGATCGCGACCAACCAGACCTTGATGCGGGATCTCCGCGGGTTCAGCATCCGCATCCAGTCCTCGCTGACAACCTGGGACGAGAAGGTCATCCAGGCCAACACCATCGGCCGCAATGCTGTGATCACGGTCGCACAAGGCTCAGCACTCTCCGCGGTTCCGTGCACAGCACCGTCCATAACGTCCGCCGTCATCACCGCCTCGGGTGTGGGCACAACGTCCACCATCGTGACCACGAACTCGTGGCAGGTGAACGCGCTTGTCGGGTACCAGGTTCGACCACTGACCGGCACCGCCGGCAACTTGGGTGCGGTTCGTACCGTGGTGTCCAACACCGCGACGACGTTGACGCTCTCGGTATTGCTCCCGAGCGCAACCGCAACTTCGGATACGTTCGAGCTGGACTACGTGCAGTCCGCAGCATTCTCAACTGTCACCGCGACAGCGCCTGGAACCGCGACGACGATCGTCACCGGAAGCACTTGGGCGGTAAACGCCTACCAGGGATGCCAGATCCGGTGCTTGACCGGTACCGCAGGAAACGTCGGGTTCACCCGGAACGTGCTGTCGAACACCGCGACAACGCTGACGCTTGACTTCGCGCTACCGGTAGCGACAGCAACGACGGACACCTTCGAGCTCCTGGTACTGAACGGGAACGCGATCACAGCGTCCGGAGCCGGAACCACCACTACAGTCGTTACGACAAGCACGTGGGTCCCGAACCAGTTCACGAACTGGCAAGTACGTGCGCTGTCCGGAACCGTTGGAAACATCGGATGTGTGCGCCAGATCATCTCGAACACCGCGACTACGCTGTCAACGACGGCGTTCCCGAGCGCTACCGCGTCGACGGACGTGTTCGTGATCGAACCCGTGACGTCGATGTGGCAGGCGGCTTCGTACCAGCTCCGGACACCACGTTGGTGGATCTTCGACGCCCACACCGCAGCACCGGTCGCAGGCCAGTTCCGCTACTACGACTACGCGTACAACGCCTTCTTCTCCACCGCTGGTTTCTCCGCAGCTGCGACGGCTGGTGTGCCTCCTGTCGGCGCCGCTTGGGGTACGGACGGCCGTATGGTTTCAACACCTTCGGTTGTGGATACCTACGCACAGATCTTCGACACCTTCACAGCCACCGCAGTGGCCGCGTACTCGATAACGTGTGCGGCTCGAAACTGGGGTGTGAACCAGTTCACGAACTACCAGGCCCGCATCATCTCCGGCACCGGCGCCGGGCAGGTGCGACCGATCGTGTCGAACACGCAGACGACGTTGAGTGTACTCACCTGGGAAGTGCTGCCTGACACCACTTCGGTGGTCGTCATCGAAGGCAACGACGACAACCTGTACCTCCTCGGGAATGCGGCTGCGGCCATGTACAAGTTCCAGGTCTCATCCGGGGCATGGACTCTGGTCGCTCCCGCGACCGCGAGGTCTGGTGCGCCTGGCGCGGCGATGACTGCGCACTGGGCGTGGTCGACGTCGGAAACAGCCTGGTCAGACGTGCGCAACATCGTGAGCGGACGTCGTATCTATTCCCTGCGTGGTGGTGCGGCGACAACGCTGGACTACTACGACATCGCGTTGAACACGTGGGTCAGTGTCGTCAACTACGCACCTAACGTGACCACGTTCACCACAGGCTCGATGTCCGACATCGTCCTTGGACGGTACGTGTACATCACCAAGGAAGTGACGAACCGCATCTACCGCCTGGATCTGGTGAAGCTCGACCTGGAACCGGTGATGCAGTTCTACTACCCACAAGGCACAGCGGTCGGCGCGAACGCTTTGTTCGACGTCACCTACGTCGACGGCCCGACGTCGATCACGTGGCTGTACCTGATCCTGAACTCGCTCACGATCACACTTCGCGTCATGATCGTGTGATGTCGGCTCGGCCTACCAACATAAAGGAAACACCATGAGCTCCTTGATCGCCACATACGCTTCCGGCCAGCTGCTGCTCGAGGGAATGCACGCGTTCCTGACCGTCGGTCACACCATCTCACCATCGTTCACTGGTATCGGTACCGGCTACTGCGACGACGCCATCGGAACCAACACCTCCGTCCAGGAAGTGATCACCGCGACGTTCACATCCGCAACCGCGTTCACGGTTACGGGAACCATCTCCGGCGCCATGGGTTCGGGTACGATCGGATCCTTGTTCAGCCACACCAGGTTCCAGTG
>Ga0302322_100003002_pt1 | contig 14373 bp, 11 predicted proteins | sample Fen_T0_2_FD_203757 | JGI IMG/M metagenome (GOLD analysis project Ga0302322, IMG submission 203757) | Peat permafrost microbial communities from Stordalen Mire near Abisko, Sweden - Fen_T0_2 | ecosystem: Environmental > Terrestrial > Soil > Wetlands > Permafrost | place: Sweden: Abisko... | reverse complement strand
AATGCGCTGCAGCTCATCGAGATCACTGAAAGCGTGGCTAATGTCCTGCGCAATCGGAATTGCACGCGCGTTCGCAAGCGCGCAGTAATCGAGGCCCGGGCAGCAAATGATGTCGGAAAGGAGCCCTAAGTTCGGCGTCGCGAGCTCGAGCGCAAATAGCTCGCGCCAGAGTTGCTGCAGATCGCTCTGCTTCACGTCGACGAGCACCAGGTTCTGGCGATGGCTCACACGGATCTCGCCGAAGCTGTATTTGTCTGCGATATCCGCTACGGCGTCCATTTTGTCGGCCGTGATGTCCCCTGGCACGCGGCCGGGCGCTTTGAGCGACACGTTGACGATCGCATAGCCCGGGACCTTGTGCTCGATCACGTTGCCGCGCAGCCAGCGGTCGAATGCACGATCAGCCTTGCGGGCGACGGCAAGCTCGGCAGTGAGATCTTGAAGCCGCTCGTACGCCGGCGGGGCGAAGTAGGCCCGGATTCGCTCGATCTCGTCATCAGGCACCTTGAGTGCGCCGTTCTTCGTGAACTCCCACTCCTTGTCGACGAGTTCTCGATACTTGTCGATGCCCATCTGGTTCACGATGATCTTGATGCGCGCCTTGTGGATGTTGTCGCGCCGACCCTGCATGTTGTAAACCCGCAGAATGGCTTCGACATACGACAGCAAGTCTTCAGGAGCGAGCCAGTTGCGGATGGTCTGGCCAATGTATGGCGTACGACCAAGCCCGCCGCCGACGAGAACCTCGAAGCCAATCTCGTCCTGTTCGTTCCGGTGCATGCGCAAGCCGATATCGTGCACGGCGACGGCGGCGCGATCGTTCGGCGAGCCCGTCACCGCGATCTTGAACTTGCGCGGCAAGTACGAGAATTCCGGGTGCAAGAACGAGTACTGGCGCAGCAGCTCGCAATAAATGCGTGGATCCGAAAGCTCGTCCTTCGCGCAACCCGCGTATTGATCCGACGTGATGTTGCGGATGCAGTTGCCCGACGACTGAATCGAGGTAATTTCAGCGTTCGCGAGCTCTTTGATGATATCCGGTGCTTGCTCGAGCTTGATCCAGTTGTATTGGATGTTCTGCCGCGTGGTGAAGTGGCCGAAGCCCTTGTCGTAGGTGCGCGCGACGTGCGCGAAGGTACGCATCTGCTTCGATGACAGCGTGCCGTATGGCACGTTCACACGCAGCATGTACGCGTGCAGCTGCAGGTAAAGACCATTCATGAGCCGCAGCGGCCGGAACTGGTCTTCCGTGAGCTCACCCGCAAGCCGGCGGGTCACCTGGCGGCGGAACTGCGCCGCACGCTCGGCAACGAACTTGGCGTCGAATCCATCGTATCGATACATCGGCTGCCCTACTCCTTGGTGCTGCGCCGCAGGTGCCCGGCTCCGTCGGCGCGGCGGTCTGCTTCACGCGAAATGACAACGGCCGGCCCCGTGTCCTCGAGGTCCGTGCGAATCGTGGGACCGAACGCGCGAATGACCTCTCGGATCTCGGTCGGCCGCACCTGACCGTTCTCGACGCGCACCTGGATAAGGATCGGGTCGATTACGAGGCAACGGGCCTGATCCTGCTTGGCGACCTCGAGGAGGCGCTGCGCCTCGCTATCCTCTTCGATCAACGCGCCCTGTGCGATAGCGGTATCCCACTGCCCGCCGGAAACGAGGAAGACGACAAGACCGTCGATCAGACGGTTCGCGATGATCATCTGCGACATGACTAATTCGAATCGGGCCTAAGCCGATCGACCGTGAGCAAGGAGCACGTATTCTACACGCGAGGTCGCGCACGCCCGTTAGAAAAAACGCGACGTTGGATATGCTCGCACCACTCTTCGACGCTACGCCCACGGTGCAGCGCATCAGGTAAAGACCTGATTCAGAATGTTCACAAAATCTGTGGATAACGATGTGAACAACGACTTGATAGTCGGCGGTCTGCAAGCGCGGTGCTGGCGCTTCTCCGATTTGGTCAAAAAAGCGTCAAAAACCTCGACTATCTTTTGTGATCAGTTAGTTACAGAGTTTTTGGCGATCGTACACGAGGATCGACCGCCAACCTCTAGCGGCTCTGAGCCGCGCGCCAAAGCCTCTGCGCGCGGCTGTGCGTAGTTCGCGCGCGCAATCGCGGCGGCAACCGTCGATACCAGAGGAAACCCGCGCGCCCCTTGCCGTATAGTTCCACCGCTCCGTGGAGCATTGGGGGGATGATGATGCAAGGCGCGAAACTTCTCCGGGCCACCGTGGTTCTGTTGGCGGCAACCGCAAGCACTGCGGGGTCTCTCGCGGCGGAGACCGTGAAAATAGCGAAAGACATCGAGTACGCACGCGTCGGGGACCGGCCGCTGCGGCTCGACCTCTACGAGCCTTCGGCCGCCAAGGCGCCCCTGCTCGTCTGGGTGCACGGGGGAGCATGGGAACGCGGCTCGAAGACCCCGATGCCGCTGACCGGGCTCATCGAGCGCGGCTACGCGGTAGCAAGCCTCGACTTCAGTCCAGCTTCCGCGGCCCGCTTCCCGGGCCAAGTACACGAGATCAAGGCCGCCATCCGGTTCCTGCGAGCCACGGCATCGCGTTATGGGTACGACGCCCGCCGCGTCGGCATTCTCGGCGCATCGTCGGGCGGTCATCTCGCGGCGCTCGTCGGCACGAGCAATGGCCAGGCCGATCTCGAGGGCACACTCGGCGACCATCCGAACGAGTCGTCCGCCGTACAGGCGATCGTGTCGTACTTTGGCGCATCCAACTTGACCACGATCCTCGCGCAGTCCACACCGTTCGGGCTCGGGATTCGCACACCGGCCTTGAAGACACTGCTCGGCGCTCTACCAGCAGAAGACGAATCCGTCGCGCGCCTCGCGAGCCCTATCTTCCGCGTCGACGCGAGCGATCCCCCACTTCTCATGCTGCACGGTGACCAGGATCCGCAGATGCCAATCAATCAGTCTCATGAACTCCAGGGCCAGTACGAGCGCACGGGCCTGAAAGCGGAGCTGATCGTGGTGCACGGCGCTGCGCACGGCGGCGACGAGTTCTACACGCCTCAGAATAACGATCGCGTGGCAGCATTCCTCGACGCCCATTTGCGCCGCACGGAGCTGAGCTCAGCGCAGCGGTAAGTCGTCGGTCTGCCAGGTGGGGCCGGCGAACCGCCGCTCGGCGACGGCGATCCGTACGTCGTTGATGCTCGCCTCGCGACGGCGCATGAAACCATGGTCGTCGAACTCCCACAGCTCGTTGCCATAGGACCTGAACCACTGCGCCGACGCGTTGTGCCATTCGTACTGGAAGCGCACGCCGATGCGTCGATCACTGTAGGCCCAGAGGCTCTTACGTAGGCGATAGTCGAGCTCGTGCTCCCACTTGCGCGTAAGAAAGGCCTTGATCGCTGCGCGCCCCGTGATGAACTCGTCGCGGTTGCGCCACACCGAATCCTCGGTATACGCGCCCGCGACGCGCTCTGCATCGCGTGTGTTCCACGCGTCTTCGGCAGCTTTGACTTTGATGCGCGCCGTCTCTTCGGTGAACGGCGGTAGTGGCGGACGAGGCTGCATCACATTCGATCGCGACTGCGGTCCGGCGGATCTTCTGCTGGCCCGCCACCCCACTTCTCGCGATGCGCGTCCTCCGCATCGCGTCGGATGTCGGCGTGCCGGGTGCGCAGCAGCAGGCTGCCCGGCGAACACACGCGCGCGCGGATCAAACCAAGATCAGCAGCAGCATCGAACAAGCTCGGATACCACTGTCTCCAGTTCGGTAGAAGCTGATCTACCTCGTCGCGCAGGCTCATGAGGTCGGAATCTAGCCCACTTTCGGCGGGGGCCGCAACGAACGTAGTTCGCTTTTATCGTGGCGCGCATCGCCAGCGCATGCTCGACGGCCGCCAGCCCGCGGAAAAATTGCGGCGCCGGGCTTTGATGAACCAAGCGCAGCTGGTAGGTTAGCGCCCGGCTACCGCGAGCGGGAAGGCTTGGTAATGGTATTTGGCGAGATCGTCATCGTGGCGCTGCAGTCGATACGCGCGAACCTGTTCCGCGCGGCGCTGACGATGCTCGGCATCATCATCGGAGTCGGCGCTGTAATCACGATGCTCGCAGCCGGCGCCGGCGCTCAAAAACGCATCGACGACCAGATAGCGGCGCTCGGCGCCAACATCCTCACCGTCAACGCTGCCACGTTCTTCGCCGGAGGCGTGTCGCGCGATCGGCAGGCTCTCGTCGTCGACGACGCCGACGCGCTGCGTGAGCAGGGTCGCTACTTCAATGCGGTCGTTCCGGAAGCCCAGAACCGTGGGCAGTTAAAGCTCGACAACGTCAATACGAACTGCCGTTTGTCTGGCACCACGCCCGATTACGCCGGCATCTTCAACTACAAGCTCGCGCAAGGCCGGTTCTTTACGGTAGAAGAGAATGACCAGCGCAAACGCGTCGTCGTGGTGGGGGCGGAAATACCGGGGCGGTTGAATACCACGCCCGAAGCGCTGGTCGGCAAGAGCCTGTCGGTCAACGGCCAGCAATTCCAGGTCATCGGTGTGTTCGTGAGCGTCGGCGGCGGTTTCGGCAACCAAAGCCCGGATTCCTCGGCGTTCATACCTCTGCGCACCGCGCAGCAGCGCGTTTTCGGCACCGACAAGGTCGACAATATTAGCGTGCGTGTCGTCGACAACGCGTCGATGGAACGCGCGATGGTCGACATCGAACAAGTCGTGCGACGCAAGCACAAGATTCTCCCCGGCGGCGCGAACGATTTTGCGATTGTCGATCGCCGCTCATTTCTCGACACTCAGCAACAGGCGCAACAGACCTTCACCATGTTGCTCGCGAGCATCGCCGGCGTGAGCCTGCTCGTCGGTGGCATCGGTATCATGAACATCATGCTCGTCAGCGTAACGGAACGGACGCGCGAGATCGGCATACGCATGGCGCTCGGTGCAACGCGGTTCAGCATCCTTCTGCAGTTCCTGGTGGAATCCATCACGCTGTGCCTGCTCGGCGGAATTCTCGGCATCGCGCTCGGCACCAGCGCCGCCCAGATGCTGTCACGATTGGCCGGATGGGAAGTGTTCGTGTCACCTCAATCGGTGGGCCTCGCGTCGTTCTTCAGCGTTGCGGTCGGATTGTTCTTCGGCATACTTCCCGCACGCAGAGCAGCAAAACTCGACCCCATCGAAGCTCTGCGCTACGAGTAAGTCTTGCGATCGTGTAACTTCAACAAGCTGCTCGCGGCCGTGCTGATGCTCGCCTCTTCAGGCTGCGTGTTGCACATTCGCCGTGACGGGCCGCCGCCGCCGGAATACAGCTACACGCCTGCGCCGACGGCATTCGAGCCTTTCCAGGTACTCGAGCGCCATCCGGTCGTGCTCGGCGAGCCGACGAGTCGAACGCGGCATCACGACATCGTTCCGTTTTCTTTCGTGTCGAGCGGCCACAACGGCCACCCGGAAAACCTCGTCATCGGCCAGTACTTCCGCTCGCACGAGCCCGGCCGCAAAAAGCTCGTGATCGTCATGCCAATCTGGGGCACGAGCGCATACCCGCCGCACAAGATCTCGGCCGGCTATGCACGCCACTCCGGTGACGCCGCTAACGTCATTTGGATCCATGGCGACTCACCGGTATTCCCTTGGGCGGCGCTCGCCCACACGCCCACCGAGGAGGCGTTCGTCGCCATGGCACGCGACAGCACGGAGCGTTTTCGAACCGCAATCGTCGATATCCAACGCATCGTTGATTGGGCCGGCACACGCGACGACATCGACCCGTCGCGAATCGCTGTCGTGGGCTTCAGCATGAGTGCTCTGGTGACGGCGAGCGTGATGGCGAACGACTCCCGTATCCGGGCTGGGGTCCTCATGATGGGCGCCGCGAACTTCGCGGAAGTCTTCAGCGCGTGCGGTGACAGAGTCGCCGCAGTGCGTACCCACGTCATGCGCGACTTCGGTTGGTCGCTCGATCGATATCGCAACTTCTTCCACGAGCTATTCGATCCCGCAGACCCGATGCGCTTCCGCGGTTACTACGATCGCGAAAAAATTCTGATGATCGACGCGATGTTCGACGACTGTATGCCGGAATTCGCTCGCACGAATCTCTGGAACGTGACGGGCCACCCCGAGCGCATCACGATGATGTATCGACATCGCAGCTCGTTCTATTCGTTGACGCCGCTCGGGCTCAACATCTCGCGCCGCCAGATCTACCGCTTCCTCGACCGCAAGCTGAAGCCGGCGGAGTAACGCGGCGGCCGAAGGTGGTTGACATAACGACGACCTCGTCGCGATGCCAACGCTTCGCTTGCCCCACCGGCCCTACCTCTGAGATAGTCCAGCCGCTGAACAGGGTAAACCCGGCGAAAGCCGGGGACACAAAGCTTCCGGTCTACAGGACTTCGGTCCCACGACAGCGGGGTTGCCGGCAACGCTCGAGCATGGACTTGCGGCGCTCCCCTTTCGTTCAGCGGGCCTGGGGGCAGATCGAAGGGAGTCCGATCGAGCATGAATACCGCCGTCGCGCGCAAGCGCAGCCTACCGTCCACTGCTGCCAATGCCGGCCCCGCCGCGACCATCCAAGTAACCGCACCCAGCGAAATCTATCAAGTATTGATGGATGCGAAACGCTATCCGTCACCGGTGCGCCCCACCGGCAGCGGCAGCTCTACGACGCGCTGCATCACGGCTAACGGCGGCACGCAGCTGGATCTCTCGGCCATGAACCGCGTGCTGAAGATCGATGGCGACACGGTCACCGTACAGCCGGGCATCTCACTACCGGACCTCGCCGAAATCCTGAGTGAAGAAGGCCTCGAGCTGATCGGCGGCTTCGATCTTGCGAACCGCACCGTCGGCGGAGCCGTGTGTGCGGCGGGCCTCGAAGCATCGATGGCGGGCGACGTTGGCCAATTCGCATCGCACGTCACGCAACTCAAGGTCGTGAGCCCGAACGGCAAGAAGTTCGTGATCAACGACAAGACGAAGAACTTGCTCGCACTGATGCGCCTGAGCTACGGGCTGCTCGGCGTCGTCTACGAGGTCAGACTACGGGTGCGACCGGTGCAGGGGTTCTCCGTGCAAACGGCGAAGACTTCGTTCCAGGATTTCGCCAAGCTCGGTTCCAAGCTGCTCGGCGCAAAGGCCGGTGTGAAGCTGTATCTGCTGCCGTTCCGGGACCGAATCTATTTCGAGCTGCGCCGCCCGGCGACCGAGAGCGACACCGGTCGCAAGTTCGCCTGGCGGTTCAAAGACTGGGCGGTGTCCTCCGCTCTGCCAGAAGCGGTGCGATCGCTCGGCATCGCAGTGCCGATTCGCCAGCTGCGCTACCCGCTGATCGACAGCTTGAGCGAAGTCGCTCAGCGGCTCGTGAACAACGCACTGGTGAAGAGCGGCAGCAACTCGGTCGAGCAGAGCGGCCGCTATCGGCTACTCGGGAGCAAGAGCCGGTTCACGTATACGACCTGGGCGTTCCCGGCCGCGGACTTCCCCAGCGTCGCACTGGCTTACAAGCTGTTCTGCAAGGAACACTACTTGAGCACGGGGTTTCGCTGCGACATGCCGGCGGTGGGCTTTCGTCTGAACCAGGATCGAAGCGCGCTGCTCTCGCCCTCATTCGACAGCCCCATGTTCACGTTGAGCCCGCTGTCGACACAAGCGAAGGGGTGGGACGACTTCGTGCTCAGCTACGCGGATTTTGCGGCGCACCACCGCGGCGTTCCGTTCTTCAACCAGACGCGCAACGCAACCCCGGAAACCGTGACACAGCGCTACGGCGCGCGCCTGCCCTTCTTCAACAAGGTCCGCCGTCAGCTCGATCCGCACGACCGACTGCTGAACCAGTTCTTCCAGTCCTACTTCCCGGCGACCTGAAAGGCACGCGCGCGGGCGTGCATCAAAAGAAGCTCGGCCGCGGAGGTCGCTGCGCGAAAGCGAGCGGATCGCTGGCACCGTCTTCGCGACGCTAACACGCACCTCGCGCTCGAACGAACGTCGAGCGCGAGTGCGGTGGGTGTTATTTGATAAAGCCTAGCGCCTCGAGCTTCACGATGATCCGGTGCGCCGACATGTCGGGCGTGACCTCCGCCGTGTCGAGCTTCATCTCCGGTTTCTCAGGCACCTCGTACGGATCGTCGATGCCCGTGAACCCCTTAAGGAGGCCCGCGCGCGCCTTCGCGTAGAGTCCCTTGCGGTCGCGTACCTCGCACACTTCGATTGGCGTCGCGACGTGCACTTCGATAAAGCCACCGTGCGGCTCGATCATCTCGCGCACGATCTTGCGCGTGGCCGTGTACGGCGCGATCGGTGCGCAGATCGCGATGCCGCCATTCTTCGTGATCTCGCTCGCCACGTAGCCGATGCGCTGGATGTTCAGGTCGCGGTGCTCCTTCGAGAAGCCGAGCTCGCTCGACAGGTGCTTGCGCACGAGGTCGCCATCGAGCAACGTCACGGGCCGGCCGCCCATCTCCATGAGCTTGATCATCAGCGCATTGGCGACGGTGGACTTACCGGAGCCCGACAGGCCCGTAAAGAACACCGTGAACCCCTGCTTGTGACGTGGCGGGTGCGTGCGGCGCAGCTCAGCCACGACGTCCGGGAACGAGAACCACGCGGGAATGTCGGCGCCTTCCTGCAGACGACGGCGGAGCTCCGTGCCGGAGATATCGAGCGTGCGCCAACCCTTCTCGACTTCGTTCTCCGGGAAATACTGGGCTTTCTCCTCGACATACACCATGTTCTTAAACGGCACCATCGTGATGTCGAGCTCTTTCTCATGCTTCTTCATGAGCTCTTGAGCGTCGTACGGGCCATAGAAGGGCTTGCCGGTGCTGTCGTTGCCCGGGCCCGCATGGTCGCGGCCGACGATGAAGTGGGTGCAGCCGTAGTTCTTGCGGATGATCGCGTGCCACACCGCCTCGCGCGGACCGCCCATACGCATGGCGAGCGGCAGCAACGACAGCGCGGTGGTCTGCTCCGGGTACGCGCGCAGCAGATGCTCATAGCAGCGAACGCGCGTGAAGTGGTCCACGTCGCCGGGCTTCGTCATGCCCACGACCGGCTGAATCAGCAGGTTCGCCTCGACGTCCTTCGCGGCGCGGAATGTGAGCTCCTGGTGCGCGCGGTGCATCGGGTTACGCGTCTGGAACGCCACGACTTTGCGCCAGCCGAGCTTCTGGAACCGGTCACGCAGTTCCTTTGGAGTATCTCGCAAGTGCTTGAAATCATAATGATGCGGAGGCTCGACGCCGCGCAGTTTGCCACCAAGGTATACCTCGTGGGTGCGGTGACGCAGGTGAGACACGCCTGGGTGCTTCTCGTCGGAAGTCCCGAACACGGCCTTGGCTTCGGCGTCGCGGTCGGGCCGGAAGATGCTGGCAACCTCCATCGTCGCAATCAGTACGCCCTCGCCGTCGCGCAGCGCAATCGAACCGCCGACTTTGACCTTGTCCGCGAACTCCGGCTTGACGTCGAGCGTGATCGGCATGGGCCACAGCACGCCGCTCGCGAGCCTCATGTTCGCCACTACACCGTTGTAATCGGCCTCCGTCAGGAAGCCTTCGAGGGGCGAGAAAGCGCCGTTCAGCAGCATCTCGATGTCGCAGACCTGGCGCATGGTCAGGTCCCACGAAGGCAAGTCGCGGGCTCGCGCCTTCTCTTCGCGGACAGCAGCCTCGTTCAGATACAGGTCTTTCAATTCCCCGCCGTGGGGGGCCTTCAATGCGCCCATGTTTTCGCTCCTGTTAGAAATCGTATGCGCAGCCGGCGTGGCCAGGGCCGAAGACCCCTAGCCGCGGGCGCTGCCGCTCAAATTAGGACTAGCCGCTCAACAGCTGCTGCGCCGTAGCGCGGATCGAGGCCGCGTTAATCGCGGGCAGGTATTGTGCTTGATGCTCGCGCCATTTCAAGGTTTTCTTGACGATCGACTCCAGGTTCGGGCGCTTGTCCGCAGGCCCCTCGCCCTTGCCGATACCGCCGCCGAATTCGATCGCAGTGTCGAAGCCGGCGTCCATTGCCGCACTCATGCAGCCCACCCATTGCACGGGGTTGAACAGCTGAAAGAATAGCCGCGCGCGAATCGCCTCTGGCGAGTTTTCGTGCAGCTTGCCGGTGTAGTTCGACAGCACCGGCGTCGCTACGCCCGAGAACTCCGTCTGCTCCAGCACCTGACGGAACTGCTGCGCCGCGGCGACCATCAGGAACGAGTGGAACGCGCCCTCGGTGTTCAAACGCACGGCACGCTTCTTCGCGCTCTCGAGCTCAGCAGCAAGCTTGTCGAGGTCCGCGGATTCGCCGGCGAGGACGGTTTGGTCAGGCATGTTGTGCGCGGCGACGCCACAAAAGTACTTGTCGGCGAGCGCAGCAGCCGTCGGCAAGTCGAGCGTTGTTGCGACCATACCGCCCCGACCGAGCTCGCTCATGAGCTGGCCGCGTTTGCTGACGAGATTCACGGCGCTCTCGAACGTGAGCGCGCCGGCCATGACGAGTGCCGAGTACTCGCCGAGACTGTGGCCCGCTCCGAGCGATGGCCGTACGCGATCGCCGACGAGACCACGAAACGCTTCGAGACACGCGACCTCGTGCGTCAACAACGCGGGCTGCGTGTAACGCGTCAGATTCAGCTCGGCACGCGGATCGCGAAACGACAGCTCGGAGAGGTCGTAGCCGAGAGCGGTGCTGGCCCGAGTATAGAGCTCGCGTGCAACCGGAAATTCTTCGACGAGGTCCGAGCCCATGCCACGGTACTGCGAGCCCTGGCCCGGGAAAACAAAGAGAACCTTACGTTCCGCCACGTGTCGGCTGTGCCCCGATCTTGGTTAAGCCGCGTACGATGCCCGAACGCGAGCCTCAAGCCAAGCGTGGAGCCGGCCGCGCAGTGCCCGGGGCCGGTCCGTTCAGGCAATTGCTGCCGGCCCTTTGGGCCCGCTCAGCTGCCGCGAATGCGGCTGCCCTCGCTCTCGTCGACCGTGTAAAGCACCGCCATGCCGGCGATAAACAGCAGGATCACTACGCTGACACCGACGCGCTGCGAGCCGGACCATACCGTCAGCACCCCAAGCAGGAACGGCCCAATGAACGCTGTCAGCTTGCCGGAGAAAGCGAAGAAGCCGAAGAACTCGTTCTCCATGTCGTTCGGAATGAACCGCGCCATCAAAGAACGGCTCGCCGATTGGTTCGGGCCGGCGAAGATGCCGATCAGAACGCCCGCCACCCAGAACGCGGCCTGCGAGGTTGCGAGCGTCGCGAGCAGCGTGGCGCCGATCAGCCCGAACAACGAAACGATGATCGTGCGTTTCCCGCCGATGATGTCGTCGAGATAGCCCATCGCGAACGCCCCGATGCCCGCCGTGAGATTGATCACGATGCCGAACGTAATAACCTGCTGCAGCGTGAAGCCGAACGTCTCCGCCGCATAGAGACCGCCGAACGCGAACACGGTCACGAGCCCGTCGTTGTAGAGCAAGCGTGCCAGCAGGAAACGTACGGTCTGGCGATGCTTGCGAAGCTCTCGGAATGTGCGCAGCAACTGCGCGAACGATGCTGCCACGACGCCGCCACCGCGCGTGACTCGCGATTTATCCTCGTGCACCCAGAGCAGCATCGGGATGGTGAACACGGCAAACCACACAGCCACCACGAGATTCGTGGCGCGGATGTTCTCGCCGAGCTCTTTGGTGAATCCGAACCAGGGCTGCTCGGGCTGCACGAGCGTAACGAGGCAAACGACCAGCGCCAGCAGGCCGCCGATGTACCCGAGCCCCCAGCCGAGACCCGACACGAAACCGATGCGTTCCCGCGGCGCGAGATCGGGTAGGAAGGCGTTGTAGAACACCTCGCAGGCTTCGAACGCGACGTTGGCCACGACGAACACCACGAGTGCGAGCGTCACCTGCCCCGGCAGCACGCGGTACAACACGGCGGTTGCGACAATGCAGACGACGGTGGTGATGACGAAAAACAGTTTGCGATAACCGCCGCGATCCGCAATCGCACCGAGCACGGGGGATGCGATGGCCACGATCAGCGCCGTGATTGATACGGCCCGCGACCAGAGCTCAGTGCCGGAGATCGGATCAGCCGCGATCGCCTGCGTGAAATACGTGGCGTAGACGAACGTAACCACGAGCGTGGTGAACGGCGAGTTCGCGAAATCGAACAGCGCCCACGACCAGATGGCGCGCTTCGAGCCGCGCTGGGGGTTCGAGCTCATCGAGAGGGGTGCGTTCACGGCAATCGATCCTTGATAGTCGGGAGGCCGGCTACGGAAGCAACGACACGCCGCCGAAACGGCCCTGCCACTTGGGTATGACCTCGGTGTTGTAAACACAATCGGGCAACTCGCCGCGCAGCGCCGCAAGCGCGGCGTCCGCGGCCCACGGAATGGCCGCGCCCAGTGTGCCTCCTTGGTTGCCGGCAATCATGTGCGGCGCGAGCAGCACTCGGTCGCCTAAGCTCAGGATCCTGGCGCCGCGCGGCGGCGGCTCCTCGGGCAGCACATCGAGCGCAGCCGCTGCGAGCGCGCGCGCCTCGAGTGCATCGCACAGTGCCTCTACGTCGACGACGACACCGCGAGCCGTATTCACGAGCACGGCGGTCGGCTTCATGAGCGCGAGCCTGCGGCGATCGATCAAGCCACGAGTCTCGGCCGTCAGGTTGCAGTGCAGTGTCACGACGTCCGCCTCGCGCAGCAGCGTATCCAAATCCGTCCGCTCCACGCCTACGCGCGCGAACTTGCCAGATTCGACATAGGGATCCGCGGCGATCAGCCGAACGCGCCACGGCTTCAACAGCTCGGCCAACCGCGAACCCGCTCGTCCGAGACCCACGATGCCAATCGTGATGCCCGCGTAGCCGTCCCCTCGCCGCCCAAGATACGTTCCGTAAATGGGTGGCTCGCGCCACTCGCCGCGTTTTACCTTGGCGTCGCGTTCCCGCACGCGCTTCAACAGCGTCAACATCATCGCCACGGCGCCCTCCGCGACTCCGCCCCAGTTCGCCTCTGTTGGGCTGTGTGTGACCAGCACGCCGAGCTCGTTCGCGGCGTCGAGGTCAACGTCGTCGACCCCGATCGTGTACTTCGCAACGACGCGAAGTTCGGGAGAGAGAGTGAGGAACGCGCGATCGATGACCCCGCGAAAAGTTGCACCGAGTAACACGTCGGCGCCGCGAGCGAGGCCCGTCAGAGTCGCAAGATCGGCGTTGGCCGCCGCCACCACGACGTCGCAGCCCGCCGCCTGAAGGCGGCGATGCGAGTCGCCGCTCTCGTCCACCGGCCGATAGATCAGAATCTTCGGTCGGCGCGAAGTGCTTGGCGGCGCCGTTGGTCGCTCGCTCAGAGCTCGGTCTTCAGCGCGTTGTAGAACAAGGTGAGGAACCGCTCCGACGGGCCGAGTTTCGCGTCGAGATCGGCTGTCGGCTTCGCGGCAAGAACCTGCTCGAGCGTCATTCCCTGCTTGATCATGTCGCCGACTTTCGTCTGCAGGCTCGCCACCAGGTCGCGGAATGCGGCGATATCTTCGCGAGTCGACACCACGCCGTGCCCCGGCAAAATCTTCGTGTTCGGGCCCGCCATGTCGATGATCTTCTGCAACGCCGCCAGCGTGCCCTTCACCGTGCCGCCGTTCGGGCCATCCACGATCGGATAGCCGACCGTGCGGAACACGTCGCCCACGTGGATCACATCGGCCTTGGTCAACTTGATGTAGCTGTCGCCATCCGTGTGCGCCGGCGGCAGCTTGGCGACCTCGAGATCCTCGCCATCGAAGTGCAGCGCAATGGCGTCACCGAAGGTGACGACCGGCAACCCGACGGCAGGTGACGGCGGCGCGCCGTTCACGCCCTTGACCAAACGCGCGCGCACGTTGTCGTGCGCAACGATCTCGATGCCCATCTTGCCGATATTCTCGTTGCCGCCCGTGTGATCGCCGTGCACGTGCGTGTTCACGAGCATCTTGATCGGCTTTTTCGAGATCGTTTTGACGGCGGCAATGAGCTTCCCGGTGAGCGGCGCGAACTGATCGTCGATCATCAGCACGCCGTCGTCGCCGACGAGCACGCCTACGTTGCCGCCTTGGCCTTCGAGGTAATAGAAGTTGCCGGCGACCTGGTGGACTTTGATCTGCACGGCGGAGAAGTCGGGTTGAGCGGGAGCGGCCGGTGCCGCGGGCGCTTGGCCGAACGCGGTGTGCGCGGCGAGCAGCGCGAGCGGTGACACCAACGCGAACAGCGTGCGATTCGACATGACCGTCCCCCTAAAGACTCTTGTTCTTCCACGCCCAATCCGGGGCGCGCTGACTGCGGGCGATCATAGCATCGGATTGTGGACTCGCCATCCGGTTGGACAACGCGGGTCTGGGGGTCGAGCGAAGACGGTGAGGGCGTTGAGCGGGTCT
>Ga0302322_100003001_pt1 | contig 14376 bp, 13 predicted proteins | sample Fen_T0_2_FD_203757 | JGI IMG/M metagenome (GOLD analysis project Ga0302322, IMG submission 203757) | Peat permafrost microbial communities from Stordalen Mire near Abisko, Sweden - Fen_T0_2 | ecosystem: Environmental > Terrestrial > Soil > Wetlands > Permafrost | place: Sweden: Abisko... | reverse complement strand
CAGCGGGCAGCCGGCCGGTCCGCTGGAGGCCGACTACTCCGTCCTCGGCCAGGCCGTGCACCTGATTGCCCGCCCGACCTGGGCCTGGGACTACGGCGATGGCGGCCTCCAGACCACCAGCCGCCCCGGCGGCCCCTACCCGGACCTCTCGGTCAGCCACGTCTACCGAGTCTCCGGGCCGCGCCTCGTGCGCGTCGCGACCGCTTGGACGGCGACCTTCACGGTCGACGACCTCGGCCCCTTCCCGATCCTGGAGCCGGTCTCGCAGGAGGCCGCCTCGGCCGTCCTGATCGGCGAAGGACGGGCTGTGCTTGCCGTGCGGTAGGGCGGTGCGTGGAAACCCGTCCCGGGCATGGCACAATGACGGGAATACCGGCCCGTTTCCAAGCCTTGTGCTTGACACGGGCCCTTGTCGTGGGTCAACGCGAGAAAGGCACCACCACCTTCATGCCCAAGTCTGCAGCCGCTCCAGCCACCTCAGCACCCGCGAAGAAGGCGGCTCCGGCCGCGAAGCCGGCGGACCCCAAGTCCGGCGCCCCTGTCAAGAAGGCGCCCGCCGCGAAGAAGGCGACTCCCCCCAAGACTGCCGCCCCCGCCGCGAAGAAGGCCCCTACGGCCACCAAGTCGGCACCCGCGAAGTCTTCCCCCGCGACGAAGGCAGAGCCCGTCGCCAAGACCGTGCCTGTTGCCAAGGGCGCGACCGCCGCGAAGACGGCGGCCAAGGCCCCCGTCAAGGCTCCGGCGACCAAGGCGCCCGCCCCGCCCGCCAAAGCCGCCTCCGCGGCCAAGAAGGCCGCCCCCGCGACCGCCGCGGCGCCGGCTGCCAAGAAGGCCACTACCGCGAAGAAGGGCGCGGCCCCCGCGGTGGCCGTCGACGGGGAGGTGTTCGTCGAGGTCCTGGAGACCGAGGACGGACTGGTCGAGGTCGAGGACCTCGACGCCATCGTCGAGGTCGATGTCGAGGAACTCGAGGTCGCCGCTGTTCTCGAGGCCGATCTGGAGGCCGATCTGGCTGAGGACCTCGCCACCGTGGACGAGGAGACCCCGGAGACCGAGGAGGAGAAGGCCGCATCCGCCGAGGAGGAGGAGAAGGGCTTCGTCATCTCGGATGTCGACGACACCGACGAACCCGTCCAGACGGTCACGGTGGCCGGTGCGACGGCCGACCCCGTCAAGGACTACCTCAAGCAGATCGGCAAGGTGCAGCTCCTCAACGCCGAGCAGGAGGTCGAGCTGGCCAAGCGCATCGAGGCGGGCCTGTTCGCCGAGGAGATGCTGAACGAGAGCAAGAAGCTCGACAAGAAGATGCGGCGTGACCTCGAGTGGATCGCCCAGGACGGCCGCCGCGCGAAGAACCATCTGCTCGAGGCGAACCTGCGCCTGGTCGTCTCCCTGGCCAAGCGCTACACCGGCCGCGGGATGCTCTTCCTGGACCTCATCCAGGAGGGCAATCTCGGTCTGATCCGGGCGGTCGAGAAGTTCGACTACACCAAGGGCTACAAGTTCTCGACGTACGCCACCTGGTGGATCCGGCAGGCGATCACGCGCGCGATGGCCGACCAGGCCCGCACGATCCGCATCCCCGTGCACATGGTCGAGGTCATCAACAAGCTGGCCCGCGTCCAGCGCCAGATGCTGCAGGACCTGGGTCGCGAGCCCACGCCCGAGGAGCTCGCCCGCGAGCTCGACATGACGCCGGAGAAGGTCGTCGAGGTCCAGAAGTACGGCCGCGAGCCGATCTCCCTCCACACCCCGCTCGGCGAGGAGGGCGACAGCGAGTTCGGCGACCTCATCGAGGACTCCGAGGCGATCGTGCCGTCGGATGCCGTGTCGTTCACGCTGCTGCAGGAGCAGCTCGAATCGGTTCTCGACACCCTCTCCGACCGCGAGGCAGGGGTGGTGCGCATGCGCTTCGGCCTGACCGACGGGCAGCCCAAGACACTTGACGAGATCGGGAAGGTCTACGGCGTCACGCGTGAGCGGATCCGCCAGATCGAGTCGAAGACGATGTCGAAGCTGCGGCACCCGTCGCGCTCGCAGGTCCTTCGCGACTACCTCGACTAGGCGGCTGACGATGCCGGCTCTGGTCAGCACTTCATGCATCGGTGTGCCGGGTCGCGAGGCCAGCGTCGTCGAGGTGACGATGGCCAACGGCGCGCGGCGCAACGCCATGAGCGCCCAGATGCTCGGCGAGCTCGGCGAGGCGATCGACGATGCCGAGGCGAACGGGTGCCGCGCGCTCATCGTGCGTGCCGAGAGTGGTGTCACGACCTGGTCAGCCGGCTACGACATCGCCGAACTCCCCACCGACGGATCCGACCCGCTGACGTGGACGAACCCGCTCGAGGCGTTCCTCCACAAGGTGCGGCAGGCGCCCTTCCCCGTCATCGCGGCGGTCGAGGGCGGAGTGTGGGGCGGGGCCTGTGAATTCGTCCTGACGTGCGACCTGATCGTCGCGCTGCGCACGGCGACCTTTGCCATCACCCCTGCCCGACTGGGCGTTCCGTACAACACGGCGGGGGTGGCGCATGTGCTCAGTGCCCTGCCGCTCAACATGGCCAAGGAACTGTTCTTCACCGCCGCGCCCATCGGCGCCGAGAAGGCGGCCGGCTTCGGCGTCGTCAATCGCCTCGCCGAGGATTCCGAGGAACTGTCCCAGGTCGCCTTGGATCTCGCCCGCCGCATCGCCTCGCTCGCTCCGCTGGCCATTCGCGCCATCAAGGGGGAGATGACGGCACTGACGGACGCGCGCTCACTGACCAGTGATGACTTCGAGCGACTGACCTCCCTCAGGCGCGCCGCTTGGCTCAGCGCCGACTACCAGGAGGGGATAGCCGCGTTCGCACAGCGGCGCGACGCGGTCTTCGAGGGCCGCTAGGGCTTGGCAACCAGCCGGTGGGTCTCGTCGACGATCTCGACGGCCTGGGGACGCAGGACGGCCTCATGGCGGGTCCAGTGATGGGCGCAGAACAGCAGGTCGGTTCCACCCGGCAGGACGACACGCACGAACGCCTGCGCGCTGCAGCGATCGCAACGATCGGTGGCGCTCAGTGCTGGCGCAGTCAGTGTCGTGGTCATGGTCCCGGAACCTCCCAGTCCTGTCGGTTCTCGTTCTGTGTATCGGCTCGTGCAATGGTGGTAACAGTCTCCCATGGCCACCTTGTTCCCGATGCAACACGCCGGTCAGGTTCGCCCATAGCGAAGTGTTGACGAAGCACAAGCGCACAAGCAGTCACGACGTGCCGACACGCACCGGGGCATGGGTCCAGCGTCGGGCCGCGCGGCTAGGTTGAGACGGTGAGCGCCAGCCGAACGACGAAAGCCCGTGGAGGCGCGCCCGAGGCGGCCCGGTACTCGGCCAAGGACCTCGCCGTCCTCGAGGGACTCGAGGCGGTTCGCAAGCGTCCGGGCATGTACATCGGCAGCAATGACGGCCGCGGTCTCATGCACTGCCTCTGGGAGATCGTCGACAACGCGGTCGACGAGGCCCTCGCCGGTCACTGCAAGCGGATCATCGTCACGCTGCATCCCGACGCATCCGTCGAGGTCAGCGACGACGGCCGCGGCATCCCCGTCGACATCGAGCCCAAGACGAAGCTGACCGGTGTCGAGGTCGTCATGACCAAGCTGCACGCCGGCGGCAAGTTCGGTGGCGGGTCGTACACGGCTTCCGGAGGCCTCCACGGCGTCGGCGCATCCGTGGTCAACGCGCTGTCCGCCCGCCTCGACGTCGAGGTCGATCGCGGCGCCAAGATCCACATGATGTCCTTCCGGCGCGGCGTACCGGGCGTGTTCGACGCCGACGGCGAGGCCGCCGGGTTCAGCCGCAAGAGCGGCCTTCGGGTCGTCGGCACCTGCCCAAGAACGCGCACCGGCACGCGAGTGCGCTTCTGGCCCGACCGCCAGGTGTTCACCAAGGATGCCGAGATCGATCGCGAGGCCCTGCGGGAGCGCGCGATGCAGAGCACGTTCCTGGTGCCGGGTCTCATCATCACGCTCGTCGACCGGAGGGACGCCGCCGTCGAATGGGAGGAGTCCTTCCAGCACAAGGGCGGCATCGCCGAGTACGTGACCTACCTGTCCGAGGGCGAGCCGGTGAGCTCGGTCATCCGGCTGACCGGCAGTGGACACTTCCACGAGACCGTGCCGGTCCTCGACGACAAGGGCCACCTCACGCCGCAGGAGGTCGAACGCGATCTGCACGTTGACATCGCGCTGCGGTGGGACGCGGGCTACGAGACGACCCTCAAGTCGTTCGTGAATGTCATCGCCACTCCCAAGGGCGGCACCCACGTGGCCGGGTTCGAGCGCTCGCTGGTGAAGGTGCTCAACGACCAGTTGCGTGCGTCGAAGGGCCTGAAGGCCAACGAGGACAGCATCACCAAGGACGACGCGATGGAAGGCCTGACCGCAGTCGTCGCCGTGCGTCTGGCCGAGCCGCAGTTCGAGGGGCAGACGAAGGAGGTCCTGGGCACGCCCGCGGCCGCACGGATCGTTGCGAACGTCGTCGCGAAGGAGCTGACGGCCTGGATCACCACGCCGCCGCGGGGCGACAAGGCCTCGGTGAAGGCGGTGCTCGACAAGACAGCCAATGCCATGCGCGCACGGGTCGCGGCGCGCGCCCATCGTGACGTGCAGCGGCGCAAGACCGCACTGGAGTCCTCGGCGCTTCCGGCCAAGCTGGTGGACTGCCGCAGCGACGACGTGGAACGCAGTGAACTGTTCATCGTGGAGGGCGACAGCGCCCTCGGCACGGCCAAGACTGCGCGCAGCTCGGACTACCAGGCGCTGCTGCCGATCCGCGGCAAGATCCTCAACGTGCAGAAGTCGTCGCTCGCCGACATGCTGAAGAACGTCGAGTGCGCGTCGATCATTCAGGTCATCGGAGCCGGCTCGGGGCGATCCTTCGATCTCGATCAGGCTCGCTACGGAAAGGTGATCTTGATGTCGGACGCCGACGTCGATGGCGCGCACATTCGCTGCCTGCTGCTGACGTTGATCCATCGCTACCTTCAGCCCCTCCTGGATGCCGGCCGGGTGTTCGCGGCAGTCCCGCCCCTGCATCGGCTCGAGGTCGTCAATCCCGGCAGCGCTGCCAACGACATCGTGTACACGTACTCGGATGCCGAGATGCATGCCGTGCTCAAGGACGCCGAGAAGCGCGGTCGTCGGGTGAAGGACCCGATCCAGCGTTACAAGGGCCTCGGTGAGATGGATGCCGCCCAACTGCGCGAGACCACCATGGATCCGGCCCACCGGACCCTGCGAAGGATCACCATGTCCGATGCGGCAGCGGCCGAGCAGGTGTTCGACCTGCTGATGGGGTCCGATGTGGCCCCTCGCAAGGACTTCATCGTCGACGGAGCCGCGGCCCTTGATCGCGACCGGATCGACGCCTGATCCGTCGTTCCCGGCAGCCGATTCGCCAGGTCCTGCACTCGGTAGGCTCGACCACGTGACGACACCTGCTGCGGCCGGCGACCCTGCTTTCGCGATAGGGGCCTTCGCCGATGTGCTCGCGGCCAATGCCGCGTATGCAGGCGAGCACCACGACGTGGGCGTCAGTGGCTGGGCGGCGCGAGGCATGGCCGTGGTGACCTGCATGGACTCCCGCATCGACCCGCTGTCGGTCCTGGGCATGCAGCCCGGAGACGTCAAGATCCTGCGCAATGCCGGCGCGCGCGTGACCGAGGATGTGCTGCGCACGCTGCTCCTGGCCACCTACCTGCTGGGCGTCACGCGCATCCTGATCATGCCGCACACCGACTGCAAGATGGCCAGCGCGACCGAGGCGCAGATCCACGAGGAGATCGCCGATCGGTTCGGCGTCGACACGCGCAGCCTGGAGTTCCGGACGGTGGTCGACCAGCTCTCGGCGCTCGAGACGGACGTGATCCGGGTGCGCTCCTACCCGCTGCTCCCGCCGAATGTCGTGGTCGGCGGGGCCGTGTTCGACGTGCACAGCGGGCTTCTGCAGCCCGTCGATGTCTGAGGCTCAGCCGTTCGGCCGCACCTTCGAGTAGGGCTCGCCGCCGATGCCCCAGTCGTCGGCGCTGACCTCGTAGATCGCCACGCGCACGCGTGAGTGATCGGTGCCCAGGGCATCGTGTACGGCATCGGTCAGTCTCTTGATCAGGTCGTGCTTCTGCTCGACCGTTCGGCCCTCGACCATCGTGACCTGGACCAGTGGCATGGGGACTCCTCGTTGCAGTGGCGGTTGTCGGTGGTGCCGGAGACGTTCAGACGCAGGCGAGCTCGACGGTGCCGAGCCGGTCGAAGCGGGCGACGATGGTGTCGCCCGGCTGGACCGCGACGGCCTCGGTGAGGGCGCCGCACATGACCACGTGGCCGGCCTTGAGGGACTTGCCTCGTTCGGCGAGCTTGCGCACCAGCCACGCCACGGCTCCGGCCGGATGGCCCATGACGGCCGCGCCGGCGGCGGTCGCTACCAGCGATCCGTTCTTCTCCAGCGTGGCCCCGACCAGGCGCAGGTCGATGCCGCGCGGATCCACGCCCTGACCTCCGAGCACGAAGCCCGCGCACGAGCAGTTGTCCGCGATCACGTCCTGGTACGTGAACTTGTAGCCGGTGAACCTCGAATCGATGACGTCGACTGCGGCGAATACGAGGTCGGTGGCAGCGATGACGTCGGCCGCGGTGACCTGCGGACCCTGAAGGTCGTCCTTGAGCAGGAAGGCGATCTCCACCTCGCAGCGCGGCTGGATGAACCGAGAGCACACGAGGGCCTCACCCACGTCGATCTGCATGTCGTCGGTGAGGAAGCCGCTGAGCGGCTCATCGACGTTCATCTGCAGTTGCTTCGCCTTGCTCGTGAGGCCGGTCTTGGCGCCGACCACGACCTGACCGGCGTCGATGCGGGCCTGCACGACGGCGTCCTGGATCTCGTAGGCCGTGACCGGATCGAGGTCGGGCCAGGTGTTGGTCAGCGGCTGGATACCGGTGGCTGCGTTGGCCGCATCGATCAGCGTGCGGGCAAGCAGGGTCTTGTCGATGGGCTGGGTCATGGTGTGGTCTCCGCCTCCGCGTGCTTCCGGGCCAGTTCGATGGCCACGTCGATGATCATGTCCTCCTGGCCGCCGACGACCTGCCGACGTCCGAGTTCGAGCAGGATCTCGGCCTGCGAGACCCCGTACCGCTCCGCGGCCCGCTCGGCGTGGAGCAGGAACGACCCGTAGACGCCTGCGTACCCGAGGATCAGGCCGGCGCGGTCGATGACCTGCTGGCGCGGCATCAGCGGGCGCACGACCTCCTCGGCGAGATCCATCAGTGCCAAGGGGTCCACTCCGGTCTCGATACCGTACTTGCTGCTCACGGCGGCGAGGATCTCCGTCGGGCAGTTGCCAGCCCCTGCTCCCAGGCCGGCACTCGTGCCGTCGAGGTTCTTCGCGCCTTCCTGGTAGGCGGCGATCGAGTTCGACACGGCCATCGCGAGGTTGTTGTGCGCATGGACGCCGAGTGGCACCGCGAGCGCCTGCACGAGTGCGTCGACCCTGACCTTCACGTCCTCGGTCGTCATCGCCCCGGCCGAGTCGGCGATGTAGATCGTGTCGGCGCCGTAGGACTGCATGAGCAGTGCCTGCTCGACGAGGCCCTCGGGGGAGTTCATGTGCGCCATCATCAGGAAGCCGATCGCCTCCATCCCGAGGGACTTGGCGACCTTGATGTGCTGCTCGGTGATATCGGCCTCGGTACAGTGCACAGCGATGCGCGCCACGGACACGCCCATCTCGTTGACCTCGCGAAGATCGTCGGCCAGCCCGATGCCGGGCAGGAGCAGGCAGGCGATCTTGGCGTTCTGAGTCACCTCGCAGGCGCGGGCGATGAGTTCCTTCTCCGGCACGGCGGAGAACCCGTAGTTGAACGAGGAGCCGCCAAGGCCATCGCCATGGGCGATCTCGATGACCTGAACGCCGGCACGGTCGAGTCCCTGGACGATCTTGATGACGTCCTCGTCGTGGTACTGATGGCTGATCGCATGCGATCCGTCGCGCAGCGTCGAGTCGATCAGGCGGTAGTCGGTGGCGGTCATGCGCTCACTCCCGTCGTGCGATGCGTGGCGATGGCCTCGCCGACGCGCTGGGCGGCGGCCGTCATGATGTCGAGATTGCCCGCGTAGGGCGGGAGGTAGTCGCCTGCGCCCTCGACCTCGAGCAGGACCACCGCGCGGTGCGGAACGACACCGCCGGGTGTGTTGAACGGCCCGGACTCGATGACCGGCGGGTTCTTCAGTCGGTAGCCGGGGACGTACTGCTGCACTGCCGCCTCCATCTCGTAGACCGAGGCGATGACGGCGTCGTGGTCGGTGCCCTCGGGAAGCGCGCCGAACACCGTGTTGCGCATCATGATGGGCGGCTCTGCGGGGTTCAGGATGATGATGGCCTTGCTCAGGGTGGCTCCGCCGATCTCGCGGAGGGCGGTCGACGTGGTCTTGGTGAACTCGTCGATGTTCTGCCGCGTCCCCGGTCCTGCCGACTTCGATGCGACGGTCGAGACCATCTCCGCGTACGGCAGTTCCGTTACGGCGCGTCGGATGGCGAAGACCATCGGGGTCGTGGCCTGTCCGCCGCACGTCACCATGTTGATGTTCGGTGCGTCGAGGTGCTCCATCAGGTTGACCGCAGCGATGACCTTGGGGCCGATCGCGGCAGGGGTCAGGTCGACCGCGGTGATGCCGGCCTCGCGGTACTGCTCCGCGTGGGCCACATGAACGTAGGCGCTGGTCGCGTCGAACACCATGTCGATGTCGTCAGCGTGGTCGAGCACCCACTGCGGGCCCTCGTGCGGTCCCTCGATACCGAGCTTGCGGGCACGCGCGAGGCCGTCGCTCTTCGGGTCGATGCCCACGAGTGCGACGAGCTCCAGCGGAGACTGCGTCGCGTTGAGCAGCTTGATCATGAGGTCGGTCCCGATGTTGCCGGACCCGAGAATGGCGCAGCGCATCGTCCTACTCCTTCGCCATGCGGATGGTGATCGGGCCGAGCCGGTCGAAGTCGGCCCGGAAGACATCCCCGGGGGTCACGGGCACCATCGCGTGCAGCGCCCCGGTCATGATCACGCTGCCCGCCGGCAGGGTCACCCCCATCGGCGCGAGCGTGTTCGCCAGCCACGCCACGGCCGCCATGGGGTCGCCAAGGGCCGCTGCTCCTGCGCCCGTCGCGACCACCTCGCCGTTGCGGGTGAACACCATGCCGATCAGCCGCGGATCGAGGCCGTCGGCCGGCACCACCTGGCTGCTCAGGGCGATGGCACCGTTGCTCGCCAGGTCGGCCACGGTGTCGGCGAGCTTGATCTTCCAGTCCTTGATGCGCGAGTCGACGATCTCCAGGGCCGCCACCAGCCCGCCTGTGGCGCGCGTGGCGTCCGCGGGCGTGCAGTAGGGGCCGGTCAGGTCTGCGTCGAGAATGACGCCGATCTCGGCCTCGATCCGTGGGGCGATGAATCGGTCGACGGGGATCTCGATGCCATCGCGGTACACCGTCGAGGCGAAGACCGGCCCGAAGTCGGGCGAGTCGACACCGAGCAGCTGCTGCATGGCTGAGGAGGTCAGCCCCAGCTTGTACCCGCAGATCGACTCGCCATCGTCGAGGAGCATGCGCACGAGGTGCGTCTGGATGGCGTAGCCGTCCTCCATCCCAAGGTCGGGCATGGCCTCGGTGAATGCGGCAATGGGTTCCCGATCGCGTCGCGCGGTGTACAGATCGCGCGCGAAACCCCGGGCCTGCTCGTCCGAGACGATCACGGTCATGGCGTGTCCTTCTTCTGGGTGGGTGGTCGGTATCCGAGACGTCGGGAGATGGCCGCTGCGGCGTCGACACAGGGGCGGGAGTATCGCCGAAGCGCGTCGGCGGACAGATCGCGGCTGGGAACCACCAACGAGATGGCCGCGACCACGATTCCGGTCTCGTCTCGGAGGGGAGCGGCGATGCTGGCGACGCCCATCTCCGCCTCGTCGAGGTTCTCCGCCCAGCCGCGCTTGCGGATGCGCTCGAGCTCGGAGCGCAGTTCATCCGGGTCGACGATCGAGTGCGCCGTGCGGCGCGGGAGCTCCCACCCGTCCATGAGGCTGTCGAGCTGCTCTGGCGTGAGGAAGGCCAGCAGGACCTTTCCGGACCCGGTGCAGTTCGCGGCCAGCCGGTGGCCGACCCGCCCGAACAGCCTGAGGGTGGCCGCGGTCTCGCGTCGCTCCACATACACGGCGTCGCGACCGTCGAGGACCGACACCTGCACCGTGCCCTTGGTCGCGGCGCGCAGTTGGTCCATGACAGGGACGCAGACCTCGTGAAGGACGCTGTACGTGGACACCGAGCGCCCCAGGACGTACATCGACAGGCCCAGGCGATAGACACCGGACCGCGAGTCGCGCTCGAGCAGGCCCTCCTGAGTCAGGGTGCTCAGCAGTCGGTGGGCCGTGCTCTTGCCCAGGCCAAGGGTGCGGGCGGCCTCGGTGACGCCCATCTCTCGCCGGTCACCCGCGAAGGCCTTCAGGAGCCGTGCCGCACTCGCCACACTGGACAGGCTCGAATGCTGACGTGGGGCCTCATGGGGCGCGAGCGGATCCGCCGCGTCATCCCCAGCCTCCATGTCGCCGGACGCTAGCACCGGCCTTCCCGCATGCTGGGACATCGTTTCACCCTGCGGAACACCTCACGCGCGACGAGCGGCGGCGGGGGATCGTGGAACCACCGGTCGCCGGAGGACGAACGCACCACAATGGCCCGACGGTGGGCACGGCCCCGGGATCTCGCGAGGGAGGTGTGGCTTGGCGACGACGCGACGACTCGCGGATGTGGGCGCCCAGGATGCCGCGACCGTAGGTGGCAAGGCCGCGAGCCTGGGGGAGATGCTCGGCGCGGGACTCCCGGTGCCCCCCGGCTTCGTGATCCCGGCATCGGTGTACGCCGAATGCCGGCTCATGTGGGGGCATGGCCCCGATCTCGAGGACATGGTCGCCTCGCTCCGCGGGTCCGGCCTCGCCGAGGTCGAACGCGCCTGCGGAGACGTTCGGGCCATGGTGGCCTCGATCCCCATCCCGGCCCACATCGAGCAGGCAGTTCACTCGGCCTACTCCGCCCTGTGCTCCGGCGCTGGTGACCCCCGCCTGGCCGTGGCTGTCCGGTCGTCGTCGGTGGGGGAGGACTCGGCGGGCGCATCGTTCGCCGGCGAGCACGACACCTTCCTCTGGGTCCGCGGCCCGGGGGAGGTCGTCGATGCCATGCGACGATGCTGGGCGAGCCTGTACACCGCGCGCGCGATCACCTATCGCAGCGAGATGGGCCTGGGGGACCGCGGGCTGAGCATGGGCGTGGTCGTCCAGGCGATGGTCGTCCCCACGAGTGCCGGGGTCGCCTTCACCCTGAACCCGTCGAACGGCGATCGCTCGGTGGTGGCCATCGACTCCTCCTGGGGGTTCGGTGAGGCGGTCGTGTCGGGCGAGACGACTCCGGACCACTTCCTCGTGGACAAGGTGCTCGATGCCGTGACCTCGCGCACGGTCTCCGACAAGGTCCATGAGTTCCGACTGGACGACGACGACCGAATCGTCAGGTCCGAGGTGCCCGAGGACCGTCGCACGGCCGCCAGTCTCACGGACGCCCAGGTGGTGGACGTGGCCCGCGTCGCGCGAGCCGCTGAGCGCCACGCCGCCTGCCCACAGGACGTGGAGTGGGCGATCGCCCCGTTCGGGGCGGGCGAGCCCCAGGTCGTGCTCCTTCAGGCGCGACCTGAGACCGTCTGGAGCCGCCTGCCGGCTCGCAGCCTCGTCGATGAGTCAGATGCCGATCCGATGTCTAGCATCGTGTCCACCCTGATCGCCCCGCTTCACGCCCAGCCCGGGGACACTCCCGAGCAGTAGCTCGACCGCCCGATCCGCAGCACGAGTCCGTCAGGAGTGTGGATGTCCGACCGCTTCCCCAGTCCCTTCGAGGTGGAGACGCCCGAGGGTGCGCAGGGCTGGGCGGACCTGTATGCCTACCCGACCCTCTTCAGCGAGGGGCGCCGTGAGCATGAGGAGGCCGTCTTCTGGTTCCAGGACGGCGTGCACTGGCCCGGGCCCCTCGCCCCGTGGGACGCGACGCTTGCGGAGTACGCGATGGCGTCCTTGTCGCAGTACAACAGCCGGCACCTGCTCGTCCCGTCGTCCAACGGGATCGAACTGCGCATCCTGAATGGGTACGTCTACCTCAGTCCGGTTCCCGTTCCCGATGAGGAGGTGGCCGAACGCATCCCTCAGTTCGTCGACCGGGCCGGTCACTACTTCGCCAACTGGGACGACCTCTACGCCGGCTGGATGGAGAAGGTTCGCGCCCTCATCGCGGGGCTCGAGGCACTCGACTTCGCGCCGCTCCCCGCGGTCGAGGACGCTGACGCCGTCGTGAAGTCGGGAAGCGGCGTGGGCTCGGGTTTCCGCCTGCTGTCGGCATACCGCGAACTGCTGGAGCTCGCCCACCTGCTCTGGCAGTACCACTTCGAGTTCCTGAACCTCGGATACGCGGCCTACCTGGACTTCTTCGGCTTCTGCAAGCGAGCGTGGCCCAGCATTCCGGACCTGGCCGTCGCCACGATGGTGGCCGGCGTCGAGGTGGACCTCTTCCGGCCCGATGAGGAACTCAAGCGGCTGGCCAGGATCGCTGTCGATGCCGGGCTGGCCCCCGTCCTCGCGAGCGGCTCGGCGGACGAGGTCTTCGCACGACTCCGCTCGGACGCCGCCGGCCGTGCATGGATCGTGGAGTACGAGCGCTCCTCGCAGCCGTGGTTCAACTTCTCCACCGGCGCAGGGTTCTCGCATACCGATCGCATCTGGATCGAGTGCCCTGACGTGCCGCTCGGCTTCATCCGGTCCTACATCGCCACCCTCGAGTCCGGAGGAAGCCTCGATAGACAGGTCGAGGCGATCTGCGCGGAACGTGAGCGACTCGTGGCCGAGTACTCGCAGTACCTGCCTGACGAAGCCGCACGGACAGTCTTCCTGGCCAAGCTGGACCTCGCTCGCACCGTGTTCCCGTACGTGGAGAACCACAACTTCTACGTGGAGCACTGGAGCCACGCGGTGATCTGGCGCAAGATGCGCGCCCTCGGCGGAGTCCTCGCGGACGCGGGCTTCTGGACGTCGGCGGACGACGTGTTCTACCTGAAGCGGACGGAGGTCGAGGACGCGCTGTGGGACTACTACGTCTCGTGGTCGAGTCCCGCCACTGCCGCGGGGCCCCGGCACTGGCCGGCCATCGTCGAGCGGCGTGCGGCGATCCTCGACGCCCTTCGCGCCTGGACGCCGTCGCCGGCACTCGGCAGCCCGCCAGAGGTGGTCACGGAGCCGTTCACCATCATGCTGTGGGGCATCACCTCCGACAGCATCGCCGCGTGGCTGGGTCGTTCGGACGCCGAGGACGGCGTCCTCACGGGCTTCGCTGCCTCGCCGGGCATCGCTGAGGGGCGAGCACGCGTGATCCACTCTGCCGATCAGATGGGCGAGGTCGCTGACGGCGAGATCCTGGTGGCCCCGCTCACCGCGCCCAGCTGGGCTCCGATCTTCGGGCGCATCGCCGCAACGGTCACCGACACCGGCGGAATCATGAGCCACGCAGCCATCGTCTGCCGCGAGTACGGACTGCCCGCGGTCACCGGCACCGGAGTCGCGACGTCGACCATCACCACCGGCATGCTGCTCAGGGTTGACGGTGCTCGGGGCACCGTGACGATCCTCGGCTGAGGCGCCGCTTCGCCGCTACGACGGGGCGACCTCATCGGGCGGGGCGAGCCGCTAGGTTTGGCGGGTCAGTCGCAGCCGGATCGAGGAGAACGCATGTCACGCCCCCTTCGGGTAGCCGTGATCGGGTCAGGCCCGTCGGGGATGTACTCCGCGGACGCGCTCGTGAACCAGACCGAGATACCCGTCGAGGTGGACATCATCGACCGCCTCCCGGTGCCGTTCGGGCTGGTGCGCTACGGCGTGGCTCCGGACCACCTGAGCATCCGATCCGTGCGCGACACCCTCAACAAGACGCTCGACAAGCCCGGCGTGCGATTCCTGGGGAACATCTCGGTCGGCACGGACGTGAGCCTCGCGGACCTGCACCGCTGCTACGACGCCGTCATCTTCAGCTATGGCGCCTCGCGGGACCGTCGCCTGGGCATCCCCGGCGAGGAGCTTGACGGAAGCGTGGCCGCCACCGACCTGGTCGAGTGGTACTGCGGTCATCCGGACGCCGACAGGCCGACCTTCGAGGCCCTGGTGCCGACGACGACGAGCGCCGTCGTGGTGGGCGTGGGCAATGTCGCCGTCGATGTCACACGAGTGCTCGCGAAGTCCGTCGGCGAGCTCGACCACACCGACATGCCCCAGTATGTGTTCGACACCCT
>Ga0302322_100002997_pt1 | contig 14393 bp, 10 predicted proteins | sample Fen_T0_2_FD_203757 | JGI IMG/M metagenome (GOLD analysis project Ga0302322, IMG submission 203757) | Peat permafrost microbial communities from Stordalen Mire near Abisko, Sweden - Fen_T0_2 | ecosystem: Environmental > Terrestrial > Soil > Wetlands > Permafrost | place: Sweden: Abisko... | reverse complement strand
ACATCCCCTGCCTCAGCCGAATGCCGCAGCGATCAGCTCGGCCTGCTCTCGTTCGTGAGCCTGCGCCGACCCGGTGGCCGGTGCCGAGCCGGCTGCCCGGCTGAACCGCACCAGGGGACGGCCTAGCGCCTCGGCGAGGTTCAGGGCCATGAACGGCCAGGCTCCCTGGTTCGCCGGCTCGTCCTGCACCCATCGCAGCTCGACGTCGCCGTAGCGGGCGATGGCCTGGAAGACCTCGTTGGCCGGGGTCGGGTACAACCGCTCGACCCGGACCAGCGCCGTGTCCGTGATGCCGTGTGCCGCGCGGTAGGCCGCGAGGTCGTAGCCGATCTTGCCCGACGACAACAGCACCTTGCGGACGCCGGACACCTCGACGCCGCGGTCGGCGATCACCGGTTGGAAGTGTCCGGTCGTGAAGTCCGGGGCCGCGCTGGCGGCCGCCTTGTTCCGAAGCATCGACTTCGGGGTGAACACCACCAGCGGCCGGTGCACCGGCGACAGGGCCTGCCACCGGAGCAGATGGAAGTAGTTGGCCGGCGTCGTCGGCTGGGCCACGGTCATGTTGTCCTGGCCGCACAACGCGAGGAACCGTTCGATCCGGGCCGACGAGTGGTCCGGACCCTGACCTTCGTAGCCGTGGGGGAGCAGCAGCACGACGCTCGACGTCTGGCCCCACTTCTGTTCCCCGGAGCTGATGAACTCGTCGATGATCGTCTGCGCGCCGTTGGCGAAGTCGCCGAACTGCGCCTCCCACATGACCAGGGCCTCGGGGCGGGCCACCGAGTAGCCGTACTCGAAGCCCATCGCCGCGAACTCCGACAAGGGGCTGTCGTACACGTACAGCTTGGCGCCATCGGCGTACATGCGCTTCAGCGGCTTGTAGGCCCAGCCCGTCGCCCGGTCGATGATCACCATGTGCCGCTGGCCGAAAGTCCCGCGTCGGGAGTCCTGCCCGGCCAGGCGGACCGAGACGCCGTCGGCCAGCAAGGTCCCGACCGCCAGGGTCTCGCCGAGGGCCCAGTCGATCGTGCCCTCCTCGATCATCGTCGCCCGACGCTGCAGCTGCGGCGCCAGACGCGGGTGGACCGTGAAGCCTTCGGGTAGATCGAGCTGCGTCCGGATCACGCGAGCGATCGCCTCGTCGGTCGTCGCGGTCTGCACGCTGGCCTCGGGCACGTGCGGCGCGAGCGTGGCCTCGCCGCGTTGCTCGACCTCGCTGACCGGTTCGTCGCTGGTCGCGGGCTCGCCGGCCTGACGGGTTTCGGTGAACACCTTCTCCAGCTGGGCCTGGTAGTCGCGCAACGCCTGCTCGGCTTCTTCCACGCTGATGTCGCCGCGACCCACCAGCGCCTCGGTGTACATCTTGCGCACGGAGCGCTTCGTGTCGATCTGGTTGTACATCATCGGTTGGGTCAGTGACGGGTCGTCGGCCTCGTTGTGGCCGCGGCGTCGGTACGACAGCAGGTCGATGACCACGTCCTTGTGGAAGGCCTGACGGAAGTCGAAGGCCATGCGAGCCACCCGGACGACGGCCTCGGGGTCGTCGCCGTTGACGTGGAAGATCGGGGCCTGCACCGTGCGTGCCACGTCGGTCGCGTAGACGCTGGACCGGGCGGCCGCGGGGGCCGTGGTGAAGCCGACCTGGTTGTTCACGACCACGTGCACGGTGCCACCGGTGCGGTAGCCGCGCAGCTGCGACAGCTCCAGGGTCTCGGCCACCACGCCCTGTCCGGCGAACGCGGCATCGCCGTGCATCAGGATCGGCAGCACGGTGAACCCGGCGACCCCGCGGTCGAGCAGGTCCTGCTTGGCCCGCGCGTAGCCCTCGAGGACCGGGTCGACGGCCTCCAGGTGGCTGGGGTTCGACACCAGCGACACCGAGATCGACGCGCCGTCCTCGGACTTGAAGGTCCCCTGCGCGCCCAGGTGGTACTTGACGTCGCCGGAGCCCTGCACGGCGAACTCGTCGAGGTTCCCCTCGAACTCGCGAAAGATCTGGCCGTAGCTCTTGCCCACGATGTTGGCCAGCACGTTGAGTCGGCCCCGGTGGGGCATGCCGATCGCGACCTCGTTCAGGCCGGTCTCCGCGGACGCGGACAGCACCTCGTCGAGCAGCGGGATGACCGACTCGCTGCCCTCCAGCGAGAACCGCTTCTGCCCCACGTACTTCGTCTGCAGGAAGGTCTCGAACGCCTCGGCCGCGTTGAGCCGGCGGAGCACCCGCAGCTGCTCCTCCCGGCTCGGTCGCTGGTGCGCCCGCTCCACACGGTCCTGGATCCAGGCGCGTTGGTCGGGATCCTGGATATGCATGTACTCGATGCCCATGGTCCGCGCGTAGGAGTCGCGCAGCACGCCCAGGACCTCGCGCAACGTCATCAGGGGCAGGCCGCCGAAGCCACCGGTGGCGAACTCGCGATCCAGGTCCCACAACGTCAGGCCGTGGTTCACCAGGTCGAGGTCGGGGTGGCGTCGCTGGTCGTACTCGAGCGGGTTGGTGTCGGCCATGAGGTGCCCACGGACCCGGTAGGCGTGGATCAGCTCCTGCACCCGCGCCGTCTTGTTGACATCGTCCTCGTGCGAGGCACTGATGTCGTGCACCCACCGGATCGGTTCGTACGGGATCCGAAGGGCGGCGAACACGGAGTCGTAGAAGCCCTCCTCACCCAGCAGCAGGCCGGTGATCCGACGCAGGAACTGGCCCGACTGCGCGCCCTGGATGATGCGGTGGTCGTAGGTGGAGGTCAACGTCAGCACGGTGCTGACCGCCATCCGGGCCAGGGTCTCGGCCGAGGCTCCTTGGAACTCGGCGGGGTACTCCATGGCGCCGACGCCGATGATCGTGCCCTGTCCCGGCATCAGACGGGGGACGGAGTGCACCGTCCCGATGGTGCCCGGGTTGGTCAGGCTGATCGTGGTTCCCACGAAGTCGTCGGTGGTGAGCTTGCCGGCCCGCGCCCGGCGGATGGTGTCCTCGTAGCTGGCCCAGAACTGGGTGAAGTCCATGCGGTCCGCCGCTCGGATGGCGGGGACGAGGAGCTGCCGGGTGCCGTCGTCCTTGGTGAGGTCGATGGCGATCCCCACGTTGATGTGTTCGGGGTGCACGACCACGGGCTTGCCGTCGACCTCGCCGTAGGAGGCGTTCATCTCGGGCATCGACTTCAGGGCCTGAACGACGGCCCATCCGATCAGGTGCGTGTACGACACCTTGCCGCCGCGGCTGCGCCGGAGCTGGTTGTTGATCACCACCCGGTTGTCGGCGAGCAGCTTGGCCGGCACGGTCCGGACGCTGGTGGCCGTGGGGACGCCCAGCGACGCCTCCATGTTCGTGACCACGCGGGCCGCAGGACCGCGCAGCACGCGGGTCTCCGCCCCTTCCGACGGGGTCGGCAGGGCTGCGGGGGCGGTGGCTGCCGCAGCGGGTGGGGCCGCGGCGGCCGTGGCCGATGGCGCAGGTGCCTCAGCGGGTGCGGCGGGGGCGGTGGTCGTGGCGGGGACGGGGGACGGGGGCAGGTCAGTGGACGCGGGCCGGCCGGCGACCGGCTGGGGTGCCGGGGGAACAGCAGCCGGCGCCACCACGGCAGCGCCGGCGGGGGTGACCCGTACGTCTGTGGCGTCGTCCGGCGGGCTGGGCACGTTCGACGCGGCAGCTGTGACGTCGGACGGCCGGTAGTCCTCGAAGAAGCCGTGCCAGGCCGGGTCCACCGACTCCGGGTCGGCCAGGTACTTCTGGTACAGCTCGTCGACCAGCCACTGGTTGGGCCCGAACTGGGCAGCGGCACTGGACTGCGATGAGGTGGTCACCGGTGGTTCCCTCGCGTCGACGTTCCGGAGTTGTCAGGGTAGTCCCGTGTCCGAAGGAGCCGGTCAGGTGACGTCGCGACGGACCGTGGTGAACGTCCCGACCACCGCCAGGGTGACCGCCCAGCCGATCAGGACCAACGCCCCGCCCCACGGCGGCAAGAAGTCGACGCCGCGGCTGGGGATCCCCTGGGTCAGCGACCCGGCCGCTCCAGCCGGCCAGTAGCGGCCCACCTCCGGCAGGAACTGCGCCACCAGCGAGTCGACGAGCAGTGACCCGAGGACGGCGACGAGGACGGCGGCGACCTGGTTGCGGATCAACGCGCCGAGTCCCACACCGAGCACGGTGTACAGCGTGGCCACGACCACGCAGCCCCCGAGGATGTCGAGCGGGTCTCCCGCCCAGTGGACCGACACGTCCTTGTAGGCAAGGAGCGGGGCCGTGACGGCCAGCGTGAACGCCACCCCGACGACGCCGAAAAGCAGACCGACGACGAACCCGACCACCACCTTGGCGGTGACGACCCGACCTCGCCGGGGTGTCACCAGGAACGACGTGGCGATGGTGCGATTCCGGTACTCGGTGGTCAGCAAGACGACGCCGACGACGAGTGGGAACACCACCGCGCTGATGGTCGAGGCAAGCACCGTTCGAAGCTCGTCGGGGTCAGTCAGGGGCGGCACTCCCTGCTGGCCGGCCAGCAGGATCAGCAGCACCATGTTGAACCCGGCGTAGGCCAGGTAGCCCACTAGCAACCACCACATCCACCGGGTGGTGGTGAGTTTGCCGAACTCGGCGCGGACCAGGCGGATCACGGCACGGGCCGCTCGTCGTCGGTGATGAGGCCCAGGAACACCTGCTCGAGATCGGGCTGGACGTCGCGCAGCTCGTGGACCGCGATGCCCGCTCGCAGGGCCACCTCTCCCACCTGCGCCGCCGTCACTCCTTCGACCTCGAGGGTGTCCGCCCCGAGCCGCTGCAGGTGTGGTCCGGCGACGCCCAGCGCGACGGCGAGGTCGTCGGACCGCGGGGAGCGCACCACGACGGTGCGTCGCTGGACCTGCAACAGCTCGGTCAGTGGCGCGGAGCGGACCAGCCGACCCCGGTTGAGCACGACCACGTGGTCGGCGACCTGTGCGATCTCGCCGAGCAGGTGGCTCGACACCAGCACCGTGCGGCCGTCGTCGGCCAACCAGCGCAGCAGGTTGCGCAACCAGGCGATGCCCTCGGGGTCGAGGCCGTTCGCGGGTTCGTCGAGCACGAGCGCTCGTGGGTCGGCCAACAGCGCCGTGGCCAGGTGCAACCGTTGGCGCATTCCGAGCGAGAAGCCCCGCGCCTTGCGGTCGGCGGAGTCGGACAAGCCGACCAGCTCGACGACCTCGTCGACCCGGTCGTGGTGGATGCCGGCCGCAGTGGCGACCACCCGCAGGTGGTTGCGAGCCGTCCGGCCGCCGACGAAGCCGGTGTCGTCGAGCACGCAGCCCACCGCGCGCATGGGGTCGGTGAGGCGGTCGTACGTCACGCCGCCGACGGTGGCCCGCCCGGCGCTGGGACGCACCAGGCCGGCCAACATCCGCAGGGTCGTGGTCTTCCCGGCGCCGTTCGGCCCGAGGAAGCCCGTGACCGACCCCGGGTCGGCGTGGAACGTCAGGTCCTCGACGGCGCTCACGTCACCGAACGACTTCGACACCCGGTCGACGGCGAGGACGGCGCCCGACGTCATGCGGACCCGTCGGGGAGGGCGAGCCCTGACTGGAGTCCGGTCAGGCAGGAACGCACCAGGGTGCCGAGGGTCGGGAGGTGATAGCCGCCCTCCTGGACGGCGACCGTGGGCAGCCCGAGGTGACCGAGCCGGAGGCCGGCGCTGCGGTAGCCGTCGTGGGTCACCCGAAGCGGGCTCTCCGGGTCGTCGACGGCCGCATCGACCCCGAGCGAGACGACCAGGCCGTCGGCGCCGAAGTCACGGACGGCGGCGACGATCTGGTCGAGGGCGGCGAGCCAATCGTCGTCGGGGGTCCCTTCGGGCAACGGAAGGTTGAGGGTGGTCCCTGCGCCGTCGCCGCGTCCCGACTCGTCGCGGTAGCCCGCGTAGTGGGGGAACCAGCCGGCCCCCGGGTCGACGTGCAACGAGCCGTAGAACACGTCGGCCCGGTCGTAGAACAGCATCTGCGTCCCATTGCCGTGATGGGCGTCGATGTCGACGACCGCCACGCGTCGCCGACCGGACCCCCGCATCGCCTGCGCGGCGACCGCGGCGTTGTTGAGGTAGCACGAACCGCCATAGGCCTCCCGGGTCACGTGATGTCCGGGGGGACGGCACAACGCGTACGCGGCGGTCGACTCCCCGCCCACGACGTCGACGGCGGTGAGCGCGACGTCGACGGCCGCCCGGGCTGCTCTCCACGTGCCGGGGCCGATGAGCGTCATGGTGTCGTAGCCGTACCGCCCGGCCCGCCCGTGGATGCCGGCTGGTTGCCGGATCGGCAGACCGTCGAGCAGACCTGCGGTGGGGAAGACGTACGGCACGACCCGGTCCGTCCCGGCTGCGGCGAAGAGTCCGTCGGCCGCCCAGAGGTCGTACGCGTGCTCGAGGAAGTCCAGCAAGTCGCTGTCGTGCACGGCGCGTAGGACCTCGTCGTCGTGCCGTTGCGCCGGCACCGCCGGAGCGCCGGCCGTGACCAGCTCGCGGCGGATCACCTCAGCGCGTTCGGGCAGCTCGGTGCCCGGGGTCATCACACCGAGCCACACCTCACCCTTGGGCTCGTGCAACAAGCAGTCGGGCGACCAGACGACGGGGATCGTCAGCGGCCCGGACGACGTCGTCGAAGACGACTGCATCGCGTCGGACATGTACGGCATGCTGTCACGGTGCCACGCATCCGAGACATGGGAATCGCCGTCGGTCGGCTGTCAGCCGGCCCCACGAACTCGTTGCTCGACGTCGCCGACACGGGCGTCGGACAGGTCACCGTCTGGCGCGACGAGCCAGACCCACCAGTGGGCCGTGGTGTCGCCCGGACGGGTGTCAGCGTCATCGACCCGGGTGGTGACCTCTTCGCCAACCCGGTGCCGTTCGGTGGTGCGGTGCTCAACGGCGCCGGCGAGTGCACCGGGTTCGTGGTCGCCGGGGAGTGGGGGCTTCTGGAGACGCCGATCTTCTTGACCTCGACGATGCAGCTGGGTCGGGTGTACGACGCCGCGTGCGAGCTGCTGATCGAGGAGACGCCGGAGATCGGTGTCGAGGACGTGATCATCCCGGTGGTCGCCGAGTGCGACGACTCCTTCCTCAACGACGCCCGACGGATGCAGGTCTCCCGCGACGACGTCGCGCAGGCACTGACGTCGGCCAGGGCCAGCGTCGGCTCGGCACGACCTCCGGACGAGGGCGCGGTCGGGTCCGGCACGGGGATGTCGTGCCTGGGCTACAAGGGCGGGATCGGCACGTCGTCGCGGGTCCTGGCCGACGGCCACACGGTCGGGGTCCTCGTCATGGCCAACTACGGCGAGCACGACCGCTTGACCATCGACGGGGTCCCGGCGGGTCGGCTGCTCCCCGACCCGGCCGTGGTGGCCGACCAGCCCCCCGCGGGCTCGACCGATCCGGGCCCCAAGGGCTCGTGCATCGTGGTCGTCGGAACCGACGGTCCGCTCGACGCGGCCGCGTGCGAACGGCTGGCCCGTCGGGCCGGCCTGGGGCTGGCTCGCACCGGGTCGACCGCGCACCACGGCAGCGGCGAGATCTTCGTGTGCTACGCCACGGGGCTGCGGTCGCCGCGGGGGACCACGTCGGCGGCACCGCGCAAGAGAGGTCGTGACCTCGACGACTACTTCGAGGCGGTCGTCGACGCCACCGAGGAGGCCGTGCTCAACGTGCTGTTCCAGGCCACCACCGTGGTGGGGCGTGGTGGCAACACCAGCTACGGCTTGCCGGTCGCCGACGTCCGCGCGCTGTTGCGGGAGCACCACCGGCTGGGCTGAGCCAGGAGCGCGCGGGCGGACGCCACGTGCCTCACGCCTGCTGAGCCGCGGCTTCGCGGGCTGCGGCCCACCAGCAGGCGCAGCGGTGCTCCTCGATGTGGGGCGGGAGCACGGGCAGGTCCTGCGTGCGGCACTTCTCGCCGACGCCCGCGTCGTCGGCCAGACCCGACGCGAGAGTCTGACAGCGCGGGTGGAAGCGGCACGCAGAGGGAATCCGCGTGGGGTCCGGGGGCTCGCCGGTCAACACGATCGGCTCGAGCTGCTTGATCTCGGGAACCACCGAGAGCAGGGCCTGGGTGTACGGGTGCTGCGGCGAGGTCAGGACCTGCTCGGTGGTTCCCTGCTCGACCACCCGGCCGAGGTACATGACGACGATCCGGTCGGCGATGTTCCAGGCCAGGCCGAGGTCGTGCGTCACGACCAGGACCGTGAGGCCGAGCTCCTCGCGCAGCTTCAGCAGCAGGGCAAGGATCTCGCCGCGCACGGACGCGTCGAGGCTCGACACCGGTTCGTCGGCCACGAGAACGTCGGGCTCGAGGGCCAACGCTCCGGCGATCACCACGCGCTGACGTTGGCCGCCGGACAGCTGGTGGGGGTAGCGGAGGAAGAACTTCTCGGGGGGGCGAAGCCCGGCCTGGGCCAGGGCGCGCTTGACGCGACCCACCTCGTCGTCCATCCCGTGAGTTCGCGGACCCTCGGCCACCGACTCGTACACGGTGAGCCGCGGGTTCAGGGAACCCATCGGGTCCTGCAGCACCAGCTGCACGTGCTTGCGGTGCTGCTTCAGGGATCGGGTCGCGTACCGAAGAGGGGTGCCGGCGTAGCTGACGACGCCCTGGTTCGGCTCGACGAGTCCGAGCATGCTGCGAGCGAGCGTGGTCTTGCCGCAGCCCGACTCGCCGACCAGCGCGACGATCTCACCCTTGCCGAGCTCGAGGTTCACCCCGTCGACGGCTCGGGCGGCCACGCCACCACGCGCGCGGAACGTCACGTGGAGGTCGCTGACTTGCAGGATCGGCTCGGTCACGGCATTCCTCGGGTCGCAGTTCCCGCGTGGTCGAGCAACAGGCACGCAGCCCGGCGGTGCGGACCGACCTCGAGCAGCGCGGGAGTCTGCTCGGTGCACGTGGGGAGGGCATCGGGACAGCGCGGATGGAAGGCGCAGCCGTCCGGCAGCTCGGCCGGATCCGGCGGGTCCCCGTCGAGTCCGCTGGGTGCGTACCGACTCTCCAGGTCGCCGATCGTCGGGAACGCGCCGGCGAGGGCACGCGTGTACGGGTGGTTCGGGTTGCGGAAGACCTCGCTGCCCGGGCCCTCCTCGACGATCGTGCCGGCGTACATCACCGCCACGCGGTCGGCCTGCTCGGCGAGCACCGACAGGTCGTGGCTGATGATCATCAGCCCGAGGCCGCGCTCGCGCACGATGCTCGACAGCAGGTCGAGCACCTGGGCCTGCACCATGACGTCCAGCGCCGTGGTCGGTTCGTCGGCGACGATCAGGCGCGGGTCGCAGGCCAGGGCCAAGGCGATCATGACGCGCTGCTTCTGGCCGCCGGACAGCTGGTGGGGGTAGGAGTCGGCGATGCCTTCGGGCAGGTTCACCTGGGCCAGCAGGTCGCGCACCCGCTTGCGGGCGCTGCTGGTCGTGTACGTGGAGAAGTGCGTCATGATCGGCTCGGCCAGCTGCTTGCCGATCTTCTGCAGGGGGTCCAGGGAGTGCATGGCGCCCTGGAAGACCACCGACGCGCTGCGCCACCGGACCGCCCGCAGCTGGCCCCACGACATGGTCAGGGTGTCGACACCGTCGAGCAGGACCTCGCCGGTGACCGTCGCGGACTTCGGGTACAGGCGCAGCACGGTCGAGGCGAGCGTGGACTTGCCGCAGCCGGACTCGCCGGCCAGACCCAGGGTCTCGCCGGCGGCCACCTGCAGGGAGACCCCGCGGACTGCGGGGATCTGCGCCTGCTTGGTGCGGTAGGTCAGGCTCAGGTTCCGGATCTCCAGGAGGGTCACGGCAGCTCCTGGCTCAGCCGCGGGTTGAAGATCACTTCGAGCGCACGACCGATCAACGTGAAGGCGAGCACGACCAGCACGATGCAGATGCCCGGGGGAAGCACCCACCACCACGCGCCGTTGCTGATCGCCGAGCTGGCGTACGCGTCCTCGAGCATCGTGCCCCACGACGGATGCGTCGGGTCACCGAGACCGAGGAACGACAGCGTCGTCTCGGTCAGGATCGCGATCGACACGGTCAACGTGGCGTTGGCCAGGATCAGCGGGAGCACGTTGGGCAGCACGTGGCGGGCCATCTGCTGGGTGTGCCCGACGCCCAGCACCTGCGCCCGCTCCATGTAGGGGCGCCCTTCGATGCTCAGGGTCTGGGCCCGGACCAGTCGCGCGGTCCCCGCCCACGACGTGATGCCGATGACCAAGATGATGATGCCGAGCCCTCCGCCCAGGATGGTGAGGATCACCACCGCGAGGGGAAGCCAGGGGATCACCAGGAACCAGTCGGTGAACCGCTCCAGGGCCATGCCGGTCGCGTTGCGGTAGTGACCGCTGGCGATGCCGACGGTCGCCCCGAGGGCAACGGCGACGAACGTCGCGGCCAACCCCACCGCCAGCGACGTGCGCGCCCCCCAGAACAGCTCGGCGAGCACCGAGCGCCCGTCGGCGTCGGTGCCCAGCCAGAACTGCGCGTCCGGCGACTGCCACGCCGGGTTCTGCACCGTCTGGGCGATGTCCAGCATGCTGCGGGGGAAGAAGAAGTTCGCCGTCAGCGCCATCAGGGTGAACGCGAGCAGGATGAAGACGCCGAGCATCCCCACCCGGTGGTGGAGGAACTGCCCGCCGACCCGGGTGAAGTTGTCCCGGCGCCGCTGCCGTCGCAACGCCGCGGGACTCGGGATCCGGACCGACCCCGAGTTCGTGGCGGCCGTCATGTGCGGATCCGCGGGTCGCGTGCGGCCACGACGATGTCGGCCAGCGTCGTGGCGATCAGCACCGAGATGGTGAACAGCAGGAACAACGCCTCGAGCAACGGGATGTCGGGTCCGTGGATCGCCTCCACCGTCAACTGGCCCAGACCCGGCCACGAGAACACGTACTCCACCGTCACGGCGCCGCTGATGATGAAGCCCACGTTGAGGAAGATCAAGGTGATCGTGGGCAGCGAGGCGTTCGGCACGGCGTGCCGGCGCCGCACCTGCCGGTCCATCAGGCCGTACGCCCGGCCGGTCGTCAGGTAGTCCTGCCCGGTCTCGTCGACGATGGACGACCGCATGATCAGCGAGTACTCGGCGATGTACACGAAAGCCAGGGCCGTGGCAGGGAGCACCAGGTGCCAGGCCACGTTCAACACCCCCTGGACCGAGAACGGTGCGATCCCCGCATCGCGGAAACCACCGGTCGGGAAGATGGACAGGAACGGCGCGCCGCTGGCGAACAGGATGAGCAGCATCATGCCGAGCCAGAACTCCGGTACCCCCCACAGCGCGAGGGTCATCCCGGTGGCGCCCTTGTCGAACCGGCTGCCGCGCTGCCACCCCGAACGGATCCCGATCCAGACGCCGACGACGGCCGAGACGGTGGTGGCCGTCCCGAGCAGGATCAACGTCGGCCAGATGTGGGCGGCGATGACCGACCAGACCGGCTGGCTGCGCAGGTACGACTGCGAACCGAGACCGAGCGGGTTGCGCAGGTAGTGAAGGAACTGCGACACCAGGGGTGCGTTGAACTGACGGCGGAGCTCAGCGAGCTGCTGAGGGTCGGCGTTGCGGCCCCGGTAGAGCTGGCTCGGGTCTCCCGGGAGCATTCGGAAGAGGAAGAAGTTGAAGACGAGGATGAACGCCAGCGTGCCGAGTGCGGTCAAGCACGACCGCAGTGCATAGCGCCCCAGTCCGCCGCCGACCTTGGTGTCGGTGAGCGTGCCCGTGGCGTTGGCGCCGGGCAGCTCCTGCGGCGACTGCCCTGCGGCGTCGACCCCGGACGGAGTGGTCACCGGCTCACTCCACGTCGTCGGAGCCGCCAGCGCGACGTCTGGCCATCACCACGACGCCGACGACCACCGCCGCTGCCAACGCGGCCAGTCCGACGAACAGGGCCGGACTCGACCCGCCGCCCGAGGTGGTCTCTGCAGCCGTCACCGGTCGGATGCTCAGGTACGAGTAGGCGCCCCACTGGAACAGCACGGCGCCACCTGGCGACGGTTGCGGGGTGAAGTCGGTGAAGCGGTCGCTGCGGTACGCCTGCAGGTAGTTGGGGTAGACCGTGACGATGTACGGCGCGTCGTCGTACAACATCTTCTGCGCCTGCTGCACCGTGGCCGTGCGTTCCGTGACATCGGTCTGCACGGACTGCTGGTCGTAGAGCGCGTCGTAGTTCTTGTTGCAGTAGAAGGAGTCGGACAGGTTGGCGTAGATCGCGCCACCGTCCTTGTAGGACCGCTTGGCGCAGGTGAAGACCGACAGCTGGGAGTCGGGGTCGGGCTCGGGGATCCAGTCCCACTCGTACATGTCGAACTTGCCCTGACCGGCCACGTCGTAGAGGTAGTCCTCGGACACGATCTTGACATCGGCCTTGATGCCGATCTGCTGCAGCCAGCTGGCCTCGAACTGCACCGTCTTCTTCGACGTGGTCGACGTGTCGCGTCCGTAGAGTCGGAACTCCAGTGGTCGGCCTGGGTCGGGTCCACCGGCCGGCATCACCCGGATGCCGTCGGCTCCGCGCTGGTAGCCGGCATCGTCGAGGATCTGGTTCGCCTTGGCGATGTCGAAGGGTCGGATGTCGGTGGGCTCGTAGTGGTAGGGGTACAAGGGCGGGATGACGGTCGTGCCGGTCGTGCCGTGGCCGCCGAACACCCGATCCACCAGCGTCTGCTTGTCGGTGGCGTAGTCGATCGCCAACCGTACGCGTGGGTCCTTCAGCGCCGGGTGACCGTCCCCGATCGGGGTCCCGTCGGCCAGCGCCGCGCCACCGTTCATGGTGATGTACTCGAACTCGTAGTAGTCCGACGCCCGGGTGGTGACGCCCGGCTTGCCGTCGAGGGCGCGGAACTCGCTCGTGTCGATGCCGTCGGCGAAGTCGACCGCGCCGCTGACCAGGGCCAGACCCAGCGCCTCCTGGTTCTTGAAGATGACGTAGGTGACGCCGTCGATGTGCGGTGCGCCGGCCCAGTAGTCCGGGTTGGCCACCAACGAGTACGACTGCTCGTCCCTGGCCTCGACCAGCTTGAACGATCCCGAACCCACCGCGCCGCCCTCGACGTCGGGAGTGTTGGCGAACTTCTTGACCTCGGCCTCGTCGATGTTCTTCCAGATGTGCTCCGGCAGGATCGGGACGCCGAGGTGGAGCATGATCGGGCTGGGCCTCTTGACGGTCATGATCACCGTCGTGTCGTTCGGAGCGGTCACCTTGGTGATCGTCCGCACGTAGCTGCCGTAGTTGGTCTTCTCGTACTGCCCGTTGATGATCCGGTTGAAGGTGTAGGCCACGTCGTGGGCGGTCAGTGGAACGCCGTCGGACCACTTCTGTCCGGACCGGATCGTGTACGTCCACGTCGAGTGGTCCGGCGACTCCTGCCAGGCGCTGGCGAGGCCGGGCGCGACGCTGAAGTCCTTGGCCGAGTACTGGGTGAGCGTGTCGTACATCAGCGCCCACATCTCGTAGGAGGTGGCCGCGACACCGGTGAACGGGTTGAGCGAGTCCGGGTTCTGCATCGTCCCGACGTTGAAGATCACCTGACCGGTGCCGCCGGCTGAGGTCGAGGGTGTGGGCGTGGCCGAGTCCGCCGCCGCGACCCCGACTCCCGCCACCCCGATCGTGACCAACCCGGCCATTACCGCCCCGACCACCCGCGACCTGCGCATCCGTCGTCTCCTCCCGGCCCGGGGTAGTCCCGGCGTTGGCGGGCGTGGTGCCCAGGGTGTTGCTACCCGATCGCGGTGGGTTCCGCTGCCATTGCGACTGCTTCGTGACCCGCGCGTCGCCATTTCCGCACCGATCGGAACCGGGTTCTCGTGGGGCGGCCAAACTAGCGACCCTCGCGGGCGGGGTCCAGATCGCCGGTTCCTTCGTTGCGGGCGTGACCGCCCCCCGCCTACGCTCCGCGGGTGCCCCCGGCCACCGGACGACCCGAGTCGTCCCTGCGGACGCTGACCCGTGGCCTGGACGTGCTGAAGCTGTTCGGCAGCGACGACGTGCTCACCCAGTCCGAGATCGCCCAGGCCGTGGGGCTGCCGGCGCCGACCGTCCATCGTCTGGTCGCGACGTTGATCGCGTCGGGCTTCCTCTCGCGGGGCTCGGACGGGCGCCAGCTGCGACTCGGGCCCGAGGTGTCCCGGCTCGTCACCCCGATGCTCGACAGCCGCTCGGTGCCCGAGGTGGTACGGCCCCACCTCGAGCGGTTGGCCGCCCGGACCGGCGAGACGACCAATCTCGCCGTCCTCGTGGGGGCCGACGTCGTCTACCTCGACGGGGTGAGGGGCCAGCGGATGCTGTCGACGTTCGCCGCCCCCGGGAACCCCGCACCGGCCCATGCCACGGCGCTGGGCAAGTGTCTGCTCGCCCAGCTCGACGACGCCCAGGTCCGTCAGGTGATGGGTCCTGAGCCGTACGT
>Ga0302322_100002996_pt1 | contig 14393 bp, 8 predicted proteins | sample Fen_T0_2_FD_203757 | JGI IMG/M metagenome (GOLD analysis project Ga0302322, IMG submission 203757) | Peat permafrost microbial communities from Stordalen Mire near Abisko, Sweden - Fen_T0_2 | ecosystem: Environmental > Terrestrial > Soil > Wetlands > Permafrost | place: Sweden: Abisko... | reverse complement strand
CGCGAGGCGTTCCATCCCTTCCAGTGGGTTCCGACGACCAGAATTTCGTACATCTTCACGTTCACAGCGACTACAGCCTCCTCGATGGGGCCTGCCGCATCGATCGCTTGATGGACCGTGCCAAGGAATTGGGCATGCAAGCCCTGGCCCTGACTGACCACGGCAATCTTTATGGCGCGATCGATTTCTACAACCAGGCCAAGGCCAAAGGCATCAAACCTCTGGTCGGATGCGAACTCTACCTGGCCGCCAATTCCCGCCTCGATCGCCAGGGCCGATCGGATGAAGGAAAAACCATCTTTCATCTCGGCCTGCTGGCCCGCGACCTGACCGGCTATCAAAACCTCCTCAAACTGGTTTCCGATGCGCATCTGAAGGGCTTTTACTACAAGCCCCGGACCGACCTCGAGACTCTCGCCCGGTATTCCCAAGGTCTCATCGGCTTCACCGGGTGCCTCGCCTCCCTCGTACCCCAGCATCTGTTGCATGGCCGGTATGATGAAGCCCGAAAGGCGTGCGGTCGTTTCGTGGAGATTTTCGGTCGCGAAAACTATTTCGTGGAAATCCAGGACCACGGCATCCCGGAACAGCGTCAAATCATCGGTGGCCTCCTGAAATTGGGCGAGGAATTCGGACTGAAGGTGATTTGCTCGAACGACGTTCACTACGTCCGCTCGAGCGACGCCGGCCCCCACGACACGCTGCTTTGCATCCAGACCGGCTCGAAGGTGGCGGAAACCAACCGGATGAAATTCTCCGGCACGCAATTCTACCTCAAGTCGCGGGACGAGATGGCCAAGGTGTTTGCCGAAGTGCCCGATTCCCTGACGAACACCCAGCTCGTGGCGGAGATGTGTGACCTCGCCATCCCGTTCCCCAAGGGCTCGGAGCGCTATCCAAAGTATCCGCTCCCGCCCGAGATCAAGAGTGACCGCGCCGGTTACCTGAAGGACCTGTGCATCGAGGGGCTGAAACACCGCTATGGCGTCGATTATCATGCGCCTGAAAGCGCCGCCGACGCCGCGCTCGGCCAGACGCTGCGCGAAAGGGTGGACTTCGAACTTTCGATCATCACCAAGACGGGCTTCATCGATTATTTCCTCGTGGTGTGGGATTTCATCGACTGGGCCCGTCGGCAGAACATCCCCGTCGGACCGGGCCGCGGCTCGGGCGCGGGCTGCATTGTCGCCTACCTGCTCGGCATCACCAACCTCGACCCCCTGCGCTTCAAGCTGCTCTTCGAGCGCTTCCTCAACCCCGAACGCGTTTCACCACCCGACTTTGACATCGATTTCTGCATGCGCCGCCGCGGCGAGGTCATCGATTACGTGCGGCAGAAATATGGCAACGACTGCGTCGCCAACATCATCACCTACGGCACGCTCGGAGCCAAGATGGTGATTCGCGACGTCTCACGCGTCCATGATCTCGCCTACGTTGAGGCCGACCGTCTCGCCAAGATGATCCCGGACGAGCTCAACATCGAGCTCAGCACCGCGATCGAAAAATCCGCCGAGCTCCGCCACGAATTCACCTCAAATCCGGTCGCGAAGAAGATCATCGACCAGGCACTTGTCCTTGAAGGCATGGTGCGCAACACCGGCAAACACGCCGCGGGCATCATCATCACCGACCGGCCCCTTGATGAGTTCGTCCCGCTCACTCTGCAGGAAGGTGACGTCACCGTCCAGTACGACATGAATGCAGTCGGCAAGCTGGGCTTGCTGAAGATGGACTTCCTCGGGCTCAAGACGCTCACCGTAATCGCCGACGCCGTCGACAACGTGCGCCGCACGGCCGATCCGAAATTCGATCTGGAAGCCGTCGGATTCGAAGACGCCAAAACTTACGCCCTCTTGAATTCCGGCCGCACCACTGGGGTGTTCCAGTTGGAGTCAGGCGGCATGCAAAATCTCTGTCGGCAAATCGGCTTGTCCTCGATCGACGAGATTGTCGCCCTCATCGCGCTATACCGGCCGGGTCCGATGGACTGGATTCCCGATTACGTGCGTGGCAAAAAAGAACCGAACACGGTCAAGTATCCGCACAAACTACTGGAGGACGTCTGCCGCGAAACCTACGGGATCATGGTGTATCAGGAGCAGGTCATGGAGGCCGCCAAGATCATCGCCGGTTACACGCTGGGGGGTGCCGACATGCTCCGGCGCGCGATGGGCAAGAAGGACGCCGACGCCATGGCCAAGGAGCGCATCAAGTTTGTCGAAGGCGCCAAGCGTGTGAACAACATCGACGCCAAGGTCGCCGACTCGATCTTCGACATCCTCAACAAATTCGCCGGATACGGGTTCAACAAATCGCATTCGGCCGCGTACGCGGTGCTCAGTTACCAGACCGGTTTTCTCAAGGCGAACTTCCCGGTGCAATTTATGGCCGCCATGCTCAGCTCCGAGCTCGGCAATTCTGAAAAGGTCTCTCACTTCGTCGCTGAATGCGAGTCGATGGGCCTCGTGGTGCTCGGTCCGGACGTGAATGAATCACGCGAAATGTTCACGCCGGTCGGGGAGAAGATTCGTTTTGGGCTGGCCGGGATCAAGGGCGTGGGCGAGCAGGCCGCGCAGAAGATCCTGGCGGAGCGCGAGGCCAACGGACCCTATCGCGATTTTTCCGAATTCATTCTGCGGGCGGATTCGCGCGCCATCAATAAGCGCGTGCTGGAAAATTTGATTGCGACCGGAGCCTTTGATTTCAGCGGTGCGCCGCGCGAGGAATTGTTCGCCCAAATCGACGAGGTGCTCGCCGTCCTCGCGGAACTGCAGCGCAAGTATCCCGCGCTGCGCAAGGAGACAGCCAATCCGGCCAAGAGTGATGAACTTCCCGAGAGCATGCTCTTCGACCTCGGGGTCGCGCAGGGCGGTGCGCCATTGCCCGACCGGGCCACTCTTAGCACTGAGTTCGCCGGGCTTCTCCGCCACACGAAACGGGCCCCCTCCCTCGCGCCGGTCGCAGTCGCGATTGGCGCCGGGACCGTCGGCGACCACCATGGCATGTTTGACCTAGGACAAGCCAAATCTGATGCGCCCAAGTCCAAGGTACCGGCCGCCGCAGCCGAGCGTAAGCTAACCGCGGCCAACCGGCTCCAGTTCGAAAAGGAATTGCTTGGCTTCTACATTTCCGGCCACCCCATGAACGCCTATGCCGGTCTCGCCGAAGCGCTGACAACCCATACCGAGGAGCAGGTGCTGGCCGAAGGAGATCGCATGGAGTTCCGGATGTGCGGCGTGGCCTCTGGCATCACCAAAAAACTTTCCCGCAAGGACAACCGCCCTTGGGCGTTTTTCAATCTCGCCACCAAGAAGGCCACACTTTCGGTGAACATGTATTCAGAGGCCTACGAGAACTATGGGCGAAACCTCGCCGAGAATCAACCGGTGGTGATCCTGGGGAATGTGATGCGTGGCGACGACGGCGCACGACTGAACGTCAAAGAATGCTACTCACTCGACGCCCATCTCCCTGGTGCCATCCGCGAAATCACCTGGCTCCTGCATCCGGACCACAAGGAGTTGCCCGACTTCCTGAAGACGCTGCGGGCCGCACTCAGTGCCGCGGGCGGCGATACCCGGGTGCGCCTCGCTTTTCTCTTTGAGAGTCGCGTCGCCCCGATCGCCGAAATCGCCTCAAGCCTCAATTGGCGAGTGAACGCCGTCGTTTTCCAAGAACTGCGCCAACACCGTGCCGTCGCTGGCACCCAGGTCGACGCCAGGCGGCTCGAGATCAAAGAAAGCCGACGCTGGACCAGAAAAACCTAACCTCGCAGCAGCCATCCGGATTCACCCGAATGCGCTCGCCAAAATAGGTTCCTCAGTGCGTCCAAACGGCGATATCGCGCCTCCGGTCGCGATTATTTCCATGCGCTTGAGCGCCAGCGGACGTCGCGACCCAACCTGCTAATCTATTGGAGTACTTTAGCCATTCGTTAAGAAGCGCTTATTGATTCGATTCCAAGTCGTATTGGCTCCCCCGCCAGCTCAAGTTTGAGTTGAGCGTGACGATCAATAGGGATTAAACCCTAAACATGTTTACAATTGGCGGACTATTTTCGGCGCCAGCATTTCAACGAAAAGCGGTCCGCTTTATAGATAAGTAAATATAGCTAGGGGCAACTCCTCCAAATTGTACGCCAGAAAGTCACTGATATAAGGCAATCAAGTCTAGTGAAGGAACCCTACCCCATGAAAAGCGCCCTCGTTTACTTTAAACTTCCGCACCGTCACCGTTTTTCCGGAGTGCTCGCGTTGGTGGCGGCCTTATCGATGGTCGCATCAGCCGCAGCTGACACGACGGTATCTCCAGCGGCGGCCACTGGCCTCGTCTCTGCCAACAGCCGAGAAATGAGTCTCGACGAGTGTTTCGCTCTCGCTTCGCAACAAAACCATCGGCGCCCCGCCTCGCGCTTCGCCCTCGCCGCCGCCGAAGCTCAGCATCGCCAGGCCCTTTCCGGATACTGGCCGCAAGTTACGCTCAAGGCGGGTTACGAGCTTCTCGACGAGTACCGCGATTTTCTTTTTCCCCAATCAGTCATGGGCATTCCGCCACTGACGATCACCACCCCTCCGTCGACGGCGTTTGTGACCGTCCCTCCCGGGGTCCTCGGCCCCGCGGCGGTGCAGTTGCCGGTCGGCGTTCCGTCACAGACGATCACCACCTCACCCCAGTTCTTCAACGTACCCGCCCAGGACGTCAAACTTGGCGACCGGGAAACCGTGGCGGGGGCCGTTGACCTGACCTGGTTGATATTCGATGGCGGCATGCGCGCGGGCCTGAAAGCCCAGGCTCAGGCCGGGGTCGACGCGTACAAGCAGGACGTCCGTCGGACAGACCTGGAGATCGCTGAAACTGTAACCCGCATGTATTATGGAGCCGTGCTTGCGCGGCAGCTCCGCCAGTTGGGTGCTGATACGCTGGAGCGAATGGATTCCACGTTGCACCTCACCGAAACGATGTATCGCGAAGGCGGCGGAAAGGTGAACAAGAGCGACTACCTCGCCAACAAAGTCATGGTTGAAAGCCTGCGCGCCATGGTGGCTTATCTGGAACAGAACGAAACCATGGCCCAGGCCGCACTCGCGAACTGCATGGGTCTTCCCTGGCAACAGAGCATCTCGCCCCGTGACACCGACATACCGTTCGATATCTTCGCCGGCGACCTCGAAACGATCGTGGGCCAGGCCTACGAGTTCAGCCCTGACTGGCTTCAACTCGAAGCCGGTCTGCGTGCCGGCGCCGGCGCCGTCGAAAATGCCCGCAGCGGATTTGCACCAAAGCTCGCACTTACCGGCACCCTGCATAAAATTTGGAACGATTACGATGCTGGCTATGCCACCGCACGAAACAAGCAAGGGTGGACCGTTGGACTCGGCCTCAGCCTGCCTCTCTTTGACGGCCACCTGACGAGCGCACGCGTCGCCGCCGCGCGGGCCCGGCTCAATCAGTTGAAGGAACAGCGTTTCATGCTTCAGGAAGGCATCGGGCTGCAGATCAAGCAGACGATCGTCGGACTCGATACGGTCCAAAAGGCGCATGCGGCGACTCTCGCGGCCCGCACGGCTGCCGAGGAGGATCGCGACCTGAACACGCGGGCCTACCTCGACAGCCTCGTCGAAACGGAAAAGGTCATTCGCTCGCAACTTTTCGAGGCGCTGATGACCGCCCAGCATTTGAAAACGCGCTATGAACACGCCGCCCTGCGCGCCCGGCTGAACCTCCTCGTCGGGTCGGAAATTGCGCGCCGTCTCCAGGCCGCGTCCGACCCCAAATAGCGCCAACCCATGTCTGCCACTCGCCCCCTTTACCGACGCTTAGTCTTCTGCCGCCTCATGGCGGCATTTGGCTTATTATTGGCCTGGGAGGCATCCGGTGCTGCGGAGGAAACGACCAAGCAATTCCGACTCGGCTTTACCGCGGCGATGTTCACTCGGATCAACGAGAACGATGCCAAGGCCGCGATAACCGCCTTGGGCACCCGAATCGCACGCGAACGCAATGTGCCGTTCAGTCCGATTCCGCAGTTGTTTACGAGCATCGACGCAACCCACCGGGCTTTCGCCAGCGGGAGCATTGACGGGGTAGGCATGACCCTCCCGGAATTTTGGGTGCTTCGCCGCGACTTGAAGTTCAACCGGTACGTCACCGCCCTCTACGAGGGTGTCGCCACCGAAAACTATGTGCTTCTCACCCGCGCGAGTGACAAGATTCCCGATCTCGCCAGCCTCCGCGGCCGCCGATTGTCCATCAATGTCACGGCCCGTCTCTCGCTCGCCCTCACCTGGCTGGACGTTGAATTGGTCAAGCAAGGACTGCCTTGCACCAATCGCTATTTTTCCAGCCTGGCGGAAACCACCAAGACCAACAAGGCGGTGCTCGATGTCTACTTCGGCCAGACCGATGCCTGCATCATGTCCAGTCGTATTCTGCAGACGGTGTATGATCTCAATCCCAATATCGCCAAATCGCTGCACGTCGTCGCCTCGTCCCCGCCGTTGATTCCGGCTTTGCTGGTGTTCTCCGATCAGTCTGATTCTTCCCTTTGTGAAGTCGCCATCGACGAAATCTGCCGCTTGCACGACACCCCGGCGGGTCAGCAGATATTGACCATGATGCATATGGTCAAAGCCTCAGAAATTTCGATTTCAGTCGTCCAGCCCTCGTTCGACCTGCTCGATGACCACGCCCGGCTGTGTCCGGAATCGGCCGTTCTTCGGACCGAGAGACTCCAAAACCAACGTTTGCCCAGCGAGTCGATCGAATGAAACCCTGCTCCCTCTACGCGCATATTTTCCGCGCCGCCTGCTTTGGCGGCGCTTGGTTCGCCGCGGCGCATGGACTGTCGGCGGAAAGCCCGACCAAACCCACCCCGCCGGCCGACACGTATAACCTGGCATTCTTTCCTTACATGTTTGGCGGTGCGTCGGAAAACGACGCCCGAGCGGCTTTCAAATACTGGGTCCAGGTCATTGGCGAAGAAAGCGGTGTTGCGGTGACATCAACTTCGCGGATCTTCAATCGGAACACCGAGGTTCTGGCGGCGGCTCAAGCCGGGGCGGTCGATATCGTCGCGTTCTGCAGCGTCGACTACCTGGCCATTCGCGATCAGCTTCCCCCGGGCGCCATTCTCAGCCCGATCCGGCCGGCCGGACAAACGGAGCGGTATGTACTCGTCGCCCAGGTCGATGCCCCTGGAAACCATCTTTCCGACTTCGCAGGCAAGAGCCTGTTTCGGCTGTCTCTTTCGTCGGCATTGCTGGCCCCTCTTTGGCTGGAAGGTGAACTCCACGCCGCCGACCTCCCCACCAGCGCCCACTTTTTCTCGGAGATCCGTTCCCTGCCCAAACCGGCCAAGGTGTTGCTGCCCGTATTTTTTAAGCAGGCCGATCTCTGCCTCACCACGCGGCAATCATTCGAAACCCTGTGTGAACTGAATCCGCAGGTGAAAAGCAAACTGCGCATCATCGCCGAGTCCCCGCCGGTGGTATCGTCTCTCATCTGGGTGGCGCTGCCGCCGCAATCCGCGGTGCACTTGCGGGCGCTCAATGCCATTCGTCACCTGGAGAAAACAACCACCGGCAAGCAAACATTAATGATGTTTCAATTCGAGCGCATGCAGGATTGCCCGGATGAATTGCTGGATACCACCCGCGAACTGCTGCGCCGCCTCCCCGCCTCCTTTTCGAATCCCGCGGACCTTCTCATCACCAACCCATGAAAACGCGGCTGAATCTCATGTGGCGGACCACGCTGCTGGTGTGGCTGGTGTCGGTAGTTACCCTGGTTATCTATGCAGCCGCGCTCCTGCCGGACCAAAAGCGCGAGTACCTGGCGAATCTTCGCTCAAAGGCCCATGGCGTCACGGTTTCGCTCCGCGACCTCGCCGCGGGAGCGGTGATCAGCGAGGATTATAGTTCGGTCGTGGACCATTGCACCGAGGTGCTCAAGGGCGACCCCGCGATCGATTATATCGTCTTCACCCGGCGCGACGGCTTTTCCCTCGTCCACGAGCACAGCGGGTGGCGCACCGAGCAGCTCGACGGCGTGTGGCGCCCGACTTCACGCGTCGCGGAGAATTTCATCGGGGCCCGAGCCCCACTCAACCACCGCGCCTTCAATCTTTCCGAGCCATTCGACTATTCCGGTATCGAGTGGGGCTGGATTCACGTCGGACTTTCCCTCGAGTCCTACGACGCAAGCATTCAGCGCATCTACAACCGCACGCTGGCCCTCGGCGCCGCCGCCACCCTCCTTGCACTGGTCGCATCGATCGCCTACGCGCGGTTGCTGGTCCGCCCCATCCTCCATCTTCAATCCGTGGTCGGCCTGATCGCGTCGGGTGAACTCAAGGCCCGCGCCAACACCGACCGCTCGGACGAGTTGGGCGTGCTCGCCGCATCGATCAACTCCATGACCGAGGCCATTCTTCTGCGCGACCGCACACTGCATGAAGCCAACGTCCTGCTCGAGGATCGGGTCGAGGAACGCACGCGGGAGCTGCGCGACCTGATTGCGGCCCGCGAGCTTTCCCTCAAGCAACTCGCGGAGGCGCAGCGCCAGCTCATGGACCTCTCCCGCCAGGCCGGCATGGCCGAGGTTGCCACCGGCATCCTGCACAATGTCGGCAACGTTCTCAACTCCGTCAACGTCTCCGCCCACCTCCTGCGCGACCAGTTGCAAAAATCCCGGCTCGCCAGTCTCGACCGCGCCGCCGAGATCTTGCGCCAGCACCTGGAGGATCCAACCGCCTTTTACCGCGACGACCCCAGGGCCAAACTCCTGCCGCGACTCGTCACCGAATTGTCCCACCGCCTCCGCGCCGAACACCAGGGCATGGCCACGGAGGTCGAGACGCTCGCGCGCAATGTCGATCACATCAAGGAAATCGTTTCCCTTCAGCAATCACACGCGAAAAGCGGAGGCCTGTTTGAGCGCCTCCCCGCCAGCGAACTACTGGCCGACACGCTGCGCATCAACTCCGCGTCCCTCGCCCGCCACGGCATCGATCTCGACCGGCATTGCGATGACGATACCATTCTCACCACGGATCGCCACAAGGTGCTTCAGATCCTCGTCAATCTTCTCAGCAATGCCATCAACGCCACGAAGGCCCGCCCGGTCGGCGCCCGGCGCATCTCGTTCCGCTTCGAAAAAAACGAGCAGACATTCTCCTTTGTCGTCGAGGACAACGGCTCTGGCATCGCCCCCGAAAACCTCACGCGCATTTTTCAGCACGGATTCACCACCCGCAAAGGCGGCCACGGCTTCGGCCTTCATTCTGGCGCCCTCGTCGCCCGCCTGCTCGGCGGGAAAATCGAGGCCCACAGCCCCGGTGTCGACGGCGGGGCCTGCTTTACCCTTGTCCTGCCGCTCCTTCCCCCGCCTCAGCCTTCCTGACCGCCATGAGCCAGTCACCCGTCCCCTCCTACCGCATTCTCATTGTCGACGATACGCCAAGCATCCACGACGACTTTGCCAAGATCTTCGCCTCGACGGACGCCACCGCGCTTGATGATCTGGAGGAGGGTTTCTTCGGTGCCGCCGCCAAGCCCGTCGTCAAGAGCTACCGATTTGAACTCAGCCATACGCACCAGGGTGAGGAAGCGCACGAATTGAATCTCTCGGCGATCGCCGCCGGTCAGCCGTACGCCGTCGCCTTTGTCGATATGCGAATGCCCCCGGGCTGGGACGGGCTGGAAACAATCCGTCACCTGTGGAATGCCGATCCGCATCTGCAGATTGTCATTTGCACGGCCTACTCCGATCACAATTGGGGCAGCATCACGGCCCAACTTGGCCTCACCGACAATCTGGTCGTGCTCCGGAAACCGTTTGACAACATCGAGGTCCTCCAACTCGCACACGCTTTTGCCTCCAAGTGGAGCCTAGCTCGCCAGCTCCAGGCCCGCATCGAGGAGCTCGATCGAAGTGCTCGGCACAATGCGGCGGCCTACCAGACCGCCAACAAGCGGTTCTCCGCCGCCTTCCTCGAAAGTTCCACCGCCTACGCCATCGTCTCTCTTGGATCCAAGGAAATTCTCCTGGCGAACTCCGCCTTCAACCACCTGACCGGAAGCGAGGCGAGCGAGGGCCTGCCCTTTCTCAAACTGCCTTGCTGGCCCGAACCGAATCCTCTGGCGGCTACCCTGGCCCGGCTTCTAGCCGGCGAACACCTGGGCGACGTGACGATGACGCTCGCCGTCCGCGACGGCCCTGCTCGTTCCCTGCGGATCACCGGCTCAACTTTCGTCGACGAGGACCGCCATTGCGCCTTGTTGCAGTTCACCGACATCACCGAACACCTTCGCCTGCAGCAACAGCTGCTCCACGCCCAAAAAATGGAGGCCGTCGGCGCCCTTTCCGCCGGCATCGCCCATGATTTCAACAATCTCCTGACGGTCATCCAGGGCTACACTTCAACCACCTTGCGGTCCGCGGCGCTGCCCGCCGAATCTCGCTCGGAGCTCCAGCACGTCGCCGCCGCGGCCGAACGCGCCGCCGCGCTCACCCGCCAGTTGCTGCTGTTCAGTCGCCGCCAGATCGCACAACCCGAGCCGATCGATCTCGGCACCACGCTGAACGGGCTGAAGCAAATGCTGACGCGGCTCTTGCCTGAGCGCATCAAATTGGAATGGCCCATCACGGCGAGCTTGCCCCGGGTAAACGCCGACCCTTCCAATATCGAGCAGGTCGTCATGAATCTCGTGATCAATGCCGCCGACGCCATTCCCGGTCCTGGCACGATTGAGATCAAACTCGACCTCGCCGAGCTCGGCCCCGAAGCGGCCCAGCGGCATTCCGAAGCGCGCCCGGGAAGGTTCGTCAGTCTCTCCGTGCGCGACACCGGCACGGGGATGACCAACGAAGTCCTTGCCCACATTTTTGATCCGTTCTTCACCACCAAGGCCATTGGCAAGGGCACGGGCCTCGGTCTCTCCACCGTCTATGGGATCGTCCGGCAGCACGAGGGCTGGATCGAGGTTGCCAGTGCGGTCGGGGCGGGTTCCACCTTTCGCGTCTTGCTTCCGGCGCTGCCCGAACTCCCGCAGCCGAAATCGGACGAAAAACCCGCGCTCGATACCGCCAATTTGAACGGACGGGGCGAACACATTCTTCTCGTTGAGGATGAACCGTCGGTCTCTCTCGTCACCGCCGCCATCATCACTCGATCAGGTTACCGGGTGACAGCCACCGCAGACGCCGGCGAAGCCCTCAAACTTTGGCAGGAAAAGAAAAACGATTTCAGTCTCGTGCTGACCGATATCATGATGCCCAACGGCATGAATGGCATCGAACTTGCAACCCGGTTGCGGCAGGATCGACCAAACATACCCCTCGTTTTTTCGACGGGCTACAGCAAGGATTTGCTCCGGGGTGCACCAGAAGAACTCCGGAATGTCCCGATTCTGCTCAAACCGTACACGCACGGTTCGATCCTCTCCATCATCCGCGGCGCCCTCGACCACCGGGGATAGCCTTGGTGGGTCCGCCGCCCCCTGAGTCCGGTCGAGAAAAGCATTTAAAGCTGTTTCCTTCCCTGGCATCTTCTGTGTATCCAGTGGTTTGAAATGTCCGATTCTTCCGTTCTCAACAACGCCGCGCGCATCATTCGGCTCGTCCACGCTGGCACTCCGGCCGACCAGGCCTTGCGCGAATCGCTCACGCAGACGCGCCACTACAGCGCCCCGGGAGAACGGCGGGGCATCAGCCGCGCGGTTTTCACCTACTACCGGTGGTGGCGCTGGCTGAACGAAAAGGAATCGCTCCAAAAGCAACTGAGCGCCGCCTTGGCTCTCCAAGATCGCTTCAATCGATCGCCCGCCAGCGTCAAACCCGCCGCCTTGGCGGCCCTGGCCGTCCCTGATTGGCTGAAAGCGGAAATGGATTCGATTCCAACCGCTTGGCTCCAACAGCTGCAGCGCGAGCCCGCCCTCTGGATTCGATCCAAGCTGGGTTTCGAAGCCAAAGTTGCCTCGGCACTCAAGGACTGCAGCCCCGTGCCCTCCCTGAGCGGAACCAATCCATGCCCGACCGCCTTTCGCTATTCCGGCATCACCGATCTTTATCGCACTCCTGGTTTTCAGTCCGGGGATTTCGAAATTCAGGATCTCGCTTCGCAGCTGGTCGGCCATGCGGCCGCACCCAAGCCCGGCGAGACCTGGTGGGATGCGTGCGCCGGCGAAGGTGGCAAGACGATGCATCTGTCCGACCTCATGCAAAACAAGGGTCTGCTCTGGGCGAGCGATCGCTCGTTGCGCCGGCTGGCCAAACTCAAGGAACGCGCCGCCCGGGCGAAGGCCTTCAATTTCCGCACGGCGCCATGGGAGGGCGGCGCCCATCTTCCGACCAAGACAAAATTCGACGGCATCCTGGTCGACGCCCCTTGCTCAGGGATCGGCACCTGGCAACGCAATCCGCACGCGCGCTGGACCACGCTTCCGCACGACGTCGTGGAACTCGCCGCTGTGCAGCGCAATCTCCTCGATCATGTCTCCGCTTCCCTGAAGCCGGGCGGCCGACTCATCTACGCGGTCTGCACTCTGTCACGCGCAGAAACCACGGCGGTAGCCGAGGCGTTCACGGCCTCCCACCCCGAACTCACGCCCGAACCGGTTCGCTTGCCGGGCGTGGACCGCGTCGGTTCCGAATTGAAAAACGGGTCGGCCGTGACCCTCTGGCCTCAGGACCTCAATGCCAATGGCATGTTCATCGCCGCATGGAAGAGACCGACCTAACCCCAGCTCGCGGCGAGACCGGTGGACGGCCGGCGCTCCGCCCGGAGTCTCCCGCCCTCCCGCCAATTTCCGGTGAAACCGTTCGCGACGATTTCAACGCCATCAACACGGTGCTGCACTACACGCGCGCCGCACATTTCATCGGCCTCTGGAAATCCGAGCTCAAGCTGATTGAACAATTCTTCCCCGATCAAGCCGCCCGACTGCTCGAGGCCGGTTGCGGTGCGGGTCGCGTGACCGTCGGCCTATGGCACCAGGGCTACCGCAACCTGGTTGCCTTCGATTTTGCCCTGGAACTGATCGAACAGGCGGAGAACCTCGCTCAGGAACAAGGCCTGACCGGCCTTACCTTCCTCCAGGCCGATGCTACTCGATTGGATGATTGCCAACCCTTGCATGGCGTGCCTTTCGACGGCGTGCTTTTCATGTTCAACGGGCTCATGCAGATTCCCGGAAGGGAAAACCGACGGGCCGCGATGCTCGGACTGCAGAAACTCTGCCGGGGTGGCGCGCCCTTCATCTTCACCACACACGACCGCGAAGATCCAAAGGACCTGAAAGAATGGGCCCGGGAGGCGGCCCTTTGGGCCAAGGGAGAACAAAATCCCCGGCTGATCGAGTTTGGCGACCGCTACTTCAGCGATGAAACCGGCAACACCTTCATGCACCTGCCCGACCGGAAGGAGGTACTGGAGGATCTGAGCGCAACCGGCTGGACCCACGTCTGCGACAGCACACGCAACGAACTGGCCAGCGAGACGCCCAAGGTCCGGAACTTCTCGGACAATTGCCGTTTCTGGGTCGCAAAAAAACATTAACTCGGCTCGGATTCTCCCCGTCGATCGCCTCATGAAACCGATTCTTCTCTTCGCCAGTCTCCTCCTTGCCTTCGCCGCCGTTTCCGCGACCGAATACCCCAAGATGGGGCCCGACCTCTACGACCCGCAATCCGACGGCTCGAAGCAGATCGCCACCGCGCTCCTCCAGGCGAAGGCAGAACAGAAGAACGTGCTGCTGATGTTCGGAGCCAATTGGTGCATCTGGTGCCGACGGCTCCATCATACCCTTGAAACTGATCCGGCTGTCACCTCGCTTCTGCGAGAAAAATATGTCCTCGTCTTGATCGACGTAAACATGCGCAACGGCAAAAAACGCAATGACGAGGTCAATGGACGATACGGCAATCCCATCAAGGAAGGGTTGCCCGTGCTGGTCGTCCTCGATGCCGAGGGTCGGCCGTTGGTCACGCAGGAAACCGGAGCGCTGGAAGACGGCAAGGAAGGCCACGACACCGCCAAGGTCGCCGGGTTCCTGCGGCAATGGGTTCCCAAACGATAGAAGCCATCGGCTCATACGGACTGCAATTAATTGCGTCCGTTCAACGGCAAAAATGGAGCCGGTGCGGCCTACCGCGACAGTCTTTCCTCCAGCCTCGTCTTGATCAGCGGCCACTCGGCGTCAGTGATGCTGAACATCGCCGTGTTCCGAACGTAACCGTCGTGGGCGCGAGTTTGGAAATTGCGGAGGATTCCCTCAAAGACCGCACCCAACCGAGCGATGGCTTTCCGCGATTGCTCGTTTCTTTCGTCGGTCTTCAATTGCACGCGAATCGCCCCAAGATTTTCAAATGCATGACTCAACATGAGGAATTTC
>Ga0302322_100002993_pt1 | contig 14406 bp, 15 predicted proteins | sample Fen_T0_2_FD_203757 | JGI IMG/M metagenome (GOLD analysis project Ga0302322, IMG submission 203757) | Peat permafrost microbial communities from Stordalen Mire near Abisko, Sweden - Fen_T0_2 | ecosystem: Environmental > Terrestrial > Soil > Wetlands > Permafrost | place: Sweden: Abisko... | reverse complement strand
GCCCTGGGCGCAGGCACCGGAGGTCACAGCCCGGGGGCAACAGCGCACCGGGGGGCCGCGCTTGCCTCGCCTCGTATGATCCCGCCGTGGGTGGTGTGAGGCCGGCGGCATGCCGGTGTCATGCGTCCCCCCACCACAACCGGGAGCCTTGTCATGCAGCGATCGGTCTGGGATGGAACCGCGAGCCTGCCGCCGGGAGCCTGCTGGTGCGACAGCCCCATCTGCCCGAGGCTCCACGTGCCGCGGGCGTGCCGTCTCGACCAGCGACCTTGGGCGAGCGCCCCGGCGTCGTCCCTCGCGGAGTGGGCGTCCGTCGTGGTCCCGGTCGAGAGGGAGCCCCAATTCCGCCCCGTCCAGCGATACCGGCGGTCCATGCGCCGTTCGAGGGCGGACGGCCCACGGCCGTCGATCGAAGCCTCGTAGCAGGACCGCGCCGGGGCTCGCCAGGATCAGGGACCCGTCCGCTCCGTCCGGTCGGGCGTCGCGGCGACCGGCAGGGCCCGGACGATCTCGGGCAGGCCCATCGCCTCCAGCCACGCCGCCGCCCGTTCGGGGTCGTGTGCGCCGACACGGCCGGCGTCGGGGTCGAAAGCGGGGGAGAGGGGAGCGCCGCGGCGCAGCGTGGCGAGATCCAGGCAGCGGAAGGCGTCCTCGCGACCCGCGAGGAGGCGGTTGCGCACGCCTGCGGCCTCGACCTCGTCCAGCCGGTCGTAGAGGGCGGCCAGCGAGCCGAAGCGTCGCACGAGGTCCGGCCCAACCGACGGACCGATTCCCCGCACGCCGCCATAGCCGTCGGTCGCGTCGCCGATCAGCGCCTTCACGTCCGCCACGAGCGCCGGCGGCACCCGGTAGGGGCTGCGCGCCTCGACATCGGCCGGCCCGTACCGGTCAACTCCGCCGCCGGCGCGGGGCATGAGCACCGCGACCCGGTCGCCGGCCATGCCGAGCAGGTCGTGGTCGCCGGTGAAGAGCAGCACCTCATCGAACTCCGCGGCCACGGCGGCATCCGTGATCCCCGCCATCGCGTCGTCCGCCTCCCAGCCCTCGGCGCGATAACGGGCCCAGCCCATCCGGCCCGCCGCGATGTTGGCATCGCGCAGCTGGGGGGCGAGATCGTCGGGCTCCTGTGCCTTGCGCGGCTTGTAGCCGGGGTCGAGGTCGCGGCGTCGCGAGCCGGTCGTGCTCTCGAACGCGAGCGCGACATGGGTTGCCCGCTCCTCGCGAATCCGCGCGAGGACGAAGCGAAGGAACGTCCCGACGAGGTACACCGGCCGGCCATCGGGCGCGACGGAAGGCCTGCCGCGCCCAGCGAAGTAGGCTCGATGGGCGATGTTGGCGAAGTCGACGACGAGGAGGCGGCTCACGGCCCAGATCGTCGCACCCGCGGCGATGTCAGGTTCGCCGATGTGGCCGCCTGGGACAGCCCGCCCGAGACAGGCCGCCCGAGACAGGCCGCCGGCGACGCAGGTTGACCGACGGGCCCAGCATGAGGGAGGCTTGACGCATGGTCCGCCGTGCGTCCCGCGAGCCCCACGACATTCTTGGCGTTGTGCGCGGCGCGAGCCGCGACGAGATCGCCCAGGCCTACCGAGCCCGCGCCCGCACGCTCCACCCGGACGTGTCCGGATCGGACACGACGGCCGCCATGGCGGACCTCTCGGCGGCCCGTGACGCGCTGCTCGGCCATGTGCCGCCGGACGGCGGTGCGCGCCGGGACGCGGAACCCCGTGAGCGCCCGGACGGGGCTGCCGCGCACGCGCCGGCGTGGACCGATCACTGGGCCGCCTGGAACGAGCCGCGACGCACGGACCGGTAGCGGTGCCACCCCGGGGTGGGGCGACGCGGTGCGGTCAGATGAGGGAGATCCGGACCTCGCCCTCGATCTCCACGGGGATGTCCACGGGCAGCTCCGCCATCCCGACGGCGCTCCGTGCATGCGCACCGATCTCGGGGCCGTAGAGCTCGAGGATCAGGTCGGAGAAGCCGTTGATCACGTTCGGCTGCTGGTTGAAGCCGGGCGCGGAGTTGACCATCCCGAAGACCCGCACCCAGGCGGTCACCCGGTCAAGGTCGCCGAGCGCCCGCTGGAGGCTGCCGAGGATCGAGAGCCCGGTCAGCCGGGCGGCGGTGTAGCCGTCGTCGACCGAGAGGTCGCGTCCCACCTTCCCGCGCGGGAGCGCCCACGAGCCATCCGCGGCCTGCGGGCCGTGCCCCGAGATCAGCGCCCGATCACCGGTCACCCGGACGAACGCGAATGGGAACCGCATGCCGACGGGCGGCTCCGGCGCGGGAGGGAGCGTGAGTCCGAGCGCTGCCAGGCGCTCCTCGACGCGAGCCATCGATCGTCCCTCCTCGTGGTGGTCGCCGGCCAGCGGGCGGCTGTGCGATGCCTGGTGCTGTCAGGTGTCGGCGCGGACCCGCTCGGGCGCGAGCCCCAGCACATCCTTGCGCGCGAAGACGCCGAGGAAGCGGATGCCGCACAGGAAGAGCGCCACGCCAAGGCCGCTGTAGAAGAACGCGATGGCCCAGTCCGGCACGAGGTGCGAGAGGCGGAGCGCCATGCCGCCGCCCATCATCACCGCCATCACCGCCCAGGAGGAGGCGTTGAAGAAGTGCCAGAAGGGGAGCCGGTCCTCCGTCCGTTCGCGGATTCGACCCCTGTGCTTGTGCACCAGCCGGGAGAAGACGAAGAGGTAGAACGCCAGGAAGATGAGGACGGCGAGGGGCAGCAGGACGAGGTGCTCGGGCGCCAGTCGGAACAGGAGCGGCAGCCCGACCATGCAGACCATCGCGCCCGCCGCGCACCAGACGAGGCCGGCGATGAGCATCAGGCTGTTCTTGGGGACGTGCAGGACGCTCACGGTTCGCTGACTCCTGGAACATCGGTCGACGCGTGGCCCGATTGTACCCACCAGCCACCAGCCTACCGGGCGATGACGGCGCCGACGGTGTCGGGTTCGCGCAGGCCAACCGCGTGACCCGGCTTGAACCCGCGAGCACCAGTCCCCGAATGTGCGCCTGTCTCGCCGGGCTCGCGCCGCGCGGTCAGGGCGTGCGCGGCGGCTCGGACGAGGTCGCGAAGTACGGCGAAGCGTCGTCGAGCGCCGCCGGGTCACGGCGGGCCCGGGGATCGACCCCGCGGGTGACCGTGATGACCGGCACAGGCGGGCCGAGCGGGCGGCCCGGGGCGGTGAGCGTGTCATCGACCGAGTGGCTCGGCTCCTGGCGCGGCGGAATGTAGAACATGGGGCAGCCTCGGGGTGGGGACGTTGGACCACCCACGGTGCGCGCTTCCCGGAGAACGCACAAGGGCCACCGGCCGCGCCTCCCACATGGGCTGCAGATCTCCAGGGCGGGGGAGACGAACACGGCCGCAGGTGTCACCATTCGCGCCGACGATGAGCGCGACGCCCCGCAGACCGGATGGACCGGCGAGGCCGCGCGAAGGTGGGACATGACCGTCATCGACTGGCTGCTCGACGCCGATCCATCGATCCGCTGGCAGGTCGTCCGCGACCTGGCGCACGAGCCGGCGGACGCCGTCGCCGCCGAGCGGGCACGGGTCGCGACCGAGGGCTGGGGCGCCCGCCTGCTCGCGCTCCAGGCGCCGGACGGCCGGTGGGGCGGGAGGCCTTGGTCGCACGACTGGACGGACACGTTCCACGTCCTGGAGCTCCTGCGACGCCTCGGGCTCGATCCCGGGAGCGAGCAGGCACGCCGGGCCGTCGGCCTTGTCCGCGACCATGTGACGTGGAGGGACGACGCCTTCGAGACGCCGTGGGCCGACAACCGGTTCTTCGAGGGCGAGGTCGAGCCGTGCATCAACGGCAACGTCGTCGCGACGGGCGCGTACTTCGGCGTCGACGTGGCGCCGCTCGTCGACCGGCTCCTCGGTGAGCAGCTCGCCGACGGCGGCTGGAACTGCGAGGTCGAGAGCGGCGCCACCGTGTCCTCCGCCGAGACGACGCTGAACGTCCTCGAAGGCCTGCTCGAGCACGAGCGCGCGACCGGCGGCTCGGACGGGGTGCGCTCGGCGCGCCAGCGCGGCGAGGCCTACCTGCTCGAGCGCCGGCTGTTCCGGCGGAGGTCAACCGGCGAGGTGATCGATCCGCGCTGGCTCCGGTTCTCGTTCCCGCACTGGTACCACTACGACATCCTGCGTGCGCTGGAGTACCTGCGCGCCGCCGGCGTCACGCCCGATGAGCGTGTCGCCGAGGCGATCGGGGTCGTCGAGGGCCACCGGGATGCCGACGGCCGGTGGCCGATCCTTGACGTCCACGCGGGCGAAGCGCACCTGGAGATGGAGGGAGGCGAGGGCGAGCCGAGCCGGTGGAACACGCTCCGCGCGATGCGGGTGCTCGACTGGTTCACACCGGGCGGGTAAGCGCGGGCGAACCTCCTCGAGACCGACGCCCACCCTGCGTCGCGTCATCCGTCGGGGTGCAGGACCCGCCACGGCGGCCCGACGACCTCGATCCCGTACCGGTCGCCGACCGGTGCCAGCACGGACGGGTCGGGGACCGCGAGGCCCGCAGGGGGCTCGTCGGACGTCGCGGGCACGCCGAGCTCGAACGCGAACTGCTCGAAGCCGCTCGGGGCCGCGAACACGAGCACCCGCGTCGGCTCGATGTCGACGGTGAACGTGTGGGGCACGCCCCTGGGTGCGAGGACGAACGCGCCCGATGGCGCGGCATAGGCTTCGCCGTCGACATGGAAGGTCATGTGCCCGTCGAGCACGTACCACGCCTCGTCCTCGCGGCGGTGGATATGGAGCGGCGGTTCCGTGCTCCGGAAGGCGAGGGCCTCCACGAGCGCGAACCGACCCGAGGCTCCGGCGTCGTCGAGCTTGACGGTGAACCTGCCGCCGAGGGACCAGACGGACGGGCCTTCCCCGGGTCGGACGAGGATGGGACGGCGGGCGGTCACGGGCCACCTCCTGGAGGTGCCGCCCGCCTGCCCCGGGACGCTCGGGGACCATTCGCCGGGCGCGGCGGGCGGAGCCTACGCGCAAGGTGTCGGCGTCGTCAACGAGGGGACCGGCGCGAGTCGAAGGGCTCTGCGCGCTGAAGGTGCGCCGGAAGCCGGATCGCTCGCGCTGAGGTGCGCTTCCACCGGCATGCCATCATGAGGCCGATCGGACCCCGTCTGGGTGCTCGCCATGGCCGACACGCCCGCCCCGCTCCCGGCTCGCGACCTCGATCAGCTGCGGCGATCGTTTCGCGGCGAGGTGATCGCGCCGTCCGACCCGTCCTATGACGATGCGCGACGGCTCTGGAACGCGCTCCACGATCGCCGGCCCGCCGTCCTCGTCAGGCCGGGGAGCGCTGCCGAGGTCGCCACCGCGATCCGCTTCGGTCGCGAGCACGACCTCGAGCTGGCCATCCGATCCGGAGGCCACAGCGCCGCCGGGCAGTCGGGCTGCGATGGCGGCATGGTGATCGACCTGTCGGCGATGCGAGGGGTCGTCGTCGACCCGGTGGCCCGCGCGGCGCGGGTGAACGGGGGCACCCTCCTCGGCGAGCTCGACGTCGCGGCCCAGGCCCACGGTCTCGTGTGCCCGGTCGGCGTCGTCGGGCACACGGGCGTCGCGGGGCTGACGCTCGGCGGTGGAATCGGCCGGCTGCAACGACGGTTCGGCCTCACGATCGACAACTTGACCGGCGTCGAGCTGGTCACGGCGGATGGCCGTCTTGTGCGCGCGAGCGAGACCGAGGAGCCCGAGCTGTTCTGGGGCCTGCGCGGCGCCGGCTGGAACTTCGGGGTCGTGACGGCCTTCGACTTCAGGCTCCAGGCGTTCGGGCCGGACCTCCACCGGGGCGTCCTGACCTTCCCGGCGGGCGACATCCACGATACGTGGGCCGTCTTCCAGGACTTCGCAGCGCGTGCCCCGGACGCGGTGTCGATGATCTGGGGCATCGACCGGGCGACGGCCGACGCGGGCCACCCGGAGCTCGTCGCTGGCCGGCCGATCGTGTACATCGCCTACAACCACGCCGGCATGGCCGGCCAGGTGGAGCGTGACACGGCCGGGCTCCGCGTCGGCCCGAAGCCGCTCTCGGCGACCACCGGCAGCGAGCCGTACCTCGAGGTGCAGGCCGCCCACGACCTCGTGTTCGGCCCTGGGCACCGATCGTTCATCAAGGGGCTCAACGCGGACGGCGTCCGCCCGGGGACCCTCGACGAGCTCGCGGACCTGGTCGCGACCGCGCCGGGCGAGGGCACGATCTCGATCACGGCCATGGGCGGAGCGATCGCCCGCGTACCGGAGGACGCCACGGCGTTCGCCGGAAGGACGGCCGCGTTCGACCTCAGCGCGGACACCGCCTGGGAAGACCCGGGCCTGGACGATGCCAACCGCGACTGGGTCCGGCGGGCGATGGCGCTGCTCGAGCCGGACGCGACCGGTGGCGGTTACGCGAACGAGAACGCCGACGTCGGCCCCGGGGAGACGCTTGCGATCTATGGCGCGGCCAAGGTGGCCCGCCTCGCGGCGCTGAAGCGAGCCTGGGACCCCGACAACGTCTTCCACCTGAACCACAACGTGGCGCCCGCGGCGGAGCCCTGAGGCACCCGGAAGCCGGGCGTCGGGACGGGGCTCCGCCGGCTGGCACGCACGCCCGGGGGCGTCAGTCGCCTCCGAGGACCTCGCGGAGCCTCGCCGCGAAGGCGTCGGGATCGCCGGCCTGGCCGTACTCGCCGCCCAGGAATCCGCCATGGTCGCTTGGGAAGGCGATGGCTTCGCGGCCGAGTCGCCCGGCCGCGGCGACCGCTCCGCGGTGCGCCAGCTGCCCCTCCGACTCCACGCCGGCGGCCAGCACGATCCGGGTCGGAGCCGCACGCAGGGCGTCGAAGTCAGGCTCGTAGTGCGTGCTCGTGATGAGGTTCTGGAACAGCAGCGGATCCGTCCGGTTGCCGTCGTCCTCGGCCGGCAGGCCGAACATCGCCGGGTCCGGGCCGGGCGCGGCCGCATCCTCGGGCGTGAAGGGGCCCTGGTGGCTCACGATGGCGATGAAGCGCGCCATGCCGGCCCCGAACCCGCGCTGCTGGTACGCGTCCGCGACGGCGCGGGTCGCGGCCAGTGCGCCCTCGCGGTCCGGCAGGAGCGCCGCGAGCGGTGGCTCGTGGGCCACGAGGGTCAGGACGTCATCGGGATGGGCGGCCACCAGCGCAAGCGCGTTGACGGCGCCGCCGCTGCTCGCGAACATCTCGACGGGCCCCGTTCCGAGCGCGGCGATGATCCTGTGGAGGTCGTCCGCGTGCTGCTCCGGCGTGGACTTGCTGGCCGGGTCAGCTCTCGTGCTGCGCTCCACGCCGCGCGGGTCGTAGGTCACCACCGTGCGATCGGCGAAGTGGCCCGCCAGCGTGACGAACCCGCCGGCCCCCATCGGCGAGCCGATGAGGAGCAGCGCCGGGGCAGGGGAGTCGCCCTCGCGGACGTCGTAGGTGAGGGTCGCGCCGTCGGCGTCGAGGGTGCGGGTGGTCGGCTCGGTCAACGTGGTCATCGGGACGCTCCTGTCTGTGGGTGCGCTACGCGGTCGGCACGGAGTCTTCGGCGAGGATGGCGTCGATCTGGCCGACCGCCTGGGTGAGCCCCTCCTCCATGCCCATGGCCAGGACCTGCTCCATGGCCTCGGTGCTCGGGAAGCGGCTCTCGATGGACATCCGGGTGCGACGGGCGTCGATCGGCTCGATGGACACCCGGCCCTCGTTGCGCGGGAAGTCGTCGTCCGGCGTCCCGTCCTCGTGCGCGAAGCCGTCCCTGAACACGAGACGCCGCGGCGGATCGACTTCGACGACGTCCCAGTAGCCGTGGGGCTGGTCGCCGCTCGGGCCCGTCATGTGGTACTCGACCCGGCTGCCGGGCGCGAGGTCGTGGCGCGTGAACGTCGCCGGGTAGGTGGGCGGCCCCCACCAGCGCTCGAGCTGGCGCGGGTCCGCCCAGAGCTGCCAGACGCGATCCGGCGTGGCATCGAACTCGGCGGTGAGGGTCATCGTCAGCGTCGCGGGGTCCTTGCGGACGGCGGTCACGGTCATGGCCTGGTCTCCTTGCTGGTGGCGATGAGGTCCGTCATCCGGTCGATCCGGCCACGCCACAACGCCTCGTACTCGTCGAGCAGGCCGCGTGCCAGCCGCAGGGCCTCGATCTCCGTGCGGACCACCTTCCGGCGGCCGACGCGTCGCTTGCTGACCAGGCCCGCGCGCTCCAGCACGGCGACGTGCTTCTGCACGGCCGCGAAGCTCATCGGGTAATGGCCGGCCAGCTCGGCGACGCCCTCGTGACCGCTCAGCGCGCGCATGACGATGTCGCGGCGCGTGGCATCGGAGAGGGCGGCGAAGATGAGATCGGGCTGGGACGCTGCCTGCATACATACAACCATACGGTTGTATATCGCCCCTGTCAAGCGGCCACGACCGACCCGGCGATGCGTTTCGTACACTCCGGACTGACCGCGGCCGTCGCTCGCGGCACGATCTCGACGAGGAGGTCCCGCGATGCTCACGGCCACCAAGGACCTGATGCTCCCGGCAACCGTCACCGGATCGTGGCCCAGGCCGCGCTGGTACGACGGCGGCCTGTGGGGCCGGCCGCTCGACACGGCGCTGCTGGACGTCCGCTTCCGGGAGCAGTTCCTCGACGCGCACGCCACCGTCATCGCGGACCAGGAGCGCGCCGGGCTCGACATCCTCACCAACGGCGACTACCACCTCGACGAGGACTTCGCGGGCCGGTCGTGGCACCACTACCCGCTCCAGCGCTGGACGGGCCTCGAGCACGAGGAGCTCCAGTACGAGCGCTCGCGCGATGGGCTGCTCGCCTTTCCCCCGGGGACGCTGATGAACGAGATCGAGTCGACCTGGCGCTGGCCGCGCGTCGTCGGCAAGGTCGAGCACAACCCACGCAACCCGCTCGAGTACGCCAAGCTCTGGAGGATCGCCCAGGCGCGTGCGGCATCCGGCAAGCCCGTCAAGTTCGGGACATGCTCGTCGCAGGTCCTGTCGATCTTCCTCGACAGCCATACGACCGAGTACGACCTGGACGACAAGAAGCAGCTGATCTGGGACATGGCCTCGGCGATGAACCTCGAGCTGCGCCAGCTCGCGGCGGCCGGCGCCAAGGTGATCCAGATCGAGGAGCCGACGATCCATTTCACCGCCTGCTTCCACCCCGAGGAGACCGAGCTGCTCGACTTCATGGTCGACGCGTTCAACCACGAGGTCGAGGGCCTCGACGACGTCGAGCTGTGGATCCACACCTGCTGGGGCAACCCGAACATGCAGAAGGTCTACTCCGGTGAGTCGTACGCGAACTCGATCGAGATCTACCTCGAGCGCCTCAAGGGCGACGTCTGGACGGTCGAGGCGACCGAGAACCAGTTCGCGGAGATCGACCTGTTCAGGCCGTTCGCCGGGAGCCTGAAGAAGAAGGTCGCCGTCGGCGTCGTGAACCACCGGACGCTGCAGGCCGACATGCCGCCGGTCGTCGCGGGTCGGATCCGGCGCGCGCTGGAGGTCATCCCGGCCGACAAGCTCGTCCTCTCGAGCGATTGCGGCTTCGGCCGGCAGGGGTTCAACCGGACGGTTGCCTTCTACAAGGCGACGGCGATCGCGCAGGCGCGGAACGTCGTCCTCAAGGAGCTTGGGCTCGACGAGCGCTACGTGGCGGCGGCCGACCCGGCGCTCCAGACCGACGTGCTGCCGGATCGGGAACCGCTGACACACCTGCCGTCGCCGTGGCAGTAGCCGCCTCCTCGCCCCGGCGGTGCCCGGGCGCGACGCCAGTCGGCCAGGCGTGTCCACCGGACCCGGCGCCGGGCTGGCTGGGCCGGACGGGCCGGTACGGATAGGCCGCCTGTGGCTGCCGGGTCGCCCTGCGACGGTCTCCCAACTCGATCGTGGAGTAGCCACGTGCCGGCGATGGCCCAGGGCCGAGGCCGTGTGAACCTGTGCGCGCATGGACGCGGCCCGTTCGCCCCGCCCGCCCAAGGTCGGGCGGTGGAGGGCATCGCGTGCCGGATTGGGGGTGGGACAGCTCGCGGCGGACGGCCTTAGCGGACGGTCACCGTCAGGTAGGCGAACGTGTCGTTGACCTGGTACGTCTCCCGGGCGTAGGAGCGGAAGCTGTAGCTGCCCGCGGCCTTCGCCGTCGCCGTGAAGGTGATCGTCGCCGATGCGCCGGGCGCGAGGCTCTGCACGCCACAGTAGACGAGGTGGGTCAGGTTGCGCGGGTGGCAGCCTCCGGTGCCGGAGACGCCCGAGACGGCGATCCCGGCGGGGTTGTCGACGCCGAGCGAGGCCTGGAGCGTGCGCGACGAGATGTTCGTCGCCGTCGCCACGACACGGACGCCGGTGCCCGCGGTCGTCGTCGTCGGCGTGATCGCCAGGCCGGCCTGGACCGTCGGGGTCGCGGCGGCGACGGGCACCGCGGCGCCGAGCAGGCCGATGAGCGCCGACGCGACGGCGGCCGTCCGGAGCGCTCGCCCGTCCCTGAGCTTCCCGACCATGGCAGATTCCTCCCGGTTGCACGCCGCCGCGGCTGGAACGCCCGCCGCACCCGGCGCGCACGACCGGGCCGCAGCATAGGCGCGCGACCCTGCCCCGACAAGGGAGGAGGATGGACCTGTCGTCCGCGCTGCACCGTCCGCCGACGGAGGGCTCTCGCAACGGCTCTCGCGCCTGCGCGTGATCAGCACGTGAGCGTGGCAGCGGTCCGGCATCAGGCGCCGTAAGGCAGACCCCGGGCGCGGCCCCAAGGGTTTGAGGTACCCGTCCCGAGTCCATGGCATCCGCGCCCGATGGCGCGCCGGCCCCGCCCCGCCACGATGGCCTCAGCCCAACCGGGCAGACCCAGGTGGCAAGGAGGCGAGAGATGACTCACCCGCTCGTGATGTACGAACTGGCCAAGCTCCGGATCGCGGATGACCTGCGGCAGGCGGAGCGTGACCGGATGGTCCGGGAGGCCGGATCGGCGCGGCGGCAGCGCAGCATTGATGCCGTGCCGTTCCGGGACAGGGTCGCAAGGCTGTTCGGCCTGTCCTCGCCGTCCACCGGGGACGGCGTGGTGACGGCGGCGCCGTGAGGCGCCCGGCCCCGACCGACGGGGCCTGCGGCGGACCACGCACCGGGGATTCGCGCCGAGGGGGGCGGCGCGGGTCCGCCGGTGATTGACGCGCCGTGGCGCCGGGGTAGAGTGCGCACCTGAGGCGGCCGCGCCGCGACCGCGAGGAGGGAGGCGTCTGCATGCATCTGCAGATCAGGACGGTGCCCGCGAAGTCGCCCGCGGACCTGGTGGAGTTCCTCCGGGTGCTCGCTGAGGCGAAGATCAACATCGAGATCGCCGGGGGCAGCGACGTCGAGTTCGGCGGCGAGTTCGCGTTCGCCGTGGCGGACGGCAGGGAGGACGAGGCGGTGCGGGTCCTCGAGGTGGCGGGGTACTACCCGAAGCTGGTGGAGGTCGTCGACTGCCTGCTCAGCAACGAGCCCGGACAGCTGCTCGCCTGCATCGAGGAGGTTGCGCAGATCAACGCGGAGTCGGGGATGGCGATCAGGGACATCTCCGTCGGGGTGCCCGGCGAGGACGGGCTGATCCCGGTCCAGGTCTACTCCGAGGCACGGCCGCCCTCCTCCTGATCGGAGCCCCCGAGACCGACGCGGGCGCCGATCATCGCGGCGCCCACGCGGTTGGCCACGCCGAGCTTGTCCAGGATGTGGGTCACGTGCACGGCGGCCGTCTTGCGCGTGATGAACAGGCGCTCGGCGATCTCGCCGTTGGTGAGGCCCTCGGTCACGAGCTCGAGGACCTCCACCTCCCGCGTCGACAACCCGAGCGCCATCGCGGCCGCGCGCGGGTCGGTCGCGGGCGGGGACGCGGGCGCCTCGGGCTCCGCGTTCGCGACGGTGGTCCCCACGGCCATTGGCCACTGGGGCATCGCGATGCGGGCGCGCGAGGCGAGGGTCGCCACCGCGGTCGCGAGCGGTCGCGCGCCCGTCCGGTCGGCGACGGCACCCGCCTCTGCCAGGAGCTCGGCGACCTGGCCGCGGAGCCCGTGGGCCTGGAGCTCGGCCTCGGCGGCGCGAAGCCGGGCGTAGGCGGCCGCCAGGGGGTCGGGGACGGCGTCGAACGCATCGACGGCGTCGCGCCAGGCGGTGGCGTCCGGGGTGCCGCCGGCCCGCGCCAGCTCGCCGCGGGCGAGCGCGAGCCAGCCACGACCACTCCGCGTGATCACGCGTGGACCCAGCCGATCGACCCGCGCGCGGAGGCCGGCGACCCGGGCCTCGAGGTCGATCGCCGACGCCCCTGGCCGCCGGGCCCGTGCCGCCTCGGCCATATCCGCCGCGGCACGGAGGCCCAGGGCCGTGAGCGGCACGCACCAGAGGATCTCGTCCATGCCCTGATGGGCGGCCAGCCCGGCCTCCGCCTCGGCGGCGGCCTCGTCCGGGCGGCCGGCCCAGGCGAGCGCCTCCGCAGCCACGGCCGCCACGTACGCGGCCACGTCCGGGTCCTGCGCGGCGAGGTCGACCTCGGCCCGGCGTCGCATCGTCTCGGCGACGTCGCCCCGGATGCCGGCCAGCCGGCCCCGCAGCGTCGAGAGGTAGACCGTCCCGCGACCGCGTGGATCGAGGTCCAGCCCGGACGCGACGGCCGCGTCCGCCTCGTCGAGGCGGCCGAGGCGTGCGAGGACGTCGCCGATCAGCGCCGCGAGGTCCTGGCCGAACCGGCGCTCCAGCCCGGCGTCCCGAGCGGCCGCGAGCCCGGCCCGGGCCTCGTCCAGGGCCTCATCGAGGCGGTCGACCGCCACGAGGTTCAGGGCGAGGTTGTAGTGGCCCACGATGATCATGTCGATACGCCCGGCCAGCGCGGCGGTCCGGCAGGCCTCGCGCAGCTCGGCGATCCCGGCCTCGCTCTCGCCGAGCGCGCCGAGGTCCGACCCGAGCATGTTGCGGGCCCGGCTCTCCTCGGCGGTCGCCCCGGCGGCGACGGCACACGCGATCGCGTCCTCGCAGACGGCCCGCGACTCCTGCCATCGACCCAGGCCCATGAGCGCGCCGCCGAGCGAGCCGAGCACCTTCGCACGCTCCGGCGTAGCGGGCTCGGCCGGGACCAGGCGGACCGCCGCCTCGTGTGACGCCAGCGCCTCGCGGCCCTCACCCAGGCTCCACAGGAGGTAGCCGATCCGGGAGTGGAGGAGCCCCGCCGTCACCGGGTCCGCGGAGGGGTCGACGAGGGCCAGGGCGGCTCGTGTCAGCTCGAGCGCACGCTCGAAGTCGCCAGCGAGGTCCGCGTCGTCCGCCGCGCGGGCCCGCAGCGCGACCCGGCCGGACGGGTCACCCGCGGCGACGTCGAGGCGCGTCTCGAGATCGAGGGCCCGTTCGAGGTGGCGATGCGCATCGGCGTAGGCGTGCACCGCCTCGGCGCCGTCGGCCGCGGCGATCGAGTACCGGTACGCCTCCGGGACAAGGCCGGCCTCCGCGAAGTGCACCGCAAGCTCGCCGGCGGCGCCGGCGCGGCTCGTGTCCGCCAGCTCGGGGTGCGCCTCGAGCCGCCGGGCGAATGTCTCGTGGAGCCGCCGCCGCGCCCCCGGCGTGAGCTCGCGCTCGACCACCTCACGCAGCAGCTCGTGCCGGAACCCGTAGCGCTCGGTGGCGGGATCGAGCTCCAGGACGCCATGGAGGACGGCGCCCCGGATCGGCTGGTCGAGCTCCGCATCCTCGACGGCGAGCACCTCCGCGAGCAGGCGTTCATCGACCGGTCGGGCGGCGACGGCCGCCGCTTCCACCAGGGCCCGCCCGCGCGGATCGAGACGGCCGACTCGGGCCAGCAGCACCTCCACGAGCTGCCGGGGACCGCCCGCAACGTCCGCCGGACCCGCGTACAGCTCCTCGACGAACATCGGGTTGCCGTCGGAGCGATGCCAGATGTGATCCGCCACGCCCGGGGCGAGGTCGTCGCCCGCGATGAGCCGGAGCTGGCGCTCGACATCGGGCCGCTCGAGCCGACCGAGCTCCACGACGACCGTCGAGCTCGACCGCTCGAGCTCGGCCAGCCACACGAGGATCGGGTGGCTGCGCGGAAGGTCGCCCTCGCGGACGGTGAGGATCACGGCCAGGCGCTCGTCCGTGAGGTTCCGCGCGAGGAACGTCAGCAGGTCCCGGGTGGCCCGGTCGATCCAGTGCACATCCTCGATCACGAGGACCACGCCGCCGAGCTCCGAGAGCGAGCCGAGGCGGTCGAGGACCAGCTCGAACAGGCGTGCCTGGGCGAGCCCCGAGGAGAGGCCGGCGGGGGAGGGGAGGAGGACCGGGTCGGCCGGGGCGCCGGGCCGAACGAGGGGAGCGGCGTCGACGAGCTCCGGGACCAGCATCCCGAGGTTCCCGCTCCCAAGCCCGCGGATCCGCTCCAGCGTTGTG